>Ga0326727_10015582_pt1 | contig 16273 bp, 18 predicted proteins | sample MB2enrmetagenome_FD_207643 | JGI IMG/M metagenome (GOLD analysis project Ga0326727, IMG submission 207643) | Lab enriched peat soil microbial communities from McLean, Ithaca, NY, United States - MB29MY | ecosystem: Environmental > Terrestrial > Soil > Wetlands > Peat | place: USA: New York...
GTCACTCCCTTCCGGTCGTGACCAGCCATCAATCACATCCCACCGAGCCGTGGGAATCCCCCCTGTCAAGCGGAAACCCGCCGTTAACCTGACCCGGGGGCCGTGGCCCCAAGCGCGCCTCGCTTGACTCCTCCCGACCGGCGCCATAGCTTGATACTTCTTATCCGCCGGTCCGCGAGGGTTCGCGCGCCGGCGCGTATTCTGTTGGGGTCTGCGTGTTCGAAAACCTTTCCGGCAAGTTTTCCGGCGTCTTCGACCGCCTGCGCAGCCGCGGCGCGCTGAACGAGGCCGACGTCACCGACGCCCTGCGCGAGGTCCGCCTCGCCTTGCTCGACGCCGACGTGGCGCTGCCTGTGGTGAAGGATTTCATCGCCAGTGTGCGAGCGCGCGCCGTCGGCCAGGAGGTGCTGGACAGCGTCTCGCCCGGCCAGCAGGTGGTGAAGATCGTCAACGACGTCATGGTCGAGCAGCTGGGCGGCGCCGGCGCCGTGCCACTCAACCTGAACGCCCCGGCACCGATCCCCATCCTGATGGTCGGCCTGCAAGGGTCGGGCAAGACCACGACGTCGGGCAAGCTCGCGCTGCGCTTCGCCCAGCGGCTGCGAAAGAAGGTGCTGCTGGCCAGCCTCGATACCCAGCGCCCGGCCGCCCAGCTTCAGCTCGCCCAGCTCGCCGAGCAGGCCGGCGTGCCCAGCCTGCCCATCATCGCCGGCCAGATGCCGCTGGAAATCGCCGCCCGCGCCATGGACACCGCCCGGCGCGAGGTGTTCGACATCGTCATCCTCGACACCGCCGGCCGCCTGTCGATCGACCAGGCGTTGATGGATGAGGTGCGTGCGGTCCGCGCCGCCACCGACCCGGCCGAGACGCTGCTGGTGGTCGATGCCATGACCGGCCAGGACGCGGTGAACACCGCCCGCGCCTTCAACGAGGCGGTCGGCGTTACCGGCATCGTGATGACCCGCATGGACGGCGACGCCCGCGGCGGTGCGGCGCTGTCGATGCGTGCGGTCACCGGCGCGCCGATCAAGCTGGTCGGCATGGGCGAGAAGATCGACGCCCTGGAGGAGTTCCACCCCGAGCGCGTCGCCGGCCGCATTCTCGGCATGGGCGATGTGGTTGGGCTGGTCGAAAAGGCTGCCGAGGTTATCGACCAGGAGGAGGCGGAAAAACTCGCCCGTAAGCTGGCGAAAGGCCGCTTCGATCTGGAAGACTACGCCAAGCAGCTCAAACAGATCACCAGGATGGGCAGCATGTCCTCGATCCTCGGCATGCTGCCGGGCGCCGGCAAGATTCAGGCGCAGCTGGAAGCGGCAGGGAAGGGCGACCTCGACAAGGTTCTGCTGAAGCGCCAGGCGGCCATTATCGGCTCGATGACGCCGAAGGAGCGGCACACTCCCGAGATCATCAAGGCCAGCCGCAAGAAACGCATCGCCGCCGGCTCGGGCACTACGGTGCAGGACGTGAACCGGTTGCTCAAGCAGTTCGACGACATGTCCAGCATGATGAAGCGCATGAGCAAGCTGGGCCAGAAAGGGCTGGCGCGGCATGGCATGGCGGCCCTGCTGCCCGGCAACCGCCGGCCTTACTGACCACCCCCGACATCCCGCACCTGAACCACGGAGACCTGATTCCTCATGGGCCTGAAGATCCGACTTGCTCGCGCCGGCGCCAAGAAGCGGCCGTACTACCACATCGTGGTGGCCGACAGCCGCTCGCCCCGCGACGGCCGCTTCATCGAAAAGGTCGGCAGCTACAACCCGATGCTGCCGGCCGAACACACTGACCGCGTGAGGCTGCAAAACGAACGCATCACCCACTGGCTCGGCCTGGGCGCGCTGGCCACCGAGCGCGTGGCCCGCTTCCTGGGCCATGCCGGCCTGGCCCCGGCACCAATCTTCGCCGAGCAGCCGAAGCAGTCGCTGCCGAAGAAAAAGGCGCAGGAACGCGCCAAGGCCGCCGGCGCCTGAGAGACCTTGAATGATTCCTGACCGCAAGCAAGGTTGGGGCGTTGCCCCAAACCCCACCAGGGGGCTTTGCCTCCTGGACCCCCACAACGGGCTAGCCCCTTGACCCCTTACTTAAGGAATGGGGTCAAGGGGTCCACTGACCCCTTGCGGGTCCAGGGGAGCGCCCTGGCCTTGCTTATCTTTGTTCAGGCATGAGATTGCCGCAGCAACGCATCCTGATGGGCGTGGTTGGCAGGCCGCATGGCGTGCGGGGGTTGCTGCGCGTTCACAGCTACACCGCCGATCCCGCCGACCTGCCGGCCTACGGCCCGTTCCGCGACGATGCCGGCCGGAGTTTTTCCCTGCGCTGGCGCGGCGAGGGCATCGCCGAACTGGCGGAGCTGGTCGATGGCCGCCCGGTTCCGGTCACCGACCGCAGCCGGGCGGAAAAACTCGTCAATGTGCGCCTGTATGCCGATCGCGACCGGCTGCCGCCGGCCGGGGCGGAGGAATATTACCTCGCCGATCTGCTGGGATTGCAGGCGGTGGACGCCGCCGGCAACCCGCTCGGCCAGGTCGATGCGGTGCATGACTACGGCGCCGGCACCAGCCTGGAGATTGCGTCTTTGCTGGTTCCCTTCACCCGCGCCTGCGTGCCGGTGGTCGATATCGCCGGCGGGCGGCTAATTGTGGTGCCGCCGGAGGAAATCGCGGTTCCGGGCGGCGCGGAGGATGCGGCGTGACGGCTCCCCCGCCCTGGCGCGCCAGCGTGCTGACGCTGTTCCCCGAGATCTTTCCCGGACCGCTGGGGCATTCGCTGGCGGGCCGCGCGCTGGAGCGGGGCCTGTGGTCGCTGCGGGCGCACGACATCCGCGCCCATGCGACCGACCGGCACCGCGCGGTGGACGACACGCCGTTCGGCGGCGGCGCCGGCATGGTCATGCGGCCGGACGTGCTCGATGCGGCGCTGGCCGGCCTGGATGACGGCCGGCCCTGCATCTACCTCACCCCGCGCGGCGCCCCGCTCACCCAGGCCGGCGTGCGCCGTCTGGCCGCGGGGCCGGGGGTGGTGCTGCTGTGCGGCCGCTACGAAGGTATCGACCAGCGCATCATCGAGGCGCGCGGGCTGGTTGAAATCACCATCGGCGACTACGTGCTTTCCGGCGGCGAGTTGCCGGCCATGGTGCTGCTGGATGCCTGCGTGCGGCTGCTGCCCGGGGTGATGGGGGCGGCCGAGAGCGCCGAGGAAGAAAGTTTTTCCGCCTTCTTGCTGGAATACCCGCACTACACCCGCCCGGCCGACTGGCAGGGGCGGCGGGTGCCGGACGTATTGCTGTCCGGCCACCACGCCGCCATTGCCGCCTGGCGGCGGGGGGAATCGGAACGCATCACCCGCGAGCGCCGGCCCGATCTGTGGACCGCGCACCGTGCCATCAGTCAGCCCGCAGCCGGATCGGCCGGCCCGGTTGCCACTCCGCCCGGCGCGCCGTAGAAAAAAACCGAAAAGGACACCCCATGAACATCATTCAGCAATTCGAGGCGGAGCAGGTCGCCCGCCTCACCGCCATCCGCCCCGTGCCCGAATTCCGCCCCGGCGATTCGCTGCGGGTGTCGGTGAAGGTGGTCGAGGGCGAGCGCACCCGCACCCAGGCTTTCGAGGGCGTCTGCATCGCCCGCTCGAACAAGGGCCTGCACTCCAACTTCACGGTGCGCAAGATCAGCTATGGCGAGGGCGTCGAGCGCGTGTTCGCCCTGTATTCGCCGGTGATCGCCGAGATTTTGGTAGTACGCCGCGGCGACGTGCGGCGGGCCAAGCTGTATTATCTGCGCGGACGCCGCGGCAAGTCGGCCCGCATCGCCGAGCGCGCCCGCGAGCTGCCGGGTGCCGCCGCGGAGCAGGCTCCAACCGAATAAGACGGTCTGTGCCGGAGGAGGGACCATCCATGGCCGGGACCAGCGCCGCCGACGGCAAACCCCGCACGCTGTTCGACAAGCTGTGGGACAGCCACGTCGTGGAGCGCCTGCCCGACGGCACCTGCGTGCTGTATATCGACCGTCACCTCGTGCATGAGGTGACCAGCCCGCAGGCTTTCGAGGGGCTGCGGGCGGCCGGGCGCCGGGTGCGTCGGCCCGAGGCGACGCTGGCGGTGGTGGATCACAATGTCCCCACCTCCGATCGCCGCCTGGGCATCACCGAGGCGGAAAGCCGCCTCCAGGTCGAGACGCTGGAAAGCAACGTGGCCGCCTTCGGCGTGCCCTATGTTCCGCTGCTCGATCCCCGCCAGGGCATCGTGCATATTATCGGCCCAGAACTGGGCGCCTCGCTGCCCGGCATGACCATTGTGTGCGGCGATTCGCATACCTCGACGCATGGCGCGCTGGGGGCGCTGGCCTTCGGCATCGGCACCTCGGAGGTCGAGCACGTGCTGGCCACCCAGACGCTGCTGCAGAAGCCGGCGAAGAACATGCTGGTCCAAGTGGATGGCACGCTGCCCTTTGGCTGCACCGCGAAGGACATCGTGCTGGCCATCATCGGCCGCATCGGCACCGCCGGTGGCACCGGCCATGTCATCGAATATTCCGGCGAGGCCATCCGCGCGCTCGACATGGCCGGGCGCATGACGGTGTGCAACATGTCGATCGAGGCGGGCGCCCGGGCCGGGCTGATCGCGCCCGACGAAACAACCTTCTCCTATGTACGCGGCCGGCCCTTTGCGCCGCAGGGCGCGGCGTTCGACCAGGCCGTCGCGTATTGGCGCAGCCTGCCCTCCGATCCCGACGCCCTCTACGACAGCACCGTTATCCTGGATGCGGCCGGCATCGCGCCCATGGTGACCTGGGGCACCAGCCCGGAGGCGGTGCTGCCGGTCACCGGCACGGTGCCGAACCCCGATGACGAGCCGGACGATACCCGGCGCGCCCAGCTTCAGCGCATGATCGCGTATATGGGCCTCACGCCGGGCCAGAAACTGACCGAGCTGGCGGTCGATGTGGTGTTCATTGGCTCCTGCACGAATGGCCGCATCGAAGACATCCGGGCCGTCGCCCGGATCGTCGAGGGCCGCCGCGTGGCGCCCGGCGTGCGCGCCATGATCGTGCCCGGCTCGGGCCTGGTGAAACGTCAGGCCGAGGCCGAAGGTTTGGACCGCATTCTCCGCGAGGCCGGATTCGAGTGGCGGGAGGCGGGCTGCTCGATGTGCCTGGGCATGAACCCGGATAAGCTCACCCAAGGCCAGCGCTGCGCCAGCACATCGAACCGCAATTTCGAGGGCCGCCAGGGGCCGGGCGGACGCACCCACCTGCTCTCGCCGGCGATGGCCGCCGCCGCCGCGGTGACCGGCCGGCTGGCCGATGTGCGGGAACTGGCATGATGGACGCCTTCACCACTCTGACCGCCATCGCCGCTCCCCTGCCGATGGCCAATGTCGATACCGACAAAATCATTCCGGCGCGCTTCCTCAAGACCATCAAGCGCACCGGCCTGGGCATGCATCTGTTCGATACCTTGCGCTACGAGGCCGACGGGGCGGAAAAGCCGGATTTCGTGCTGAACCAGGAGCCGTTCCGGCAGGCGCGGATTCTCATCGCGCATGAGAATTTCGGCTGCGGCTCCTCGCGCGAACACGCCCCCTGGGCGCTGCTGGATTTCGGCATCCGCTGCGTCATCGCGCCGGATTTCGCCGACATCTTTCACAACAACACCTTCAAAAACGGCATTCTGCCCATCCGCCTGCCGCGCGAGGTCTGCGATACGCTGATGCAGGATGCACGGCTGGGCGAGAATGCGCGCCTGACCGTCGACCTGGAACGCCAGGTGGTGGTGCGGCCGAACGGCGAGGCAATCCACTTCGAGATCGACCCGTTCCGCAAACATCTGCTACTGAACGGGCTCGACGATATCGGCCAGACCCTGCAACACGCGCCCTCCATCGACCGTTACGAGACCCGCCAGCTTCAGGAGAAACCCTGGCAGCCCGGCATTGCCATCTGATCGGCGCGGTTGCCGGGCCGCCGCCCATCGGTCCGCTTCCCGGCCCGGCCCCCCCAGGGGCAGGGCCCCTGGACCCCTTTCAGTCGGAGTCCACCTATGCCCGCCCGCAAGTCACTCCTGCTTCTTCCCGGCGACGGCATCGGGCCCGAGGTCATGCGCGAGGTCCGCCGCATCATCGACTGGATGGACCGCCGCCGCGCGGTGTCGTTCGATGTTTTCGAGGATCTCGTCGGCGGCGCCTCTATCGACGCGCGCGGCACGCCTCTCACCGACGCGGTGTTGCAGCGGGCGCTGGCCGCGGATGCGGTGCTGTTCGGCGCGGTCGGCGGCCCGAAATGGGACTCGCTCGGCTTCGCCAATCGCCCCGAAATCGCCATCCTGCGGCTGCGCAGCGAATTGGGCCTGTTCGCCAATCTCCGGCCTGCCATCGTCTATGAACCGCTGGTCGATGCCAGCACGCTGAAGCCCGAAGTGGTGCGCGGCCTCGACCTGATGATCGTGCGCGAAAGCACCGGCGGCATTTATTTCGGCACCCCGCGCGGCATCGAGACGCTGCCGGACGGCGGCAAGCGAGGCATCAACACCGAAGTGTACACCACCGCGGAAATCCAGCGTGTCGCCCGCGTGGCGTTCGACCTCGCCCGCCGGCGGCAGAACCGGGTGTGTTCGGTCGAGAAGGCCAATGTGATGGAAAGCGGCCTGCTCTGGCGGCAGACCGTGCAGGCGCTGGGCGACGCCGAGTATCCCGATGTCGCGCTCAGCCATATGTATGCCGATAACTGTGCCATGCAGCTGGTGCGCAATCCGCGGCAGTTCGACGTGATCGTGACCGGCAACCTGTTCGGTGACCTGCTGTCCGATCTGGCGTCGATGCTGACCGGGTCGCTCGGCATGTTGCCCTCGGCCACGCTCGGCCAGCCGGATGCCTCGGGCCGCCGCCTGGCGCTGTACGAGCCCATTCACGGCAGTGCCCCCGACATCGCCGGCAAGGGGGTGGCCAACCCGCTGGCGCAGATTCTCAGCTTCGCCATGCTGCTGCGCTATTCCTTCGGCCTGGAGGAGGATGCAGCGATGATCGAGCGTGCCTGTGTGGCCGTGCTGGCGAACGGGTTGCGCACCGCCGATGTCATGGCACCCGGCTGCGCGCGCGTAGGCACCCAGGTGATGGGCGAATCGGTACTGCGCGAACTGGACAAGCTAGCCGCCTGAGTAAATGGGTTCCAAGGGCCATTGGCCCTTGCAGGGGTCCAGGGGGCAGCGCCCCCTGGTGGGGTGCGGGGCTACGCCCCGCCATGACCAAGAGGCACGCTTGTGATCGGGCTCAGAATCGGAGTTATCGGTGCCGGCCATTTCGGCCGGTTTCATGCGCTGAAGCTTGCCACTGCGCGCCGTGCCAGGCTCGCCGCCGTGCATGACCGCGACCCCGCCCGTGCCGCTGCCGTGGCCAAGGAAGCCGGCGCCCCGCCATGCGACTGGCCAGCCATCTTCGCCACCTGCGACGCGGTGGTGATCGCCACGCCGGCGGAGACCCATTTTTCCCTGGCATCGGAGGCGTTGCAGGCCGGGCTTCATGTGCTGGTGGAAAAGCCCATCGCAGCTACGCTGGCCGAGGCCGATGCCCTGGCCGCCCTGGCCGCCACCCGCGGCCGGGTGTTGCAGGTCGGCCACCTGCTGCGCTACTCGGCCGAGCACCGGGCCATCAGCACCCGCATGCAGCGCCCGCTCTATATCGACTGCCTGCGCATCGCCCCGTTCAAGCCGCGCGGCACCGATGTTTCGGTCATCCTCGATCTGATGATCCACGACCTCGACCTGGTGCTGTCGCTGGTGGCCAGCCAGATCGAGAGCGTCGATGCCGTGGGCGCGCCAGTGGCCAGCGCGCATGAGGACATCGCCAATGCCCGCGTGCGCTTCGCCAATGGCTGCGTCGCCACCATCACGGCCAGCCGGATCAGCCTGAAGACCGAACGGAAAATGCGGCTGTTCAGCCAGGAAGGCTACATGTCGGTCGATTTCGGCGCCCGCAAGCTGATGATGATCGGCCGCGAGCGGGGACTGCCCTTGCCCGGCACGGATGGCGGACGGATCGAGGAAATCACCTGGAAGGAACACGACGCGCTTGAAGCCGAACACGCCGCCTTCGTCGCAGCGATACTCGACGGCGCGCCGGTGGTGGTCGATGCCGCCGCGGGACGCCGGGCGCTGGCGGCGGCGCTGGCGGTTACCGACAGCATGGCGGCGAGCCGGGCCCGGGCGGAGGCCTCCGGACTGATACGGTAGCGGGGCCTCGCCGAGGGGCTGCTCACCGGTCCGCTTCGTGGCCCGGTCCCGGCATGAGGCTCCGCCTCCTGCACCTCCGCCAGGGGCAAGGCCCCTGGACCCGTGTCATTTAGCCGCTTTGTCTGGCCAGGGCGGCCCGGGACGGTACCGGAACCGCGCTCCGCTGGCCGATATCCTCGGTGAGCAGGCCCGGTAACTCGGCGCTCAGCCGCCACTCCTTCACCAGCCTGTGCTGCTCCGCCAGCATGGCCTCGCGCAGCGCCGCGATCTCCTCGTCGGGCGGGGTCGTGTCGACAACGCCGTGCGCGCGCAGCCCCTCCAGCGCCAGGTCCTGCGCGTCCAGCATCGCCGCGCGGTATCCCCCCACATTCTGCTGCCATGTCGTGATCAGCAGCGCCTGCAAATCCCAGGGCAGCGCATCGAAAAACGCCTCGCTGACCAGCGGGACGTAGTTATCGACACTCTGGCGATCCTGGATCGTCGTCTTCACCCCGGCTTCCCACAGCCTGGCCGAGAACGCACTCTCATTCGTCGTGATCAGCCCCTCGAAGCGACCCTGGCTCAAGGCCGGCGTTACCTCGGGCCAGGGGGTGGTGGTCGGAACGGCGTTGAAGAACCGGGTACGCCAGGCCGTCGCCGCGCCTCCGCCGTTCCGAATGGTCAGGCCTTTAAGGTCGGCCAGCGCCGCGATCGGTCGGGTCGCCGAATACCAGTGCTGGAACCCCAGATGCAGCCAGGGCCCCAGCACGCGCGCGCGCAGCGCACGGCGCAGCTGCGCGTTGATGTGCGCGCCGGTCTTGCCGTCCAGCACGCGGCGGCACAGTTCGATCGGCTGACTGTACAGCACCGGCAGGTTCACCACGTCGCAATCCGCCACCGCGCCGGTCAGCACCCAGCTGCCGGGGCAGGCCATCTCCACCTGGCCCTGCGCCAGCGCCTGCGGCACCGCCGCATCGGCGGCCAGCGCGCCGGCATGGAACAGTTCGGTCCTGATCCGCCCGTCCGAGGCGGTTTCCAGCCGGTGCAGGTAGTCGCCGATGGCGACGTTACGCGCATGCACCGGCGCGGTATCGAGCGAGCAGCGCAGCCGGAACGGCGCGGCACCGCGGGCGATCGCCGGGGCGGCGAGGCCGGCCGCTGCCGCGACCACGAATCCCCGTCGGCTGAGGGGGTGGATCATCGCGTTGTTTCCTCCGGCATGTGGCATTCTGCCGCCACGAGCACATCCTACATGGTTTGCGGTACGGCCGCATCTACCTCGCCCATGACAGCCAGCACTTCCCGCGCCGCCGCCTCCGCCGGCGTGGCACCCGGGGCGCCGAGGCAGGCGATTACGTCGCGAAAGGCCGCGCGCTGTGCCGCCACCGCCGCCGGGTCGCCCAGCAGGCGCTCCACCGTCTCGGCCAGCCTGTCCGGCCGGCAGTCCTGCTGGAGCAGTTCGGGCACGGCGGCGCGGCCGGCCAGCAGGTTCACCATGGCGACATGCTTCACCCGGATCAGCCGGCGGGCGATCGCCGCGGAGAGCGGGTTCACCCGGTAGGTCACGGCCATCGGCACGCCGGCCAGCGCCAGTTCCAGAGTGGATGTGCCCGATTTCGTCAGGGCCACCGCGGCGGCGGCATAGGCATCGTGCTTGTCGGCCAACCCGGTGACGATGATGGGCCGTACCGGCCAGGTCATGGCGGCACGCCGCACCGTCTCGGCAACCGAGGAGGCCACCGGCACTACCGGCACCAGGTCGGGAATGCGCCCGGCCAGCAGCGCCAGCGTGGCGCTGAACACCGGCAACAGCCGCGGCACTTCGTTGCGCCGGCTGCCGGGCATCAATACCAGCACCGGCGCATCTCGCGCCAGACCGTGGGCGGCGCGGAAGCGGGCCGCATCGCCCCGATCGGCGCCGGATTGCAGCACCGGATGGCCGACGAAGGTGGCTTGCAAGCCGTGCCCGGCGAAGAAATCCGGCTCGAACGGCAGCAGGCACAGCAGGCGCTCCCACAGGCCGGGGAATTCACGCACGCGGTCTTCCCGCCAGGCCCAGACCTGCGGCGCCACGTAATGCACGCGCCGCAGGCCGGTGCCGGACACCTGGCGCAGCAGCCGCAGCGTGAATCCGGGACTGTCGATGGTTACCAGCACATCCGGGCGACGGTGCCGCACATCCCCGGCGGCCTGGCGCAGCCGGCGCCGCAACTGGCGAAGGCGCGGCAGCACTTCCAGCAATCCCATTACCGCCAGATCCTGCATCGGGAAAATCGGCGCGAGCCCTTGTTCCACCATGCGAGGTCCGCCGATTCCGGCAAACCGCACTCCTGGCCGGGCCGCGCGCAGCGCTTCCATCAGCCGTCCACCGAGCACATCGCCACTCTGCTCGCCCGCAACCAAATAGATCAGAGGCTCTGCGCGCGCGGGGTCATGCATGCTCCCTCCATAGGGGAGCCGTCCTCCAGCGTCCATCAGCACCAAATCAGCAGGGTTTGCCGGCTTCCAGCAGGTGCTCGCGTCGGGCCACCGCGTGGCCGGCCGCTTCCAGCACCGCAACCATCTCGGCCACGGAAATACCGTCGCTCTCCATGACCAGCCGGATCAGCGGATCCGACAGGAACGTTTCGAAGGTCAAGCCCCCATAGTGATCGCCATTCACAGCATCCTCCGCTAGGTCATGGGGGCACGTTCTGAGTTACAATATGCTACGATTAGCAATCTGGCGTCCAGCGCTTTCAGCCCACAATCTCGCGATCTCTAAAAAAACACAACCCTGGCGTGTGACGCGGCGTCAGGCTGGTCCGGTTTCCTCCCGGGCGGCGCAGCAACCGGTTGAGCAGCGTGGTTTTCCCCGCCCCGAGGAAGCCGGTCAGCACCGCGACCGGTATGGTGTCAGCCACCGGAGCGGCCGTACAGAGTGGCCGGGTCGATTTCCGGGGCGGCGATCTCCGTCAGGTCGCCGTCGCGCATGGCCCGGAAGAAACAATTTCGCCGACCGGTGTGGCAGGCGACACCCAGCTGGTCCACCAGCAGCAGAATCGTGTCTCCGTCGCAATCGAGGCGCAACTCCACCAGGCGCTGCTGCTGTCCCGAGCTTTCGCCCTTGCGCCAGAGCCGGCCGCGGCTGCGGCTGAAATAACACACGCGGCCGGTGGCGAGCGTCTCCGCCACCGCCTCGCGGTTCATCCAGGCGAGCATCAGCACCTCGCCGGTGTCGTGCTGCTGGGCGATGGCCGGAATCAGTCCGGCGGCGTCGAAGCGGATCGTTTCCCATAGGTCCTGAGTCGGCGGGGTGGTGGCTTGTGCGGGCATGGCTGTTATCCTGCCACCACGATGGTGCAGCAGGGAAACCCGTCCGATGTCTCGGTGCGCACGGCAGCCTTGCTGGACCGTGCGGCGGCGCTGTGCCAGCAGCGCGGTGCCCGGCTGACCGCGTTGCGGCGGGATGTTCTGGGCTTCATTCTCGATTCCGAGTCGCCGGTAGGCGCCTACGAGTTGCTGGACCGGCTGCGCGCCCGACGCGGCGGAGGTGCCCCGCCCACGGTGTATCGCGCGCTGGAGTTCCTTCAGGAACAGGGGTTTGTGCATCGTCTCGAACGGTTGTCGGCGTTCGTCGGCTGCATCGATGTGGACGGCTCGGCGGCGCATCACGAGGGGGCGCAGTTCCTGATCTGCCGCGGTTGCGGCCGGGTGACCGAGATCGAGGACCACGACCTTGCGCGGGCGCTGGCGGCGGCGGCGCAGCGGGTTGGGTTTACGGTCGCCGGGGCTACGATCGAGGCTGAGGGACGGTGTGCGGCGTGCAAGTAGCCGCGGCGCAGCCCCAAACCCCAGCAGGCGGTTAAGTCATGGGTTCCAAGGGCCTAAGGCCTTTGGTGGGTCCAGGGCAAAACCCTGGCGGGGTGCGGGGCAGCGCCCCGCTAGGTGCCCCCCCGCAGCCGTCCCAGTCCCCGTTCCAGATCGGCGGTCAGATCCTCCACCGCTTCCAGCCCGACATGCAGCCGCAGCATCTGCCCGCCGAATCCCGCGCTGCCGGCGGTCCGGGTGATGAATCCATTGGTAGGCAGCGCCAAGCTTTCGAAGCCGCCCCAGGAGGCGCCGATGCCGAACAATTCAAGCGACTCGGCGAACGCCCATACCTGTGCCTGAGTGTATTGCGGCTGGAACACCACCCCGAACAGGCTGCAGGCGCCGGAAAAATCCCGCCGCCATAAGTCGTGGCCGCGTGCGCCGGGCAGGGCCGGGTGCAACACTTCGGCCACTTCCGGCCGTCCCCGCAGCCAGGAGGCCACGGCGATGCCGGACTCCATCTGCCGTTCCAGCCGCACCGCCATGCTGCGCACGCCGCGCAGCGCCAGCCAACAATCGTCGGGGCTGGCGAACTGGCCGAGCGCCAGCGCGGCGAGGCGCACGCGTTCCCAGTCGGCTTCGGTCGCCACCGTCACGCTGCCCAGCAGCACGTCGGAATGGCCGACGACGTATTTGGTCAGCGCCTGGATGGAGCAGTCCACACCCTTGGTGAAAGGCTGGAAAAAATGGATGCCCCAGGTGTTGTCCATCAACACTTTCGCCCCCCGCGCATGGGCGACCTCGGCGAGCGCGGGGATGTCCTGCACCTCGAACGTATGGCTGCCGGGACTCTCGGTATAAAGCACGGCGGTATTGGGCCGGAACAGCGCGGCGGCGCCGTGTGCGTCGATGCAGGGATCGTAATACGTCGTCTCGATCCCGAAACGCTTCAGGATCCCGTCGCAGAAGCTGCGCGCCGGGCCATAGACGGAATCCGGCATCAGCAGGTGATCGCCCGCTTTCAGGTAGGCGAGCAGCGGCGTGGTGACGGCGGCCAGACCGGACGAGACGATCTGGCAATGCGTGCCGCCCTCGATGTCGGCGATCACATCCTCCAGCGGCCAGTGCGTGGGCGTGCCCATGACGCCATAGATGAGCTTCTGTTCCAGCCGGTGCGCGCCGGCGGCCCGGCGATCGGCCATCGAGGCATAAAGCACCGTGGAGCCGCGATGCACGGGCGGGTTGACGAAGCCATGCACATGCGTGCCGGCTCGTCCGGCATGCGACAGGCGGGTGTGCAGCCGGTGCCTGTCCCGCGGCGGCTCGTTGCCTGGCACCGGAATCAGGTTTCCACCGGCGTGTCGGGTCGGCCGCCCCATTCGGTCCATGAGCCGTCATACACGGCGCCCGGCGGCAGGCCCGCCTGCACCAGGGCGAGGGTGAGGACGCAGGCGCTCACCCCGCTGCCGCAGGAGGTCACGACGGGCCGGCTGCCATCCACCCCGGCCTGCGCCAGCCGGGCCCGCAGGGCGTCCGGCGGCAGCAGCGTGTGGTCGGGCGCGAGCAACTCGGTGAAAGGCAGGTTCGCCGCGCCCGGGATGTGGCCGGAACGCATGCCAGCCCGTGGCTCGGGTACCTGCGCGGTAAACCGGGCGGCGGGGCGGGCGTCCAGCACCAACTCGCGGCCGGTGCCGAGGTTGGCCAGCATGTCGCCGATGCCACGCAGGCGGGTGGCGCGGAAATCCGGCCGGAATGTCGCCGGCTTTGCCGGGAGCGCGTCCCCCGTTTCCACCGGCTTGCCCTCCGCCACCCATTTGGGCAGTCCCCCATCCAGCACTGCGACGCGATCATGGCCGAACAGGCCCAGCATCCACCACCCGCGCGCCGCCGAGAACAGGCCCTTCTGGTCATAGAAAACCACAAAACTGTCATTGGAGATGCCAAGCTCGCTGATCAGCCGGGCGAACCGACCGGGTGTGGGAACCATGTGCGGCAGTTCGGTATCCGGGTCGGCGATGACGTCGATGTCGAACAGGCGTGCCCCCGGGATATGGGCGACCCAGAATTCCGCCACCGGATCCTTCATCTCGTTGGGAAGGTATTTGGTGGCGTCGAATACCAGCAGATCAGGCACTCCTAGGCGGGCGGCGAGCCAGTCGGTGGAGACCAGAGTCTCGGTCATGCGCGCTCCTTGATACCTGGCCGCATAACTGCGGACCCATCACGCAAAGTCGGGGCTTCGCCCCAAGCCCCACCAGGGCTTCGCCCTGGACCCACCAAGGGCTAGCCCTTGGAACCCATTCCTCCTAGGGCGGGAATCAGAGGGGCTGTGACCTAAAAACTCCCTGCTCATGGCGCCTCTGCCCACAACGCCCGCAGCATCGGCCGCCGGGCGGCGAGCCATAACAGGGCAATGGCGGCAACCGAGTTCGGCATCTGGCCGTCCAGCGCCGCTTCGATGGCGCGCCGGGCCGGCCAGACCCGCACACGGATGTCCTCGGCTTCGGATTGCAGGCCGGCCAGCCCGACCAGCCCGTCCGAGCCGCAAGGCGGGGCGGTGACCTCCCCCACATGCAAGGATACCTGCTCGTCGCAGCCGCCCGGCGTCAGCAGGAAATCGCCGATGCGCAGCGTCCGCCGGGCCGGCATGCCCAGCTCCTCCTCGGTTTCGCGCGCCAGCGTGGCGGCGACATCCTCGCCGGAGTCGCACAGCCCGGCCGGCACTTCCACCATGACCGGGTCGATGCCGGCGGCCAGCGCAGGCAGGCGAAACTGCTCGATCAGCACGACAGCGTCGGCGACCGGGTCGTAGGGCAGCAAGGCCACGGCCCGGCCGCGCCGCCATAGTTCCCAGATGCGAGGGGCGCTCATGGCGCCGTCGAAGCGGCGCTGGCGGAAGCGGATACGCTGGAGCGGAAAGCGGCCGTTCCAGACGGTTTCATCCGACTCGACGAGCAGGCCGGGATAGGCGGGCAGGGGAGTGGGAGAGGGCATCGCGCCACCTTGAACGCCGCGCGGGGGCGGATCAGTTGCTTCGCTGCGCCACGATGTCACGCAGCCTGGCGGCGGCGGCGGCGCCCTTCACCGCCTCCTTCCACAATCCTTCGGCCACGCGCTGATGCGCCGAAATGGCCTCGTCGGCGGCGGTGATCATCGCTACCCCGGTGGGCGTCCCCGGCATCGTGTCTGGGCGGAACGGGTTCACCGCCAGCATGGCGCGGTCGCGCGCACGCAGGATTTTGAAATTGCCCGTAGGCTCGGTGTGGATCAGCAGGCCGAACTGCAGCCCCATCGGCTCGGCCTCCATCAGGGAAGCCATGTTCAGCGCCTCCGCCACCGCCACCTGGCGGCAACGCCGGCGAGTGGCCTCCGACAGCGCGGCGGCGCCGGCGATCCCGGAATCCAGGAACCGGGTCAGCCGGCCAGCCGAGATCATGCAGATAATCGACGGTTTGCGCAGCCCGTACATCCGCTTGCGGGCCGCCAGGATGCCCAGAGTCTGGTCGGCGCCGGCACGCAGCTGCGCCCGGTCGGCGCCGGCCTGCTCGGCCAGATCTTCCAGCGCCGCCGCCAGCGCTTCGTCATAGGCGTCGGAGGTCACCGGATAGGCGACCGGGCCGTCCACCTGCAGAATCTGCTCCGCCGTCTCCTCGATCTGCCGGATACGCTCGAAATACCCGACGGTTCGATGATAGTACTCGACGCCGATGCCCAGCAGCGACAGTGGCGAAATCTTGAGCAGTTCCGCCAGGCGCTTGATGGTGTCAAGTTTGATTACCTCGCCCTTCTCGTAGCGATACAGCGCGGCGCGTGAGACACCGAGCCGGGCCGCGATTTCCTCGGCCCGCAGCCCCGATTCGAGGCGGTAGGCGCGCAATTGCTGGCCGATTTCGGTGAAGCGCATGGTGGCTGTGTCCCGGGTGGCACGTCTGTGCCGCTCAGGGCGCAGACATCTCAGTTTAAAGTGAGCTTTAGTCTATTTGCGATTCGTTCAGAAATCCACGCAAATTACGGGTGTGTGCGAGACAAACAGGCTTTCCGGTCCGCCGGGTTACCGGCGGCAAGCCCGCTCATCCTACCGCACATGCCTACTACCGTAGACCGGCGCCTCGATTCGGTAGAACACATATTCGCCGCCAGCCTACGCAGTCCGGCACCGCCACGTCACGAAGGACCTCACCTTATGCCGACCTGTCATGATCGCTGAGCGCGTGCTCATGGGCCTTCTTCTGGTGGCCATCGCTTTCGTCACCGTGGTGTTGCCGATCGCCCTGTCCGTGCC
>Ga0326727_10015585_pt1 | contig 16272 bp, 16 predicted proteins | sample MB2enrmetagenome_FD_207643 | JGI IMG/M metagenome (GOLD analysis project Ga0326727, IMG submission 207643) | Lab enriched peat soil microbial communities from McLean, Ithaca, NY, United States - MB29MY | ecosystem: Environmental > Terrestrial > Soil > Wetlands > Peat | place: USA: New York...
ATTTGGCCGTCGCCCCCGACGAACCCATCGGCATCGGGCGGGTAGGCGTCCATGGCGTTGAAGACATCCGAGGAGGCATAAGGGACACGCAGGCCCGCGGCGGCAGAAAAGGCGTTATTGACGTCGGCATTGTCGAGGTTGGTGTCGCCGAATTCACCCGCGTTGTACCAGCCGCCGGCAGGGGAGGCGGAATTGCCGACCGCGTAAGGGAGGTTGGTGACCAGGATGGTGACGGGCGGCATCGGGGTCAGCGTGACACCGGCACTCAGGCCGTCGGAGGTGGCGCTGGGATTGGTCACGCTCAGGGTATAGGAGTTGCCGACATTGGCTGAAGAGGGGATATTCACGGCCAGCATGGCCACGACGGCAAACCGTTGGAAGAGGAAGCTGCCATTGCCGGCGGTTGAGATGGCCAGGCCGCTGGTGGAACCGCTGACATAGGGCTGGGCCGGCAGGCTGAGGGTAACGTTGCCTTGGGCGGCGGTCACCAGGGGCAGGAAATCATTTCCGCTGACGGGCAGCGTTTTGAACCCGCTGGCAATAGGCGGAGAAGCCGAGTCGTTGGGCGAGATTTCGGTCCGGAACTGGTATGACTCGACCTGGACGCCCGGCTGCAGGTTGACGACCAACGGCAGGACAATCGTCGAGCCGATCCCGGCGGGGACGAAGCCGCGCGGAGAGGGGATCGGAAAGCCAATGGTGTTGGCGGCCGGGGACTGGCCGCTGACAGTCGCGCTGGAGTTGGTGCCGACGATGGCCACGACTCGCAACCCGCTCACATCATTGGTCAGGTTGAACCAGCGGATGACGCCGGTGTTGCCGTTCATGGCCACCTGGGTGCTGTTCGTGGTCGGCTCGCTGCCATCCGTGGTGTAAAAGACATTCGAGCTGAGGCTCGAGACAGTGATGAGCCGGCCCATGGGATAGTAGCCGGAGTCCGAGTCGGGATCGATTAGGGGCGGCAGGATGGCCGCGTTGGTGCCGGTGCCGCCGCCGCCCAGGCCCGGATTGGCCAACCCTGTCGCCAGGACCTCGCGCAACGCGTCACTGCCGGGTTCCGTGTCAAAGACCCCGCCGTTATTGCCGACAGCGAGGCCAACCGGCGAGAGCATTGGGATAAAGAGCGAGTCGCCCGGCCCATGGGGGTCGCCCGCCCGGCCATACCAAACTGTCGAGTTGGTGGAAACCAGGGCGTTGGTAACGGACCCCGAGCGATCGACAACGACCAGGCGGTTGTTGCCGCCATCCGCAACGACCAGCAGGTCGCCAAGGGCTCGAGCCAACCGCTTGGGTTGGTTGAGCCTGGCGAAAGCGACGCCGCCCAAAGTGCTGCCCGGCACGCCAACGGCTCCGGTCAGGAGGCTGGGGGTACCGGTCGCCGGGTCCACTTGCCACACGACATCGTTTGCGGCATCGCTCGCGGCGATGGTGCCGTCATCGAACAACGCAATGCCTTGGAGTTGCACCCCCGCGCCGCCGGTGATCGTAGCGACGGTCTTGGCCTTGCCGGCGCCGAACCGTTGAATGGCGCCGCCCTGGCAGGCCACATAGAGATTGCCCGAACTGTCCATGGTGAAGGCCGTGGGCGTAGCCAGGCCGGACGCGTTGGTAGCGACCAGATTTCCAAATGGATCGAATTGGAGGATGGAGCCGCTGCCGCGGCTGCCCTGGTTGAGCACATAAAGGTTATCAGCGGCATCCACGATCACGTCCACCGGCTGGGCCAGGCCCTGGGCGGCCTGCAGAAAGACGGTCGTCTGATTGAGGCCGAGGTCCAGAACCTGGACCGCGTCATTGCCGGTATCGGCGATGAATATGCGGCTGAAGGAAGGGTCGAAGGCAATGCCGGTCAGGCCGTTGAACAGGGGCAAGCTGCCCGGCAACGGCCCGGCGAAACCGGTAACAGTCGTGTGCCGGATGATGTGGTAATAGACCTCCGTCGTATAGACTGAGCCGTCGGGGGCAACAGCCACTCCCAGAGGCTCGCGGGCCTCGGGGCAGCCGAGCGTGTCCACGGAACAAACCGTGCCGTCCTCCCAGCCCGGGAGAATGCCCGCGCTGGCGCTGCCCTCGACCCAGTAGTTGGAGCTCACACCGTAGAGACGGGTCACCTGGCCCAGGGAATCGACGGTTTTGACTTTGTGGTTGTTGCGGTCGGCTACGACTAACTGATTGCCGGCCGCCTGGGCGATCATGGCCGGGCCGTTGAAGGCGGCAATGCTGGGCGGGCCAATGATGTCGCCTGCGCCGTGGAAGCCCGTGAACTTGGAGGCGATGCCGGTGGCTGGATTGAGCATCCAGATGCCGTTATTGCCGGCGTCGGTCAAGGCCAGCAAGCCGTTGTTTAGAACAGTGACGCCCTGGAGAGAAACCCCGGGGTTGGGGATGACGGCCACCACGCTGGAAACGCCGGCGGGAGTGATGCGCAGGACCGTGTTGCCGTTCAGCGTGACGTAGAGGTTGGTAAGAGCGTCCAGCGCCAGGGCCGTTGCATTGGCCAGCCCGGAGGCATTCGTGGCCACGAGGAAGGCAAAGCCGTAGGCGCCGTAATACGAGCCGTTGAATTGAAGCACGGTGCCGTCCGTGCCATTGCCGCGGTTCAAGACGTACACATTGGTCGCGCCGTCCACCGCCACTGCCACCGGGCGGTTGATGCCGTTAGTGAGGCTGGCAAAGGTGGAAGTGATGCTGGCAGTGGCGTCGTCGAGGCTGGAGATCACCCGGAGGGCGTTATTGGTGCAGTCGGCGATGAACAGAGACGTGCCCGAGGGGTCCAGAGCCAGGCCGCAGGGGAAATCGAACTGCGCCACAGTGGCGGTGACGCCATCAACGTAGCCGTAGTAGCGCGGGTCGAGCTGGGAAGGGCCGCCTGCGATCGTCTTCAAGACCGGGTTGGCCATGAGCGGGCCGGAGAGCAGGAGACAAAGCGGGACAACAATGGCTTTCATATTCATGAGGTTCGGATTTGAGTTCAGTTCACGGTCGCTGGGGCCTGGGGACTCGGTGGGGGCAGAGTGTTTTCATCGAATGAGGGCGTCGCGGGTTCTTTCTTGGAGTTGCTCCAGTTTTTGGGTTGGCCACTGTTCCAGGCGGACCAGTCTGGCTCGAGAGTGTCTTGGGCGGGGACGGGCGTTTTGAGATAGCGGCTTTTACTCACCTGAAAATCCTCTTCGTTGATGATAGTCGGAGTGAGAAAGATGATGAGATTGGATTTAGTGCGGGACTTGGTGTCGCTGCGGAACAGGACTCCCAGGCCGGGGATGTCGCCGAGGATGGGCACTTTGGTATTGCCATTTTGGATGTCGTCTTCGACGAGGCCACCCATGACGAGGGTGTTGCCGCTGGGGATCATGACCGTCGAGTTGAGCTCCCGCGCGTTGAATTCATAGACGGTGTTGAGGGCGTTGCCGACGGTGCTCGTGACGGTGTTGCCCAACCTGAAGATCCGCGGAGCGACCTTGAGCTGCACCAGGCTGTTGGCGGAGATTCGGGGTGTGACATCCAGGCGAACCGTCAGGTTTGAGTAGGTGATTTGGGAGCCGCCGGTCGTATTGGCAGTGCCGGCGGTGGTGTTGACGATAGGGAACAGGGTGCCGACCTCGATGTGGGCGAGTTCATTGTCCAGGGTAACCGTCCGAGGGCAGGAGAGGATTTTGGTCTCGGTATAGGTGTTCAGGAACGAGAGCACGGCGTGGACGCCGTCGGCGTTGAGGAACCCGGTAGCGGGGGAGAAACCGCCGGCAGTGTTCCAGCCAAGGCCGCCAGTGCCCAGCGCGGAATTCAGGATTGTGCTGGTGCTGGAGACCGGGCTGGAGGCAATCGTGCGGCCGCCGGGCAGGGTCGTAGTGGAGGAAGCGCCGGGCGAGGTCGTGGTGCTGGTGCCGGTCATCATGCCGTTGCCGAAGTACACGTTCTGGCCCTGGAGTGTGCCCGTCCAATCGACACCTTTGGTCGTTGTGGGGTTGACCGAGGTTTCCAGCAACTTCGCCTCGATGAGCACCTGTCTGATCGGCATATCCAGGCGCTCGATGAGGCGGTTCACTGCTTCAAAGTCCGTCTCGGTGGCAATGACGACCAACTGGCTGGTGCGGACGTCCGGCAGGACACGGGCGCGATTGTCGGTCAAGGCGGCCTTCAGGTTGACCAGGATGTTCGTGGGGTTGGCATAGTGCAGTTGAACGATCTGAGTCATCAGCGGAGGCAGCGCGGCCGGGTCCTTCGTAGTAATGCGCGCGATTCGGCTCTTGGCATCCTCGACCAGTTGCAGATTGTGGTTGTTGAGCAAGGCGAGGAGGGCCTGTTCGGCAGTGATGTTCTCCCAGCGGAGCGTGACGCTGGGCTGCGGCGCAAGCTTGCCGTCGGCGCCAGGTTGGCCGTAGCCCACCTTCGGGTCCATTAAGTAGTTCAGGCCGGCCTGCCGGGCCAGGTTCCCGATAGCGTCGGTCAAAGGCACTTCGTCCATTATGATCAGGGGAATGACCATCCCGCGCTGGGCCGGGCCGTTGGTGGCCGCCAGTGCCGGGCCGTTGGTGGCTGCCAGTGCCGGGCCGTTCGTGGCCGCCAATGCGGGGCCGGAGGCCGAAACCTCGGCTGCCGGGAGATTCGTCTGGGCCGGGCTGGCCGGAGCGCAGATCGCCAGCCCGACCATGGTGAGAATTGTGACTGGCACTTTCATGTGACAACATTCATGCTGGTTGACGGGCCACCCCCAGCGCGGCCATGTCATGGCACCGAGCAAGCACCGTGCCAACAGCGACCCGCCGTCATTCTCATGGCTTTCGAGCCGCCGCCAAGGCCATTGCTCAAGAACGATGTCCATCTGTAGGACAAGCGGGACGGCCTGCCAGCCGTAGCCGGCCCCCGGCCGGCGAAGGCTCAAGCCAAGGTCTTTTGGAGCCGCAGATTCCGCAGATGCCACAGATTTCACCGACGCAGAACCTCGACCTGTGCCCTTCGTGCGCTCTTTGGCTGGTTCTGATCCGCTCAAGACCTAGAAGGTGTGGCGAAGGCGCAATTCACAGCGTTGGGCGCCGATGACGGCGACCACGGCGTCGGCTCTGATTTCCAAGCACCGGACCAGGACCCTGGCGCCATTGCGGAGCCTGATTTCGCCGCTCTCGCCCGCTTCGAAGGTGTGTCCGTTGATCATGGCTGTGGCGCGCGGGGGACTGGTGAGTCCATTGAGCACCACCTGTGAGGTATCGACCACCTCGGGCTTTGGTTGAGCGGCCAGGCTGTTAAATGTCGAGCGTGGGAAGAAAGGGTTGCGGCCCTGCTTTGGGCTGGTGGGAACGATGAAGACGGATTGGGGCACTGGCGCGGCCAATGCCGCGGCGGGGCTGGCATTGGTGGAGACGCCAGGAGCCGGGGCCGGGGAGCCGGCAGCCGGGGCAGCCGGGGCGGCCAGGGCTGCACAAAGCGACAGCAGCAGCGGGGCCAATAAAAACAGGTCTGCGCCCCGCCGGGTTGGACCCGGTCTATTCATGAGCGTCCTCCGTTAAATGCGAGTTCCATTTGGATGCGTGCATGCGGCTCAGGCATCGCCGGGTTTGACCAGGAACACAACGTCCATCTTGAAGGCAAGTTTTTCCTGGTCCACGGGCACCAGCGATGGGATCGGTTCGAGGCTCAGGTTGAGGATTCGGATGTAGGGAAACTGGTTTTCGAAGTCGGCGAGGAATCGGCCGAAGTCGTAGAAAAAGCCGCTGCCGCCGATAGTCAGAGCCGCTTGTTTGTAGGGGAATTGCGGGAGCATGGGCATGCTGCGCGGCCCGTCAATTTGGCTGAACTGCGGGATATCGACGCGGTAGGAGACCTTGAATTGACGGAGGGCGTTGATGGCCCAGGAATAGAGGTCGCCGGAGCCCATCTGTGCCTCGAGTTGTGCCAGCATCGCGCGGTCGGCGGCCAACTCCGCGACCACGCGGTCGGTGGTTTTGATGGTTTGGCTCATTTGGTCGAGTTTGCGCGCCAGAGCGGCTCTGCGGCCGGCAATTTCCCGGAGGTGTTGCCTGGCGGGGGCGATAAGGGTCGCCCACAGGACTGCCAAGACCAGGACCGTGAGGCCGGTAATCAGAATGAGCTGGTTGCGCTTTTCTTTGGAGAGCTTGTTCATCGGGTCCGGTCAGGAAAACGGCATTCGAGGGCAAAGGTGACAAAGGGCTTGCCGTCGGGCATGGTCCTTGGGGGAGAGAGGTTCACGAGGCGGGGCTCGTTGGTTTTGCCCAGGGCGTCTTGGAAATAGGGGCAATCCATAATGGCTTTCTTGAATTGACTGACCTGGTCGCCGGGATTGGGACTGGTGGTGTCCCGGGCTTCGACGGTCAGGAGTATCTTCTCGGTGGCCGTGGCGGGCCGCTTTGGGGTCGGGCGGTTCTCCGGGTCGGACCCCGGCTTGATTTCGTCCGTCATAACGTAGTTCTGCTCGGAGCGGAACCGGGTGAGCTGGACATCCGGCAGCGTGGCCTGCTGCAAGGCGTTCAAGAGGCTGCCCTGGAGGAAGCGGTTGGTGGAGAACTGGCGCAGGGCCTTAAGCTTCTGGTTGGCGTCGGACAGTTCTTTTTGATTGTCGAGCGCCAGGCGGAAGGCGTTGGTGTGGGAGGCCAGGCGGGCCTCCATCCGGCTGAGGTCCATCCTGCCTAGCATAGCTCCGAATCGGAGCGAGGCGGCCCAGGCCAGGACAAGCAACACCAGGCAGGCCCCGCCCAAGATGGCGCGCTTGACGGGGTCGCGCCGGCGCAACTCTTCGAGGGCTTGGGCTTCGGCCAGCAGATTGAGGCGTATAGGCATAAGCTACAACAAGGAAGGGATGGCGGCGCCGATAGCTACAGCCAACTGCGGCGCTGTATTGTCCAGGTCGGCGGCCAGTTGGGGCGGCAAGACCGGCCGGAGAAAGGCCAGCGGGTTCCAGAGCTTGCACTCGACCAGGAGGTCCGTCTGAAGGGTGCGGACGATGAATCCGGAGCGGGCAGAAGCGCCGGTGAAGAATACCCGGGCGACCGGCTTGTCCTGTTGATGTTCGAAAAAGTCGAGGGAGGCCCGCAGTTCCCGGCCCAGGGGCACAAGGAGCGATTCCAGGACGGCCTGGACTTCGGTCGGCATGCCCACTTTGATGCCGTCGGCCTCGGCATAGCTGATGGTCAGGGCCTCGGCCAGACCGGCGCTCAGCTTGTCCCCGCCGATAGCGACGACGCGGCTCATGACCAACTCCCCTTGCTGCAAGAGGCAGATGGTTGTGTTCTTGAACCCGATGTCCACCAGGGCCACGACTTCGCCGGAGAAAACGTCGGGCATGGCCATTTCGAAGGCGTTGACCGGGCCAACCAATCCGGGCACGATTCCATCGGCAACAAGCCCGGCAGTCCTGACGGCGGCCTGGATGTCCTCGACCAGTTGTTGTCTGGCGCCGGCCACCAGCACGCGGTGTTTGCCGCCGGGCACGCCGAGTTTGGCTTTTTCCGGGGACAGGCGGTTGGAGGCCGAGGCGGTGAAGCAGCAGTCGAAGACGTGGCCGGGCAAATCCTGCTGGAGGTAGTTCTTGCTGTTGTTCTTGAGCACCTGCCGCATGTCGGCCAGCGGCATGCCCGGGATATCCGCGTGGCGCACCACCGAGTCGCTCACGCCGACGGCCAGGACGACCGAGCGGGTGTCGGCGTCCAGCATGTGAACGACGTTTTTCAAATGCTCGGCCAGGAGGTCCGGAGAGAGGCTCTTCTGATAAATCGGCGCATCCAGCAAGGCATAGCCCGACAGCACGAGGCCCTGGCCATTGCGCTGCAACTGCACCGCTTTGGTTGTCCGCCCGCCCAAATCGATGGACACCAAATGGTCTCGCTTCCTTCCGGTCCGGTTATACAATCTCAAATCCATGATTCGTTTCTGAACCCTTCCTACGCCTATCCGCAAACCACGTGCCATACTCGCCCAGTCCGGGCTCAGGCCGTCCTTGGGCCGATTCCGCGTTCAATCCCCTGGCCCGGGTCAACTCCCGCCCCTGCTCCCGTCCATAAAAAGGACAAATGCTGTCCCGCCCGGTCCATAACCACCCTTGACTCATCGGGCGAATTGCCGAAGACTTGAGGGGCTGGATGAGAGTTTTGGCCATTGACCACGGGAGCAAGCGGATGGGGATTGCCCTCAGCGATGAGCTCAAGGTGATCGCCCAGCCGCTCGAGTATGTGGCGGCGGAGCCGCCGGCCCGCTGCTTGGCGCGACTCAAGGAGTTGGTCCAGGAAAAGGAGGTGGGTTTGGTCCTGGTCGGGATGCCGCGCAACATGGACGGCAGCTACGGTCCGGCGGCCGCAAAGGTCCGGGAATTCGTAACGGCCCTGCGAGCGGCCATCCCGGCGCCGATACGGACCTGGGATGAACGGCTGACCTCGGTCCAGGCCAACCGTCTGTTAATCCAGGGCGGCGTGCGCCGGCAGAGGCGCAAGCAGAAGGTGGACAAGATGGCGGCGGCAATTCTGCTGCAGAGTTATCTGGATTGCATAGCGCGCGACGTCATGCCCCAGGGCTGACGGGGAACATGGACCTGATCAAGATCAAGCTGACAATCGCCTACGACGGCACCGCTTACGAGGGTTGGCAGGTGCAGAAGGTCGGGACCGGCGTGCAGGAGAAGGTCGAGGCCGCCCTGGCGAGGCTCTTCCCGAGCCGGCCGCGCCTCCACAGTTCCAGCCGCACGGACGCCGGGGTGCATGCGCTGGGCATGGTGGCGCACTTGGAGGTCCCGGCGGCGGAAATGAGGATGCCAACTCGCAAGCTGGCGCTGGCTCTTAATGCCTGGCTCCCGGCCGACATTCGGGTGCTGGCGGCGGCGCGCGTTCGGGCGGACTTCCACGCCCGTTTTGAGGCCACTGGCAAGGAGTACCGCTATTTTGTCTGGAATTACCCGGGCATGAACCCGTTGATTCGGCACACCGCCTGGCATGTGACGCGCCCCCTTGACCTGCGCGCGATGCGCCAGGGGGCGCTGTTCTTTGTCGGACGCCACGACTTCCAATCGTTCACGGCCAACTCCGGCCACCCCAGGCAGTCAACCGTCCGCACCTTGAGGCGTTGCGACCTCAAGCGGAGCGGGCGGCTCCTGACGTTCAGGATTGTGGGGGACGCCTTTCTCTACAAGATGTGCCGGACCATGGTGGGCACACTGGTCCAAGTGGGCCTGGGGAAATTCCCGCCGGGAGCAATCAAGCAGATGCTGGCGTCAAAGGACCGGCGGGCCGCGGGCATGACTGCCCCCGCCCACGGCCTGGCCCTATGGAAGGTCCACTATGAACATCGTCCTGGTTGAGCCCGAGATACCGCCCAACACGGGAAACGTGGCGCGGCTGTGCGCCGCCACCAACACCGGCTTGCATCTGATCGAGCCCTTCGGATTCAGGCTCGATGACGCGCAACTCAAGCGGGCGGCGATGGATTATTGGCAGCAGGTCCAGTGGCGGCGCTGGCCCAACTGGGCGGCATTCCAGGGCGCGCTTGCCCCCGGGGCGCAGCTCTGGTTCGTGGAATCCGGGGGCCCACTGCGTTTCACCGAGGCCCGCTTTGGCCCGGACGATTACCTGGTCTTTGGCCGGGAAACGGCCGGCTTGCCAAAGGGCCTGCCGGAAGCCAACCGCCAGCGGTGGCTGCGGATTCCGATGTTCAATGCCCAGGCCCGCTCGCTCAACTTGTCCAATTGCGTGGCCGTGGTGCTCTTTGAAGCGTTGCGGCAGCATGGGTTCCAGGGGGAACTGGGCGTGGGGCGCGTGCAAGCGTAACGATCAGGCGGCCTGAACTTGCCGGTCAGAGCGCAAGCGCTCCGGGACGGCTGCGGCCAAGTCAGACGAAATACCCGTGGCCCCGTTGTGCGCCGGCCGCAAAGGGGCTTGATAAACTCTGTGGGAAGATGTCTCAACAGCTCAAGCCTCCGGGGTCGCCCCCAGCACAATGTCGAAATGGGCAGCCAGCTCTCCTATGCGCGACTGCTTGATCGGGGCGAAATCCACGGTGACCAAACCCCGAGTTTCCGGGTCGCCTATGCCCCTCCAGATGCGGTCCTGCTGGTTGCCGGGCTCACCCTTGACGAAGAGTTGTGTCGTGTAGGGCTCCCGGCCCTTCATCTTGACCTTAAAATGGACGTGAGCAGCAGGGCGGCCGGCATAGGGCACCGGCCTTATCGTGCGGAAGTAATAATCACCGGTCGATCCGGTCAAGAAACGGCCGAAGCCCTGGAAATGAGAGTCGAACCGGCTTCGGTTCGGTTGGTCTGCGAGGTAAACCCCCAGGCTGTCCGCCTCCCAAAGCTCAATGGTCGCGTTCCGAATGGGGTCGCCCCGGGTGTCCAGCACTCGCCCGCTGATGTGCGCGATTCGCCCAACGGCGGGGGTGATCGAGTCGTTGATGATGATCAAGTCATTGTCCGTGTCCAGGGGCAGCCTCGGAGGATAGAAGGGACCCTCCTCCACCCAAGGCGTTCTTCGGGCCAGTTCTTCGGCAAAGACACCCGGCGCAGTGAACAATGCAGTCCCGAAGCTGAGTTGGCGGAGAAAGCGGCGCCTCGAGCTGTGAATCCGGACCCCATGAATACCTGCAAGTGGGTTTTTCATACGCTATCTGCCCGTTTCATCACCGCCAATCTAATCCTTTTCATCAAAAATGCACATGAAAGTTTCTCGGGCTGCGCCCTTCAGGGCGCTTCTTGTCAGTGCCCCCACGGCGCAGGAACGCCGCCTTCAGGCGGCAGCCCCCGGGAATGCGAGGGGTCTTGGAATGCACAGTGTCGCAGCTTGAAGGCCAGCCTAAGTTCGTCAGTCCTGAAACCGAAAGTGCGGATCTGCTGGCCTTTTTGAAGCCCACTACCCGTTTTTCTCCACTACATTTTGCACCAGCTTGGGAACGTTCGGAAGCTCCAGTCCCGGGCGCACCAGCAGTTCGGCAACCGGGCGATCCGGGCGGGCGACCACCCGCAGCCGCACCTCACGGCTCTCCTGATTCTCAGTTAATTAGAATGTCATGTGGCATTGACTGCGGCGGGGCGAGGCCGTCATCTACCATGGCTATCCACGTTTCACCGGTGGCGTCGACTTTTTCTCTTCTGGCGCCCCGGAGCAAATTGTTTTGCATGCGGTTCCTCACCCAGCGCGCCGGCGAAATCGAAAACGTTTTGGGAAAGCAGAAACAGAGGCCCGCGGGCAAGCGGCGCGCAGGGAAACTCCTTGACTGGAAGACCTGCTCCCACGATGCTCCGGTTGTGAATGCGACGATCAGTAACCGCGGTCAAATGGTTCTCCCCATGAAGGCGAGGAAGGCCGCGCGCATCCGCCAGGGCGACGTTGTCGAGGTTCGTCCCGAGGGGGACGGGCGCATCGTCCTGGTGCGCCTTGAACGGCCCAAGGAACTGGAGCCAATCAGGGTCAAATTCACCAGGCGTAAAGGGCGCCACACGGTCGGTTCCACCGGCCGGCCAATCACCAGCGAGGAGGTCCGCAACCTCTTAAACGAGTTGGTATGACCTGCCTGCTGGATGTCAATGCTTTGCCGGTCAGCGGGTTCGCCTCCAATGCCCTGGCCAAAGTCCCGATGGCCTGGAGGAGGTCCTCCGCGGTGGGATTCTTCGGCAGGCGCAGCACCGCGATTCCGGGATAATCGGCGGGCCGGAAACGCAACGGGTTGGCGAAATCCAAATCCAGAGTGACAAGGCCGCGACCCTCGCGCCGGCAAATCTCGATCAGGGCCTTGTCCACCGTCCCCTGCAGACCCTGCGAGACGGTGGTGGAAACCTCGTGGCCGGCGCCCGCCAGCAGGGCGCGTCCGCGCTCGTTCAAGTTTTCGTCGAGCTTGAGCTTCACGCGTGGGCTTCCAAGGGAATCTCCACATAGCGTTCGCTGGACATCTCCGAGCCATAGGCTATGCAGGCCAGGATGTCTTCCTCGACCAACCCGGGATAATCCGCCAGAATTGCCTCAACGGGGCTCCCCGACGCCAGCAGATCCAGGATCAAAGAAACCCAGATGCGGTGCCCGCGGATGCACGGCTTGCCGCCGCACCGCGCAGGGTCGATCCAGATGCGTTTCAACAATTCTTCGCGAGGCAGGCTCTTCATATTCCAAGGACCCTAGCATAACGAAGCGGTCTTGACCACCGTTGTCTAAAACCCGCTTCCTTGTGATGGACGCGGATTGGAGCACGTAAAGGGAGAGGCAGAGGGCGCATTTTTCCTTTGCGCTTGAAATCGCAAATCGTCCACGTTGGTCCCGTTGCAACGACGCAGAAAGGGCCAACGCGCGGGGGCTGGCTCCCCGAAGCACGGCACGATGCGTGCCTAAGTCGTTGCAGGTAAACGTGTTGGAGAGATGGCCGAGTGGCTGAAGGCGACGGTTTGCTAAACCTATATTTCCTCTTGGGGGATGACCTGGCAAGGCGGGGTGTACCTCCACGGAAAGCCTGTAAAACAAGGGGAAAACCGATGCCCAACCGCGAGCGAAAGCCCCTAAAAGACGGGTCCGTCCGGGGTTCAACAAGGCCATTTTAGCCCTTTCGGGGTTCAACAAAGGGTGCAACGAATGCCTGAATCCTGAAGGCCCCGCGAACCAGGAACAGGGTCAGCACCGGCGCTGATTTGATGCGCTTTTCGGGTTGCGGACGTGCACCGCATTGTGATTTGATCCCTTCATTCTGCAAACACAACCTGTTTAACCGGCCAGGTGCCTCCGGTTCAACGAACCGCTTGTTGAGTGTCTTGAAGGATCATGAGCGACTGGGAAATCGGCAAGAGAGCATTGGGGTTCTGGGTTATCATGGCCAGCGGCTTCGCCCTCGGCTCAGTTCTTCCGAATTCTCTCGCTATTCCCGTCCTGCTAGGAACGTTGGCATTTGCCATCCGTGTGCTCGCGAAGGGATGGTGAAGGCTATGGCCACCTATAGCAGTTATTCGTCTGATGACCTCAGGGGCGTTGACCCGGTCCAACTGGGACTGCACGGCTTCTGTTTTGTAGCGGCTAGAATCCTGGCTGACGCGCACCCGGAAGCGGGGTGGTGGCGACTGACGGACAACGGGGACCATCCCTTTGCTCATGTCTTCGTGTGCATAGATGGAGAGGCGCGAGACGTCAGGGGCAAGAGAACTGCTAACGTGATGGCAGAAGAGCTTCGCGACACGGACCCCGACATAGGCCTCCTGTCCAAGAAAAGGACCAGTGCCCGAGAAGTCGAAGAATACTTTCGCCACAAGAATTACTCCCGGGAGCAGTTGCAAGCAGTGCGGGAAGTGCTCACCGAACATTTGGGGAATCAACCGGGAGGGTTGTGAGACTCGGAATGTTCGACTCGATCACGGCCTTGGCCCGCACGGGAACTGGTCCGATGGTTTGCCCCCCAGGAGCCCCGTGTGGACGATGGGGCCCTCCCAGCCCCGGCATCCCCCGGCGGCCCACTCGGCCCCCCCTTTCCACTTGACCTAGTGCGCGGGAGAGAGTTCCCTCGGCCGGTTCACCAAACCGAAGCTGAATATGGATAAGCCAAACGGCCTCGAACACGACCTCCATACCAAGGGTGTTGCCTTCGCCTATACAGCCGCGGTGGACATCGCGCGGCTAATTGGACTTTTGCTCCTGATGCTGGTGCTCTGGACCTCGACGGGGTGCCTTGAGTGTCCCGCCGCCGGCCAGCCTCCTGCAGGGAGTGTCATCGCTTGGGGCTACTCGATCCTCCACTACGTTCAACCAACCGGCGCGAGTTTTGTGGCCGTTGCGTCGGGGGACTCCCACGCCTTGGTGCTCAACCAGGACGGGACGGTAGTCGCTTGGGGATGGAATCCGTTTGGCCAATGCGATGTGCCCAGCGGTCTGGGCGGGGTGATCGCCATCGCCGCGGGGGGCGATCATAGTCTGGCGCTCAAGCAGGACGGAACGGTCATCGAGTGGGGAGACACCGATGTCCCCAGCGGACTGAGCGGGGTAACCGCCATCGGCGCCGGAGGCTCTGACAGCCTGGCGGTCAAACAGGACGGGACGGTCGTCGCGTGGGACTCGTCGAGCGAATGCAGTGTGCCCAGCGGTCTGAGCGGCGTGGTCGCGGTCGCAGCGGGCCAGGCCCACAGCTTGGCGCTTAAGCGCGACGGGACGGTCGTCGCTTGGGGAAACAACGATGACGACCAGTGCAATGTGCCGAGCGGCCTGAGCGGCGTCATCGCCGTGGCGGCGGGATGGGACCACAGCCTTGCGCTCAAGCAGGACGGGACAGTCGTCGCGTGGGGAGACAACTGGGACGGCGAGTGCGATGTGCCCAGCGGTCTGGGCGGTGTGATCGCCATCGCGGCCGGATGGGACCACAGCCTGGCACTTAGGCAGGACGGGACGGTCGTCGCGTGGGGATGGGACGCGTTTGGCCAATGCGATGTGCCTAGCGGTTTGAGCTGGGTGACCGGCATCGCGGCGGGAAACAATTACAGTTTGGCCCTCGTGGCGCCGCCACCCCTGGTGTCGCCTCCGACTTTTGGAGGATGCACCTACCTGCCAAGCAAGATGTTCCAGATGGAGGTTTTTGGCCGGTTCGGTCAGAATTATGCCCTGGAGGTCTCCACGAATCTCATCAACTGGTCCTCGGTCAGAACATTCACTTGCACGAATTCACCGACGATCCTGCTCGACTCAGCAAGCGGGAGGGTCCAATTCTACCGCATTGCGCAGTAGCAAGAGGCGGCCACTCTCGGAGCCAGGGGTCAAACCTGGCGTCGATGGAGCGGAGGCGCCGAGTGAGGTGGCTCAGCCCGCCGGCGCTCACCGGGAACGCGGAGTCACCTTTCTCGCTCCTTTTGGACAAGGAGCGCGGCAAGGACCTTGGTAGTCTTCCGAGTTCGCCAATAGTCCTGCCAAGCACCGCAAGGGCATGAACGGAATTACAGGGCGGGCATCGCATGGTCTTTACAGAGACTCGGTCTGAATCTCAATGACTTGTCTGCCCACACCGTCCTTGACCCGGTAAATACAGTGATTCGGTGCGGCCTCGAAGTCGTAGCGCACTTTTTTCAAAGTGTAAACGTAGCGCTTGACCAGCTTCGCGATGCTCACGTCAAACAGCAAGACGTTCCTTCCGCGCTCGAGACCGCTCTGGTAGGCCAAGCCGTCAAAACCCTCGGCCTTGAAAGCCTCAGCTAGAACTTGGGTTGGCAAATACGCATTCTCTCGGTCCCCTTGCCTGACCGGCTGGGCAAATGCCCTACCGATCTCATTCCAGACATAGTTGTCGACCATTTCCGGGAGCGGCTTTTCTTCGAAAATGACCTCCCCTAGATTATCGGGGCCAGGTTGACATACAACCAATTTGACATCCCGCTGAATCTCGAAAAGGGCAACCGTAAGCGATTCTCCGACCCCCGGACGCATTTCAGCGAGAGCCGTTTTCTCGTCTGTAGCAAGATAGAGATAAGCGAAGCCGGGAGGATTCGCTCGGCCTCCGCGGGTTATGTATTGTGGCTTCGGAATCAACCGGGCCTCCGGCAGAGGCACTTCTTCTTCGCCACCGCAGTGGTCCTCCCCGTCTTCGGTTGGTCGCACCACGAAATCAGACCCCAGCTGGGCGCGAAAAAACCGGTGACCCACCTTTATCGAGCGTGCGCGAGACTTACTGGCGGCGCGCGCCGCCGCCAGAAATTTGCCCGCTTTTCCGTCAAATATAAAGCGCCGCTCACAGCGAACCGTTCTAACAAAACCCCAATACGCATTGATGGAGTCAAAATCACTCATCGCGGAGACCATACATCCTGCCGGGGCAAAACAAGAGTGTTTTCACTCTTTTCAAACTTCACGGCCCTTGCCCCCTGTCGCTATGCAGAGGGGCCTGCTTCAGTTCATGCTCCCGGCGCCCGCTCGTGAAGCCGCGTGTGGGCGATGCCGCCCTGCCAGCCTCGGCGCGCCCAGCCGGCGGTGAGCTCGATGCCGAACTGGGGCCAGGTTGGCGGGATGGGCAGGGCGCAAAGTTCCACCAGGGCGAACCGCGCTTGTCCCGCCGTAGGCTCGGCGAAGGCGGACCTGCCGCATGTCCTCCTGGCGGGCCCGGACGAACCAGGCCGGGGCAAGGGCGATGAAGACCAGGTTGTCTGCAACTTCCATGGCCTTCTGGAGGAATGCGCGGAACCAGTGCGGTGTCTTACAAATACGTTGGCATTTGCGGCAATGGATTTTTGCCTCAGCCGAGGCGCGAGCAACGAGCATACCCTTCACGGGTCTGTGAGACGCGAGCAACGAAGGCTGAGGCAAAAAGACATGCCGCCCGGAGGGTTGCGGCGGCAAG
>Ga0326727_10015587_pt1 | contig 16270 bp, 13 predicted proteins | sample MB2enrmetagenome_FD_207643 | JGI IMG/M metagenome (GOLD analysis project Ga0326727, IMG submission 207643) | Lab enriched peat soil microbial communities from McLean, Ithaca, NY, United States - MB29MY | ecosystem: Environmental > Terrestrial > Soil > Wetlands > Peat | place: USA: New York...
CTGCAGGCAACTCTCCCTGTGAGCAGATCCGCACGAAATCTGACATGGCAGCTCCCTTGAATTTCGGATGCGATCCTCGCCGACACCGCGATGGTCCAATTAGCATAAATCTGTGCAGCCCCCTGGGGGCAAGGGGAGATGAGTAAGCCAAAGCCATTCAGGAAGGGTCGCACTCCATCCGCCACGGGGGCAGCAGCCCGGCGCATGTCTGGTTCGCCGGCCCGCGCAGCCACGGTTCCGCCGACGGTATCTGCGCGCTGGCTCGCGGGCGCAATTGTTATCGCCATAGCGATCGCGCTCGTCTGCGCGTGGGGAACGCTGTGCCTTCTGTTCTGGCAGGGGAGCTGGCAATTGCTCTATCACCCAACTTCATCAGTCAAGCGCACGCCGGCCGGCGTCAACCTGCCGTTTGACTCCATCGGATTCGCCACCACCGCCTCGGGTGAGCCGCAGTTGCGCGGGTGGTGGATCGCTGCGGCAACTCCAGCGCGCTATACAGCGGTTTATCTGCACGGCGCAGACGGCAATCTTGGCGATACGGTAGATGCCCTTGCGCATCTCCACGCACTCGGGTTGAATGTCTTCGCGTTCGATTATCGCGGATTTGGACAGAGCCGTTTCGTGCACCCCGGCGAGGCGCGATGGCGCGAGGATGCCGACTCCGCGATCAAATACCTGACCGAAACCCGCCACATTGCGCCGGGATCGCTGATTCTTGTCGGCAAGGACCTCGGCGCCAATCTCGCGCTGGAAACCGCCGCCGGGCATCCCAACCTTGCCGGCATCGTCCTTGAAGAGCCGCTTGAATCACCCACAGCCGCAATCTTCAACGATGCGCGCGCGCATCTCGTTCCCTCCCACCTGCTCGTTCGCGATCGGTGGGACACAGATGCCGCTGCGTCGAACGTACTGATTCCTACGTTGTGGTTTTATTGGACGACGGAGCAGAGCGCGGCATCGGAGAAGGACAGACCTGAAGCTTACGAGAAGGCGCCCGCGCGCAAGATGCTGGTGCAGCTCACGAACTCACCGGATGAGCCGAAGCAATTCGACAGTGCGATGACAAGCTGGATCGACGAGTTGCCCGCCAACGCGCACTGAGCTACCGCGGCATATCGCGGTGCACCGCCTTGACCTCGTAGCCGGCTTTGGCGAGGCGCCGGGCAATCTCCTCGGCCATCATTACACTGCGGTGTTGTCCGCCGGTGCAGCCGAACGCCACCGTCAGGTAGCTCTTTCCTTCCTTCACGTAGTGCGGCATCAGGTAGAGCATGAGATCCGTGACTTTGCCAAGGAATTCCTCAGTCTGCGGAAATCCCTTCACATACGCGGCGACCTTGGGATCGAGGCCAGTCTTGTCGCGGAACTCCGGGACGAAGTGCGGATTCGGCAGGAAGCGCACGTCAAACACCATGTCCGCATCGAGGGGCACGCCGTTCTTGAATCCGAAGCTGAGGCATGAGACGAGCAGATGCTTGCTTTGATCCTCGTGTCCGAAGCGCTTCTGAATTTCCGCGCGCAACTCGTGTACGTTGAAGCGGGACGTGTCGATAAGCGTATCGGCGACGTTGCGCACGGAATCGAGCAACTGCCGTTCTTCGACGATGGAGCGTGAGACGGTCTCCGACCGGCGCAGCGGATGCGGCCTCCGCGTCTCGGAATAGCGGCTGACGAGCACCGGATCCTGCGCATCGAGGAAAACAACGCGCGTAGGCAGCACCCGCTTGACGCGCTTGATGATTTCGGGCAGCCCGTCGAGTGCATGCCCTTCGCGCACATCCACCACGATGGCCGCGCGTTCAATATCCTTTGACTTTTCGACGAGACCGGCGAACTCCGGCATCAGTTCGAGCGGCAGGTTATCCACCGCCTGGTAGCCGAGGTCTTCAAAGGCCTTCAGCGCCGAGGCCTTGCCGGCGCCGGAGATCCCGGTCAGGATCACCAATTCCTTCTGCGAGGTCTTCGCCGGTTTTCCTTTATCTTTCGCGCGGCGGCGACGGACGCTGGACTTCGAACGTGGAGTGACCATGGGCACATCGTACACCTTTCCGGCTCACACACTTCCGCAGCGTTCTCAGGTCGTTAAAACGATCGCTACAGCGGTTTCGTTATGGGACTTCCACCAGCTCGATCTGGCCGTCGCGCCGCCTGTGCAGCACGTAGAGGTCGCCTGCGCGGTTGCGGAAGATGAGCAGATCGCGGTCGCGAAACTCGCAATCCTTCACCGCCTCTTCGATGGTCATGGGTTTCACGGCGATCGCTTCGCCGCTGGAAAGAATATGTGGTTCGACCACTGTGGTGCTTGTCGGGAAGGAGTGGACTGCAATTGCCGTCTTGACCTTCGCACGCGTCAGCTTGCCGTTCTCGGCCATCCCCTCAGGCTGCGCGCCACGCTTGGGGTGAGTAACGGGCGGCGCGGTCAGCACCTTGTCGAGCTTGGGCATACGCTTGCGTTCGAATTGGCGGTCGCGGTAGCGCAGCGCCTGGTTCTCGGCGTGCTGAATGGCGATGCGCAACGCCGACTCCAACGTGTCGGCCTTTCCCGCCGCCTCGATTGTCTGAACTCTTGCCTTGATGGTCAACTCTGCAATCTGCAGATGCCTTTGCGCGCGGAAAGTGATGCTGGCGCGCGCGGTTCTGCCCAGGATGCGGGCAATTCGTTCCAGCCCCTCTGCGGCTTGAGTGCGCACAGACTTGGGGACGTCAACCTGTCTCGCGGTGAACTCCACTTCCATGGTCAGCCTCCGCTCTTCCTTCCCGGGCGTGAGGAATCTCGCCCGAGAATAACGGATTGTATAGCATTCCACCCCGGGGTGAAATGCCTGCAACCGGCTACTGAGTGGATTCTACGATTCCGGGCTGCCTCCCGGCGAGGATGCCTGGCTGGCGTGCGGGACCGGCAGATGAGTGGGGCGCTGAATTCGGTGCCGCTGCGCCCGGCATTCTCGCCGCGGCGACAGCCTCAATCCGGCTGTTGATCTCGGCTCCCAGCAGCAGAATCAATCCTGTGACCAAGCCCTGCAATCCTGAAGTCTTTTGGAGCCGATGCAAAATTCACTTCGCTCTTTTGTGCGCAAGCAGAATAGAATGTGCTCGATGGATGTCCCACTCACATTGCCAGCCCTGAAGTATGCCGACGTGGAAGGCGAGCACCTCTTCGCGCTCCGACCCGACAAGACCTCCATCGGCCGCTCGCCCGACCAGGACCTGGTGCTGAAGGAGGCTTTCGTCTCACGCCGTCACGCGCTGATTACCCGGCAGAACGGCGCATTTGAGCTGATCGACCAGAACAGCTCGCACGGCACTTTCCTGAACGGCAACCGGGTTGAATGCGCCAAACTCAGGTCGGGCGATACCCTCCAGTTCGGATCGCTCAACGCAGCCGTATTTCGCTTCCTGCTGCCGTCGTCGCCCGGGGGCGACAGCATCTCCTCCGGACGCGCTTCCGAGTTTCTCTCAGCGCTTTCGGTATTCGCGCCCACTGACAAGGCCAAACCGCAGCCCGCGCGCGAAATTGAAAAGCTGAGCTTTCTGCTGAACGCCGCGCGCCAGCTCAATGCCGGCGGAGCCATCACCGAAATCTTCCACGCCCTGCTCCAACTCTCGATTGAGCTGACCGGCGTCGAACGCGGCTTCGTCTTCCTGCTCGAAGACGGCGAGATGCGCCTGGCTCTGGGGCTCCGCGCTGACGGCACTACCGTGGAAGAAGACTCCACGATTTCGCGCCGAGCCATGCAGCGCGCCGTCGAGAGCGACTCGAAGTTCTCGCTCAGCGATACCCTTGCCGACGACAGTGCCTCGGGTTGGGCCAGCGTCCTGGCCAACTCCATCCGCAGCATCTACTGCATTCCGCTGCGCAAGCATATCTCGCCGGCCGAGCCCAACCGGCTGCTCGGCCTGCTTTATCTCGACAGCCAGATTGGCTCCGGAAGGCTCAGCGAGATCGATCACCAGCTGCTCGACACGCTCGCCAGCGAGGCATCAACGCTCCTGCACAATGCGATTCTGGCCGAATCAGAACTGAAGGCGCGACACGCCGCGGAAGAGCTGGCGATTGCGGCATCGATTCACTCGGGGCTGATGTCGATGACACTTCCGAAGCTCGACTATGCTCAAATCCGCGCGCGCAGCCTGCCATGCCATGCCATCGGCGGAGACTTCTACGACGCCATCGGCCTTGACGACTGCCTCTGCGTGGCGATTGCTGACGTCTCCGGCAAGGGCGTTCCCGCATCGATCGTAGCCGCAACGTTGCAGGGCATTATCCACGCGCTCATGCTCACGGGCCAATCGCTGCCCGAGACAGCTGCGCTGGTGAACCGGTTCCTCTGCACGCGCCAGGTCGGCAAATACGCAACGATGATTCTGCTCAAGGTATTTCCCAGCGGCCTGGTGGAGTATATGAACTGCGGCCATATTCCGCCGATGCTCATCTCTTCGAGCGAAAAGCGCTACCTGGAGGATGCCGCCAACCTGATTGTCGGCATCGTCTCCGAAGCGACGTACACGTCGGCGCAATTCACTTTGCAGCCCGGAGATCGCATCCTGCTGACCACCGACGGCATTACGGAGACCGAGGACAAGTCGGGCCAGCAAATTGGAATCGAAGGGCTCGAGCGCCTGGTGGATCTTCCCTCGCTCGATGCCATCGTCGAGCATCTCACGAAGATCCAGCGCACCGGCGAATCCCAGGATGACTGGACGCTCCTCGATATTCGCTTCACAGGGAAGTAACCCGATCGGGCAACAATGCCGGTCGCCTCATGCGGCTGCATCGACCCACGATGGATACGTTGCGCCAGCGATTGCAACTGACGTTTAGTCTTAGGCTTCGCGTTGCCGACGCTGGTGCGTGGAGGGAATATTCATGTCTTCGCGGTATTTCGCCACGGTCCGGCGGGTCAGTTGGATTCCCTGCCTCTGCAGCTCTGCCGCAATCTGGTCGTCGGTCAGGGGGTGGCGGGGATCTTCGTTGTCAATCAGCTTGCGCACCTTGCGCTTCAGCAGCAGCAGCGGCGTGTCGGCGCCTTCCGGCCCGTTCGCGCCTTCTGAGAAGAAGAATCGCAGCTCGATCACACCCTGGGGCGTATGGGCGTACTTGTTGGCCACCGCCCGACTCACCGTCGAGGGGTGAACCCCGATCTCCTCGGCCACTTCCTTGATCATCATGGGCCGTAGCGCTTCGATTCCCTGCTCGAGAAAATCCTGCTGCCGACGGACGATCACTTCGCAGGTCCTTAGAATCGTGCTCTTGCGCTGCGCAATGTTGCGCATCAACTGCATCGCCGAACGGAAGCGCTCCTTCACGTACTCCTTCACTTCTTTCTCGGTGCCTTCCGATATCAGCATGCGCCGGTAGCGCGCGCTCAACCGGAGGCTGGGCAGGTCCTCCTCGTTCATTGAGACCACCCACTCGCCGCCGCGCTTGGTAAAGACGACATCCGGCTCGATCAGGCGCGTCTGCTCGCGGTTGTAGAGTCGGCCCGGCCGCGGGTCCAGGGTGCGAATGAACTCCACGCCCGCATGCGCTTCCTCCGGCGTTACGTGCAGCGCCTTCGCCAGGTCTTTCACATCGCGCTTTTGCAGAAGCTGGAGGTGGTGCTGCACGATCTGCGCAGCCACTTCCATCGAATGCCGGCGCTCCTGAAGCTTTGCCTCAGCCTCCGCCTTGAGGCTGCGGTGCGGATCGTCGTATCCGTTGTCCCCGTGGCGCGCATACACATGTTTCAACTCCAGCTGCTGCGCCGCAATCTGGATGAGGAGGCACTCCCGCAGATCCGCTGACGCCACGCCCGCCGGATCGAGATGTTGCACCAGGTCGATGCCCCGCCTGATCTGGTCGCACAGAGCCTCTCGTGACTTTTCCTTGTTTTCAGAAAACTGCGCAAAGGCTTCGATCAGCTCATCGTGGCTGACGGTCAGGTATCCGTCTTCATCGAGGTTGCCGACAATGAACTCCGCAGCTAGGGCCAGTTCCGGCTCCAGCGTCAGCGCTCCCAGCTGCCACGCCAAGTGATCTGAGAGGGTGGTAGGCTGCGAAAGGAAGTTTTCAAACGAGGGCTTCTCGCTATCTTCATACTCCGGCTGGGTGCGGTAGCCCGGATCAAGGTAGTCTTGAAAGTACGAACCGAAATCAATCTCGCTGAAAGGATCCTTGGATTCGGCCACCGGTTCCGCCGCTGCCTCTACCCGCTCTGGGTGAGTATCCTGCTCCTGCTGGCTCGCCACGTCGTCCAGCATCGGAACCGATTCGTCAATCTCCTCCAGGACGGGGTTTTCCACCATCTCGGCATCGATCATCTCCTTCAGCTCGAGCTTGTTGAGCGCAAGGACGCTCACCATCTGCATCAGGCCCGGCGTAAGGACCTGGCGTTGTGCCACCTTCAGGCTCAGTTTGGGTTGCAGCAGCGCCATACAAGGGGACTCGATTCCCAATAGGACTTGCTTCCAGTGTAATCGGGTAGCAGGAACGGTGCAGCCCGGAGGGCTTTTTCTTGACTCCGGGGGAGGGCAAGTACCCATTCCGGAATCGTCACTGCCGCTCCAAGCCCACATCTGGCGTTCATTCAGCCAGATCTCGGCTCAATTCAGCGAAAATCCTTCTCCCAGGTAAATGCGCCTGACTTCGACGTCGTTTCCAAGTTCTTGCGGCGTACCGGCGCGGAAGATCCGCCCTTCCGCAATGATATAGGCGCGATCGGTCACGCTCAAGGTCTCCCGCACATTGTGGTCGGTGATGAGGATGCCGATCCCGCTTGCCTTGAGGTCGAAGATAATCTTCTGCAACTCCAACACGGCAATGGGGTCGATGCCGCTGAACGGCTCATCGAGCAAGATGAAATTTGGTTGAATGCACAGCGAACGCGCAATTTCAACGCGGCGCCGCTCGCCACCCGAGAGCGCGTATCCCCGGGTGCCACGAATGTGCCCGAGGTTCAGTTGCGCAATCAGCCGCTCCGTGCGCGACTTCCGTTCCCGCGTGTCCAGCGCCTGCGCCTCAAGCACTGCCAGGATGTTTTCTTCCACCGTCAGCTTGCGAAACACCGACGGCTCCTGCGGCAGATAGCTGATGCCGTAGTTCCGCGCACGCAGGTACATCGGCAACCGGGTGATTTCGGTCTCGTCGACGAGAATCCGCCCCGTCTCGGGAGCAACCAGGCCGACGATCATATAGAAGCTTGTCGTTTTGCCGGCGCCGTTCGGCCCCAGCAGCCCTACCACTTCGCCGCGCGAGATCTTCAGGTTCACTCCGCGAACAACCTGGCGTCCCTTGTATGTTTTGCCAATTCCCTCAGCGATCAGTGTTTCCATCGAACTCCCGGGCTCTCCAAAAACGCCCCGGCTACTTTGGCGCCGTGGTTAGAGTCGTCGTCTTGCGTTCGTCGCCTTCGACTTTGACGCTATCATCGCGACTATTGAAAATCAAAGCCTGCCCGGTCACCGACCCGCGCACCGGATCAGTCAATCGTGGCGGCGCAGCGGCAGTCCCGGTCAGCACGTAGTTGCCGGTGTCGCTTGAATAGACGAGCTTTTCGCCGGTTCCGTGACGGCCACCCGAAGAAATCTCCACATGTCCGCTCGACGTCATCCGGTCGATCTGCGCGGCGGCTCCATCTTTGCCTGCGTGATTTCCCGGCGGCAGCAGAAACAATTCCACTTCGTTCGACGTGGTGGTCGCGTCGGCCGTCGTCGCCAACACATTCCCCGCTGAGCCAGCCCGCATCACGGCCTTCCGCTCGGCGCTTGAGTACTTCAGGTCCCCGCCCCGCGCGCGAATCACGGACGGGCCGCTCTGCTTCGACGCTTCCTGCTTGCCGGGAACCGCCGCCGTGGCACTCACCAGCACAACCTGGACCGGACTCCGCGCGCTCGACGTCTGCGCGGTCAGGGTCTGCTTTGTCCGATCGAGCATAATCACCGGCGCAGCAACCGAATTACCCTGCTGCCATAGCCGTGCGTTCCCCTTGAACGTGGCCAGGCCGGAACGCTGCAACTCCGCCTCCTGCGCCACCGCGTGCGTCGGCCCTTGCGCGCCAAAGTCCGTGCCCGCGCCGGATGCACCGCTGCCTTTCGCCACATGACCGCCCGCCGCAGCCGAACCGCTGTCCGCATTGCCCATCCACGTGGCCCTTACATCACCCAGCGCAAATGCGTCTCCCGTGTCCTGCGAAACGTCCAGCCTGTCCGCTCTCATCTCCAGGCCGCCATCTGTGACTCGCGGGTCGCGCGTCAAATGCAGCCATTCGCCGTTGCTGTCGTAGTCCGCACGCCCCGCGGTCGCGCGCAACGCGGACTGCGCAGTTCCTGCCTTCGGCGCCGGCTGTTGCGTCAGCACCACGTTGCCTTCCACCGTGGCCGACTCGATTTGCATCGCCCCTGCGGCCGCGTCCCTGCTGGTCTGCTTCGCATTCCCCGCCGCTGCCAGGTGCGCCACAAACACATTGCCGCTGGTCGTCTGCTGCGTTCCGGTCGCCGTCGTCTCCGCAATTGCCGTGTGACCGCGGCCGGTCACCGTGGTCAGCGTTCCATTCGGCCCGAAGTCTCCCGTTATATCATCCGCGGTCATCTTCGCCGGTGTGACCGGGCCATTCCCGCGCTGGCTCGATGCCGTGATCACCACGCCACTTGTTCCATGCATCGAGGCCGTTTCGACACGCTTGCCCGAATTCCTGAAGGCAATATCAACAACCGGCGAAGCCCACGTGCGATGCGTGTGAAGTGGCCCGTCGGCCGATGCTGTGTCTTCATCACTTGCAATCTGCACGCCCCGTTCCAGGTGCGCGCTCCGCAGCTCTCCGTGGCCCACAAACACCAGGTCCATGGTTGGCGATGTACCGTGCACCTTGCGTCCGTTGTTCTCGGAGTCAACTGTTACGCCGCCCTGCAGGTGACCATGCAGCGGCTGGTTGTGCTTATCAAAGTTGAGCGTCCCTGTCGGCGCTGCCAGCCGTCCTCCGGTCCCGGTGGCCAGTGAGAATCCTCTGCCGGCATCCAATCGCTCCGCCGACCCATCATCTCTGAAGTGGACCTTCGCCTCCTCGGCGCTCGACACATCCTCGCGGTACCGAACCGTTGCAGCGGTCAGGTCGCATGTCTGCTCATCTCGCTTGAAGATCGCATGTTGCGCGAACATCTTCACGGGCTCCGCGCCGCGCTGCAGGGCGAGCTCAACAGCGCGATCGAGCACCAGCAGTCCCTGGTGCGCGTCGTACTTCGCGCCCATCGCGCTCCCGTTGCCCTGCGTGAGTGAGAACTCGACCCTCTGATCGGTCGAAGCCTCGCCTGTGTTGCGGTCGAAGATCAGGCCGCTCGTCTTCACATGGATTTCGCCGCTCGAAGCCGTCTGCGCCGCAGACGCCAGTGAACCGCTCTTCGCGCTCAACGCCTGGTTTGCGGTCGCCTTCGGCGCGATCGCCGGAGCCACTGTCGGCTTCATCAACGTGATCTCCACCGGCCCATCGGCTTTGGCGAGTCCGCTCGTGGGGTTGTAGTCGAACTCATTGCCCGCGATCCGATCCACGCGGCTGCCATCCTCGGCGTAGAGCTCAATCGTCACATCGTGCAGTTGCAGCATCACCTTGCCATCCTGCTTCAACTGCACCTGCTTCGACGCGCGGATCTTGTAGAGCATATGCCCGCGGACCTCGTGCGAAAACACGAATCCGTTGGCTTCTTCCTGGATGTTCAGCCCCAGTTTTGTCGGAAGATCCCTGCGGTTGAACCGGTTGCGGAATCTCGCGGTGCCCAGGAACACTCCCAGCGCAACCACCAGCAGCACTCCAGCCACCAGCACCAACGTACGCAAACGCTCGATCGTGAAGCGCATCTTAATTCGTCATGCCCAGTCGCGCTGCGAGCCTCTGCGCAAGACTCTCTCCCAGCTCGCTCCACAGGAGCCGCGCCGTCGCGCCCGACTCTTTCTCCAACGCCGTCGTCAGCGACACCAGTTGCCGCACATTCTCTTCCACGTGGCGTGCCGCCGTGGAATCGAGCTCAATGTCTTCGTCCAGAAACGCCGCATCGCTGCCGAAGTCGATCCGGATGTGCCCATCCTGCTCGTATGCGCCGTCATCAAACAGCGGCCCGTAGCCCGTCACGCGCACCAACCGTGGCTCCCGCGCCCACCGGCCATCAAGACCTGTCTCCTCTGGCAGGTATTCCCAAAGCGTCCAGCCGATCTGGAACTCGTACGCATAGTCGTCGTGCAGCAGCTCCAGCGCATCTTCCACGGCTTGCCTGGGCTCGACTCCCCGCTCCCCATGGCCGTACACCCGCTGTAACACCGGCGACTCGCTCCAGCCCACCGGCCACACGGTCGCCGAATACACCCGCGCCTCGCCGCCATGCTTCGCAAATTCCCCCAACACCGCCGTCAACTTGTTCGCCAGGGCTGCCAGCCGCAGATTCGGGTACCACAAACTCAGGTAGAGCGTATCCGCCATCTCTATTAGATTGTAGACGCGTCCCACCCCCGCCCGATTCATCTCAACCTGCCGACACTCCTTGCGACCTCGGCCTCCGATCGCTCATCCTTAACTGCGAAGGAGTTTTCGTTCATGCCGACCAGCTCACATGGCGTTTCCGCCGCAGCCGCCGGGACCTTCAAGCTAGGCGACCTCACCGTGAACCGCCTTGGCTACGGAGCCATGCGCATCACCGGCAAAGGCATCTGGGGACCGCCCGCCGACCACGCAGGCGCCATTGGCACCTTGCGCCGCACCGTGGAGCTCGGAGTCAACTTCATCGACACCGCCGACTCCTACGGGCCCTACGTCTCAGAAGAACTGATCGCCGAGGCCCTCAGCCCTTATCCGGCTGGCCTCGTCATCGCCACCAAAGGCGGATGGGAGCGCTGCGGACCCGGCCAGTGGATCCACAACGCCACCCCAAAGCATCTTCAGGAAGCCGTCGAAGGCAGCCTCAAGCGACTGCGCCTCGACCGCATCGCCGTCTACCAGCTCCACATCCCCGATCCGGCCGTCTCCTTCGACGCCTCCATGGAAACCCTCGCCCTCCTGCGCGATCAAGGCAAGATCCAGCACGTGGGTCTCTCCAACGTGACTCTGGAACATCTCGAGCGCGCCCGCAAAATCGTCCCCATCGTCTCCGTGCAGAACCGCTACAGCTTCGCAGACCGCGAGTGGGACTACCTGCTCAACCACTGCGAGCAGCACGGCATCGCCTTCATCCCCTGGGCGCCGCTGGGACAGAATCGCAGGGCCAACGACCTCCTCGACCGCGTCGCCAAAGAATTCCACGCCACCCCGCTCCAGGTTGCGCTCGCATGGCTCCTCGCACGTTCCAAGGTCATCCTGCCCATCCCAGGAACATCATCGGCAGCGCATGCAGAAGAAAACATCGCGGCCGCCGGTCTCAAGCTTCCCGATCGCGTCTTCCAGGAACTCTCCGCCTTCAATGCGCCACCGGCCGTGCTTCGATAGCGGGCGAGGGCCAGCCGCCCTCACATAGCGACCGGCCCTCCGCATTTCCTTCATCACCTGCTATCCTGCGCTCCATGAAGCAAGCGGTCTTCTTCGCTGTCCTCGCGCTTGTCCCGCTCGTCGCGTGCAAGTCGCGACAGGAGTCCAGCCCCGCAAGCCCCAACCCATTGGCATCCGCCGGCCCGCGCCGCGACACCGGAGCCGGGTTCGACTACTACCTGCTCAACCTCTCGTGGTCGCCCGAGTTCTGCTACTCGCACCCAACCGCCGCCGAGTGCGCCAATCACTCCACCTTCGTCCTCCACGGACTGTGGCCGCAGAACAACGACGGCACCTACCCTGAAAACTGCTCCAATGCACCGGGCCCCGATCCAGCGGCCTTTGGCGATATCTACCCCGAAGCCGGCCTGCTCGAGCATGAATGGCGCACGCACGGCACCTGTTCCGGCCTCGGTGCCGACGCCTTCTTCACCACCGCCCGTACCGCCTACCGCTCCATCACGATCCCGCCCCAACTCGCAAACCTGGGCTCGCAAACCTCGATGCCGCCCGACGAAATCGTCTCACTTTTCACGCGAGCCAACCCGGCGCTCTCGCGCGACAGCGTCGCCGTGAGCTGCGGGCATAACTTCCTCACCGCCGTCGAAGTCTGCCTCGACAGATCGCTGCACCCCATCGCCTGCGGACCCATCCGCTCCTGCCGCGCCAACACCGTCCGCATCCCGCCCCCGCGCTAAACCAACCGCCTGAGTTCAAAGAGTCCACACGCACGATCGCGGGTGCCCCACGTCTCGCTTTTGAGACGTGGGAAAGCACGAACCCCAACCAGCCACGGAAGAGCTAGAAGCTGGAGGCTGGCCGGAAGCTACGAAGTAACAATCTCCGAGAAATCCGCAATCCCCGAGAACCCCCGCAGCACGCCATCAATGAGCCCCAGGTGCGCCCCGCGGACCGCCGGGTCCGGATCCAGCACCATCACCTTGTCGAAGAACGCATCCACCACCGGCCGCAGCGTTGCAATCTTCGCCAGCGCCTCGCCGTATGTGCGCTCCTGCCGCAGCTTCGCCACCTCCGGAGCCAGCGCCGCTGCTGCATCCTTCAGCCTCGCCGCCTCCGGCGCCAGCGTTACGCCATCCGGCGAACCCACCGCAAATCCCTTCTCCGCCGCCTGCCGCAAAATGTTGTTGATGCGCTTGAACGCCGCCGACACCGCCTCGAAGTCCGCAGACGCCCGCGCCGCCGTCAGCGCTTCGGCCCGCGCCATCGCATCGCGCACATCATCCGCATCCGCCGCCAGCACCGCATTCACCACGTCGTAGGCGAACCCGCGCACGTCTTTCAAATAGAAATTCAGCCGCTCGCGCAGAAACGCCAGCACCTCGCGCTCGATCACATCATCGAACCGCGCTGCATGCGCCACCTGACTCAGCTTCAGCGGCAGATCCGACTCCGCAAGAATCTTCACGATCCCGTTCGCCGCCCGCCGCAGCGCAAACGGATCCTTCGACCCCGTCGGCTGCAGCCGAATCCCGAACATCGCCGAAATCGTCTGGATGCGATCCGCCAGTCCCAGCAACTGCCCCTCAACCGAAACCGGAATGTCGTCCTCGGTCGAAGCCGGCGTGTACTGTTCATAGATCGCCAGCGCCACGCGCTCACCAAGCCCCTGCGCCCGCGCATACAACCCGCCAACCACGCCCTGCAGCTCGGTGAACTCCTTCACCAGCTCCGTCGTCAGATCCGTCTTCGCCAGCCGTACCGCTTCAAACAGAGCCTTGTTGTCGTGATCGAGCCCAGCCTTATACACGTCATCCGACAGGAACCTCGCCACGTCAAGGTTCTCTTCCGTCTTCCAGTGATACGAACCCAGCTCCTTCTGGAACGTCACCGCCTTCAGGCTCTCCACGCGCTCAGCCAGCGGCACCTTCTGGTCGAAATCCCAGAAGAACCGCGCATCTTTGAACCGCGCCCGCAGCACCCGCGCATTCCCATGCCGGATAATCGCCTGCCCATCGTAATCGGACCTCGTATTCAGCACCGCCAGAAAATGCGGAGCCAGCTTGCCCGCAGCATCCTCCACGGCAAAGTACTTCTGGTGATCACGCATCACCGTCACCAGCACCTCTTCGGGCAATGCCAGATACTCCGGCTCAAATGCGCCAAGTATGACAGACGGCCACTCCGTCAGATGAACGACGGTTTCCACCAGCGGCTCATCCTCGCGCCACCTCGCACCCGCGACAGCCCGCGTAGCCTTGTCCAGCGCCTTGCGAATCACCTGCCGCCGCTCCGCCACATCAACGATTACGCTCGCCCCTCGAAGTGTGTCCACGTACGCTCTCGCCGAAGATAAAACCACGGAGTGGTCCCCGTGCAATATCCGATGCCCGCGGCTCGCGTTCCCCGCCGCAATCCCCGCAATCTCCAGCGGCACGATTGAAGAATCCAGCAGCGCCACCACCCACCGCACCGGACGCACAAACCGCTCCGGCTTGCCCGCGCGCCAGTACATGTTCTTCGCCCAGTAGATCGCCAGCACTTCCTTCGGCAATTCGGCGGCGAGCACCTGCGGTGCGGCCACTCCCTTGCGCTTGATCGTTGCTCCGAGATACTCGCCCTTCGCCGTCGTCACCTTCTCGAGAGCCGCAACCGCAACGCCGGCCTTCTTCGCAAAGGCTTCCGCCGCAGCCGTCGCGGCGCCGTCCTTGAACGCCACCTTCCACGACGGACCGGTCAGCTTCTCTTCCACATCGGCCTGCGCCGCGCGCACGCCTTCGACGAGCACAGCCAGCCGCCGCGGCGTCGAATACGTGGCGACCTTCGCCCCGTCCTCCAAAAGCCGCTCGCGCGTCAGCAACTCATGCACGCGCCGCCCCAGCTCCGCCTCGGCCCCCGCAATCATCCGTGCTGGAACTTCCTCCAGCCCAATCTCCAGTAAAAAATCCGCCATGATCTAAATGTCTTTCCGCTGACTCGCTAACTTGCTAACTCCGCTATCCCGCCACGAAACCTGGGTGCCCCAACCCCGGGGTCCCCAGCGACAGGTCGTTGTCGATGGGGTGGTTCCTGGCGCGTTTTTGTCTATGCGCCAGTGGTGGGAAAGCTCGAACTCACGCAGCCTGCTGCACCGCATACGCCTTCGCCACTCCCACCGCCAGCGCCCGAATTCTTCCAATCACGCCCACGCGCTCCGTCACGCTGATCGCCCCGCGCGCATCCAGAATGTTGAACAGGTTCGAGCATTTCAGCGCAAGCTCATACGTCGGAAGCAGCGGAAACCGCTTCTTCTCGGCCACCGTCGCCGTCTCGCTCGCCATCAGCTCATTTGCGCGCTTCAGAAGATCGTGCGCCTCGGCCTCATACAGCCTGAAGTGCTCCCACAGCTTCGGCACCTCGGCATCTTCAAAGTTGTAAACCGAAAACTGCAGCTCTTCTGCCAGCCGAACCTCGCCGTACGTCATCTCCGCGCCTGTTTCGGGATCGCGCGCCCACACAATGTCGTATATCGAGTCCACATCCTGCAGGAACTGCGTAATACGCTCCAGCCCGTACGTCAGCTCCGCGCAGATCGGGTCCAGGTCCATCCCGCCGCACTGCTGGAAATAAGTGAACTGCGTGATCTCCAGCCCATCCAGCATCACCTGCCAGCCCACGCCCCACGCGCCGCCCGCCGGCCACTCCCAGTTGTCTTCTTCAAACTTGATGTCGTGCTTTGAGAGATCGATCCCAATCGCCTCAAGCGACTGGAGATACAGCTCCTGCACATTCACCGGCGGCGGCTTCAGAATCAACTGAAACTGCGTGTGCTTGAACAACCGGTTCGGATTCTCGCCGTACCGTCCATCAGCTGGACGCCGCGAAGGCTGGGCGTAGCCGACACGATAGGGCTTCGGCCCCAGCACCCGCAAAAACGTCTCCGGAGCCATCGTGCCCGCGCCCACTTCCACGTCATACGGCTGCTGCAGCACACACCCGCGCTCCGCCCAAAACCCCTGCAGGCGAAACAACAATTCCTGAAACGTCAGCGCTGATTGTTTATGAGAAGAAACCGCCTGATCCAAAGCCACAATCCATTCTCTTTCCAACGAACTAAGGCCAGTTTATCAGCCGGTCCGACCCGCCGCTCCGGTCACCGTTCGGCATGTAGCCCCACAGCCTTGTGCCCCATTCATCGCGGTCTCATGCGATGAATGGGGCACAGGTCTCGCGGGTGTGCTCGCTTGTTGAGAATCATTTGTGGGTTACGCCCGAAGTTCAGACGTGGGCTTTTGCCTGGACCTCAGGTGCGCGCGATGCGACTTTGGGGGCAGCGCTGACCCCAAGTTGCTCCATCATCGAGTTCAGGTTCCAGTGACTCCACTGCTCGGCAATCTTCGAACCCTCTACTCGAAAGATGGTGGTGCCGGAGACAGAGACCCTTTTGTTGGTGGGGGACATGCCCAGGAATTGCCCTTTGTGTGTGCCTGTGCCTGTCCAGTGGACTACAACCTCATTCCGTTCTGCGATGGTGTCGTCAATCGCAAACTTGAGGTCCGGGAAGCCGCTGCGGCAGGTCCCAATGTGCCCCCGAAGATTATCGGCTCCCGAGGTGAGTGCGGGGAATACGGGGTCGTGGATACGGCAATTGGCTGCCACAAGTTCCGACACAGTGTCGAGCTTCCCCTGGCTCCAGCACTCGTCCATGAACCTGCGTACGATTTGCTTGTTGTCTGTGGGGATGTTCTGTGAGGGCATATGCTGACCCTCCCTTCTATGGCCGGTGAGTATATGCCAGTTTTCCATTGCTGAAAAGTGGAAATCGGTAGTCCTTTACTTTGAATCCCTAAGGG
>Ga0326727_10015588_pt1 | contig 16270 bp, 16 predicted proteins | sample MB2enrmetagenome_FD_207643 | JGI IMG/M metagenome (GOLD analysis project Ga0326727, IMG submission 207643) | Lab enriched peat soil microbial communities from McLean, Ithaca, NY, United States - MB29MY | ecosystem: Environmental > Terrestrial > Soil > Wetlands > Peat | place: USA: New York...
ACATGGTCAGTTTGGGAGAGGGCGGAACACCATTGCATAAGGCTGAAAGACTTGCCAAAGCCGTCGGGTTAAAAGACCTTTATTTGAAGGATGAAACACGTAACCCCACAAACTCTTACAGAGATCGTGCAGCAGCTTTCTTGACATCAAACGCGATTGACCAAGGTTTTGAGGCAATGGTATGCGCCACTAACGGGAACATGGGTGCTTCTTTAGCTGCCTACGCCGCCAAAGCAGGATTGATTTGCCACGTCTTGGTTCCCAAAGTTGTTGATGTTGGTAAACTGGCGCAGATGATTGCTTACGACGCCGTCATCGAGGAATCAGGCGACATCGTGGATGACTCCATCCGCAAGGCTTCTGCCTTAGCCAAGGAAACAGGTTGGTATCAAGCTACTGCCGAACTTAATCCGTTGGTTGTTGAAGCTCAAAAAACTATTTCGTTCGAAATTAATGAGCAGTTTGCGGTTCCTGATTGGGTTATAGTTTCGATGGGAAGCGGCGGGACCATCTATTCTCTTTGGAAGGGGTTTAAAGAACTCAAAGAGTTAGGGCTAACCCGCTCGTTGCCTCGAATGGTAGGAGTCCAGACTGAAGGCTGTGCCCCAATAGTCAAGGAACTAACAGAACAATCATCTTCAAGATCTACAAAATCCTGCAACCCATCCACACGCGCCTTAGCTATTCTCGTCGGCGAGCCACTGCAAAGCGATTTAGCAATTAAAGCAATTCAAGAATCAAACGGCTTAGCTTTAACTGTCTCAGACGCGGATATTTTGGCTGCAGAGCTTCAAGTCGCTAAACTGGAAGGAGTCTTCGCTGAACCAGCCAGCTCAGCCACAGTGGCAGCATTGCAGAAACTGAAAGTTAACCGAATTTCCAGCGACAGCAGTGTAGTCTGCCTTATCACGGGAAGCGGGTTAAAAGCGACTGATGTTCTTCAGGCGATGACGAAAAAACAGAAAACCCAAGGCTTAGGGCTTGCGGTAAGTACTAAACAAAAAATCCTGAAAATTCTTAGTGAAAAGGACACGTACGGTTATGATTTGTGGAAGCAATTGGGCAAGATAATGACGCGCGCCGCCGTCTATCAGCATCTTAACGAGTTGTCGGATAAGGGGTTGGTGGTCAGTTATGAGGAGAACGGTAAGAAATTCTTCCGAATTACGGAGCGTGGAAGGAAGGTTCTGGCAGCATTCGACGATATACAGTTGCTTTTGTGATTGTTGTTCCGTAACGCTTATTTAATAGTATAGCTGCAACTATACTAAAGTTACATCTGTACCAAGGCGAAAAACATGCAACCTCAACCCGACAGAAAAAGAATCACCCTCATAGTTGCACAAGCAGGAGTCATGGCAGCTCTTGTAGCAGTCACAACCGCCCTCGTACAAGTCCCCATACCAGCAACAAAAGGGTACCTAGACTTCGGCGACATCATGATCTTCGTCAGTGCCCTAACCTTCGGTCCAGTCGTCGGCGGGTTCGCAGGCGGCGTTGGGTCTGCAATATCTGATGCGGCTACCGGGTACGCTTACTTCGCACCGTTCACCCTTATCATAAAAGGCGCTGAGGGACTCATAGCTGGCTTAATATCAAACAGACTAAGCCGAAAAAGAGACATCATAGCTGTGGTCATTGCAGGCACAGAAATGGTATCAGGATACTTCCTTGCAGAGTTCTTTGGACTCTCAGAAAGGTGGGCAGCGCTGGGCGAAGTGCCATTCAACATACTGCAAATAACCGTAGGAGGAATAATTGGGATTCCAATAGCAATCATACTTATCAAAAGGCTTCCTGAAATCTGGAGAAATCAAACAAAGCAAAAAGTTGCTCCAGCTTAAAAGCTAGATTTCACAAGTGATAAGCTATGAAACTGCCGCCTGGAAAAATCCCCATAGACATCCTAAAAGAAGTAGTCTTCAAAAACTTAGGCGCCGAACGCAGCGAAGTAGTTTTAGGGCCCGCTGCTGGAGTAGATGGTGCAGTGTTAGATGTTGGAAGCAAGAACGCCGTCGTCTCCATGGATCCAATCACGGGCGCTGTTGAACGGATCGGATGGGAAGCCATCAACGTTAACGCTAATGATGTGGCTACTTTCGGGGTTGAACCAGCATTTTTCTTTTCATGCTTGCTTTTGCCAGAGAACGCTGACAGCAAAATCGTGGAAACCATAAGCACCCAAATGAACTCTGCCGCCAAGGAGCTTGGCATCGCGATTGTTGGAGGACATTGTGAATCAACTCCGGGGCTGGCTAATCCAATTGTTGTTGGCTGCGTCATGGGTTTAACTGAAAAAGGCAAATACGTTACTGCTGCAGGCGCCAAGGCAGGCGACAAGCTGATTTTAACAAAAAGCGCTGGAATTGAAGGCACAGCAATTTTAGCTTCCGACCGTGAAGAGCAGCTGAAAAAGGTTTTTACTCTGAGCACACTTGAGAGCGCCAAACGATTCTACAGCCAAATAAGCGTAGTAAAAGACGCATTAACGGCTTACAGAACAGGCGGAGTACACGCCATGCATGACCCAACAGAAGGCGGAATACTAAACGGCATCCACGAAATGGCAGACGCCGCTGACTTAGGCGTACGCGTTTTTGAAGAAAAAATTACGGTTGAACCTGAAACCGCTAAAATATGCAGGTACTATGAAATTGACCCTTTGCAACTGATCAGCTCAGGCGCACTGCTTATTGCTGCACAGCCAGAAGCCGCAAACAAAATAATCGATGCCTTAAGCCTAGAGCACATTTACGCTGACGTCATAGGCGAATTCAACGTAAACCCCAACAAACGAATACTCATGCATAAAGACGACACGGCAGAGATGCTGCCAAGACCAGTCTCAGACCAACTATGGATTGCTTTAACACGTTAAATTGTGTCTCATCCCGCTTAGCGGCGTTCTTTCGGTCTCGAGAAAGTTTTAGCGTTGATAGAGAAGGCGTGCAAACAGTGGATTTTCCGCCTTGTTTACAAAAGATATCATGAAAGGATTTCAAAGAAACAGGATACATACTACTTCGAACCAGAGATGTATGTTTTTAGATTCGGATAATTGTTTTTATAGTTCCAATTTTAATACTGTAGACATCAACGAAGGGGCAAGTGACATTTGTTTGACGATAGACCTTAAAAAAGTAGCATCCATTGCTAGACGTTCACTTGCTCCAGGTAAGCCTCATCATGCTCAATGGTTGGTTACAAGAAAATGTAATTACCGCTGTGCAGGCTGCAATGTCTGGAAAGAACAAGACCAGAGAGAGCTTGCAACGGATGACATAAAAAAGGGGTTAGACATTTTAAAAAATCTCGGTATAGTTGAGCTTGTAATATCAGGCGGCGACCCGCTGCTTAGGGATGACATAGGTGAGATAATCGATTACGCCACAAAACTTTTCGTCACAACCGTTTATGATAACGGAAGCATGGCCGTCAAAAAAATCAATGCCCTGAGAAATGTCGATTTTGTGGCAATTTCAATAGATAGTTTGGATGAAACAAAAAACGATGAAATAAAGAATGTACCTGGCGCATGGAGAAGAGCAATGGAAAGCGTGGAAAAGCTTCACAATAATGGAATCAACGTTAGTGTCACGCCGACAATTTCACAAAAAAATCTATATGAAATAATTGATATAACCAACTATTTCACAAAAAAAGGAATCCCTGTCTGGTACTGCCTTTACTCATATGACGTTTCGGCGGACGAAAACCAACTATTTAGGCTTGGCAAAGAAAACAATGAGTTCGTGATAGAAGATAAGCAAGCAATGGTTAAGCTTTGCAATTCACTAATTGAAATGAAAAAGAAAAATAATAAAATTTTAATGACAAACATGCTTCTAGAAGCTTTACGAAGCTTCTATGAGGAAGATAAGAGAACATGGAGATGCCAAGCACTGCGCAACTTCATAGTCATCGACCCTTTAGGTAGAGTCGCTGGGTGTCACAGTCACAATTTTGCAGGCTCAATATTTAATCTGCCAGCGGTGTGGAAAAGTCAAGAATTCAAGGAATTGCGCGAAACTTACAGTGAATGCACACAGTGTAACTATCTATGTTATATTTTCTATTCTCTTCAGGGAGGCCTATCTGGCTATTTATCGTTGGCTAGGGATCAGTGGAAAAACGCGGGGTTAATATTCAAAAAAAGTGAAAACTAAACTTCCAAGTCCAGAAGGGCACAAAGGCAATCGGCAGTGTTGATTGTTTTTTGATAAATAAATTTCTGCTCTTCTTCCATGTCTGTTATGATGACTTTCAGGCTGCCGAGTCTTATTTTCATGGTGACATCTTTTATTAATCTTGGTCCCGCATCTTTTGGTTTTCTTAATTCTATCAAAGCGGGTAGAAAAAAGAGCACAATTACTATGGCGATTGTTGCTGCCAGACTAGCAATTAATGAACCAGAATCTTGAATCATTAATTTCTAATTAATTATTAATTCGCAATATAACAGTTTCCACTACCTGAGTGGGATGTTTTAACCCACACATTCTTATCTCGCCTCATAATTTTTGAAGCCGTCACATCAAAAAAAGCCTTCAAACAAATAGGTATATTGTAAAAGAAAGTAAATATCAAAAGAGGAATAAGCCACTGCGCTCTTTTTCGACCATCCAAGTACATCCCAACTCCAACCTCAAAAAAAGGAGCAAAGTTACCTACCGAACTATACACAGAGATTGGAATGAAAAACCATAAAGTAGTTATAAGCTGTGAACCCGAAAGAATCAGATAGAAACCGATAAGCATCGAAAGCAAAGCCAGAATAGGTACAAAATAAACATTTAGCAATAATAAACCGTCGATTTTCTCTTTAACATTCAAGTTTTTAGTTTTCAAAACGTTCCATGAGTGTTTAAAGAAGCATTGCATGTGCCCTTTTGCCCATCGGTACCTTTGCTGGCGGTAAGCTTTCCAGTTATCAACTGCTTCCTCATAGCATTCTGCATCAATTCTATAGGGAATTCTGTAGTCTGCGAGGTAAATGCGAAAAGTTAAATCCGTGTCTTCTGCCAAAACGCTCTCATCCCAACCATGCAGATTCTTTAGTAAACTGCTTCTGAAACCGCCGACTGTTCCTCCAAACTGCACAATTAAGCCTAAATCATCCCTTGCTTCTTGATCAACGCGGTATCCACCTATTCGCTCCAACGCAACTAGCCGCGTAATTATGTTTTGGGGTTCATTCAAGACAACAACTCTTCCCTGTACTGCACCGACTTTGGGATCGATGAATTCTCCGGTAAGTTTCTCAACAATATCTATCTGAGGGTAATAGTCAGCGTCGAAACAAAGCACTATTTCGCCAGAGGATTTGCTGAAGCCGTCGTTCATAGCCGAGGCTTTTCCTTTGCCGCCGTTGTTCTTGTCTCGATTCAGCACTTCTATGAAGGGGTACTTGTTTTTGTAATCGTCTGCTATTTCCCCGGTTTGGTCGGATGAAGCGTCATTGATGACTATTACTTGCAGTTTGTCTTTTGGATATGTTAACTCGGTGATTCGCTGAAGCAATCTTCCAATAACTTTCTCCTCGTTATGTGCTGGAATAAGGATGGTAACCGTAGGTTCAAACGTTGAAGCATCAATGGCTACGGGTTTTTTGTCTTTGTTGGCTCCTCTTAAAACGGTAATGGTAAAAATGTAATGTCTAACAAGATAAGCCATCATTATTGCGATTAGGAACGTGAAAAAGATTTCTAAAACTTCAGAAATCAAGGTTGAAGCTCCTAGTTTGCGCTCTTACGATGGAGAACTGTTAGGCTTAGAGACCAAAACGCTACTATCCAAAGTGAACATAGAAAAGGAAAGAAAACTGTATAAAAAATGGTGAAGATTTTACCGAAAAAAACGGTTCCCGTAAGGGCGAAAGAGTAAAAAACAAAGTTCCAGCAGAGACCTATTATGTTGCCTGATGCTAAAAGGAAAAGTTTTTGGTTAAACGCACCGTTCAACTGAAAAGCTAGGGAAATAAAAAGCGCATTGAAAATTAATAACATGACTGTGGATTGGATGTTAATTAGGCGAAATGAGGCAATGAAGCAAAGAACTATTACTAATCCACATGGAAATATAAGTAGGCCATTTAATTTTTTCACTTGTTCCCTGCCCCTCTCTTAAACGGCGCCTTATACCGAGGGGTCTAATCTGTTATTCATAGCTATAAGCAATCAGTAACTATGTTATAGAAGAAAGCTCTATTGAGCTCTATTTAGCTCTATTTACTCAGCAGACTCAGGAACAGAAAGAACCATGTTGCTTATTATTCTGCAGAGAATGCCAAAAACCTCTTCGGCATTCAAATTATCGGTGTCTAAAACCACGTTGAAGGGTGCAAAATCTTCGCCTAAAACGAAACCGTAAAGCTTCTTGTAAATTGCTTTGGTCCTGTTTTCTTTTTCTTCCAGTACCTTGAATGCTTCATTAACCGTTATCTTATCGCGTTCGGCAACTCTTGCTGCTCTCTTCTCAATCGAAGCCATCAACCAGATCTTAAAACCCTCTTTAAATAACCAGGGCATGGTCCAACTGTCTAAGAGAACATTTCCTTGACGCGCATATTTAAGCAGTTCATCATCTACTGCCTTGTCAAATTTAGGGTCATTTGCTCTCTCCCTGAGAAAATTTAAGCCTTCAGGGCTCTCCCACCAGCCTTGATGTGACACGTCATAGCCTTCTGCTTTCGCCAGTTCTTTAAGCGCGTCACCACCTGAATAACATTTTAGATTGTATTTTTCCGCAAGCTTTTTTGATAGAGTGCTTTTTCCGGTTCCTGCCATTCCTGAGATGCAGATTACTATTTTTTTGTCATCAAAGTATAATTTTGGGTCTTTAGCCATTTAGCGCCACCATGTTTCCGCGTCAAGTTTCAATCGGCATTATACCTATTAAGCGTGATGCAAGCAGGCCTAAGAAGAACGAGGCGATGGGGTACCAGTAAAGGACTGGGAGAGGGCCGATGCCTGGCACGTAAACCATAGAGGTACCTCCAAAAGTGGGCGTTAACACAAAAAACCAAATGATAATGTAAATAAAAGAGAACCCGAACTGGACCATCTGTGGCTTGAGCATTTGTGCCTGCATGTTTTTTATTTGCGATTCTCTCTTTTTGAGTTTTTCAATTTGTTTTTTGTCGTTAGCTCGCATGGCAGCCATCGTTTCTGACCTGTATTCATTCATTTCTTTCTGCATAACTCGGTATTGTTCCCAACCTACGAAATAGTTGATTAGAACCCTGTTTAATCCAGTGTTTAAGAACGCAATAACAGTCGCGATGACAGAGATTAAAAGTGCTGCATTAATTGAAGTGATTATAATTGAATAATTAGTATTTAACGTAAATTGTGGAGTATTAAGTCCGGTTGCGTTCGTGTTTTCATTAGCGCCGATTACCCATTTGTAATTTCCTGAGCCTTTAGGATTTGTTGCATCAAAAGTGAACGTTATGCTCTGCCCATGGCTTAGTCCTTCAGCGGAGCCATAGAGAAGAATATAATTAATTTTGTTTATTGTCGCTGTGGTTATTGTCCAAGTTTGTGAGGCTGGTTCTTGACTTATAGCTAAATTTTTAACATTACTGTATGATGAAGGTATTGTAATGTTCGCACTTCCAAGATTGGCTTCACCCACGTTTTTGATAGTGAATGTATATGATGTTGCTTGGTCAACGCCAGCAGTCTTGGATGAAATGGATGCCTGAAAGCTAAGGTTTCCGGCAGCGTTTACTGATCCAGTTAATACGCTTAGAGCTGAAAATGTCACCAACGTCAACAGAAGGATAATAACTATCTTATTGAGTACTTTCAAATGTCATTCTCCTTCCGTTACCCTTAGCAATCACCGCAGTTTCCTCTTGGAACTGTATGGGTATCTTGTTTCCTTGTTAATAACCGTTTTTGCTTTTCAGCGCAAAGTGTTTAAGAAAACAAATTTTTCTCCAATGCCAGCTTATTTTCACTATAAATTGCTAACTAAAATTGATTGGAAACAAGTTTTAGTAACGACTCTTTTTCATATCTGTTATTGATCTTTCCAAAACAAGTAAACTTTTGTTTGCGAAAGTATCCCGACGAGCTTAATGAGTTTTATAATCTTCGGCATTTCTGCATTCTGAATGCTTTGAATGTAATCCGATGTTTTTCCATAAGGCTGATGTCGACCAGCTACAAACTCCTTTTTGAAACGGGGATGCTTATTTTTGATCAAGGATCCTTTGAGCTTTTCCATTTGTGCAGCGCTTAAACCTTGAAGTTTTTCCTTGACATACCGTTCGCTGCCTAAAAGCTGCAAGTCAAACCCCAGCCCAGTAAGCACTTTAGAGACATCTGAAACGCTTTCTGCAGATTGCTGTTCAGCGATTTTTCGCATGCCTGCCTTTTCCGCAAACGGGTTATACTTCGCCATAACCGCAATCATCTCAACGTAAGATGTTCCTGCCAGAGGCAGAGTTTCACGGATAAGTCTGGCGCCTAAGCCTATTGTTCGATATTTTGGATGGATAACTACTCGGCTGATTATGCTTAGTTGTTTGTTCATTTCTCGGATTGTGATGCGTGGAAGCACAAAGCGTCTTCCGTAGCAGCTTGGCGGAGGATAACTGTACACTATCACGCCGCAGAGCTCCTCTCCCCGCATTAATCGGAAAATCTTTCTGGGAATGGCCATGTTGTGTCCTCGGTAATGAAAGGCGCTAAGTTTATGCCAATCTGCTATGCTTCCCTGTTCAACCTTCATTTCTCGAATCAAACTGCACTCGGCAGAAGCCTCTCTCGAGCAATAATTGATTTGAATTTCTTCTCCAAACCTCTTGTGGACATGGACGCTGGGTTTGAGGTCCTCAAGCAAGTCTCCATGTGTGGTAGCAGCAATCACTGCTTTGCCTTGTTGCCGAGCGATTTTCTGCAGGTTAAACGCAATGATCTTCGCTGTATCCCTGTCCAAACATGCCGCAAACTCATCCATCAACCACCACTGCTTCCCACTTTCGATGAGCTTGGCAATTCTGTAACGGTACCTTTGTCCATCACTCAATTGATTGTATGTTCGTAGGAAAAGAAAAGCATCATTCAACCCCACTCTACTCAGTAACTCTAAGCCTTCCTCCACTGTTGCGCCGACTGTCTCAATCAAGGGTTTCTCAGGATCCACGGTAACCTCGGATAAATCAACTGCTTCACCGCCAAGGTCCGCCCTTATCGCCCGCAGCAAAACGCTTTTGCCTGACCCAGAATCCCCCGTAATATACACGATGTCTTGCGGTCCAATCTTCAGTTCAGCGTCAAGAACCCGAAACTTCTGCGCCTCATCAACGCCTAAACCGAAAGCTTCAGCGACAACAAGGCTCCGGGAAGTAAGCTTAGTGTGCGTCTCGTAGCTGATGTTAAAAGTGAACTTGCCCTCGGCTTTATCGTAGACCCGGCGAAACTGCTTTATGCGGAAAAACTCGTCTCGCCGCCTCGATATTCGGCATTCACCGTTAACCCTGCGTTCGGCCAGTTTCTTTCGGACACGAGTTAAGTCAGATTTCCCTTTTCTCATTTACATAGCCTCCGCTAACCATAAATTTACAATGCCGAAAAAAGAGATTAAGCACTAATTTGAAGCCATAGCGTGTGAATAGTAAAAAATTATCTTGACTCGCAATTGACAATAATCAGTCGTCACAAGTTGTTTAAAAAAACGGTTACTAAGCGAAGGGAAAAAACACGAAGAAAGTCAAAGTTGAAAGAGAACCCTTAGAGGAAATAGACTTTTAGATAACATGCTCTCTAGCCTAGTTGACCTACTGGTCGAAAAGGGCATTATAACAGAAGAGGAATACGAAAAACGAGTCAAAGAGAAAGTCAATGTTAAATAAGTTAAGAGTGTAAAGCTAAGAAAATAATCTTCTATTTTTCTAATCGGTTTAGAAAGTAAATTTCCTTAATCTCCGTTCGATAAAGTTCTGCTGTATATCCCGTGATTCTTCGCATAACAGTATCCTTCACTTGCCGACATTTTTTGGTTGCTGACTTACTACCACTTATAATGTATGTGTTAGGGCAATGACTGAGAATCTTTGTCGTGATTTCCGTCGCTTTCTTTTCTACGTTGTCCGTACTTTGTATGTAACTGTTTGTTATTTCAATGTTTTCAAATAGATGTTTAATTTCACATTCTATCTGCTCTATCGTTAATCCCTTGTCAAGAATGTTGGCTATATATTTACCAAAAAGTCCATTCTGAACAAATTGGGCAATATGTAACCCCTCAGCACCGTATTTTTTTACTATCCGTCCTCTTAAATGATCACATTGTGGTTTATTTTTCTCGACTCTTCTTAGTGTTAATCCCATTTGAAAGAGGATATGAAGCCTTTCATCATCAACATAAATTCGAAAAAGACCCCATTCTGAAGAATTTCTTTGCTCCTTTGCAACCTCTATAGTTTCAGGGTTTTGAACAAAAGCAATTTTCCTGTCTTTAAACCTGCGTGCTAATTGCTTAACAAACCCTTCAGTCCATTCAAGACTGCCCTCGGTTGCTCCTTTTGCGGCGCTTTCAATTGGGTCTTTAGACGCCATCTCCATGCTCTTCCAAGTATGAGGAGATACTCAGGGGATTGTCATCTAATATTAGCGTACTCCCAGGTAAGATTGCCATATTATCTATTTTAACGGGTTCACCTATGTATTTGTCGAGAACTTGTTCACCATTATTATCCACAACATAAGTGCCATCTGAACAAAAGCCAAGTTCTTTTAGCAACAAAATTTTGCAATCTAATGGCATGTCTTTCAGAGACATTATTTCAGTCATTTCTATCACTCACTCTCAATATGATCTTAATTCTTTTTAAATTATCCTATCATTACTATATAGGTTATGAATCCTATATCCATAACAGCCATTTTAGTATTTGTCGTTATTGCTTCATGAGTATTTAACTGTAGTGGCTTTTTTGGGTTGGTGGTTCCGTAAAAAGTCAGAAGTTTCCCTACCTTACTATATGAATAGAACTATACACCCATTAAATCTTTCGGAATATTGGGTCTTTGAGTGATTGCTCAACATGAATACAAGTTGGCACTTTTGATTGTTAGTGGACTATCACAAGTAAAAAATATAAAATAACCTAACACCAATGGCTAATTGCTTTATGTTATGAGGAAAGCAAACTTTGTATGTTGGGTCAAATAACTTAACATTATCCTATTACATTAACCTTAATATCTACCTTGTTAGCCTTCGACTTGGCACTTTTAACTTCTGCAACTCATCAAGTTTGGCTTTACGTTTTGCGCCCAACAAAAACACCGACAACTATCCCGGTTAAGCCGGTAATGGCGCTGAAAACTTCGCTATTCCAACTATGCAAAAACGCCATGCTGGCAATCTCAAGCGCTGAAAGGCACGCGGTCATGCCTATGCCAAATTTTACCACGTATACAAGGGTCTCATCAGGCTCCTCGTCTACGAGGCGTCCACGCTGGAAACGTCTGCGTGTTAATGCATGCTTAATCGGGTCGACCATCGACGCTTAACCTCTGCTGCAAAATTCTCCGCTGAAACGTTCGGGAACGGCTAAGCGCCCGATGCCCGCCTAGCAGGAAACTGTTAACAAGCGTGCCAGCAGCCTCTTTAGGTATATGCTCCTTAACCAGAACTGATATGTCGACTGTCCAGCTGAGCGGAATGGCAGTATAATCCATGTCGAAGAGTCCGTCGGCATAGCGGAAACTGTTCTGTGCAAGCACGATATGCTTAGCCTTAACACCCAAGACACCGATGAAGACCCCCCAGCTTTTAACGGGCACATCAATGGCTGCTCCGCTGCCGCTGCTCTTGCCAACGCTAGCGTCGCACCATTCCACACAGATCAGGTCGCCTACGCAAAGCGATCTAACCCGCTCCTTCAAATCTTTCTCCTTAACCCTATTTTCCACATCACATTCATTGGTTTCTTTTTTCAAACCTTTCACCATTCCCTCTCAATTACCATGAAATTTCGCGTTCGACAATGACGTTTATGTTCCCGCTCCTGCAAGCAACGCCAAAGCGATGGGCAAAACTAGGAATCCGTCTTCTGTGGTTCCTATTTGGCTTCGCCATACTCTACCGGTTACATCTACCAGGTCGCATACTTGTCCGCCGTTAAGCGTTAACCATTTGATAAAACTGATTAATCCTGCAATGAACGAAGCATACGTAGTGCTACCCACGTTTTGGCATGCTATAGCCATTAACGCGGTGTACCCGGAGTATTCATTTTGTGTTTGGCCAGTAGCACCAGTGTAGGGACAGTAGTATTCGCCGCCCCAGGAGCCAAGAGTTAACGTATTGATATAGCTTAGACAGATTTCGCATTGACTGCTAAAATCGCCTGCTGTTTGGTAAGCGCTCTTTGCGAATGCGTAGACTGCCCAACTGCACAGCGCTTGAGTATAGCTTATTTGTTCTTCGTACGTAAAGGGCACGTTGGTATTTTGGCCGTAAGGATATGATGTGTCGTAATACATTGCGCTGTTTCCTCGCCAACCTGAAACTGCGATGCTGTAGTATAGGTTGTTTGCAAAGGTTTGCACGCTGTAACCAGCACTCGTTAATAAGGTGCTTCCATAAGCATCCATGGCAAACTTCGCTGAAAGCAAACATTCCCCGCAGTCTGCAAGCAAAGCCGTCGTATCTGTGGTTCCGTCAAGAATTTCGTTTGCTATAAGGTTAGTTGAATGGGCTACGGTGTGAGCGTACTGTAATTCACGTAGGAAACTCATTGCAAGTTGCACATTCGCTTTATAGCGTGTACCACTGGTCAAGCGATCATAGTTACTCATCGCCCAGGCAAGCAGAGCTGCACCAGAATCGACCTTCAGGTTTCCATCAGTGCCTTCTGAAGTTTGAGTAACAACGGCATAGGGCGAATAGGGATTGTACTGTTGATACCAGCTGCCATCTGAGTTTTGAAGCGAAGCCCACAAATCCAGTATACTCTGCACCAAACTGTAATATGATGAGCCGCCGTACTGCAACAAGGCTAAAACTACGTAGCCAGCTTCATAGCAGTTCATGGTTCCCGTAGGCGAAGAAACCACAACTTTTCCGCTTAAAATGCAACTATTAACTAAATAGCTTAAACTAACAGTGTATTTTGTTTTAACGTTCGTTGCGTAAGTTAAGAATAATTCACCGTTACTAATAGTAACTGTTGTAGGCACGTTTACGTAGCTAATAAGGGGAAAAAAGTAAAGCGAATACACCTCCGCTGCACCGAGGACACGCGCAAAAAACATAACTTCAGACTCCACTCCGGTGAAGCCTCCAGCTGAAGCGCTCTGTGCACCTATGTACGTGTCACTCGTACTGCTACCGATTGCGCCTGTCTGAGCCTGCTGCACCAGGACGGGCCCATTAAGGTACATGTACATGTTTGTTCCATCGTAAATGCAAGCAACAAATAAACGTCCATTTAGCTGTGCGGATCCCGCTGGCGCCGTCAACGTTGCCCAGACACCGCCGATGTATAAGCCGAAAACGATGCTGCCGTTTGATTGAAGCTGAACGTAGAATTGGTTAGTTTTATACACGAGATATTGTGAAGCGGCTGAAGTTGGGGAGAACCAGGCTGTGAACGAAAATTTAGATAAGCCGCTAAAATCAATCATGTTATTCGATACATCAACGTAGGAGCCGTTTCCGTTGAACATTAAAACTTCTGTCTCTGGTCCTTGAACCCAGGTGTTTCCTGGGCCTATTGTACCGTTGTTTGCGTTTGGACTTTGATCTGTTGCTACTGTGCCGCTGCCTTCGCCAAGATGATAGAACCCTAAGAGGCTTTGCAGGCTTACGCTTGCACCCTGAACTTGATCGCTGCTTACGGGCATAGTATTAAGCGCAGTAGTTGTACCTGCAACAGCATTTAAAATATCATCCAGACTTGGATCAGTCAAGTTAGCGAAAACAGCAGCAGACCGCACGATATCCAGGGTTGCTTTAGTTAATTTTTTCGTTATTTGATAAATCTCGTAGTTTCCGCTTAAACCTAATTCTGCTCCGTTGCTTATCGTTACCAGGTCGCCGCTGTTCAAAAGCGCTGCTTGACCTATGTCACATTCAAGCGGACAGCCACTGTTAGTCTCCTGCAAAGCCTGCAGATAGTAAGTAGCTAAACTATTCAGCGTCGCCTGATTCATAGCAGTTTTATTCGTTATAACCTGAACATTGTAGCCTGCACCAGTATTCCCGGCTGAACCCGTAATAACGTTTCCGGCTTGATCAACACCGCGGACTATAACGCCGTCATAACCGCTTTTGCTGCGGTCAACGCTTACGCTGCTTTGGGTATCAACCGTTATTGCAGTTGGTGTTTGGTTGCCTTTAAGCGCAATGTTAACAGTTGTGCCTGCATTGAACATGTTTAAACCTAAAATATTTGCCAAGTTTAACGCTGCTGTATAACAGTCAGTGGCATTAAATTGCGTACTAACAACTGTAGAAGGACAAGAGCCAGCAGTCATGCCAGAAGCGGCACAAATCGCGGCTAAAATGGTGGATGCAGCAACGTTGTTGTATTTCCCGGTAATTTGTTTTTTCTTCATCAATTCACAGGTATTATTATACACAGTACATTCGATCTGCGTGAACGTTGCCTTATACGCCATAAGCAAACCGCTAAAAACAACGGTGCTGCCCCACAGAAGCTGAATTTGCTGGTTGCTTTGAACAAACGTTAAGTTCGATGCATTATTGGGAATTATGAAATCTAATTCCAGCTGGCCATTCAATTTATCGATTATCTGATCGATCACGGCATTCGCAATGTTTACCCATGAAGACCCGTTATAGTACTGAAAAGTCCACGTCATGGCTAAAGCACCACGTATGACGCTGCATGCTTAAAAATCAAAGTAAACTTTAAAACAGGGTTATTTGCGTAATCCTTCGTTTCAATAAACGTTGCTTTATCCAGCTTCCAGGTACTGTTCAAACTTGATCTCGGAGTCGCAAGTGTAGTTATGAGGCCTCGCATAGCAAGCAGAGGCGTAACATAGTTAGTGTCAAGGTAAGCCATATTTTGCCCTGAAACATAAATGACGCCTTCCAACGTCAACTGCCGTATGTCACTGCCAATAGAAACCAACACAGGCTCCTGCTCAGGAACAGTAATAGTTGTATCGTCAACTGTTGGCGCTTCATCCGTAACTGTCTGCGGCGCCAACGGCAACGTAACCGTCGTGGATCCTTGCGTGATCTGCCAACTCATCAAGAAGCCCCCTTCACTGGCCAATGTAACTTAAACGAAAGCGTCCAATACCAAGCAACAGCAACGCCATCGGCTACTGCGACAAGAACAAAAGCTTCAACAAAAAAACTCATCTACAGCACCTTATTCATTAATCCTTTCTTGTACATAGCATCACAAATGCCCTTGCTAACTGCGTCACGAGTTTGCTTAAGCGAAGCTGTCCCGGTAACGCTGCCAATCGTGATATTCGGCGATGCAATATTCACGTTTGACGTTCCCGCGCCGCCTCCGATCTTAACGTTACTGCTTAAAGCTTGAAGCGATGAACCCAGCGTGTTAGTTTTATGCGCTAATTGGTCGCTAAGCGCTAAGCTCTGTGTAAGCTGCTTGTTAAATTCTTCAGCGGCAGGCGCGGCATGAGCAAAACACAGATGACTCAAAGCCGAGCCTAAACCGTCAATGACGCTGCTAAGAGGCTTAACTGCGTTGGCAACAGCGTTTATCGCGGTTTCAAACGCTTTAACCGGCGCAAGCGCAACATCCAAATCTGCCACTAAAACCTCCTTGAAAAAGTTAGCTACAGGCAACAGAATATTGCTGTAAGCCCAGTTAAGCGCATTCCATAAGGCGTCACCCGTGGCTTTCAAAGCGTCAAAAGCTGAAAGAACCGATCCGCCTATAATGTGGCCTATGTCATTTATGACGTCGCGGAAAGGGGCGCAGTTTTCGTAAGCCCAAATTATTCCAGCAGTTAAACCCGCGACGGCTAAAGCGACCAGTATTATCGGGTTGGCATCCATCACCGCGTCAAAGGTTGCTTGAATACCCGTCCAAACCTGCGTAGCGTTCGACGCTAAGCCAATGATATTCACGAAGGCAGGAATAACCGTAAGAGCCGACATCAAAAGTGTACTATTATAGCTTCTCTGTGATTCTGCAACTCGTTCCTGATCAACCTGCTGCGTTTGAATAGCCAAGTTAAGCTTGTTCGCTGCATCCTCAGCCTGCAAACTGTTAACGCCATACTCCGCCACCGCCTTATTA
>Ga0326727_10015590_pt1 | contig 16269 bp, 11 predicted proteins | sample MB2enrmetagenome_FD_207643 | JGI IMG/M metagenome (GOLD analysis project Ga0326727, IMG submission 207643) | Lab enriched peat soil microbial communities from McLean, Ithaca, NY, United States - MB29MY | ecosystem: Environmental > Terrestrial > Soil > Wetlands > Peat | place: USA: New York...
GGCTCCCGAGGAGATCCCGCTGAGAATGCCTTCATCGATGGCCAGCCGGCGCGCCGTCTCAATCGCTTCCTCGCTGCTGACGGTTTCCACCAGATCCACCAGCGAAAGGTCCAGCGTCTCCGGGATAATCCCCGCGCCGATGCCCTGGATCTTGTGAAGGCCCGGCTGGATCGCTTGCCCGTTGCGATGCTGCGTGATCACCGGGCTGGTAGAAGGCTCCACGGCCACCGACACGATCTTCTTCCCCTGAATGCACTTGATGAAGCGGGAGACGCCGGTGATGGTTCCGCCGGTACCCACGCCGCTGACCAGCACATCCACCGCGCCGGCGGTGTCGTCCCAGATCTCCGGCCCGGTTGTGCGGAAGTGAATCTCCGGGTTGGCCGGGTTGCGGAACTGCTGCAGCAGCAGGTAGCGCTTCGGGTCGGAATCGTAGATCTCATCGGCTTTGGCAATGGCTCCGGGCATGCCCTTCGGACCCTCCGTCAGGACCAGCTTCGCGCCAAACGCCTTCAGCACCTTGCGACGCTCGAGCGACATCGTCTCGGGCATGGTCAGGGTCAGCGGAAAGCCGCGCGCGGCGGCGACGAACGCCAGAGCGATGCCGGTGTTGCCGCTGGTAGGTTCCACCAGTTCCACGCCCGGCTTGAGCAGCCCGCGCTTCTCGGCGTCCCAGATCATCGCCGCGCCAATGCGGCACTTCACCGAATAGGCCGGGTTGCGCCCTTCGATCTTCGCCAGGACGGTGGCGCCCCCACCGTTCACTATCCGGTTGAGACGCACCAGCGGCGTGTGGCCGATGCTCAGGGAATTGTCGTCGTAGGTCATACCGCCACGAGCTCCTCAACGCGCTGCGATGCGTGCAGCGCCTGATCGAAGTCGTCGAGGATATCGTCGATGTCCTCAATGCCCACCGACACGCGAACGTACTCCGGAGTAACGCCGGTGGCCACCTGCTCCTCCGCCGTCAGTTGCGAATGGGTGGTGGAAGCGGGATGGATGACCAGCGTCTTCGCGTCGCCGACGTTGGCCAAATGGCTGGCCAGCTTGAGGCTGTTGATGAGCCGGATGCCGGCGTCCTTGCCGCCCTTGATGCCGAAACCAAGGATGGCGCCGGCGCCGCGCGGAAGATACTTCTTCGCGTTGGCATGGTGCGGATGGCCGGGCAAGCCGGGATAGTTGACCCACTGCACCGCGGGATTGCTCTGCAGCCATTCGGCAAGGATCTGGGCGTTCTTTACGTGACGCTCCAGGCGCACGTGCAGCGTCTCCACGCCCAGCAGGAAAAGGAAGGCCGCAAACGGACTCATCGATGCGCCGGTGTCGCGCAGCCAGTGCGTGCGGATGTGGATGATGTAGGCGATATTGCCGATCGGTTTCAGCGCTTCGGTGAATACAACGCCGTGGTAGGCCGGATCGGGCGCGTTGAACTCCGGCCACTTCGCCGGATCGTCCGCCCAGGGAAACGCGCCGCTGTCCACAATGGCGCCGCCGATGTGCACGCCGTGGCCGCCCAGGAACTTGGTGGCCGAGTAAACGGCGATGTCGATGCCGTGCTCGAACGGACGCAGCAGCGCCGGCGTGGTCACGGTGTTGTCGATGATCACCGGCAGGCCATGCTGGTGCGCGATTTCGGCGATGGCACGAAAGTCCGGCACGTCGTTCTTCGGATTCCCGATGGATTCCAAATAGACCAGTCGCGTGTTTTCGTCAGCCAGTTCGGCGATCTGCTCCGGGTGATCCGGATCGAAGAAGCGCACCTCCACGCCGAGCTTCTTCAGTGTCTGCGCGAACAGCGTCCACGTCCCGCCATACAAACTGGTTGATGAAATGAAGTTCTGGCCGGCATGCGTGATGGTCAGGATGGACGCGGTGATGGCCGCCTGCCCGCTCGCAAACGCAAGAGCCGCGGCACCGCCGTCGAGCGCCGCCAGACGCTTTTCCAGCACGTCGTTGGTCGGGTTCATCAGCCGCGAGTAGATGTTGCCGAATTCCTTCAGCGCAAAAAGATTCGCTGCGCTGTCGGTATCGCGGAACACATAGCTCGAGGTGGCATAAATGGGCACGGCCCGGGCCGTGGTGGTGGGGTCGGGCTCCTGGCCTGCGTGCAGCGCGAGGGTACCCAGACGATGTCCGGAACTGGATGACATGGTTTTCTCCTTCGGATTACAATCCGCCTCTGCAATCACAATCCGTACGACACGCCCAGTGCGAACTGCGCGCGGGCCTGCAGGTTCACGCCGGGCTCAATCCGGCCGGCGGCCTGAGCGACGCCGAAATCCACGTTGAACTTCGAATGCTCGGCCAGCGGTACCATGCGCGCCGCATAGGTGATGGTCGTAGGCACGATGGCGCCCGGCAGGTTCTGAACGTAGCGCGGCTGCTGCGCAAACTCCGAACCGAAGATGAGCGTGCTCCCGGCCGGACCTTTCAGCACGAACGCGCCCGCGCCGAAAAGCCGTCCCGTGAACGCCGACGCGTTGCCCGCCAGCCCGAACACAGAGGCGTTGGTGCCTTTGTAGCCAAGATTGAAAACCAGCGGCAGATGACGTACCTGCGTCACCGTCTTCGAAGCAACCACATAGACGTCGGCGTTGCGGGTGTCTTTGTCGGTGATCACACCACCGACGTTGCGCACCTGAGTGCGCGCCACGAAGCCTGCCGAAATAGCCGGCAGCCACTTCCGCTTGCGGGCGTTTTCGGAAATCACATTCACCTTGGCGTGGACTGTGTTGAACCCGGATGTCCACAGGTCGCTGAGTCCGGCGGTGCCGCCGTCCCCGTGAATGGTGCGGGTATATCCAAATTCGATGCGGCTCAGCAGCCCGACCGTGACTGAAGCCTGATGGAAGTCGCCCAGGACCGGCCCGGCATTCAGGAAATGGTACGCCAGTATGGGTTCGCCGATGCCGTTCTTCGGCGATTGGGCGGTGTACGCGAGCGGCGTGATGAACACGCCGGTCTGGCCTTCCCAGTTCAGGCTCTGCGCCTGCAAAGCCGCCAGGCCAGCGACCGAGAGAGCTGTGAGAACAGTAATGTGTCGCATGATATTCCTTTCTTCAACTGATTGAATATGTTCCGGAATCTCCGGAGGCCAGGAATCGTCAACGACGTGGGTCGACTCGCAGCAAAAGAGGCTTCAGCAACAACAGCGGGCTTGCGTGGTGGCGTAGGCGGGAAGCATTGTTTACTTACTCTATAGACATACTACACATTTTCAGCCCGCGCGTCAATACCCTCTTGCATTACGGGCTTGGCATATACGATAATCCCGATAGGCAATGAGACTACTACCCGGCACGCCCGCTCATCGCTGTTGTTGCCGCTGACCGCCGGCCCTGCCCCCGGTTCGCCTCGCTAATGGCGGACTCAATCTAACCAAAACAAGAGGAGAGCATATGCCCAGTGAGGCGGAGCTGTTTATACTTTTCGATCAAAGCCGGCAGGAGCCGCGGTGCGGTGGTCTTGCGCCGCTGTTTGACACAGTGCTCGCGTCGGTGAATGCGAGCGCCATTTTCCTATACGCAGCCGACCAGACCGGCGCCCGGCTGCAACTGAAACTGGCGCGCTGCACCGCCGGGGCCGGTTTCATCGACCGCCTGGCCGTGGCCTTCCGGGACGACGATGCTCGCTTTCTTCGCGATCTGCGGACGCCGCTGGATGCCCGGCCCGCCGAAGAACCGCGCGTGGAGAAGCTGCCCGAAGTGCTGCAGTACCGCTTCGGACGTTTGCTGTTGGTGCCGCTGCGCTCGGGCGACGGACTGGCCGGTCTGCTGACGGCTGGCCGCCATGGAACGCAGCGTTTCGATACGGGCGAAGTGGAATCGCTGGTCGCACTCGGACGAACACTTGCCGCCGGTCTGCACAACGACCAGCTCGACGGGCACGTGCGCCAGTTGTCACGGGAACTGGAAGAGTTTCGGGCCAGGGCCGCCGAGCTGGAGCGAAAGCTGGAGGAACGAAAGCTGGTGGAACGCGCCAAAGGACTCCTGCAGGTGCAGGGACTGACCGAAGAAGCGGCTTACCTGCAGATTCGCCAGGTTAGCCGGCGGCGGCGGGTCACGATGGCGGAAACGGCCCGAGAGATCATCGAACGCAGCGCCATCGTGCAACCGGCCGCACTTTCGCGGCCCGCGACCGTATAGGCCGGCAAGGCGCTACTCGTCGCGCAGCGCGGACACGGGGTCGATAAGGGTGGCTCGCCGGGCGGGCACCCAACAGGCGATTGCGGCGGTCAGCGCGACCAGGACCACCGCTGTCGAGACGAGCACGGGACTCGACGACTCCAGTCCCGCCAGGGAACCGCGCAGTAATCGAATTGCCGCGAGCGCCGCCATCAATCCGATGGCGAGTCCGATCAGGACGACGGTGAAGCTTTGCCGGAACACCAGGGCGTGAACGTCTGCGGGCGCCGCTCCAACCGCCATGCGAATGCCAAATTCACGGGTTCGGCGAGAGGTGGCGTAAGAGATCACTCCGTAGACGCCGGCGGCCGCCATCAGGAGCGCCAGAGCCGCCGTCGCCGTGAGCAGCATCACGATGAATCGCCGGTCGGCGAGGGAATCGGCGATAAGCGTGGCCATGGTGGCGCTGAGAAACACGGGCTGATTCGGATCGATGGAGGCAATTGCCCGGCGGATCGCTCTGTCGAGGCCGGCACTGGGACGTTCCGTCCGCGCCACCACGAAGTACGAGCTCTGCATGGCTCCCGCCGAGAGATACACGTTGTGCTTTCCCGGCTCATCGAGCGCTCCGTGATGCGCGCTGGTGACCACCCCAATCACGCGTTTCCAGTTGTTGGGGGCCGCCGCAGTGCAATCCACGCAGACCCTCTGTCCAATGGCGTTGCCGCCCGGCCACAATCGGGACGCCACCGAATCGCTCACGATAGCCGAGTCGTTCGAGGCGCCCATTTCCTCCTCCCGGAACCACCGGCCCTTCAGCAGGCGGATTCCCAGCGCGCGCAGGTAATCGCCGCCCACAACGTCGATTTCCGCTACCAGAATTGAGCGTTTGTCGGCATTGCCGACCCACCCACCGTGGTTCTCGCCGCTGAACGGCAGAGCGTCGACCGTCCCGGCGCTTTGCACTCCCGGAAGCGCCCGGACCGCATCGAGAATCCGCCGGTAGAACTGGCCGCGCCTGGCCGGGTCCGGGTATCGCTCGGGCGAGGGGAGCACCACGGAGGCAACCACATGATCGGCCGCGAAACCGGGATCGGTGGCCATCAGTTTCAGGAAGCTTCCCAGAAGCTGGCCGCCAACCACGACGAGCAACACGGAGAGGGCCACCTCGGCCACCACCAGCGCGGAACGCGTGGCATCGTGCCGTGCGCCGATTCTCACGCCTCCGGCCAGGCGCAGCGCGGGGGCAACTCCGAACAGGATTCCATTGCACACGGCCACCACGAGGGCGAATGCCAGGACCGTCTGGTCCGCTCGCGCCGCTGCCAGGCGGGGAATGCTTACCGGCGACACGGCGGGCAGGATTTTCCACAGCGCCGCGGTGAGAAGATAACCCGCGAGGCCACCGAGCACGGCCAGCAGACAACTCTCCGTGAGAAGCTGCCGGACGATGCGGGCGGGCGAAGCGCCGATGGCCAGCCGAACCGCCACCTCCCGCTGGCGTGCGACGCCTCGCGCCAGCAGGAGATTGGCCACATTGGCGCATCCGATCAGCATGAACAGGCCGGCGGCGGCGAGCAGCGACAAAAGGCCGTTCCGCGCTGTTCCCACCACCTGCTCGCGCAGCGGATTCAGGCGCAGTACGCGATCCCGATCCGTCGCCGGGAACTCGCGCGCCAGAGCATCGCCCAGGGAAGCGACATCCTGCCGCGCCTGATTCAACGAGACTCCCGGCCGCAGCCGAGCCACCGTACCGAGCGCGCCGCTCCGTGCGCCAGGATGTGCGGACATCTGCGACCAGAACTCCACGTAAGGAGAGGGCGTATGAGCCGCCGCCCGGCGCATGGGAAAGTTGAATTGGGGCGGCATCACGCCGATCACCAGGCAATCGTGGCCATTGACGGTGACCGTGCGGCCCACCACATTACGATCCGAATTGAAGCGGCGCACCCACAGGCCGTAGCTGAGAATCATCACGTCGGGATGACCGGGCTGGTCCTCCTCCGGAAGAATGTTCCGCCCGATCATCGGCGAAACCCCGAGCGTCGGGAACAGGTCGGCAGTCGCCATCAAACCGTAGAGCGCTTCCGGCGTGGCGCCGGGCGCGCCGGCAAGGTCGAACACGGCGTTACGATACACGCCCACCGACTCGAGCGTGCGCGTTCGCCGAATCAGCTCCTGGGCATCGTTCCACACAACCCATGCATCGTGCGACTGCTGCTGCATCTTCGGGAAGATGCTTCCGATCTGGACCAGCTCCGCGGGTCGCGCGTACGGCAGCGGATCAATCAGCACGGCTTTGACCGCGGTGAATACGATGGCCGTCGCGCCCACCGTGAGCATGATGGACGACAAAGCGATGCCCGCAGCCAGCGGCGCGCGCCGGAACAGACGCAGAGCGATACGCAGGTCCTGCATCACCGACATCACGGATCCCTTACGACCGGGCGCCGCGAGTAGTCGCCGAAGCGAGGAACTTGTCGCGGCAGGCGGCCGAACAGAAGTGCACGGTCTCCGATCCGGCGCCGTGCTTCAGGGACGTGCTGGTGGAGATGTAGGTTCCGCAAACCGGGTCGCGCTTCAGCTCGCCGGTTAATGGAACCGTGCCGGCGGACGGCCCACGTGGCGGAGTCTGCCGCGGGTTCAGTATTGCGCTCAGGCCCTTCGCGACTACCCCGATCACACTACGCAGGAAAGTGATCAGGAGAATCGCGGAAATCAGCCAGAGGATGAGACGAAACATCGGACGGTCCTATTTTACCGCCGGGTGTTCCGGCTCTCCGTTTCGCTCGGCAGGTTGCTGAAAAAGGCCCAGGCACCTCCCATTCGGACCACAGACTCAAGTCTGTGCCACCTGCTGGCACGGGCTCCGGGAGCTTGTTGAAAAGCGCCACTTTCGTACCGCTCCCCCGCGGTCGTGGCTCGGTAACTGCCTGCAACGACAAGCCGACAAAACTGAGCCGCGCGCGCCAGCAAGCGGTTCCGGGCGCTTTTCAACAAGCTCCTGGCCGGTGAAGGCCTTTATCGGCAACCTACTCGGCGCGGAGCGGTTTCGCCCGCTCGTTCACCAGCACCACGATGCTTCTCGCCCGCACTATGTATCCATCGGCGGGGGCTTCCGGCTCGGAGCCCGGTTGGGCAATATCGTCTGGCGGCGGCAGCGCGGTGTCCACCGCCCGGTACCACTGCCGGCCCTGAATCACGGGCACCTCAAAACGGAGATCTTCGCTCCACATGTTCATCATCACGTGGAGATCGGGGTCGCCTTTGAAACCGGCCAGGGTCATTCCCAGCGCGTGCGCGTCGTGAACGGCAAATCCGGGACAACCGAGGTTCGTACCATGCCAGGTTACGTCCTTCACGCCGCGCTCGTTAGTGGCTCCCGTAAAGAACCTGCCCTGCTGCAGCGTGGCGTGCCGCTTGCGAAACTCGATCATGAGTTTCCAGAAGCGGAACAGGTCCTTGTTCTCATCTACCAGTTTCCAGTCAAACCAGCTTATTTCGTTGTCCTGGCAGTAGGCGTTATTGTTGCCCTGCTGCGTACGCCGGACTTCGTCGCCGGCCACGAACATAGGCACGCCGCGGGAAAGCAGAAGCAGAGCGGCGAAATTGCGGATCTGGCGCTCGCGGATCTCTTCCACCCAGGGCAACGCCGGATCGCCTTCGCAACCGCAGTTCCAGCTCAGGTTGTCGTTGACGCCGTCGTGGTTGTTTTCGCCGTTGGCCCAGTTGCTCTTCTGGTTGTATGAGACCAGGTCGTTCAGCGTGAAGCCGTCATGGCTGGTCACGAAATTGATGCTGTTGACTGGCAATTCACTTCCCCGCTGGAACAGATCGGCACTCCCCGCCAGTCGACAGGCCACATCGCCCACGCCAGGTTCGCCTTGCACGTAACGGCGGATATCGTCGCGAAAACGGGCGTTCCACTCCGACCAGCGCTGTCCCGGGAAACTCCCGATCTGCATCACACCGCCGGCGTCCCATGGCTCGGCGATTACCTTGGTGTTCTCCAGGTCGTCACTCAGATCGATCTCCCACACCACCGGCGAATGGGGATTGGGTCGCCCGCTACGGCCCCGCGTGAGCACGGAGGCCGCATCAAAACGAAAGCCGTCCACATGCGCCTCGCGCACCCAGTAGCGCAGACTATCGACAATCAGTTTCTGGGCAAGCGGGTAGTTGCAGTTGAAAGTGTTGCCACATCCCGAAAAATTCAGATAGTAGCGGAGGTCCCAGGGAGTGAGGAAGTAGTACACGCGGTTGTCGATGCCCCGGAACGAGAACACCGGCCCGCAATCGTTTCCCTCCGCCGTGTGATTGAAGACCACATCCAGAATCACCTCGATGCCGGCCTTGTGCAGGGCCTTCACCATGTCGCGGAATTCCCGCAACTGGCTGCCGTGCGCGGCATCGACGCAGTAAGTGGACTCCGGCGCGAAGAAGCCGATGGGGCTGAATCCCCAGTAGTTGACCAGAGGCCGGCCCGCCAGATCGTGCCCCAGCACGTCGGTCCTGTCGAACTCGAAAATGGGCAGCAGTTCCACGGCCGTGATGCCCAGTTCCTGCAGATAGGGAATCTTCTCGATCACTCCTGGAAACGTGCCGGGATGTGTCGCGCCGGAAGAGGGAGACTGCGTGAAGCCCCGAACATGCATCTCGTAAATGACGGTGTCGCGCAGGCCGCGGCCGAGTGGTTTGTCGCCTTCCCAGTCGTAACCGGCGGCGTCGACGACAACCCCGCGCATGGACGCTCTCACATTGTTGCTTGCGTCGATCGCGAAATCGCGCCGCCAGAGGGCCTTGGTAATACCACGCGCGTAGGGATCGATCAGCACTTTGTCTCTGTTGAACCGGTGACCGTGCGCGATCTCGCCGGGCCCGCTGACGCGATAGGCGTAATGCACACCCGGCTGGAGCCCACATACGAACACATGCCAGCAGTAGCGCGTCCTGTTCTCGCCGGCCGACAGGTGGATTACCTGAAACGGCTCCGGAGAATCATGGGCGTGGAACAGCAGCAGTTCGACGCCGGTGGCGTGCCTGGAAAAGAGCGAGAAATTCACTCCGCCAGCAACCGGAGTGGCTCCCAGCGGGCGTGGGGAGCCGAAATCGGTTGTGTAGCGAATCACGGGGGCAGGAGCAGCCATGGTACCCTCCACCGGCCGGCCACCGCATTCCCGCGGTATCCAGTGGCTGTGGCTGCCGGGGGAGGCGGGCAAAAAGAGGAACCGATTGCAGCACGGCGGCTACAACATGCCCTACGCAACGCGGACACGCGCCTCGCGCGGGGATGAGATGCCCGTAGTATACATCCGACCGTACCCGCTCGTTACGCCGACGCTGCCCGAAGTGGTCATGTCAGTGCCGCCTCAAGTGGCAGGGTTGGGGAACCTGGCGCGGCCAAAAGCGTCTTACCCAGCAGGGTGAAGCGGGAATGCGTCAATCCCGTGGAAGCCCGGGAGGCTCCCATGCGCGGCGGCACCAGGTGGTTTTGCGGCGTCCTGTTCGCGACGCTGACGTTTGCCGGCGAAACCATGAACGTCTCGGTGTGCCCGGTGGGCCGGGTCGGCGCGAAAGCGGTAGCGGGCGCGGAGGCGGAGGCCGCGGCCCTGTTCCGCGGCGTCGACGTTGAAATCGTCTGGAGAAACTGCGAAGAGGCGCCCATCGGTCAGGAAGCCTCCGATCAGCACTGGTTCACCATGCGATTGCGGGACGACGGGCCGGCGGTGGAGCCGGAGGTGCCTTCCACGGACACGCTGGGCGAGGCATTCTTCTCCGACAGCGGCGGATACGTTGCCGATGTCTACTACCGCGAGACCCGGAAACTCGCTTCCCGGACGGCGATCGAGCCGGCAATTCTGCTCGCCTACGTGATGGCGCACGAGCTGGGGCACCTGCTGCTGGGTCCGGCGCATTCGCCCAGCGGGATCATGCGCGCGGCCTGGGACGACCGGGATCTGGAGGCCATCCGCATGGGCTGGCTGCAGTTCGGCCGCGCCGAGATCGCCCGCATCCACAAAGTCCTGCAAAGTAGTCCTGCGGCGAACCCGCCTTCTGTTGCATCGTAGTAACAGAGGGCTGTTCTGAGTAACGACGTCGTTAAGGCGCTGAAGCTTTTCATCCTGCTCGCGGCGATTGGAATTCTGGCCGTGGTGTTCTTTCGCGACCGCCTGAAACCGGCGAGCGCCGTCGTCACGAAGGCAGGAAAGCGGCAGGCGCTGGACTTTCGCCTGCCCGATCTGGCCGGCTCGCGCTGGCAGCTCAGCGACCGGCGCGGCAAGGTGGTGGTGGTGAATTTCTGGGCCACCTGGTGCCCTCCCTGCCGCCAGGAGACACCGGACCTGGTCAGGCTCTATCGCGACTACCGCGCGCGCGGAGTGGAGGTGGTGGGCATCTCCATGGACGACGATCCGCACAAGGCCGTCCCGCCGTTCCTGCGCGAATACAGCGTGCCCTATCCGGTGCTGGTGCCGGATTCCAGCTTCGATCTGGCCAGCGACATCGATTCCCTGCCCACAACGCTGCTTATCGATCGTCAGGGCCGGGTGGCCAAGGTCTGGGTCGGCGCGGTAGGCGAGTCGGATGTCGCCGACGAGATCGACCTGCTGCTGAAAGAATCGAGCTGAGGGCAAATCTGCCCTACTCGCCCACCACCGTCACCACAGACTGATCCGGTCCGCTCCACGCGGGCGCGCCCTCATGTCTGAGCCGATGCGCCGCATCATCCCAGGTGAGCTTTGTGATCGAGCCGCCGCCCTTCTCATATGCGTAGGTCTTCCCGTCGTCCCGAAACAGCGCAAAGTTGCCGTTCGCTCCCTTATACACGCGCACCGACGCGATCGTCTGCGGCTGCTGCGCGCTCAGCACCTCCGACCCCAGCGGCACAATGCTTCCCGCCCGCACGAACAGCGGCAGCGTATCGATGGGAGCACTCGCCACGACGGTCTGGCCGCCGTGCAGCCGCTCATTGGTCCAGTAGTTGTACCAATCGCAACCGGCCGGCAGATACACCGTCCGCTGCGTCGCGCCCTGCTCGGTCACCGGAGCCACCAGGAACGCCGGCCCGTACATATACTCGTCGGGAATGTCCGCCGCCTTCGGATCCGCCGGGAAATCCATGAACAGCGCCCGCATGTATGGAGCGCCCGTCTGGTAGCTGCGATACGCGGCCGAGTACGTGTACGGCAGAAGCTGGTAGCGAAGCTTCAGATACTTCGCCAGAATCGGCTCCGCCTGCTTGCCGTACGCCCAGACCTCGTTATGTTTCCTCTCTCCGTGCGCGCGCATCACCGGCTGAAACGCGCCCCATTCAAACCACCGCACAAATAACTCGGGATAATCCTCGTAGTTCGCGATTGTGCCGCGCGCGTCCGATCCATCGATCAGCGGCTTATGCTCCGCGTGGTAGTCCGCGGGAATCTGCGGCGAGAAGAACCCCGCGATATCCGTGTCCCAGTAGGGCAGCCCGGTCGCCGCAAAGTTCAGCCCCGCCGGAATCGAGCGCTTCAGCATGTCCCACGTCGCCTGAATATCGCTCGACCAGAACACCGTGCCGTTGCGTTGCGCTCCCAGGTACGCCGCCCGCGCCAGGATCATCACCCTTCTGCTGTCCCCGAAATCCCGCCGGAACCCTTCGTATACCGAAGCCGTGTGAAACAGCGGATAGACGTTGTAGAAGCGTATGCCGGGACCGACGAAGAACAAATCTCCCGCCGGATCGATATCCGGCTCTGTCTCATCCAGCCACAGGTAGTCGAAGCCGTAAGGCTTCACGTAGCGGTCGCGAATCTCCTCCCAGAACCACTTCGCCGCCTCGGGGTTCGTCGTGTCGAGATTCGGTCCAATGACGTCCCTGGTCCATCCCGGATCCGGCTTTCCGTCGGGCGTGTGGATCAGCCAGCCGTTCTTCTCGAGCATGTCGTAGAACTGCGTGCCCCGCGAGTAATGCGGCCACACGCTCAGCAATGTATTGACGCCCATCGCATGCAGCTCGCGATTCATCCCCGCCGGGTCCGGCCAGCGCGCGGGGTCCAGATCCATCTCTCCTTGCCTGGTCATGTTGAGGAAGTCGACCACCAGCACATCCAGCGGCAGCTTTCGCTCGCGATACGCTTTGGCGACATCCAGAAGTTGCTCCTCGGTTGGATAAATCGCCTTGCTCTGGACGTACCCGTAGGCCGAGCGCGGCAGCATGTGCGTCACGCCCGTCAGCAGGCGGTAGCCCTCGTAGACCTCGTCGCTGGTGTCGCCGGCAATCACGAAATACGAAACACGGTCCGCCACCTCCGACGACCAGACATTCCGCTGATTGAACCCCAGCGTCACCGTCGTTTTGGAAGGGTTGTCCCACACCAGCCCGTAGCCGCGGCTGGAGACCATGAAGGGCACGCCCACGTCCTCGCCGCCAAGGGCCCCGTAATCATGCCAGCAGCGGATCTCGTGATCCCGCAGATCCATCCAGCCTTTCTGCTGCTGTCCGAGACCGTAGTAGTGTTCGTCGGCGGGCGAGTCGAAGGTGGCCGAAACCGAGTGGCCCTTCGCCCCCGCGTCCTCGCGCGCCACGTCCGCGCTTTCCGGCATCATCGCCCAGGTGCGCATGTGCAGCAGCATCCGGCCTCCCGGTGTGGTCACCAGAAGCGCATCGTTGTGCGGACCGAGCCCGTCGCCGCTGCCGAAGTAGTGTTCGCGCAGTTGCCGATTCAGCGCGTCCAGGGGCATCGGCTGCGGCCGTTTGTCGGTGGGAAGATCTCCCGGCGCCACGCGCACCGTTAGCCTGGCCGATCGAAACACGTCGCCGCCTTCCGCGTCGCGCTGGTGCGTCCATCCCTTCGCCGAGGGCTTTGCCACAAAGCCGTAGCCGGGAGCGCCGGTCGCCGCGGCCCGGTCGTCGCTCATGGTGACCCGCAGAATGTTCGGCGCATAGGGCTCGAGCGAAATCACCCGCCCGTCCCGCTGCAGGATAATCGGGGCACTCACAGGCTCGGCACTCTGCGCGCTCGTGAGGCCGGCCGTCAACACGCTCAGGAACACGGCGCGAGCCGGCAACATCCGCGGGCATCGCCGCCCCATCCCAGGCGCCTGAGAAATACGTTCCACTGCATCCTCCGCGAGCCCTGGCCGTGTCAAGGTCTTTCGTCTGCCAGGCCCTCCGGTACTCTATCACCTCGCTCGCGTCTGGGAAAAATGGTGGAAACCAGTAGCCGGAACCAGCGGGCGGATGTCGGTGTCCAGGAGCACGGCGCGTGTTCCGCCGGCCGTCGAGCGCAGAGGCAGGCGACTGGCGAATGCTAACTCGCCCGGCGCCGCAACCGCAGACAAGCCGCCGCCAGCACCGGGACAACCAGCCAGAATGTCGCCGGCTCGGGAACTCCACTCGGGTTGAGCGTCACATTCAGCGCTATTCCGCCCGTATTGTCGGGCGTGTATTGATCGGGCACGTAGAAATCCAGCTTGCTGGTGGCGCTAAGAGTAAAGGTGTCGCTGAATGCCGCCGTCGAGGTTGCCGAGAGGAGATTATTGCCATCGTAGATGTGGATGCCCGTGGCTCCGGCCGCGGCGGCCTGGGTCGCGAATGATTCCATATTGAGGGCCGAAGTGCCGACGTAATCGTCGAGCAGGACAACCCCGGTGGCGTCGTTGGCCACGCCAAAGGCCCAGACCCAATCCGCGGCGTTGGGGTCGTGGGTGTTCCAGGCGGAGTACGTCCCCGTGGTCGCTGCGTTCGTGACGGTGTACGTTCCGGGGCCCAGCGTGAGTTGCAGTTTTGTTTCCGCGTTGTTCAACGTGCTCCCAGGCACGTCCAGCAGGCAAGTCCCCGAGCAGCCGTTTACGGTCGAGTCAATCTGGATGACTGAGGCATGGAGGGCAGCGGCCGCCAGCAGCGGGATCAACAGCACGGAATTCCGTCGCGCGCTTTTTGATTGCATGAGAGTAACCTCGATCGGGCGAATATGAGTTCGCCTGCCGCAACGGGTTGGCGCCGATTCCTGCCTGCGCGAAGCAACACAGGCTTCAGAGAGAATCGCGGCAAATCCAAGCGTGGCCGCTCACCTTTGGCGTGGGAACTGCCTGAGCGCTCCCGGCGGGGTTTCCCGCGATACACAAAGAGAGCGCTGGCGATCCAACGTGATCAGACCCGGCAACGTGAACTGGCCCCGGCGGGGAGACGCGCATCGTTCCAGAACGCTCTTCGGCGGCGCCCTCGGAGGGAAAGCGGCCCGGCGGGTACTCTTTACTACCGGGCCGCCTTCGGATAAGATCGGGCCAGCCGTGGACGCGGACCGCCCGAACACGACGACATCGGCCGCCGCGGGCGACCGCCTGCCCCTCGATGAGCTGATGCCGGCCGTTTACACGGAACTGCACCGTCTGGCCGCCCACTACATGGCTCGCGAGCACGCCGGCCACACCCTTCAGACCACCGCCCTGCTGCACGAAGCTTACCTGCGGATGGCCGGCCAGCGCACCGTGGACTGGCGGAATCGCGCGCACTTCCTGGCCATGGCCACGCGCACCATGCGCCGGGTTCTGCTGGATCATGCCGCCGCCGCCCACGCCGCCAAGCGTGGCGGGAATCTGCTTCGCGTTACGCTCTCCGACGATTTCGCGCTCGCTCAGGGGGGCGGCGTGGACCTGATCGACGTGGATTGCGCGCTCCAGCGCCTGAGCCAGATCGACGCGCAACAGGCAGCCGTGGTGGAACTGAAGTTTTTCGGCGGCATGAGCGACGACGAGATCGCCGTGGTGCTGGGAACTTCGCCGGCGACGGTTCGGCGGCGCTGGGCATCGGCCCGGCTCTGGCTGGCCAGACGCCTGACCGAAGCGAAGCTCGGTTGATCCATGGACCAGTGGATCGGAATTCGGGAAATCATCGAAAGCGCGCTGGAACTGGATCCCTCGGAGCGCCCCCGTTTCATCGCCGAAGCGTGCGCGGGCGATGCCGCATTGCTCCGCGAAGTGCAGGAGTATCTTCGCTACGAGCCATCCGCCGGGTTGGATCTTTCCGTGGAGGCCTGGCTTCGCGATCAACCAGACCCGTCCGCCGACGAACCCGATCCCGAACGAATCGGCGCCTGGCGGATCATCCGGCGGCTGGGCGAAGGCGGAATGGCGGTTGTCTATCTGGCGGAACGCGATGATGGCGAGTTCCGGCAGCGGGTGGCATTGAAAGCTCTGCGCGCGGGGCCCCGATCGGCGCAGTCGTTGCGCCTTTTTCAGAGGGAGAGGCAAATCCTCGCCCAGCTACAGCATCCCGGCATCGCCCGGCTCATGGATGGCGGCAGCGCTGATGGGCGTGTCTTCTTTGTGATGGAGTATGTCGAGGGCAAGCCGGTAACCGAATACTGCAACCAGCGGCAGTTGACCCTGCGGCAACGCCTCGCGCTGTTCTGCCGGATCTGCGATGCGGTCAGCTATGCGCACCGCAAGCTGATTGCCCATCGCGACCTTAAACCGGCGAACATTCTGGTCACTGAAGACGGCCAACCGAGGCTGCTCGATTTCGGATTGGCCAAAGTCCTGCAGGACCCCGGGAACGGAGGCGCGGAGACGGCATCCACCGTTGGACCAATGTTGACGCCAGCCTACGCGAGCCCGGAGCAGGTTCGTGGACAGCCACTGAGTGCTTCCACGGATGTGTACTCGCTGGGCGTGCTGCTCTATGAACTGCTGACCGGCCGGAATCCGCAGGTGCGGGGAGAAGAATCGCCCATGGAAGTCTACCGGACAATCCTGGACGAGGAACCGCCGGCCCCGAGTCACGCGGTCGAACGCGGCCAACGGCGTCCGCTGAAAGGCGATCTGGACGACATCCTGCTGATGGCCCTTCGCAAAGAGCCCGAGCACAGGTACAGGAGTATCCATGAGTTTCGCGAGGATATCGAGCGATATCTGGGCGGCTTTCCTGTTCGCGCCTCTCAGGGAACGGTATGGTACCGTCTGCGAAAATACTCGCGCCGCCATCGCTGGGGGATTGCGGTCTCCGCTCTGAGCGCCGTGACGGCTTTGTCCGGCGCCGGCATCATCTGGTGGGAAGGACGCATGGCGGAGATGCGATTCGAACAGGTTCGCGGCCTGGCTCATTCAGTCATCTTTGAGCTTCACGACTCGATCAGCAGTTTGAAGGGCTCCACCGCGGCAAGGAAGC
>Ga0326727_10015592_pt1 | contig 16268 bp, 11 predicted proteins | sample MB2enrmetagenome_FD_207643 | JGI IMG/M metagenome (GOLD analysis project Ga0326727, IMG submission 207643) | Lab enriched peat soil microbial communities from McLean, Ithaca, NY, United States - MB29MY | ecosystem: Environmental > Terrestrial > Soil > Wetlands > Peat | place: USA: New York...
CGGGTCCGCAGCCGATTTCGAGGGCGGCATCGCGGCCCGGAAGACGCGGCAGGTCCATCTCCAGTCCGCGAACCACGTCGGCGCCGGTCGAGAAGAACTCCGCCTCTTCCTGTTCGCGGCGGCCGAACGCGACGTAATAATTGGCGTCTTCGCCGGCGCGTTCGTTCCAATCCGCACGCATGCGGTCGAGTACGTTAGGATCGTCCATCGTGCAGTTGTTATTCTAACGTTTATGCCCCTCGCGTTTCGCCATGTGACCTCGGGACCGCTGCGGAATTTCGACGCCACTGTGCCGGATGGCGTCGTCATCGGTGTGATCGGAGAGAACGGATCGGGGAAATCGCAGCTCCTGCGCCTGGCGGCCGGCACGGAACGGCCCGCTTCGGGATCGGTGGAACGGTCGGGCGCGGAGCCCGTGGTGATATTCGGCGAAACGCTGGCCGGCCAGGACGCTCTCGAACGCGAAAAGGCGGCCCTCGAGTTCGAAGGCCTGCGGCGTGCCGGCAAAACGGTCTTCCTCATCTCCCACGAAGAAGCGCTGCTCAAAAAGCTGGCCGACGAGGTCTGGTGGCTCGACCAGGGCCGACTGGCCGGCCGGGGGGACCCCGAAGAAGTGCTGGCGGGATATCGCAAGCACATCGCCGATCGTCTGCGCGCGTGGGGCGACACCGCGCCCCTGCCGCTCGCTCCGCGCTGGCGCCGCGGCGACGGGCGCGCGGAGATTCTGGGCGTCGAACTGATCGGCGAAACGGGCGCGCCCACGGCCGTGTGGCGCAGCGGCGAACTGGCCGTGGTGAAAGTGAGGGTGCGCTTCAAGGAAGCGGTGGCGGATCCGGTAATCGGCATCATGATTCGCACGCGTATCGGCCTGAATGTGTACGGCACGAATACCGAGCTTGAAAGGCTGAAGGTGGGGCCGTGCGCCGCGGGCGACATGCGCGAGTTGACGTATGCCTTCCGCTGCGAATTGTGCCCCGCGCAGTACAGCCTGACGGTCGCCTCGCACGATCCCGACGGGGTCTGGCACGACTGGCTGGAAGACGCCGTCTCGTTCGCGGTCAGCGGCGATCGCTATACGGCGGGTGTGGCAAATCTGCGCGCCACGGTGACGTGGGACATGCTTTAGCTTGTCCAAGCGAGCGGAGCTCGCCTACCGAAGGGTGGCCCACCACGGAAGGGCGAGCTTCGCTCGCCTGGACAAGCTGAAGCATGTCCTACTTCACTTCCAGAATGAACGTGGGCACAATGCCCGCGGCCGTGGAGAATCCGCTCTTGCCGGTCGATACCCAGCTCGAACATCCCTGCACTTTGCCGAGATACGCGTGTGGGTGGACGTCCACCTGCATTTCACGGAATTCCATGTGCCCGAAGGACATCAGCGGAAATACCGAGCGCACCGGTTCCACGCGCTCCTGCACCACGTAGGGCGCGCGCATGGCCTGCTTGAGGGCCCGGTCCCAGGCGCTGGCGTCCATTTCCCATCCGAAGTAAGTGTGCTGCTCGCTGTAATCGTCGTTGGGTTTGAGCGTCAGGCGCTCGCGATTCTGCACGATGAACTCGGGCAGATCGATAGTCTTTTCCTCGTACGTGGTTTTGGCGGCCGCCACCAGGCGCGTCCACGGCACATGGTCGCGAACGGCTTTCCGCTCGGCTGCGGGGAACCGGGCGGTCAGCGTCTCGTCGGTCAGCAGGCCGAACATAGCTTTCTTGTGGGCCAGTTCCGAGCGGAAGCTGTTCACCACGCAAACCGCGCGATCGCGATAAGCTTTCACCAGCGGATGGCTCAGATCGAAGCGCAGCAGGAACTCCTGCACTCCCAACCGCCGGTAAACCAGCTGGATTTCAAACGACCCCTTGCGCAATACGCCGTTGCGGTATTCCAATTGCTCCGGCGAGACGATCTCCACGGCGTAGCCTTCGTCGCGGAAAAAATCGCGATAGAACTGAAACTCGCTCTGCCCCGAAGAGTAGGTGGAGCGGAACTCCACGATGGCGATATTAGGCTTCTTGGACGTGCCGCCGAACTGCTTGTAAGACTTCAACAGCGCGTGCAATAAGTGCTTGCGGCTGCCCGTGCGCGTCAGACTGTATTTCTTACGGAATTCCTTTACCGGAGGCGTGTCGTAAAACAGATCGGCGAGCGCGTCGGCATAGCCTGCCCCGGTGGGCGAATCGGCGTTGTATTGGACGAAGTGGAGGTGCCCGTTCACCATGTGGGAATCGAGGCGCGCCGCCACTTCCAACGCCTGGTATCCGGGATCGATGGCGGCCAGCATTTTCTCGGCTGGCAGAAGGTCGAGGCGCGCCAGCAGCGCGGGGCTTTCCATCACCATCTGCTGAACCCGGTCGATGGCGCCGATCAGCGCCTCTCCGGTCTTCACCAGATTGTCATATTGCCGGCGGGAGATGAAATTAGGACGCAGGAATGGGCAGATCAGGCGTCCGCCGGCGGACAAATTGCCGCCCTCCATGCGCTGGTGAAGCGCTTCGGCCCACGCGAGGTCGCTAAAAGGCCCCGCTTCCAGCAGTTTGTTGTATTTGGCGACCGCTTCGTCCAACTGGGACATTTCTGGCTTGGATACCTTACGTTATGTCTTGAGTATCCCACAGAACTTCGAAAAACGATAGATTCCGAAGCCATTCTTGGCCCGTAACCCACTCATTATAAGATGCTTAGTTATTGCAATTAGATGTCACACAAGTTAGGTTTATAACCTCGAGGGGGTTCTGCGGAGCGAGATGTGAGGCGCGGCCCGCGCGCGGCGGCCGCGTTACCGCTTTTCCTGCGCCAGCTTGACGCGCGCGGCGTCCAATTTGCTCGAAACTTTGCTTACTTCGTCGGGATCCGTCTCGGAACTGGGTTGATCCTTGAACCCCTTCATGGAAGCGTTCCACTGAGCGATGGCTTCCTGCGTCTTGCCCAGCTTCATGTAGACGTCGCCCAAGTGATCGTGGACCGTGGGGTCCTGGCCGGTAAGGTCCACCGCCTTCACCAGCGCTTGCTCGGCCTCCCTTAACTTGCCCTGGCGGAAATAGACCCAGCCCAGGCTGTCCAAATAAGCTCCGCTATTCGGCTTGAGCTCCACCGCCCTCTGGATCATCTTGTAGGCTTCGTCCAGCCGGATATTGCGGTCCGCCAGCATATATCCGAGGTAATTCAGCGTTTCGTCATGATCGGGGTTGAGGGCCAGCGCCCTGCGGAAAGCCTGCTCGGACTCATCGAATTTCTTCTGCCGCTCCAGCAGCGCGCCCCGCATGAAATAAACATCGACCTTCTCCTCGTCGGAGGCAGCCAGTTTCTCGGCTTCGTCAACCGCTTTGCCGGCTTCGTCGAACCGTTTGGCCTGTTCGTAAACCTGCGCCAGCGCCATCAGCGTCTCGCGGTCGTGCGCCCCGCTCAACAGCCCGCGGAGTTCCTTGGCGGCCTCGTCGGTCCGGCCCATGTCCCCGAGCACGAAGGCGTGCTCCTGCACCACTTCGGCTTCATCGGGGAACTTCTTCAGGGCGGCGTCGGCTTCCTTCAACGCGGCGGGAAGGTCTTTGGCGTAGGTCCGATAGGTCTCGATGATGTGCGATGCCACGGTCGGGCCGCTGTCCTTGAAAACGCTCATTTGGCGGGCGGCCTCGATGGCCTCCGGATAATGTTTCGCCTGGATGTTCAGCTTCCAGAGCTCTTCGTACCAGCTGGCGCGCGTCTTTTGCTCGTCCTTGGAATACACCTTCTTGGCGGTGTCGTCCAGCAGGCTCTTCAAAGCCGCGATCGCGTCGTCCGGCTTGGCCTCGATCTCGAACATGCGGATCTCCGCCAGGCGAGGATCCTCGTCGCCGGGATCGATCTTCTTGGCCTTGTCGATGGCCTCGTGGGCCTTCCCATAGTCGTGCTTGGCGCCGTAAATATCGGCCATGCGCAACGGGTAAGCCGTGTCCGTGGGATTGCGTGTGGCGAGCTCCCCGTAAATCTGCAGCGCTTCGTCGTATTGCTCGGAAAAGAACAGATCGTCCGCCAGGCTGCGGGCCAGCCGCTCGTTGTCCGGCTGCATTTCGAGCGCCCTTTTCTCGGCGTCGGCGGCGTCTTTATAGTTCTTTTGATTGCGGTAGGCATCGGCAAGAATCATGAGGGAGCGCGGATTGGGATTCTTTTCGGTGGCCGCCTTGAGCTTTTCGATGGCCTTGCCGGTCTCGCCGTTTTTGCCATAAACCAGCGCCAACCCGGTGAGCGCCTCCTCGTTATCGGCATCGATCCCGAGCGCCGTGTTGTAGGCCTTCTCGGCATCGCTGGTATCGTTGGTGGCGGCGTACAGACGGCCCAGGGTCACCCAGCTATCGATGTCCTTCGGGTCTTTGTCGGTGACCTTTTGGAACTCCGACATGGCCATGTGGAGCGCGCGTTCGTCGATCGGTCCCTGCTGGCTTCGATTGATCTGGCTGAAGTACACGCGGCCCAGCATGCGATGGGCGTCCACATTGTCGGGATTCTGTTTCAGCGCCTCTTGCGCCACTGCAATGGCGTCGCCGCCGCGATTGAGAGCCAGGTAAAGGTCGGTCAGCTCTTCGTAGGTGTCGCTCGCCTTGGGATCTGCCTTCAGCGCATCTTTGAAATACTGGATGGCTTTCAGCGCCTGGTCCTGGTTGCCCTCGGCCTGCGCCATCAAGGCGTACAGCCGCCCCATCGCAAAATTGTAATAGGCGGCGGCGCGAGTGCTTTCGGCCGGCGATGCGGCGCTCTGGTTCGGAGCGGGCGCGGTCTGCGCCAGCGATACCGATACCAGGGCGCCCGCAAGGGCAAACGCTTTGGCTGAGCGAATCATGAATTCCGACTTTCTTTCGGCCGCTCGGAAGGCACAGGCGGCAGAAGATCTCTTTTATATTGTATAACGGGGCTTCGGGGCAAGCGCCCGGGCCGGCATCCCGTGATCGATCCCACTCCAATTCCTTCCCGGTCCTCTATGGTTGCAGACGCGGCGCCACTGCCGCTGGTTGCAGTGGCCGGCCCCACCGGCTCGGGCAAAAGCAGTCTGGCGCTGGCAATTGCACACCAATTCGATGGCGAAATTGTCAATTGCGATTCGTTGCAAGTGTACCGCCATTTCGATATCGGCACCGCCAAACTGCCGCCCGGCGAGCGGTGTGGCATTCCGCATCATCTCATCGACATCCTGAATCCCGACGAACTCTTCACCGCCGGCGAATATGCCCGCCTCGCCCGTGAGACCATTCGCGCCATCTCACAGCGCCGCCGGCTGCCCATTCTGGCCGGCGGCACCGGCTTCTACCTTCGTGCTTTATTAGACGGTCTATTTGAAGGTCCGTCCCGCGATCAATTGCTGCGCGACCGCTTAGCGCGCCGGGAAGCGCGGCGAGCCGGCTCCCTCCATCGCCTGCTTGCGCGGTTCGACCGCCCGACGGCGCAGAAGATTCACCCTCACGATGTGCCCAAAGTTACCCGGGCGCTGGAAGTATGCCTGCTCACCAAGCGGCCGGCGAGCGCGCTGTTCCTCGAGGGCCGCGACGCTCTCTCAGGCTATCGCACATTGAAGCTGGGGCTGCTGCCGGATCGTGACGCGCTCTACACCCGGGTCGACGAACGCTGCGCGGCCATGTTCGCCAACGGCCTGGTGGAGGAAGTGCGGCACATTCTCGATCTGGGCTACCCGCCGGAGTCGAAGCCGTTCGAATCGGTGGGATATAAACAGGCGCTGCAATTCGTCCGCGGCGAGTTGAATTTGCGCGACGCGATTTTTTACGCGCAGCGCCATACGCGGCAGTATGCCAAGCGCCAGCTCACCTGGTTCCGCCGCGAAGCGGGCCTGGTGTGGCTGAAGGGATTCGCGGACACCCCTGGAATCGTCGAGCAGGCGCTGGAGCTCGTGGGACATGCTTTAGCTTGTCCAAGTTAGAGAGGGCCAGAGCGAGCTCCGCTCGCTTGGACAAGCTGAAGCTTATCCCACAAAATCGGCGGCCGACAATTTTACTCTTCCCGCAGCGCCACCACCGGATCGAGCCGGGCCCACCTCTTGTAGAAGCACAAAAAGACGGCCGCTACTTGGCCGGCTTGCCGAAGACTTCCACTTCCACGTAGTGATTCAGCTTGTTGGCGTTGTTGCCGGCGCTGAAGAGGCGCACATAGCGAGCCTTCACACCCTTGGCGTCGATCAGCCTGCCCTCGTACGACTCGATGTAGTTCATGTTCTTGCCAACGCCCTGCCCGGCCTTGTTCTCGGTGTCGTTGTTGAACCACGTCTGCACGTTCTGCTTGAAGGCGGCATCGTCGGCAGTCTGCACCACCACGGCGTAATAGACCCGCGGCTGGAAGTAATGCCACACCAGAATGCCGTAGATTTCCTGCGGCTCGGCGAGATCGATCACCACCCACTGCACGCCGGGGCCTAGCTCCACATCGTTGCCTTCCACTTGTTCGGTGTCGCCGTCGGTGATCATCGTCAGGTCGCCGACCAGCGGCTCTTTCTCGCTGCTCGTCACGGACTTCCCTTTGGCGACGTTGGTGACCCCTTCCGGCACCAGGAACGGCGGCCGCGGCTTGGCGGAGGGCTTCTCCAGATTGGGGATGTTGAAATTCGGGGGAGTGCCTTCGAGCCCCGGTTTGGGCAGTTCGATAGGGGCCGGCACCAGCTTGGGCGCCTGGGCGTAAAGGCTCGCCGCGCCGAACGCGGCCAGCGCGAGCGTCAAATTCAGTCTGAGTTTCGTACGCATAAAATCTTCCTCATGTTATTCGATTCCCACGTGGCGCAAGGACAAGCTAAAGCATGTCCCACAAAATGCACCCATAATCATTCTCGCGGCACCGTCTCCAAGACCCAAGCTTCCATCCCCGGATGCCGCGCGCAAATAGCGTCCATCTCCGCGGCCGGGAGAATCATAAACGCGGTGGAATACGCCTCCGCCACGGCGCCCGGCGACGGGCCGCCTTCCACATTTAAGGATACCCACGCCACCTCCCGCCCGCTCCTCGGCCGGCCGGTGCGCGGGTCGACAATGTGCTCGCCTTGCGCGCGGATTCCCGAAGCGCTGAACGCGCGCCGGCACGCAGCCAGCGTCCGCTCGCCCAAAGTGAGCGGCCAGCCATCCAGCCCCGGAGGTGCATCCAGCGCCAGCACCGAACTGTGGCCGCCATGAATCAGCGCTTGGCGGATGTCCCACTCGTCGAGCAGTTCCGCCATGCGGTCAATGGCGTACCCTTTACCGATGCCGCCCAGGTCGAGCGTCACTCCTCCGGTATTCGTCACCAGGCAATCCCGAGGGAAGAGCTGCAGGCGCTCCAACCCCGTCCCAAGCGAAATATCGAATGCCCCGCCCGTCTCCTCATACGCCGCGCGCGCCAGCTCGATCGATTCCATCGTCCACCGGCTCACGCGCGCGCTTTCACCCGCCGCCAGCCGATTGATGCGCGAGATATCGCTGTTGGGGATGAAGCGGCTCAACTCGTTTTCCAGTCGGTCGAGCAGATCGAATGCCGCCCACGCGGCCTGCCGCGCGTAGTCGCCATCGGCATGGGCGCAGAAAATCTCGAACTCGGTGTGCATGGCCTGGTGCGCAAAACGTAGCGCGCCGATGTCGGACGGATGGATCATGGCAGCCGATCCCACAATGATTTGGCCACGTAGCCGCGCACCTCGACGCGCGGGCGAAGGTCCATCTCGCGGTCGAACATGTTGACGTACATTTCGCGCTGTCCCGCCGGCGGCACTTGGTAGATGCGGTGCACGAGCGCGGGCTCCATATCGGGCGTGGCGAGGATGACGGACGCGAGCGGCGCCGTATCGGAGACTCCGTTCCACCAGCGGACGTGGTCGTATCGCCGCAAATACCACGGCAGCGGCCAAAGATTCTCGCGCGTAAAGATTTGGATGGGCATGGCGCGCCCTTGGGGGTCGACAGCGGCCAACGCTTCGACCTGCTTCATGATGACGAAGACGTCCGTGCCGGTATGCGCGTAGACCCAGGGATTGCGCGGGTCGGAAGCGTACTGGAAGCTGTCGGCGCGCGCCTGCCATGCGAGCTGAGCGACGGCGATGCCCACCAGCGCACAAGCCACGGGCTTCGGCATGTGCTGTGCGAGCCATACCACTCCCGCGCCGGCCAGGAGGATGGCGCCATGCCAGAAGCTCAGCACGTTCCACGGCACTTTATACGGAATGGCGCAATAGATCAGCACCATGACGACAGTGTAAATCTTCAGAAAGCGCGGAGCAGTCGACGCCATCAGTCCGGCACCTGCCAGCACGGCGATCGCTGCCTCGCCCCGCAGGCACGCGAAGTAGAAATACCACGGGTGCACGTGGACCGTGTTGACGCCCACCCCACGCGCAAAGTAGGTGCCATAGGCGAGGACGGAATCGACGATTCCGCGCGGGTGGGTGAAAAAAGAAGAGAGCAGAATGGCTGCCACCACAGTGAACGAAAGGGCCGCCAATAAGAGGTGTTTTGTTGGTGGGGCGGACCCCCAGGTCCGCGGCCGACCCCCTGGTCGGCCGAGCAACGCGGCGGGACGTGGGCGTCCCGCGCGGACCAGGGGGTCCGCCCCACCGCACACCATGCAAGCCGCCGCGATAATCCACGTCTCTTTGGTGGCATACATCAATCCGAATAGCGCGCCCACGCTCACCGCCAACGCAGACGAGGGCCGCCGGAAATATGCCAGCACCAGCAAGATCGCGCAAAAGGTGAAAAACTCGAGCAGAGTTTCGTGAATGAAGTAGCGGCTGTAGTACACCATCGCCGGCGACACCGCGGTAAACAACGCGGCGCAGGCCGCGGCCGGCAGTCCCATATACGGAATCAGCCAGAAGTGCGCGCCCACCAGCAGCACGCCGATCAAAGCCGGCACGGCGCGCAGCACGGTCTCGTTGAGCTCGTGGTAGTCGGTGAGCCCATGCAGGCGCGCCATCGCGGCAGCCCCGTAAATCAAGGTGGGGCCGTGAAAATCCGTGGTGGAGTATTCATAGCGGCCCTGTTCCAGCAAAGTCCCGACCCTGTCGCCATTCACGCCTTCATCGGCATGCATGGGCCTGGCGGAGAGCTTCGGAAATCGAAACCCGGCCGCAATCGCCGCGATCGCGAGGAAGATCAACGCGGCGCCGCGGCGGTCTTTCAATCTTCGCTCCCTTCCCGCCATGCCATCAGCGCGAAGTACGCGAACAGCAGTCCCGAGCCGGCCAGGAAGAGCCCGCAATAACGGTGAATGCGCACCAGGTCCGCCTGGCCTTCGGTATCGGCCAGCGGAAACATGGCCGCCAGAATCGACACCAGCGTCGGCACCGCGAACGCCACCGCCAGCCAGAAGAAGAATTTGCGCAACGGCGCGGCGCGGTAACCGGTGTTCCAGTCGCCTTCCGTGAAGCGATTGCGATGCGCCCAAAACAGGGCCACAATCGCCGCCATGACGGCGAACGGCGGCGCCATAGTGACATGCGTGATGAGCGCATCGCCCGTCATTTCGCCGTTCTTCTGCAACGCCGGCGATAGTCCCGTGATCGCGGCCGCCACCAGCGCCGCCAGACCCGCCACGTTCACTGCGAGGCGCAGCCACCGCAACAGGCTCGACGGCCGATAGCCCGCCCTGCGCTCACGCCGGAACTTCAGCCGCAACACCAAATCCACCGCCACGATGGCGAGCGCTATGACGAAGACTGTGGTCACCGCCGACGAGTACGTCACACGTTCCTCCCAACGGTGGCCGCCGACAACCGATCGATGGCGCGGACGGCGTAAGCCAGCAGAACCAGCAGCAGAATAGCCGCCGCGCCGAGCCCGATGGCTTTCAACATCCCGCGATACCGCCAGCTGGCGGCCAGCCGCGATTGGTAACCGGTATCGAGATTCTTCTCGAAGCGATTCATCGTCCAGGAGACTTGGCGTTCCGAGGCGAGCGGCGAATCGACAGACACTTTGCCGAAAAAGATCGCCGCCTCGGTGGAATGGCAATCCTGGCAGCCTTTGGCGCCCAGCGCCTGCGTGGCGGGGCGCACATCATGCGCGATGGGCCATAAATAAGGTTGCGCCTGCGCGTTGTCTTCGGCGCGCAGTTTGCCGCCATCCAGGCGATGCAGCTTTCCGCCCGCGATGTACGCCGACGGTCCGTCTTCATCCAGAATACGGAGCACCTGCTCCACCCAATGCTCGTCGACGTTCAGCCAGTTGCCATCCGCCGTCAGCGGCGCGGCGAGTTTGCCCTTCGCCAGCGCGCTTTTCACCTGATCGGGATGAAGTGGTCTCACCGTGCCATTTTCCAGCCGGCCCCAGAACGCCGGCCAGACGAGCCGATTCGGCGCCAGCTTGCCCTCTTCATTGCGCGCGAACACGGGGTAGTAAAGATGCGGCAGCGCACCCTGCGCTTTATTGACGTTGAACTCGCCGAGCCCGTGCGTCATGCCGTTCTTGAACTGGCGCGTGCTCTGCTCCGGCAGCGGGCCGGAGTGGCACGCGGTGCACGTCATCCTGGCGAAATGTACCGGCGGAATGCCTTCGTGATCGGGGTGCGGCGCACCCATGGCGTTGCCTTCCGCGTGGCAGCCTTCGCAGGTGAGCGCGGAGCTCGCGCCGCCCTCGTACCCGCGCGCCACCATGTGGTCGAGCCCGTGGCGATGGCATTCATTGCAGCCGATGCCGCGAACGCTATGGATATCCTCGTGACCCTTGAAGCGGCCGGCGCCGGTGAACGCCACGTCGGTATTGGTGTGGCAGTAGTAGCACTGGCTCGTCTTCGGCTGGCGCACGATATCGAACGCCACCTTGCCGCTCGGCAGGAAATTCGCGGGCGCGTACTCCACCTTGGGAATCTGCGCCTGCAGCGAATCTTCCACCGAATTGGGCAGCAGGTAATCGAACAGGTCGGGCATCTGCTTCGCCGACCCCGTCACCAGAGCGAGTCCGCTCGCCGCCGCCGGCGCATAGCGGAAATTTTCCCTGGCCACCTGGTTGGCGTACTCCGCCGGGTCATAAGCCGGCGACGCGTCGTGGCACACCAGGCAATTCACTTCGAGCGTGCCGGACACCAGCCAGCGCGCGCGGTCGGTCTCGCTGTCGTGCGCTTCGGGGCCGAACCCGCCGGCCGTGCGGCCGCCGAAATGGATGGCGAATTCGCGCTCCGTCATCCCCACTTGCTGCGGCCGGTACGTGCCCGCCCAGGCGCGATAAGAAAGCGGAATCTGCGTGGCGGTTTCGCGATCCACCAGCAGCCACGGCTGCCCGTTGCGTCCCGCTGGTACGCCCGCGCCGTTATCGACAGAAGCCATCGGGTTGAAATGCCATCCGCGACTCACCGCCGCCACGTCGTGACACTCGCCCCCGCACGTCTGCGAGACGGAAAAAGGCAGCGAGTGCCGGTCGCCGGGCTGTATGGTGTCGCCTTCGGGATCGCGCAGCGGGATGATGTGGGCCGGTTGCCCGCGGCTGCCGGCGCTGTTGTCTCCCAGTTTGGGTTTTTCTTCCGCCGCCTTCGCCGGCGATTTCGATTGCGCTTGGAGCAGGCACACGGTGGCGAGTGCGGCTGCCATCAGGAAACGGGCGCCCATGGTCAGACCTCGAAGTCTTCGGGCTTGAACTCCAGGCGCTTCTGCGCTTCCACCGCCTCATTCACCTTGAGCACCGTGACCGCCGTCTCATACCCGATCTCCGCCGGACAATTGAGCCTGTTCTTCCCTCGCACCGCGCCAAAAAAATTCTCCAGGTGCGGCTGGTGATACTTCTTGCGCATCTCGACGGGGATGCCGTAGCTGGGCGGCGGCGCCGTCTCGCGCACGTCGAGCACGGCCGCGGCATTGGCGGCCGGCTTGGGCTCTTCCTTGGGCGCCGTCAGCAGCCCATCCTTGACGAACGATTTCCAGTCGGGAGCGTTGGCGGTATCGCGATAGATCGATCCGCGCCCCGCCGATTCCGAAATCTCCAGCGCGCCCTGGTCGCCCATGAAGACTTCGTAATAGCCGCCGAATCCGTTGGTGGTGATGGTCTGGTAGAACGCGCGCGCTGCGCCTTGCGGTGTCTGATAATCGAAGATCGCCATCACGGTGTCGTACCACTGGTGCGTGGCCTTGTTGTAGTAATCGGTGCCGCCGCTGGCGGTGACGCCCGTGGGTCGCGCGTTGAGGAACCAATTGAAGATGTCGATCTGGTGCGAGCCCAGGTCGACGATGGGACCTCCGCCCAGACCGCGATACCAGCGCCAGTTGAGGAACTGCTGCATCGACGTGAAGCCGTACTTCTCCAGAATCTCGGGCTTGATGTTGTAGCGCGCCGGAATGGTGGCGAAGTCGCGCTTGGCGCGGTTCCACTGTCCATTGACCACGGTCATGCGGCCCAGCAGCTTCGCCTCGGTGATGAGCCGCTGATAGCAGAACTGGTAGCGCGGATTGCTGCGCCGCTGGTGGCCGATCTGCAGCAGCCGGCCGGTTTCGCGCGCGGTCTGCACCATGCGGCGCGCATCGGCCAGATTGTTCGACATCTCCTTCTCGCAATAAACCTGGAGCCCGGCCTTCATGCAGGCGATAGCGTGCTCGGCGTGCCAGAAATCGGGAGTGGCGACGATCACGGCATCCAGGTGGTCCTTCTCTTTGTCGATCAGTTCCTTGTAATCCACGTAAGCGCGGTTGGGATGGCCGCTATCGGCCAGCAGCCGCGAGACGCGCCGCTGATTGTACTCGGTCCAGATATCGCACACCGCCGTGAAGCGGACATTGGGAATCTGCAGCGAGGCATCCAGCAGCACTTGCCCCTGCGCACCCGCGCCGATGATGCCGACGCGCACCTCATTGGAGGCGAGGCTGGCGGCGCGAATGGGGTTTACGCCGAGAGCCAGCCCGGCGCCGGCGGCGGCGGTGGTGGCCAGCAGGAAGTCGCGCCGGTCCATAGAGTCCTTCGAGGGCGCGGGGGCGATCCGGTCGGCATCAGACATGGGTACCTTCTTAACGCAAAAAAATGGGTAAACACCAGACTATTCGATTGCGGGCGTTTCCGCTAGTGGGACTCGTGGGACATGCTTGTCCAGGCGAGCGGAGCTCGCCGTTGGCCGGCTTCCACGGCGGCGTGCCTTCGGGTACGAGCCCGAAGAAACTCCCCCGGCTTCGACGACATGCTTCAGCTTGTTCTGGGTAGAACCCTACGAAGGTGGCCGGCAACGCGATGCTAGAATGTTGCCTCAACCATGACTCCTACCTCGGGCGGCGCAGGCGATCTTTGGGCGGACGGCGCCGCGGCTCCGGTATCTAGCTTGTCTGCGGTGTGCTGGGCGGCCGCCGCTTACCTGTTGCTCTTCTTCTGCTTCGCACACCTCGGCGTGATCGTCTGCTTCGCCGCCGGATGGCAAGTCCCGTGGTTCCTGGCGCCGGCCGCGCTGCTCTGCGCATTGGCATCGGGCGACCGGCTGGCATGCCGTGAGGGCCTGAAGGGCCGGTCCAGGATCGCGCCACTGGTAGCGGCGCTCGCCATCCTGGGAGTCTCTCTTCTCCTTTCCGCGGCCTTCTTCGATATGTCCTGGGACGGCCTCTGGTATCACCAGACCGCCATTTACCAGATGGCCCACGGCTGGAACCCGCTCCGCGACCCGCTGCACACCTTCACGCCTTCTCTGGAGGATTACGTCCGCTACTACGCCAAAGGCCCGTGGTATGTCGCTCTGGCCCTGTTTCGCTTCTCCCCGCACATCGAATGGGCCAAGCCGGCGCCCTGGATGGCGATGGCGGCCATGTTCCTGGCCACTCTGGCGGCTTTGGTCGATTTCGGAGTCCGCCGCCGGACTGCGCTGGCGATTGCCATTCTGGTGTCGATCAATCCGGTGGTGGTGTTCGAGCTTCCCACCTACCTGGTGGACGGGTTGTTGATTTCGGGCCTGACATGCTACGTGGCGGCCCTTGCCCGCTCGCTCCGCCGGCCCAGTCCCCTGGTAGTAGCCGTCGGGGTGGCGGCGGCCATTCTCTGCGCCAACGCCAAGTTTTCCGGCTTCGTCTACCTTTGTTTCTTCTGCGCGGCCGGGGGTGTGTACCTGTTCATCCACCACCGCCGGATGTTGTCGCGCTATGTGGCCATCCACGCCGCCGCTTTCCTGCTGGCGACGTGTCTCTTCGGCTTCAATCCCTACGTGACCAATACCGTGCAGCGCGGGCATCCCTTTTACCCGTGGTTCGGCACCGCGGCGCACCCCAGCTATGCCATGCGCGGCCGCGACCCGAACGACATGTACGAGACGCCGAAAAATCTCCTCGGCCACAATCGCTTCTTCCGCTTCTACTACGCCCTCTTCGGACGGCCCGGCGCGGAGCCCTACTTTCCGGGGCGCAATGCCCGCCTCATGTGGCCCTTCGACGTCAGCTGGCGGGATGTCGACATCTATTACTTTCCCGATGTGCGCGTATCCGGCTTCGGGCCGCTGTTCAGCGGCGCATTTCTGATCTCGCTGGTGCTGCTGGGAGTGGCGCTCGTGCGTCCCGGCCTGTCGCGCGAGTTTGTGATTCTCTTTGTGGGAACGGTGGTGGCATCGGTGCTCGTGGGATTGCACCTGTGGTGGGCGCGCTACGGGCCGCAATTGTGGTGGCTGCCGGTCACGGCGGTCGCGGCCGGCCTCGCTGTCCCCGGCTGGCGCGCGGTCCGCTGGTGCGCCTGGGGACTGACCGGGCTGCTCGCCGTGAACGCCTCGTTGATAGAGGCGCGCCATTTCGCCTGGGAGCGCCAGGCCACGATCACGATGTACGATCAGATGGCGTTGATGCGGCAGAAGGGCCAAATCGAAGTCAATCTTCAGTATTTTCGCGAGCCCTACGCCGAGCGGCTGCGCGCAGGAGGAGTGGTTTTCAAGGAGTCGCGAAATCTCCACTGCGCCAAGCCGACGGAGCTGATGAGCGTCCCGCACGGCTATCCGGGAGCGGTACGGGCGTGTATTCCGGAATGATAGGCGAAGGGTCCAGCTATGAGCCAGGTCGCGTCAGGGCCGTGAGATCAGAAGGTCATCGCAGATTTTTTCGGACGAGGAAATCGTTCCCCTCGCGATGCCGCGGAACAGCGGAAGACCGGCGCGTCTTGCGATTGACATAAATAGTGTGATTGCTCCCCTGACGAAGAAGCTCGCACCCGTTTTTGTTCCAAATGCCGGACCAGATCGATCCGTTTCATGCGGCTGGCAGGATCAGCGTTTCCCGAATGACATCCCTACCTTGCAGGGACTCCTGGGACAGTGCGCGGTTCGCATCCAGAACCATGGCGACGGCTTCGGTCAGGTTGGCGCGCGCCTTTTCGAGAGTATCACCCTGCGTGTTCGCACCGGGGAGTTCTTCGACGAACGCGACGTAGCCCTCAGGCACCTTCAAGAACACGGCTGTCAGGCTCATTTGGGGCATATGCAATCATCACATCAATCAAAAACACTCAGCCCCCGGGGTCGCCCTCAATCTTGAACTCGGCCTGGGGCGCGCTTCAGCTCGCCCTAATTCCCGCCGCGCCCGCGGCCCGGCGGCGGCACGGTTGCCGGAAGCGTCACCTTGAAGTAGGCGACCCCGGCGTCGGTCAACGTCTGGTTCAATTTGGGCACTTCTTCCCACAGCGCGTTAATCGTCGCCGTGCCTTTTTGCAGTTCGGCCGAGGTCTCTTCGATTTCCTCCAGCTGGTGAGCCGTGGGCGGACCGGAGTAATTGCCGATCATGCCCATCAGGCGCGTGAGTTTTTGCGTCACCGGCGGCGGCACGAAATCCGCGCGCGCGCCGGCGCCGCCGCCGCCCCGCCCGCCGGCGGGGGCCGGAGTGGTGAACGTCGCTGCCGCGGCCTTCACCTTGGCTTCCATATCTTCCACAGCTTTTTTCGCCGCATCGGGGACCGGCACCGCATTAGGCCCGGTCCAACTGCCGGTCAGGCTGGTGAGCGCCGTGGTCAATCCGATGGCTTTGCGTGTGGGCTCGTCGGCGGCGCGAATCAAAGAGGTCAGGGTGTCGATGGCCTTGCGCCGCTTGGCGCGATCCTCGGGCGACATCTCGACACGCGGATCTTCCTCCACGGTCACGGTCATGGTGTCGGACTTACCCGCCGATGTCACGGTGACGGTGTACTCGCCTGGGTCGACCGGCGCGCCGCCACCGAATCCTCCGCGACCGCCACCACCACCACCGCCTCCGCCACGGCCGCCGGCCGCTCCGGCTTCCGCCCCGAATTCGGTATTGAGCTCGGCATTCAGTCCGGCGCCGCCTTCCGCGCCTTGGCCGGCCTGCGCCGGCGCAGGAGTTTCCGCCGCCGCACCGCCGCCGCCGCGTCCTCCACGGCCGCCGCGTCCGCCT
>Ga0326727_10015593_pt1 | contig 16266 bp, 12 predicted proteins | sample MB2enrmetagenome_FD_207643 | JGI IMG/M metagenome (GOLD analysis project Ga0326727, IMG submission 207643) | Lab enriched peat soil microbial communities from McLean, Ithaca, NY, United States - MB29MY | ecosystem: Environmental > Terrestrial > Soil > Wetlands > Peat | place: USA: New York...
TGTAGTTTTCAGTGAATATTCCTGGAACCCGCTTCCAGAACGCTCTTTTGAAATTTTTGACTTTTGGTGGCCATAAAGCTGTGGTCCGACCCGTTCCCATCCCGAACACGGCCGTCAAACGCAGCCTTGCCGATGGTAGTGGTTGTATAGCTTCCGCGAGAGTAGGTTGCCGCCAGATCTTTCAATCAAGCCGAAACGAAAGTTTCGGCTTTTTTGTCCCCCGGATGTTTCTGCTGGAACTGTCCGGTCCATCGGGTTACAGTCTGCCCAGTTTTCAAGCTTATGCCCGTCCGATGACCACGACCAGCCCATCCGCCCGGCGACAATGGCGCGGGCCATCGCTTTGGATTTCGCTCCTCCTGGCCGCGGGCACGCTTCTCGTTTACTGGCCCGTGACCCAATACGAGTTCGTCAATTTCGACGACACCGATTTCGTCACTGCCAACCCTCATGTCCAGGCGGGCCTGACAATCGAAAGCTTCAAATGGGCCTGGCATAGCGAGGTCGCCCGCAACTGGCATCCCATCACAATGTTGAGCCACATGGTGGACTGCCAATTATTCGGACTCAATGCAGGCCGGCATCATTTGGTCAATCTTCTTTTCCACCTTGCCAACACGCTCCTGCTCTTTCACCTCCTCAAACTCATGACGGGCGCCGTCTGGCGAAGCGCTTTCGTGGCCGCGCTTTTTGCCTGGCACCCGCTGCATGTGGAATCGGTCGCCTGGATTGCCGAACGCAAAGACGTGCTCAGCACCTTTTTCTGGTTCCTCACTCTGTGGGCCTACGTTCGCCGTGCCCGCGAGCTGGGGATGCAAAATTCGAACTTTGCAACCCCGAAAGCTTTCAGGGCAAGAGTTTTCTATTCGTTGACCCTCCTCTTTTTCGCGCTTGGCTTGATGTCCAAACCGATGCTGGTCACCGTGCCTTTCGTCCTTCTGCTCCTGGATTTTTGGCCGTTGGGCCGGCTGAATCCGGTCCAAACCACGGCAACAACCAACGGCCCGCCTCAAACTGGAAAGCAGAAGGCAAAAGTGAAACCGCCGCCGCGAGTTCGAAGTCTCCCTGCATTTTCTGCGGGCAAATCAATCTTTCCAGGGCGCCTGCTTTGGGAAAAGATTCCGTTTCTGGCCATGAGCGCCGCCCTTTGCGTCGTCACCTTTTCCATCCAGAAACGCGGCGGCGCGATGTTGACCGTGCGCAATCTGCCCCTGGCCTCGCGCATCGAAAACGCCCTCATTTCGTACCTGCGCTACATCGGAAAGATGTTCTGGCCGTGCCATTTGGCCGGCCTTTATCTGCGGTCGGGCGAATGGCCTTTGTGGCTGGCGGTTTTGGCCGCTCTTTCGTTGCTCATCGTGTCAATCCTTGTGGTCGCCCAGAAGCGCCGCCGGCCCTGGCTGGCCATGGGCTGGTTCTGGTACCTGGGAACCCTGGTTCCAGTCATCGGGATCGTGCAAGTCGGGATGCAATCCATGGCCGATCGTTTCACTTATGTGCCGCTTGTTGGGGTTTTCATCATTCTGAGTTGGGGCGCCTGCGAATTGGCGCGTTTTTGGCGTCTGCCGGATGTTGCGGCCGGGGTGGCGGCCACCCTGGTATTGACAGCGTGCCTGGTTCTAAGCGCGCGCCAAGTTGCCTGCTGGAAAGACAGCGAAACCCTTTTCAAACGCATGATTGCCGCGACGGAGAACAATTACATGGCCCATTACAACCTCGCCAACCTTTATTCCCGTGAAGGAAGAATCGACGAGGCCGCCGCCCATTACAAGGCCGCCCTGGAGGAGGAGCCCAATTACGCGGACGCCCACAATAATCTCGCCGGCCTCTTGCTGGACCAAAAGCGTTACGATGACGCCCTCCAGCACTATGCCGCCGCCATCCGCATCAATCCCCAATACCTCTATTATTTCAATTACGCCAACGCGCTGGCCGATGCCGCCAGCGCGCGCCGCGACACCAACGAGTTTGCCGGGGCCGTGCGCGCCTACGGGCAGGCGCTGCTGCTCAATTCCGGCGCGAGCGAAGCCCATAATAATCTCGGCTTGACTTGGGACGCGCAGGGCAGGGAGAAGGAGGCCGCCGCCGAATTTGGCGAGGCGGTCCGGTTGAAGCCGGACTTCGAGCCGGCCCATTTCAATCTGGCCAAGGCCCTTGGCCGCCTCGGAAAACTTGACGAGTCCATTGCGGAATATCGCGCCGCCGTCCGGTTGAATCCAGACCGGGCCGAAAGTCACGACCGGCTCGGCATCTCCCATGCCATGCAAAACAAAATGGCCGACGCCGCGCAGGAGTTCAAGGAAGTGATCCGATTGCAACCGGACAACGCCGCCGCCAACGGCAACCTGGGCAACGCCCTGGCCTCTCAAAACAGGATTGACGAAGCCATCCCGTATTACCTCACCGCCCTCCGGCTCAACCCGAAGGATTATCAAACGGAATTCAACCTCGCCCTTTCCCTGTCCCGCCAGGGCAAACGCGCCGAAGCGGAAAGCCATTACCGGCAGGCCCTGCGCCTGAACCCCAATTACGCGGAGGCACAACGGGCGTTACAGGAGCTGGAAAATAATGTCAACAATAAAAAATGACGCCCCGGCCTTCTCCCTATCGCAGTGGTTCGCGGTTGTAGATCCCGGAGCCAAGAAGGGACTGTGGCATGATGACCGCGTTGGTCATTGGCGCCGGAAGAAAATTATGCGAGATCGTGCGATTGAGATACGCGGCCAGGGAGGTGATTTGCTCGTTGCTCAACGGCCCGCCCCGGGCGCGGGCAAAGGCCGGCATCATGGTATGCGGCTTGCCGAAGGTGATCGTGGCCTTCCAATACTCCAGGTTGGTTGGCTGTTTCAGGGCGTGCAGGTCCGGCACCGCGCTGTCCCGGCGGGGTGATTCGTGGCAGATGCCGCAATCCGCCGCGAAAAGGTCCTGGCCGAAAGTTCCCGCCCCTTTGTCAACATGACATTTTGCGCAGTCCCCCTTGAAAATGGCCTGCGGATCGGTCGCGGCCTTTGCCATCGCCGCTTTGCGATCCGCGGCCGACATGGCCGCCAAACCCGTTCCCGCCGGCGGTATGTTGACTTTGAGCGTGACGATGCGATTGCCCACGGATGTAAAAAACGTGAGGGTTTTGACAAGCAATCCCATCTTGCCGGCAAGGTTGATCTGCGCCCCCACTGAGCCGGAGCCGCCGGGCGGAATATGCCACGGCGTCGCCGGAAGCTTCGCCGTCGTGCAACCGCAGGACGCATGGACTTGAAGAATCGTGATTTCGTTCGTCCATACGTTGGTCAGATTAAAAGTGAACGGCGCGATCATTTCGCCGGGCTTTGCGTCATATTGTTTGGTTTCGGCATCGAAAACCAGCGTGGGAAAATTTGGCATCACGGGATTATTGATCGGCCCGGAAAACAGGCGGCCCGCCTGGGAATTGAGCACTGGAATCGCGCGCGGCGCGGGAACCGGGGTCCGGGCTTGACCCGGCAAGGCTGGCGGGCCGCTTTGCGCCAAAACAAGACGCGCGGCCAGACACAAACCGAGGCAGCCGCACAGAAGGGCCGTATGATTCGCAACGCGCATATCAAATCAGAATAACATGGCCGGCAAGCGATTCCAGATGTTGTTTCACGTTTTCAAGACAGTGTCGCGTTGCGCCCAGGCGGGATCGGCGGCGGGATAGTCCAGGTTGTAATGCAGGCCGCGGCTCTCGGGGCGGAGCAGGGCGGAGTGGATGATCAACTCGGCCACGGTGGCGATGTTGCGCAATTCCAGCAGATCGCTGATGACGATGAAGTCCCAGTAGTATTCCTGGATCTCCTCCTGCAAATTGGCGATGCGGCTCCGCGCCCGTTGGAGCCGCTTGTTGGTGCGCACGATGCCCACGTAATCCCACATCATCCGCCGGATTTCGTCCCAATTATGGTTGATGACCACCAATTCATCCACGTTGTGCGCGCTGCCCGATTGCCAGGGCGGAATGGACCCGGTTGGTTCGGGATCGGGAGTGTGGCGGAGATGTTCGGCGGCGCGATGCGCGCAGACCAGTGCTTCGAGGAGGGAATTGCTGGCCAGACGGTTCGCTCCGTGCAAGCCGGTGCAGGCCGCCTCGCCCACGGCGTAAAGCCCCGCAATGTCGGTCTGCCCATCCACATTGGTCATCACTCCACCGCATTGATAATGCGCGGCCGGGACAACCGGAATCGGCTCGCGGGTGATGTCCACGCCAAAACCCAGGCAGGTGGAATAAATATTGGGGAACCGTTCCTTGATGAAGGAGGCCGGCTTGTGCGTGATGTCAAGAAGAACATGGTCCGCCCCGCTTTTTTTCATTTCGGTGTCGATGGCCCGGGCCACGATGTCGCGCGGCGCCAGCGATTTGAGCGGGTGAAACTTGTCCATGAAAGCCACCCCCCGGCTGTTTTTCAACACGCCGCCTTCGCCCCGCACGGCTTCGCTGATGAGAAACGATTTGGCCTTGGGATGGAAAAGGCAGGTGGGATGAAACTGGACGAATTCCATGTTGGCGATGGCCGCCCCCGCGCGGTAGGCCATGGCCACGCCGTCGCCCGTCGCGATGTCCGGATTGGTCGTGTAAAGATAAACCTTGCCGCTGCCCCCCGTGGCCAGCAGCACCGAGCGCGCGGCGAAGGTTTCGACCGCGTTCCTGCCTTTGTCCAGGACATAGGCGCCCAGGCAGCGATTGGCCGCGGCAGCGGCCCCCGTTCGCCCCTGAATCTTGCGGCTGGTGATCAGATCGATGGCGAAATGGTTTTCGAACATTTCGATGTTGGGCTGGGCGGCAGCGGCATTGAGCAACGCCCGTTCGATCTCGCGCCCCGTCACATCCTTGGCGTGCAGGATGCGCCGCTTGGAATGGCCGCCTTCGCGGCCGAGGTCCAGTTCGCGCTCGCCGTTGTTTTCGCGCTCGGTAAACTTCATGCCCAGCTCGATCAATTCGGCAATGCGGGCGGGGCCTTCCTGCACGATGGCGCGCACGGCGTCCTCGTGGCAAAGGCCCGCCCCGGCCGCCAGCGTGTCGCGCACATGCATTTCGACCGAGTCCTCCTTGCTGGTGACGGCGGCGATGCCTCCCTGTGCATAGTTGGTGTTGGACTCCGCGCTGGATTTCTTGGTGACAATGGCGACGCGCCCGAGCGGCGCGACCTTCAAGGCGAAGGAAAGACCCGCGATGCCGCTGCCCAGGACCAGAAAGTCAAAGTTCTTCATAGCTTTGCGTTGTCAATCAACCGTGTCTTGCCAATGAAGACCGCCAGGGCGATTTGGGTTCCTTTTCTGATTTCACGGGCGGGTTGCAGGGTTTTCGGATCATGGAACGCAATGTAATCCAGGCGCGCTTCCGGTTCCAAGGCAATGAGCCGGCGCAGTTGCCGTTTCATTTCAGCCGCGGAAACCGGCCCCTTGGCCGCCCGGCACCGGGCCATTTGAATGGCCCGCCAGAGCACGGTCGCCTGGCGGCGTTGCGCGGGCGAGAGGTACTCATTGCGCGAACTCATCGCCAACCCGTCCGCTTCCCGCACGGTCGGGGCCACGATGATTTTCACCGGGAAATTCAAGTCTCGCGCCATGCGGCGGATGATCGCGCTTTGTTGAAAATCTTTCGCCCCAAAAACGACGACGCCGGGCAGGACTATCTGGAACAACTTGGCCACCACCGTCGCCACCCCGCGAAAGTGGCCCGGGCGCGAAGCGCCTTCCATGCCCCGGGCCATCGTTTCCTCCGTCACCCAGGTGCTGAATCCGGCGGGATACATCTGCCGGGTGGAGGGAACGAAAAGGACATCCGCTCCCGCCTCGCCGCAAAGTTTTTTGTCCCGCTTCAAGTCCCGCGGGTATGTTGCGAAATCTTCACCCGGGCCGAATTGGGTGGGATTGACATAGATGCTGACCACGACCCGGCCCTTGGGGCCGGCGCATTGCCTGGCTCGCCGGACCAGGCTCAGATGGCCGCGATGCAAACAGCCCATCGTCGGCACGAAGGCGACAGGCGCGCCGGTCCGCTGCCAATGCCGGGCGAGCCGCTGCATGGCGGCGATTGTCTTGACGATCCGCACCGCGAAACCCTTGGGGAAAACCGGCACGCTGTCAATCCATGTTTTCGTTAAGTTTGAATTGGGGCGGTTTGGGGTTAAACTCCTGCAATGAAAATTTCGGTCATTGTTCCGGCCTTTAATGAGGAAAAGCTGATCGCCGCCAGCTTGCGCGGCATCCAGGCGGCCATGAACAGTTTTTCCCAGCGAGGCTGGACGGCTGAAATGATCGTCTGCGACAATAATTCCAGCGATGCGACCGCCGCCCTGGCCCGCGCCGCCGGGGCGCAAGTGGTCTTTGAACCTGTCAATCAAATCGCTCGCGCCCGCAACACCGGGGCGGCCGCCGCCACGGGCGACTGGCTTGTCTTTGTCGATGCGGACTCGCATCCAACGCCCGAACTGTTTGCCGAAGCCGCCGGGCAAATGGAAGGGGGCCGATGCCTGGCCGGAGGATGCACGGTGCGTTATGATGAACGCCAATTCGTGACCGATTGCGCCACGGTAGGATGGAATATTCTCAGCCGGACTCTGAGATGGATGGCAGGTTCGTTTATATTTTGCGAAGCAGAGGCCTTCCGCAAAGTGGGTGGATTCAGTCTGGAACTGTTTGCCTCGGAGGAAATCGATATAAGCAGGAAACTGAAAAAACTGGCCAAAGAGCAGGGCAGGGAAGTGGTTGTATTGCATCGCCATCCCTTGGTCACCTCCATCCGCAAACTGCGGCTTTATTCGCGCGGCGAAATGCTGGGCCTGACATGCAAGGCGGTTCTCAGTCCGCGGAAAACGCTCACCAGTCGCGCGCGCTGCACCTATTGGTACGATGGGCGGCGTTAAAATGGGTTCAGGCCTGAATTGCACGGATTTTGGCATTTTTGGCATTTTTTAATTTTTTCCTCTATTCGATTGACAGAGGAGCGGCACCGCCGCCCGGCCATGCCGGGAACGGCGCCCGGGTGCGCCTGAATCGGGTTGGCAAGGGCAACTCATCTTCTTTTGGGGGCCAGGAGTTTATCGACGGCTGCGTCGATTTCTCCGATTTCTTTGCCTGGGTTGAGGGCCATTTGTTCCTTGACCCTCTCCGCTTCGAATTCTTCATGGAATTGTTCGCCGTGCTCTTTCTCCCATTTGCGCCATTCGGCGTCTGCCTCCGCCCGGGTCGGCAGTGGAGCGTTTTCCGGTATGCCGAGGGCCTCTCTGGCATTGATGACGTCATAGATGGCTTTTCGCAGTTGCTCGGCCGGGGTTTCCGGCGACTGTCCGAAGATGGCTCGCATTCTTGCTTCTTTTTCTTTCTCGCCCATGCGGACCCGCGGGAAGAGTTTTTCCTCCAGCTCCGGGTGTTTCCTGGCCCACTGGATTAATTGTTCCTCTTTGCCCTTTGTCTTGGAGGCGATGTCCACCTTGAGGCGTTGTTTCCACAGTTCAAGCCTTTCGTTTTGGTGACCGGTTTGGCGGAACTGCGTCAGGTCGGCGCAAATGGCGCGAAGGACCCTCCATTTGGCGGCGCTGGTTTGCGCATTGGCGACTCTGTCTTTGGCCGCCTCGACGTATTGGCCGATGAAAAGTTTGACGACTTCATCCGGCAATATCCTGTTGATTATTTCCGACGTGACGATTTCCTTTGAATGCTCTTTGGTTCTTCTTTTTTTCATGGTGTTGAGAATGGTTTGCTGCCCGAAGGCGGTAATACATTGGTTGCTGCTCTTTCTGCCGTTGCGCAGGCGGTGTGCCACAGTTCCCTGTAGAATCCGGTTTTGGCCTTTTGGCGCGCGACAGCGGCCCTGAGGTTGCGGTGGCCTTGTGTTCGCCTGCCCACCATCAGGGCATAAGCTTGCTTCAAGAGCTGCAACCCTTGCAAAACGTTGCGTTCCTCCTTGAAGCTTTGTCTGGCTTGTTTGGCCACGGCCCTCAGCTCCCGGAAGGTTTTTTCCGTGTAGCCGTTGAAAGTGCCATCGAAGCAGACCGGTCTTGCGCCTCTGAGCCGCGCCTTTGCGGTTTTGTTGTTCTTCATGGGTAATCTTGTATTTTTGATTTTCATCATGGCACAGCCACTTGGACAAAGCTCTGGCACGACCCCTTTTACCCCTTTGACAAGTCCGAAATGGCCTTAATGTGTCATTCATTAGACGAACATTACAGTTAAAGTATTAATTCGTCAACAGATTTTTGAAAGATTTTTCAGAAAAGTTGTGATTTTTTTGCAAATGGTTGTAACACGCTGTATTGCAATGATTTATCAAAGGTCAAATGGGTCAAACCGGAGCTTTGTGTCACCGGTCGCTTCAAAACCAACCAGTCGGGGTCGAATCAAAACCGGCCACTCTGAAGTGCCTTATTCATATCAGGTTTATTGATGCAGGCAAGGGCCTTTTCAGTTTCTTCATTTCTGCCGCCTTCCATTCGCTGCACCGCGCTGTTCGTTGGGTGCAGCCGATTTGTTCGGCATCAGGTTTATCGGAAGAATAACAAACGGATAAGAATAGCCAGAATGGCAGCGTTCCATATGAGGGTAGCAACTCGAAGGTGCTGAAGCCATCGACGGCATTCCGGCGCAGTCGCCGCCCACGACGGCGTCACGAACAACCAAGCCACTGACAACCGTTTCTTGGCCATATCGCTCTTCCAAAAGGTGCGGCCCTCCGTCCGCCAGAAAAATCCATCAGGTTTTCCATCACGCTCCCACTCCTCGCGGTGGTGCTCATACTCCCAACGAACCAGGCAATCAAAGAGCCACATGCAGTAAACGACCAGACAGACTGCTCCGACTCCTGCAATTTCGAGGACTATGAGCATAATACCAAGTCAGTATGGCCAGTTCACGGCGAAAATCGAGCGTTTTCCATAATGCACCAGCAGCAAAGTAGAACGAACAGAACCGGTAGCGAGCCATTCAGCTCGCCGGTTCTGCGGTCGAAGGTTCGCTGGACTTGGATTTGCCTTTCTTGTTTTTGTCCTCTTTTCCGGAAATGGTGGCATGGTCTTTGAGCCGGTAACTCCGCCCGGCAATGGCGATGGTCTGGGCGTGGTGCAGGAAGCGTCAAAGGGGTCGTACCATAGCTTTGCCCATGGGTCTTGATTGATTTGATTTTCTCCATGCAACCGTTCCAGCAAAGCCTGGTTGAAGTCCGGGGTTCCCACACACAACCCGCTCCTCTCCGCAAGCTCGAAACCAGGCAAAGCCATGGACGACCCCTTTGAGGGGCTGATACGCGCCGTTCTGCTGACGATGGCTCCGATGGGAGCCCAAATTGTCCCGTGTGAAACGTCGCAGGGCATGACGGCATTCACGCGCGCGTTGCCGCAAGGCCCGCTTTATCACCACGCAGAGGAGAGTGAAGATGCAAAGCCACAAGGCGATAAAGATTGTTTCGATCATAATAGCCACTTAACTTCAATGGTGGGATCAACTGGTGTTGTATTCATAAATTCCGGTTCCCGATTACGGTTCATGTGTTGGCAGATCATTTCGTGGTTTGTGGCGGCGCAAGCCTTCCGCCACGTCGTGGAGGCTGACGGGATTGGTGGAGGGCTGGGCCAAGCCGCCCAGTCTGTTGTTCAGAAAACTCGCCCCAAAAATAACGTTGTTGGAGCAAGAGGCGTCGTTGACGTGAAAGGCCTTTCCGCCGCAATCATTGACCATCAGGTTTTCAAAATTGTTGCTGATGCATTGGGTGTCGGGACAGAGCATCCAGCCCCTGGCGGTTTGAGTGGTGGCTTGTGCCATGAAAACCCCGTCATGATGACTCTTGGAAATGATCAGGCTTTGAAACGAATTGTCCCGGGAGTCGCGCATGAAAACGCCCAGATCGTTGCCCGCCAATACCGCATTGGTGATGGAATTATGGCTGAAGTCGAGGTCCAATGACAGGCCGGCCGCCAGATTGTCATGCAGACGCAGGTTGTCAAAGCGGCTCTCTTCGGTCTGGTAACAGGCCAGTCCGTCGAATTGATTGTCGAAGGAATCAAAATCGTTGACGTGGAGGCGGCGGACGTCGGCGGCGACCAGGCCGCCGGAGCGGCAATGGCAACAGAGGACATGTTCGACCTCAACATCGGCCGCGTTCCAGATTTGCACGCCATTGCTGTTGAACTCGGAGCCGTCACCGGCTGATCGCCAAAACTCCAGTCTTTGATTCCTGCGGTTGCCGTCAATCATCAGGTCCGCCAATCGCAGGTGCGAGGCGCGATGATTTGTTTTGGTCATGGGCGGCCCGAGAATCACCACCGGGCAGTCAGCCCCGTCCGCCAGCCGCAGGATGGTGGCCGGCCCGCTGCCGCGCAAGGTTTCGTCATCGTGCCGCAACATAAGCGGCTGGGAGATGGCATAGGTTCCGGCGCTGAGAACCACTTCGCCATTGGCTGGCAGGGCATCCAGCGCCTTTTGGATGTCCGCGCCGCTGGAATTGGCGGGCAACATGACAATGAGCGGAGGCGCTCCGAACGAAGGATGGCAGATCATCCACTGCGCCAGGAGCAGTGAAGCGAAGAGTCCGCTTCGGGAACCTGATTTTATGAGGTTGCACTGGCTCATATAAAACCTTTGATCTCTGTTTAATCAGGATTTGTGCCAAGGCGATGGATTCGACGTAAGACGCTCATTTGCAATAAGATGATGCTTTTTGTCAGGATTCTCAGGCGTGTCGGGATTTTGAACGTTCGAATTTCCGTCGTATCAATGATTGAAAACTTGTGGGCCGGCGCGTTCGGTTTTCATTAACACCGGGGCTTTAGCCCGGTGTCATGGCTGGGGGGCGACATTCTTAACCGTTTTCAACGGTTTCCCGAACGACGGTAAGCCGTTGAAACGGCTGGACTTCGCCTTACGCCTCCTCGACACCGGGCTAAAACCGCGGTGTTAATGAGAAACGCCAAGATTTAGATGCGTTTGTCCTGGCTTCGAGCCGAAGGCGTGATCATTCCGCTAAACTGAACAGGGGGCCAAAATGGCCGTGCTCATGCCGTGGATGATTTTTTTGTCAGCAGGACAAATCGTGGCCAAAACTCCGGCCAGACTGGCCCGCGCGGCGTCGCCGTTGCCGGCGACAAAATAGTAGGGACAGAGCCGGACCCGGCCGGGCATCGGCGTGGCTCGGTTCCTGTCAAAGTCGTACCAATCGGCCTGGAGCAGCGCCGGCCTGTGGTAACGCTGCAAGACATAAGGCGAGGTGGGGAACGCGTCCAGGGCCGCATCCACGGCCGCGGCCCAGTCGGCGGTGGAAAGATCGCTGCCCAAATGCACGCCGCGCGCGCCCCAGGCCTTGTCGGAAAAACCGGACACCTTCAGGATCAATTCGCGTTCGCGTTGCGAAAGGGACTTGAGCTGCCGCCAGTCTGTCAAGTTCAATTCCGGCAGGGCGCCCTGGGGCGGCAGAGGGGCAGGATCGACCATCCAACTGTAAGGGGCCAGCGCGCGCAGCCGCTCGAAAAAGCGTTCGCCCAGTTCCTGCCGCCAAAAGCCGCGCAAATTCCGGTTCCAGAGCAGCGCGAAGAGCATTTTTTCCTCGAAAATCGGCTTGGGGGGCGCGGTCAGGCGGATGTCCCCGGCCAGCGCCATGTCAATTATTTGTTTGGTGTTGGGCGCTTGGGGCAAATCGAACAACTCGAAAAAGCGATAGACGGCGTCGCCCTTTGCGAACTGATCGAACCGGGTGTCGCGCACGTTGAATCTGGCGCCCAGTTGGCCGGCCAGCCAGGCCATTTCCGGGCGGTAGGTCCGCGACTCCTCGGAAATGACAATGTGAACGGACGGCGCGTCACCAAAAATGGAGGAAAAGCCCCTCGCCATCCCGTCCGCCCCGCCGATGACGGGAGGGGAACCGTTGGGCAGGGCCGAATAGGTCTGGTTGAGCCATGCTGTCAATCCTATTCCTCCGGGAACGCCGTCCAACTCCGCGATGACGGGGCCGGATTCCGCCAGGATGATGTCGGGGCGGATGACGCGGGGGAGTTCATTTTTGAAGGCGGCGGAGCGTTGCACATCGAGCAATGACCGGGGCTTGCCCTGGTCCAGCCAGCCCGCCACCCAGGGCGGTTGTTTTCCGGCCAGGCTTTGGCGGTAGAGCAAGTTCACGCCGCGATGGAACTGAAGCAGGAGCCGGCCCAAGCCTTCCAACTCCGCCGCCAGTTCCTGGCCGAGGGGGAAGGGGGAGGGGGAGACGCGCCAATCCTGCCCCGCAAACAGCCCGTCCTTGGGAAGCCGCGCCCGGATGAAGCGGGCCCTGGCTTCCGGCGCGGGCGGGGGCGTGTCAATACTCATTTTACTTTACAGGCGCACCTGCCCGTTGCCGGTTCCCACCCATTTATAGGTGGTCAATTCCTCCAGGCCCATCGGGCCGCGCGCCCCGATCCGGTCGGTGCTGATGCCGATTTCGGCGCCCATGCCAAATTCCCCCCCGTCGGTGAAGCGCGTCGAGGCGTTCCAGTAAACCGCCGCCGAATCGACTTGGGCCAGGAAGTCCCGGGCCCGGGCCGCGTCCCGGGTGACAATGCTGTCGGAGTGGGCCGATCCATAATGATTGATATGATCGATGGCCTGCTGGACGCCATCGACCACGCGGATGTTTAAAATGTAGTCGTTGTATTCGGTGTAAAAGTCCTGCTCGGCGGCGGGTTTAATGACAGAAGCCGGCTGCGGCAGGGCGGATTGCAGGATGTTGCGCGCGGTTTCATCCACACGCAATTCCACTTTTTTTTCATTCAACCGCCGGGCGATCGAGGGCAGAAACTGCCGGGCAATCGCCTGATCGACCAGCAACGTCTCCATGGCGTTGCAGACGGCGGGGCGCTGGCATTTGGCGTTGAAGGCGATTTCTTCGGCCATTTTCAGGTCCGCTTCGCCATCGACATAGACATGACAGACGCCCTTGAAATGTTTGATGACCGGCACCTTGGAACAATCGGCCACCGCCCGGATCAGTTGCTCGCCGCCGCGCGGCATGCACAAATCCACGTACTGCGTCAAGGCGAGCAATTCCCTGACCGCCTCACGATTGGTCGTGGGCACGACTTGGATGGCGTGCCGGGGAAATTCGGGCAAGTGCATGGCGGCAGCGTTGGTCATTGTTTCCGCAATGATTTGATTGGAAAGGATCGCCTCCCTGCCGCCGCGCAGGATGGCGGCGTTGCCGGATTTGAAACAGAGACTGGCCGCGTCCGCCGTGACGTTGGGGCGCGATTCGTAAATAATGACAACCACGCCGATGGGTGTGGCAATCTTTTGCAAACGCAATCCGTTGGGGCGCGTCCTGTCGTCCAGCACCCGGCCCACGGGGTCCGGCAGCGCGGCCACTTCGCGCAGTCCTTTGGCCATGGAGGCGATGCGTTTGTCATCCAGCTTGAGGCGGTCCAGCATGGCGTTGGACAGGCCGCTCTGGGCGGCGGCTTCCATGTCGGAGGTGTTGGCCTCCTGGATGGCCTCGCGGCTCTGTTCCAGCGCGCCGGCCATGGCCAGGAGGCAGCCGTTCTTCTGGTCGGTGGACAACCGGGCCAGCCGGCGGGAAGCCTCCCTTGCCTGGCGGGCCAACTGCGTCATCTGTTCTTTCAAATCCATACCTGCTAATCTAAACCAAATTGCCTGCGCCGTCATTTCGTTTGATTTTCGGCGATCGGCGCAACCCGCATTGAAACCAAAGCCGCCAGACCATGACCAGCGCTTCCTGGACAATTCTCCCCGACATTTTCGAGCAGCCTTGAAAGCGTTCGGTAAAAACAATCGGCACTTCAACGATCCTCATGCCCTGCTGCCAGATTTTGTGCGTCATCTCGATTTGGAAACTGTAGCCATCGGAGCGAACGGCATCCGGGTGAATCGATTCGAGAGCGCGCCGCCGGAAACATTTGAAGCCGCCGGTCGGATCGGTGAAAGGCATGCCCGTGATGGCGCGCACGTAAAGGCCGGCGGTGGTGCTGAGCAAAAGCCGGCGCATGGGCCAGTTGATGACGCGAATGCCGCCGCAATAGCGCGAACCCAAAACCAGGTCGGCCTCCCTAGCCGCCTCAAGGAACCGCGGGATGTCATCCGGGTTATGGGAAAAATCGCCGTCCATTTCCATGATAAACTCGTAAGGGCGCTGCAAAGCCCAGGCGAAGCCGGCGCAATAGGCGCGGCCCAGGCCATTTTTCTCAGTCTGATGCAGCACATGAATGGAGGGATTCCTGGCGGCCAGCTCATCCGCGATCCGGCCCGTGCCGTCTGGGGAATTGCCATCCACCACCAGCAAATCCACGGGCGTCGGCAATTTGGCCAGACGCTCGGCCAATTTGGGAAGATTCTCCCGTTCATTATAGGTCGGAACAATGACCAGCGTATTATTCATCGCTAAAAAATGCGTGCGGCAACCTGTTTTGCCCTGCCCGGCGGATTGGACCTCCCCGCCCGCCCGTCAGCAGAGCCAATTTGCCGCCAAAGTTCAAGGCGCAATTCGGAAATTCCACGCACGCCCAAATCTCGACAGGCCAAAGGGATTAGGAACCAGAACCCGCCGCCCAAAAACTGAGATTCGCCCGACCACGTGGTTCTTTGCATTCCGGCATTGATCTGTTACATTGCCGCGCCTTCACTAGAGGCATTTATGATGGAACAAACGACGGCTCATCGCCCCTCATCCGCCGCCCCGGCCGCTGCCGCGCTCTCGCATGGCGACGTGGCGGCGATTGATGAATTGCGGGAGGATTACAACAAGCTGCGCCGGGAGTTGGCCCGGGTGATCATCGGCCAGGACAACGTGATCGAACAGTTGTTGATCTGTGTTTTGGCGCGGGGCCATGGGCTGCTCATGGGGGTGCCGGGCCTGGCCAAAACCACCATCGTCAATTCGCTGGCCCAGGCGATGTCGCTTCAATTCAACCGCATCCAATTCACCCCGGACCTGATGCCCTCGGACATCACCGGCACGGACATACTCCAGGAAACCGACCAGCCGGGCCGCCGGGCGTTTGTCTTTGTCAAAGGGCCGATATTTGCCAACATCATTTTGGCGGATGAAATCAACCGCACCCCGCCGAAGACGCAATCGGCTCTTTTGGAAGCCATGCAGGAGCACCGGGTGACGGTGGCGGGGCGGTTTTTCCAATTGCCCGCGCCCTTTTTTGTGCTGGCCACCCAAAATCCCATCGAGCAGGAAGGCACCTATCCGTTGCCCGAGGCGCAATTGGATCGTTTCATGTTTTTCATCCATGTGGATTATCCGAATCGGGATGAAGAACGGCGCATTGCCCGCGAGACGACGGGGGCGCCGCCGCCCGCCTTGACCCGGTTGATCGATGGCGATCAGATCAGCGCCTTCCAGGAAATCGTGCAACGAGTGCCGGTGCCCGATCATATTTATGATTTGGCCGTCGATCTGGTGCGCCGTACGCGTCCGCACGCGGGACAAGCGCCGGAGTGGATCAAGAAATGGGTGACGTGGGGGGCGGGTCCGCGCGCGGTGCAATACCTGGTTCGGGGGGCCAAGGCCCGGGCCGTGTTGCGGGGCAGTTATTTGGTGCGCCTGGAAGATTTGGAAGCCGTGGCCGCGCCCGTCCTGACGCACCGGATACTGACCAACTTCCAGGCGCAGTCCGAAGGAGTGGCCAGCCCGGAGATCATCACCCGGCTGCTGGAGGGGATGCGCGGAGAAGAACGCCGTGGCTGAGCAATCCCAGTGGCTCGATGCGGCAGTGCTCAACCGTTTGATGCACCTCACGCTCCTGGCCCGCTCGCCCATGGAGGGGACCGTCTCCGGCCACCATAAAAGTCCGCATCGCGGTTCCAGCGTCGAGTTTGCCGAATACCGCAATTATGTTCCGGGCGACGACATTCGCCGGCTGGATTGGCGGGTTTTTGCGCGGACGGACCGCTTTTACCTCAAGGAGTACGAGGCGGAAACAAACTTGCGCTGTTATTTTGTGCTGGATTGCAGCGGTTCGATGAAGTTTGGCGGGGCGGCTGGCAGGAAGCTCGATTACGCCAGGCGCCTGGCGGCCACGCTGGCTTACATCACGGTCCACCAGGGCGACGCGGTCGGGCTGGTTTGCTGCGGAGGGAAAACCTTTTTTGAAATCCCGCCGCGCCGCAATCCGTCGCATTTGAAACTGATTTTTGAGACGTTGGAAAAAGCGGAGCCGCGCGGCCCGACCGGCTTGATCGCAGCCCTGCACGATTTGGCGGAGAAAGTGCGCCGCCGGGCGCTGGTCATTGTCATCTCGGATTTTTTTTGCGAACTGGAACCGCTGCTGAATT
>Ga0326727_10015594_pt1 | contig 16266 bp, 10 predicted proteins | sample MB2enrmetagenome_FD_207643 | JGI IMG/M metagenome (GOLD analysis project Ga0326727, IMG submission 207643) | Lab enriched peat soil microbial communities from McLean, Ithaca, NY, United States - MB29MY | ecosystem: Environmental > Terrestrial > Soil > Wetlands > Peat | place: USA: New York...
TCATTTGGAAAACCACCGCATCATCAAATTCTTCGCTTGCATTACCACGTTGCCCTGGTCGTCCACTGCACGAGCGTTCCATCTTATTCCTTCTTCGTTCTGGTCCCGCATTCGAGCTTCAAGAGTGAGTTCTTCACCGTCAATGCATTTTCTCGAGAACGTCACTTCGCCAATTCTATAAGGAATCATAGATCGCTCTTGTGCAGGATCTCTCATCACGATGTAGAAATTCACCACCTGCATCAGGGCTTCCAAAAGGTAGGGCGAATATTGGTATCGAGTCTGCCGGAGATCAGCGAAGTCTGGGCTCTTACGATATATCATCCGCCCGCGAATGGCTCCATCGGCGGTACCATCAAGGTCTTCGATCACCCGGTATCTGCCCCGCAGATCCGTGCGGTCCAAATACCATTGCTCTACTTCAGCACCATCCATAGCACGACTGTCCAATTCATCCAGCGTCACCGGAAAGCCGGGAAGGTCCTCGACCCGAAAGAGGCCCGGTCCGTAGAGAAGCACTCGCGCCTTATAATTTGCTTGCATCCGCTGCATTGCCCTGCCTGACGGGGAAATTTCTCTGCTTGCGAGAGAAACCTCGCATATCACCTGCCCCGCGGACTCCTGAATGCGACGACAGGAAATTTCCGAAGACCTTGTCAACCCCGGTGGGCATTCAATGATGTCTAGGAATTGAGCGTCCCGTATCTCTCGCACTTCCAGGTGCGGATAAAGGACCCGAGCAGCTTCCATGAAGGTCTCGACAGCCATGATCGCCGAGACCAACGGATGTTTGAGGAACTTGAACGGCTTGTGGTCCTTAATCCACAAGTCTCGTTCCAGAGTGAAAGACCGAGAGGCTTGAAGGTCCCCCTGCAGCAAGTCCACCCGGGAAATTTTTTCGATCATCGGCAAATCTTCCGGTTTGAACGCTACTGCGACCGCCTCTGTCTTGTCCCCTGAGGGTTTGACATCCGATGTTTCCAACAACACGGTGCTCAGGTCAGGGAGCGAGCGCATGAACAGAACCCAGACATCTTTTGCAGAAGCGACCAAAAGCTCCCGGCAAAAAAGGCCGGCAAGTTCATCCGCATGGATGTATTCTGCCTTCATCCGCTTCATGAGCTCCCTGATCTCCGGATCTTCGGCCATACCGGCACCTTCGATGGGAGGTAGCATGAGAGCCTTAAAACGAATTGACTGGTTCCGGTGCCGGAGATGAGCCATCAACGCCGACATGATCCGGTTGCCGGCCGCGTAATTCGCTTGACCCGGATTTCCCTGAATGGCCGCAGCGGACGAGAGGCAAGTAAAGAATTTCAAGTCAGATTTCTTTGCTGCCGAGAATAGATTCCATGCACCCAGGAACTTGACCTCAACCGCTGCGGCAAAATCCTCGGGAGTCATTTGCTTAACGAAGTTATCCCTCAGAATTCCCGCCCCGTGCACGATGCCGTTGATTTTCCCGTAATGCTCCATGATTTCCCGGGCAACGGCCCTCACCTCCTGAGGATCCGTCACATCGCATTTGAAGTATGCTGCGTCTATCCCTGACGATCGCAGTTCTTCCACTGTGCGCACTATCCCAACCGCCTTGGAAACTCTCGAAATCTCAAGTTCCCGCCGCTTGTCCGATAGTCCGGGATTCCGCTTGGAAACCAGCTTGCCGATCTTCCCTTCCAAGGAATCTTGCTCAGATACGAGACTGCGAAAATCGATTTCGGGGTCCAGCACCGTCCTCCCCAGGAAGATCATTTTGCATCCAAACGGAACCAGGCTTCGTGCAAGGAAGGAAGTGATGCCGTACCCTCCGCCGGAAAAAACCACAACGTCTTCAGGTCCGAGCTCAAGCCCTTCGGATTCGTCAAAAACCGAGGGGAGACACTGGCCCTTGGGTGAAACAAGGTCCCCCTTGTTATAAATGGTCTCAATTACCTTTTGACCCCGATCCAGGGACCCGCGAATCGCGTCCGTCAATTCGTCATCGTCATAAATTCGGACAGTGCGGAACTGGACAGATCCGAATTCCTGGGCCGCACTCAGAAACATCCCCAGCAAACCTTCCGCCAGCAGTCGACCAGCGCTTTCATTTGGACCGGATTTGTGCAGCAGCAAGACGAATTTCTTTGCAGGAGATTCCAAGAAGGCCTTCAATACGCAGAAAAACCCTTTAAGAAGACGAGAAAGGTCTTTCATGCTCAATTGCTCTGTTGGCGCTGCCTCGTCGACTATGAAGACCATACCGGCCAGGGCTTCGGTCCGACCGAGCCTTTCGGCGGCCTTTAAAGCCCCTTCATCCGTACCCAAGTCAAAGCCCTCGTTCTCCGCACCCATTCCCTGCTCAATAAAAGTTAGCGGAACGATACTAACCCCATAATCCCTGCGAAAGACGTCGCCCGCTATTTTGCGCAGCCCTGTCCCACTGGTTGCGGAGAAAATGGTCACTGATTCCAGAGGACTGAGCTCAACCAACTGAGTGGGGCCGGCATCGAGAGCGACTTCTCTGAAAACGACTCTCCGTATGCTCTGTTTCTCTTCCGAAGACTCAGATGATGGCTGTATTTCACTCTTGGGAGAAGGAGTCCGGCCCTTTGGAGTGGACTGCTTCGGCTGTGACCGGGCCACTATGCCGGCAATGCGATCAGAAATGTCTCTGATGGTCCGGACATCCATAAAGTCTTCAAGCTCGATCTTAATCCCAAAGTGGCTCTCTACTGCATCCATGATGACCGGCAAGCGGCTGGAGCGTATCGACAGGTCCTCTCGCAGGTCCATGTCCGGCTCGACCTCATCTCTCTCGTAGCCTGTCGCTTCCATTATGATACGGATAACGGTTTCTGTAGTGTCGAATACCTCCGGTTCAGAGGCTGGTTCGCTAACCGGGGCTTTGGTCGTCGGCGAAGTCTTTGCCATGACCGGCGGGCTCACTGCCGCGGGCTCAGCATGACTTTGGGGAAGCACCAGGTGAGCGCCCATTCCGGGGAACATTTGCCCGAGGAGCCCCTCCAGGCTCTGTTCGGAGAATTTCGGGTCATAATCGCGGCGGATTGCCGCCAGGAGGCTCGGCCTCAGAAATCGTCCAAAGCTTTCCATTATGAAAGAGTTGATTTCCCGCTGAACAATTCTTTCCACAGATCCGGATTCACCCTGTACAAGCACGGCCCGCGGCGTAGTCGCTGCAGGAACCAAGGGGGCAGGTTTTGCCTCATCATGGGTCTTGCTGAATGAGACAAGTCGAAGGGGACGGCGTACCGGAAGGTTACCCGTCGCGAATAGTTGAGCGATGGCGGTCCTGTACACCGATGCTTCCACTGACGGCAGGCATGTCTGAACACAGTCCGCTTCCTCAATGGTGTCCGCGATCAAATTGCTCAGAATTGCTCTCGGTCCCACCTCTACGAAGAGTCTCACACCATATTCGTCCCAGAGAGTTCGAACATTCTGCATCCAGTGCACGGGTGACTCTAGATGGGCCATGACAATGCGCCTGATCTCTTTGCTATCCGCTGGAAATTCCCGCATTGTTGTGTTTGAAATTACGGGAATTTTGGGAGCGTGGAATTCGATGCCTGCAATAAAATCTTCCAGTTCGTCGTGGATACACTCCATGATAGGAGAATGGAAGGCCATACTTACTCGGAGCAAGGTGTTGCGGTAACCCAGCTCCTTCAATTCCTCGCCCAGGGACTTCACCGCCTCCGTGTCCCCTCCCACCACTAACTGATGCGGAGAATTGATGTTGGTCATGTACACTTTTTCCCGCCGGCTCATCAAATCTTCCAGAACATCTGCGGGAGCGTCCACAGCCATCATCACGCCCGGGTCCACATGCATTCCGCAGGCTTTGTCCATACATATCGCCCGCATATTCACGATGCGGAAGCCGTCTTCAAAGGAATACACCCCGGCCAGGCACAGGGCCGTCAATTCGCCTAAACTGTGTCCGGCCAAGGCCGTGGGCCGGATGCCCAGAGATACAAGATACTGAACCATCGCGTATTCGATAGTGAAAAGAGCGGGTTGCTGCCAACGGGTCTTCTGCAAGTCTTCTTCCCGATCGAGAAACAGCAATGGCAAGAGGTCGAACTCCGCAACTTCCGCTGCCCGGTCCATCCATTCGCGGATCACAGGGAAGGTTTGATAAAGCTCATGTCCCATTCCCGCGTAATGCGAGCCTTGACCCGGAAACACAAAAGCCAGAGGGGGCGCGGCCACGTCTTCTTCACCGAGATGAATGCCCTGCCTCGCCAGCGCTTTGAGACGCTTCGGTGGGATGGGCCCGCCGTTGACAAGCGATTCGGCGCCTTGTATGCGAGCAACAGCCTCTGCTTCCGATTCGGCTACCGTGGATAGTCGATAAGGCTTCTGACCGATTACGGTTCTGAAAAACTGCACACCCTCCGGAGATGGCTCGCCGCTATCCATCTTTTGAGGTTTCTGTTCCGGGGGAGATACCAAGATCCTATCTTGTTGTTCCATAGCTTGTTCCACTTGCACGACATAATTTGACCCGCCGAAGCCGAAGGCATTTACCTGCAGGCGCCGTGGATCACCATTTCTTAGCTTCCAGTCTGCCGGTTCCGGATGGATCATCAATCCTGAACCTTCGATTTCCATTTCCGGGTCAGGATTCTTGTAATTCAACGTAGGAGGCAAAATGCCCGCCTTCATTGCCATGATTCCCCTGATAAGGGAATTGACGCCGGATGCGCCCAACGTGTGCCCGATTTGCGATTTGAACGAGGTAAGCACGGTGCCTCGGCCTGAATTGAAGAAGGCTTTCAGCGCGTGTACCTCTTCCACATCCCCTTGCCGCGTGCTGGTGGCATGGCACTCCACCAAATCCACTTTGTCAGGACCGTAGGAAGAGTCCTTGAACGAAGATTGTATTGCGATTTCCTGGGTTATCCTGGAAGACTCCACCATCCCGAGGTGATTATTGCTGGCCCCCATGGAGGTGATGTACCCGTGAGCCCTGGCGCCTCGCTTGCGAGCCACGGACTCCCGCTCGATCACGATCATTCCGCCACCTTCGCCCAGCACCATCCCGTCCCGATCCATATCGAACGGACGGCTGGCCTCGGAAGCAGGCCGGTCGACTCCCGAAAGGCCGGCAAGAGCGCCCAGAGCCGAGAATTCCAGAAAATGCATGGGAGTCAGGTACTCTTCGGCACCGCCCACGACCGCCGCATCAATGATCCCGTTCCGTATCATCTGAACTGCGCTGTAGAGCGCCACGAGAGCGGTAGCGCATGCAGCGGAGACTGAATAACTCGGCCCCATGAAGCCGTACTTGTTGCAAATAAAGCCGCCTGCGGAACAATTGAGCCGTCCGAGAAGAGTGGTGTCGTCTATGGCTATGCGGCCCGCCTTGACTTCTTCCTCTATGGCCTTTTCCGTGTCGGGCGTAAGGTGAAGGACCTTCTTCACAGCGGACACAATCTTGCTCAGGGACCCGCGGATTATTACGTCCTGCAAAGTTGCCGCTGCTTCTCCAGAATTCTGAGAAATCAGCACAGCAATGCGTTCACGCGGGATATCGGATTCGAGAAGCCTGGATTCTTCGATTGCCCTCCCAGCCAACCACATCGTGATTTTGGTGGCGTCCGTCATGGTTCTGAAATCCTGGGGAGGAATGCCGATCTCCTTGCGCGAGACTTCAATGTTTTGAAATGCTCCAACCTTGCAGTACGTTTTTTCAGAGACGCGAGGACGAGGATTAAAGAAGATAGTGTGATCCCACTTGGATTTCGGAACGGGAATAATGCCGCTCTTCATCGCGACGCATGCAGCCCACACCTCTTCGGGGCTGTTGCCAAGAGAGTTGACCTGGCTCATTCCGGTCACTGCTATTCGCTCCACGTCCGCTTGGCGATAAGCAGGCCGGGGTACAGGGCTCTTCCATGCAGGGGCCTCACCGCCGCGGACCTCCTCCCTTGGCGGGCGAGACGCCGACGTCTCACGGATCGGACCTGTCACAGGCAAGCCCAAGGCCAGAGGGGCTTCCGCCAACTCATGATGCAACTCCTCGATACTGCGGGGCTGCTTCAACGTGCCGGCGCAGGCTCCGCTCATAAACTGGCCTTGATCCCTGCAGCTAAGCTCATCCAGGACTTTCCCGCCGGGAGTATCCAGCCCTCGCGCGGCTATGAATAGGCTGCCCGCGCTTAAGGCTTCAATTTTGTTTCGAAAAGATGATTCGTCTTCCGAGCCTGCCGCAAATTCTCGCTCCAGAGAGCATATAGCTTCAATTTTCGTGGTCTTCAAAGAGCGCACTCTCAGGCCGGTCCCTTCACCCGTCACTACGGTGGCTCCAGGGGCTGAGTCCAGGATCATTCGTTGATAGAGCTTTGTCAGCGCCCCGGTTTCAACTATTTCTTTAGTGGCGAGGTACGAGGTACCCATCTGCACAGCATCCGCTCCCAGCATAGCCGCGATGAATGCAGTCTCCCTGTTGCAGATCCCGCCGGCCAGTATGATCCTGCGCCCTTCGAACAGAGATGGATTCCGATCTTTCAGGTCAATTATGGTCTGGGCAAGTGTCAACGTGCTGTGCTGCCCCACGTGTCCCCCGGCTTCATGCCCTTCACAGATGACGTAACGAATGCCTGCGTCAAAAGCCAGCTGCAAGAGTTTTTCCGAGGGAGCGATGTAAATGGCTTCAATACCTTCTTCCATTAATCCCACCGCATGAGATGGTTCACCGGCGGCAATCACGGCAAATCGAGGTTTCTTATCTCTAATCCAGGCCAGTTGAAGGTCCCTGTAAGGATTTTCTGAAAGAGTAATGACGTTGACCGCATAAGGACGGTTCCCCATTATCTCGGACACATGGCCGAACTTTTCGTCGAGCGTTTTTCCATCCATCAGGCCAAGCGCTATGGTGGGGAGCCCACCCGCTTCCGAGACCTTCAGGGCGAATTCGGGGACATCGGTGATCCACGACATTGCCCCTTGAATGAATGGATAGAGCGTCCCCATTTCCCTGGCTACGGGGCTTTTCGCAAAAGCTTTAGCTTTGTCCACCGAAGTCGCGAGACTGGAATCTATCGCTCTGACGAAGCGACCGATGGCTTCAGCGGTGTCGGTACCGAAGCGTCGGACAAAAGATGCGGCAAAAGCCGCCTCGACACCCAATGGTATCAGCTCTTCCCGACCGAATTCGCTATCGAGAGGTTGAATAGCCTTGTCCATGATCTCTCTCGCGAAGAAGCGCCGCTGTTCGTCGTGGATTTCCGAGCCACAGAGAGATCCTGCAAAGTCTTTCAATTTCCGTACGGCCTGGGAATTGCCTTTGTTAAAGAGCCTACAGGGGACTTCGAGGTTCAATCCGGTCAGGTCAGTATGGTCGGGCCGAAGATTAGATATGCGGCGGCGCATGTTATCATTAGTCTGCGCCAGGTCGGTCAGCCAGTGGATACTCTCGAACACGACGCCCTGGGAGCCAGCGGACAAGAAAGCAGCCGCAGCTTCCGGCGTTGCAATTCCTCCCCAGTTGAACAGATCGGGCTGTTCGTTCCTGTCCCGGATCATGCTCCGGACCGAGCCGTACAGAGTGAGTGTGGTTTCGGAGCTCACGAATCCGGCGGCTTCGTTCCCTTTGAGAGCGATGTTCCTGATGGCAGGGTATCTATCCAGAACACGGGATATGAGATCTGTAGATCCCATCACCGGGAAAACGTCAAAATCGGCTGCCAGACTATTAATCCGGTCGAGGACGCTGTCCAGATCATCCGCCAGGAGCGCGGGATGGAGTTCAACCCAGAGTCTTCTGATACCTACTTCATTCAGGAACTCTCCCAGTTCCGGGTCCATGAGCGAGATTGGAGAAATCCTGAGGTCAACCGCATCGCCTGAGGCATCGGCTTGGAGAAGAGCCGTGCCGGCTGATTCCGGTTGGGTCGCTGTTAGGTCGAAGATTGCCTGGGTCTTTGTGCTGCGAGCTGTCTCCACGACGGAGGAAGTGATTTCTCTTGGACTCCATACAAAAGCAATTATGGGTCGCAAGTGGTCTTGGGTCATCTAGTACCTCTCAATTGTGGTCCTTACACAATCCATTAATATAGCACATTCTACCCTGACAGGAAGCCAAAAGCAAGGCGACGGCTCCCGTTCTGGCTTAAGTCGCTTTGGCCTTGCATGAAATCCACCAGTGTTTTAGTATAGAGGATTGGCCGCGGAGCCGGTACGAAGAGTTTCTTCCGATTCCAGGCTCGCCACAAATAAATTGGTACATTGGAGGCATGATGAGCGCACCGATGAAAGTACTGCTGACCGGAGGCACCGGCTTCCTGGGCGAGTATCTTCTAGCCGAATTGCTGGAGCGAGGTCATAGCGTCTGGGCTCTCTATCGGAGCGAATCCCGCAAACTGGACACCATTCATTATCTGAGCAGCAAGGGCCTTCCTCGGAATTCCGGCAGCTTACGCTGGTTCAAAGGAGAAGTGCTCGACGTGGACAATGAATGGGATAACTGGTGCCGCGAGTGCGACGGCCTCGAAGAAGTGGATACCCTGCTCCATAGTGCGGCCGCAACAAGGCTTCACATGGACGCGACCGGTGAGCCCCTGAGAACAAATCTTGGCGGGGCCAAGGCATTTCGCAGGCTCGTGGATCGCAAGCCCATGAACGTCCACTTGATCAGCACAGCTTACGTTTGCGGTTACATTCAAGGTCAGGTGATGAAGGAAGTCAACCATCCCAGGGGCGATTTCGTCAACGTTTACGAAGAGAGCAAATGGGAGGCTGAACAGCTCTGGATGGGGGATGCGACCATTCTACGGCCGTCCATTATCGTGGGTGACTCGGAGACCGGCAGGTGCGGTTCATTCGGCGGCTGGTACATCCTCTTCCAGGCCGTGAGTTTGCTCGACAGGCTAATGCGGGACGCAGACGGCGCCAATCGGCTCCACCTGGAACTGAATGTTCCGGCTGACGCAAGCGGTACCATGAACATCATTACTGTGGATTCTCTTGCCAAGGCAGCTATCCGTATCATAGAAAATCCGGCCAATCACAAGAAGATCTATCACCTCAGCCACCCGCAACCGCCTACTCATCAGTGGACTCTGGACTATATCTGCAAGAGATTCAATGTCGGCGGGTTCAACTTTGCCGGCTCAGACGCACCGTTCACTCAACCCCGAAACAGGATCGAGAGAATGGTGTGGCGTACGATGCAGACCATCCTTCTGCACTTTTCCAATAACCCCATATTTGACCGCACCAACACAGACGCGGCGGTGCCGGACCTCAGGCCTGCGCCTATTACCCAGGATTTGGCCAACAAGCTGCTCGACTACGCAATAGCCTGCGACTGGGGCCAATCAGGGCAGTAGGTTTGGGTGGAGAAGACTAAGGACGCATCAGATCCCCGTCGTCATTCCCGCGAAAGCGGGAATCCAGAAAGCGGCCATTCCCGAATTCCCCTACTTCGCACTCAGAGGATCGGGGGCCGCCAGACTCATTGTTCCGATTCCACGCTTCGGTACGCTCTTTTGACGAAGAAGACTGCCTAGAATTAAATGAAGGGTTCTCGGAACTCCCCCAAACTCCATCAGCCGCGGGGAATTGAGGAATCGTGAAGATGATGTTTGATTGCGAGGGAAATGATGAGTTATATTCAAATCCGAGCAGGGAGCCTCGCTTTGTAAGCAACTTGGTGATGCTCTTGGCTCCGGAGACTAACGATACATCCAGCGGCCCACGCAGGACGCGGGATAGGACTACCGATAGAAACATGACGTCCAATTCGGGGGAAGAGTAAAGGCAAGTGCCTGATAATAAAAACCACCACTATGTGCCTCGATTTTATTTGAAGAATTTTTCAAATCACGGTGGGCGCACCATTAACTTATTTAATATTAAGAGAAGAATCTCTGTAAGAAACGCACGCTTGCGACAACAATGCTGTGAAGCATATTTTTATGGCAAGACTCCTGAAATAGAAAAAATATTTGAAGACCTTGAAAACACGGTGTCCCGAACAATCAGTAACATATTGTCGACATTCACAGTTCCTCCTCGACATTCAAAAGAATATGCTGAACTCCTCATATATTTGATTGTGCAACACCAGAGGACGAAAACTGCTGCTGAAGAATGTGACGAAGTATCTGACCAAATGTGTAAAATTATGCTTCGAAAAGATCCCGAATTGGATGCGGAAACCCTTGCTTACCTCAATCATGTGAAAATAGTTACTACGAATCCGACTGCAATGCCCATGTTAATTGCCGTAAGAATATTCCCTTTGGCGCTCGATTTGGAGGCAAAAGTCATCTCTAACCGATCAAATGAGCCGTTTATCACCAGTGACAATCCTGTCGTGTTTTACAATCAATATATGGAAAACTTCCAAGGCGCTAGCTGCACGGGGTTGGCGTCCCTGGGTCTCCAGCTGTTCCTGCCTTTATCCAGTAAAATTATGTTGCACTTTTACGATCCCAGTGTATATAGAATCAGGATAAATGACTCGAACGTCTGTGAAATTAGCAATGATGCAGAGTCGCTTAAGTTCAATGAGTTGCAATGGTTTAACGCTCGTGAAAACGTCTACTATTCTAGCCAGTCAACACCAATTTCTATATCTTGCAACGATTCCTGAGGAATCGCTCACACAGCATTCCTATGGTCAGGGAGTATTCTATAGGCGGGAACGAAACGCGGTTCATGATTCATAAATCGGATCAACGAACAAGGCTTCGGCCTAGTTTCGCCAGCATCAGAAAGTCAAAGAAAAAATTGCGCCATTCGCAACAATGGCCCGCGGTTCGTAATAAGAATGTTGTAGCAGCATTGCAGCATTTCGCGAAAACGAATGAAGGCTGGGCTTGGAGCGGCAACGACTTCTTGAGCTTTTTGCATAGTGGGCGATAGTAAGTAAAGCGCCGTAGGATGCGGTGACCAACGGGAACCGCATCGGTCGCGGTCTTTTCTCGAACGATGCGGTTCCCGTTGGTCACCACATCCTACTCGACTAGCTTTTGAAGCTGAGGCGGGAGCCTCTGCGCTGGCATTCCCAGGCGGAGCCTGGGAACGAGATGCAAAACGTCTCATGTCGTCTCCATGTCTTCGTATCTTTTTATATATTCGTCGCACTGGGGGTCCGTAGGGCGCCCGAGGTCCTTCTTCACCTTTTCCACAAAACAATAGAACTCGCGATGGTCATGTTTATAAGATTCGTGGACGTGTGGAAAATCGGTGTCATTTTCTGTGATCAAGATTTCGATCAATCTTTTGACCCATGGCTCACCATATGGGTCTTTTGGAACTAAAGGATCACTAACCCCTGGTTCGAGGCAGTGGCGAAACCTGTCCCAGCATTTGCCTACGGACGACCTGCCAAGGTACTCACTGTTAGTGTTGAACGTGTGAGCAAATGCTAAGTACTCGTAAAGCTGTACGATGAGAAGGTAGTTCTTGATGGCTTCGTTGGTGCAATCTGTTAATAGTCCCTCTAGGTAGGCAGGGTCTATTTTTTTCTTTTCCACAAAGAGGTGAGGCTTGGCCCTGAACTGCCTCACGTCGTCCTCCTCTACTTTCCAGGAGTCAAAGAACATTTGATAGCGGTCGCGCAAGAGTTGGGCAGCATAGTTGTTCCGCATGGGTATTAGTGTTAAGAAAAGAACGATCAGGATTCCAGTCTGAACTGTCGCCGCTATAACTTCAATGAAACGACTGCTCGGTATCAGCACTAAAATAACAATGAAAAGCACTGGAACTAGCACCAGAATTCCAACGATCAGATTCCGGAAGGATTTGCTGGAACATTTAGACATAGGCGATAACCTCCTAAGCCATTGCATAGTTGCAATAGGTCGGGGTCGGGCCCAACGCATTCGGCGGCCACGGGCCGCCCCTGTGGGTCTGATGAGCCCTGACGTGCTATGATTGAGTACGTCCCCATTCAGGTCAACAAGGAAACGAGCATGGCCAAGCGAAAAAAGGTCTGGATGTATTGCCCGCCTAAACCGCGTAAGCCAAAAGTGCCGGATGCGGTGAAGCATGAACTTTCCTCAAAAGCCCAGCAGCTTATCGAAGACTACCTTACGCCTGTGCACGTGAAGCCCCCTCCTAAGAATCCGAAGTTCAACTATATCACCGAACTCTTCACTCGTTGGTACCAAAGCTATTTCTACTTCTGTGCCACGTACGCGTCACCCGGGCCGGATGCCCTGTCCCCCTCATTCGAGGTTCGTTTTGCGAGAATGGGATACCAGGCAGACGGTAAGTTCAACCTCTCGTATATGCGCCACACAGGCCAATGGTGGGAGATCTATTCTCATATCACTATGGATGAATGCCTCACGGCGATAAAGGATGAGCCGCACTTCATCCCATAGCACCTTCCAGCCCCGTAGGATGCGGTGACCAGCGGGAACCGCATCGGTTCGCGGTCTTTTCTCGAACGATGCGATTCGCTCACCACATCCTACTCGACTGGTTCCCAGGCGGAGCCTGGAACCGAGACGTACGAGATGATTGAAACGGAAGATGAGTGTGCAGGAATATAGGGGCATGAAAACAACGCTATACGTGTACTGGCAGGATGAGGACATGTGGCTGGGGTATATCGAGGAGTTTCCAGACTACATGACGCAGGGAGAAACCCTGGAGGAACTTCAGGAGAACCTGAAGGATATCTACGAGGACCTCACCAGAGGCAAGATTCCAGGGGTTCGTCGTGTGGCTGAACTCCAAATCGCATGAAACGGCTCGAACTCATCCGCTCAGATTGAGCAAACCGGATGCGTCCTACTACGCCACGGCAGCAGGCACGATTGGTATCAGAATCCAAGAACCGGCGCCTGTCAACCGATCCCGCGCCACCGCGAAATCAAAGAGCATCTCGCCAGCCATATTCTCAGGTAACTGAAAGACTGAGGCGGCAATCAAATTCAGGCGACTCTCACAGGGGCGGAGTTTGCGACACTTCGGCCTAAACTGGCCGATGTTCTTGCGGGTTATCAGGCTCTGCCTAGCAATCCCGCTGTACGCGGGACTTCGCCCGCTAACGCCGCGTCCTGCGACAGGCCAACCGAGTGACTCCAAAGGCTGCCTTCAGCCCTGGACGCGGAGCCTCTAGAGTTGCATTTCCGGGCAGAGCCCGAGAACGACACGGAGGATTCTCTTGTCACGGGGGAAATTCCCCTTTTGAGGAGTAAAGAGTAAAGCCATGAAAGTCTATGTCCTTCGAGCGGATTCCGATCATTACGAGAGTCTAATAATGACGGGTGGCGATCTTTACGGGTTCGCCAGGCGCTTCAATGGAAAGCCCATGCAGAGTTTTGGCAAGTATCCAAAAATCAAAAAGGATCCACGACAGTTGCCGAAGGGAGATTTTCCCTCACTGATCCCAGGTGTTCCGGTATTCAGCCAAAGAGCGGTGGAAGCGTTTGGTGATTTGCTGAAGGGGAACGGCGAAATATTTCCCCTAAAGATTAGTGGCGATCAGTATTTTCTCTTCAACGTAACAAAAGTGATTGAAGCCTTGGATGAGTTTAATTCCATAGTCTCAAGATTTCGGGACGGCCGAGTATTCTACATCGATCATTACTCTTTTTTTGTCGAGAAGCTTTTGGGGCTAATTATCTTCAAGATTCCCCATACGATTACTGGGGATGTATATGTCACTGACGCGTTTGTGGAGAGAGTCGACGCGACCAGGTTAAAAGGTTTTTGGTTTCCGCTTGTTTGGAGCAGCGATTGAGTAAGGCAGGGCCGTAGGATGCGGTGACCAATGGGAACCGCATCGTAGAGGTTTTTCTTGAATGATGCGGTTCGCTTCACTCACCACATCCTACGCGGGCTGGTTACTTATTGTCCATCTGCTGAGCTGGAGCCGGAGGTAGAATTACGTCCGTCTTATGAAACTCTTGGCCTTCGCGACCAGGTGAGACCTCTGTAGTTCGAGCCGGAGGTGATAGCGGAATATTTTTGACTTGAGGAGAGTCAGCCCCTAAAAAAGCAAAAATTAACATCAACGCAAATATAAAACTATTCTGGCATGTGTGGATTAAGGCTGCAACGCAAATCGCCCTATTCTTCGATTTCTTCCACCATTCCATGAAACTCAAGGAGAGAACGAAAAACCCCCAAGTGGCTGTCAGGCCTTGCACAATAGACTGTAATCCATGCAGGATGCCCCAGATTACTGCAGACACCAGACAAACATAGATCGTTCTTCCTGTAATCAGGCTTAGAATGCCCAAGATCCATCCCATGAAGACGGTCTCTACCCATGGACCTATGAGCACTCCCACTACGAGGAAAAATGTGAGAGACATTTCCGGAAGCGGATCTTTATAGCCCAAAATTGCAATCACTGATGCGGCTATCACTCCAATCACGACACTGGGAATGAAAGCGATGAGCCAAGCCCGCCAAATGTAGCTCAGCATGGGTTGATCCGTGTTGCAGAGTATCCGAATCATGGATTTAATGTACCTGTCGACAACGATCAAGCAGCCGGCAGCCTTCCGCACAGGCTTGCTCCCGCCTGGCTCTTTTCGGTCGGCAGCTGCCTCCCTTGCTTTCAGTGCCTCGCCGGCAAAAGGTTCTCCCGGCCTGCGGTCCAATTCGGACCTATTAATTGCGCCTCTTTCTATCAACTTCTCGAAAGCAACCTTGAGCTGCTGTTCGGACAAAGAATACTTCCGCATAAGAATCGGATTGTCCAATCCCGCTCTAATGTCCGTGATCAATGCTTTGGCGCTTATTTTTCTAGGTGCAATCGTCATGACAGGATTTTTCAGCATTCTTTGGCGGAGCCCAGGAAATTAAATAAGGTTCGCCGGATTTCGTGAAATTTACGCCTGGTGGTCAGGCGTAGTGGCGGAATAGGGTTCTCTCGGCGGATGACTCCATCGGGAATCCCCGTCTCCTCCCCGGAATTTCAAAGGAGTTGCTTGCCTATCCTCCCACGGTCGTCGGACCAATAAATGAACATAGCCTTTCCTTCAATGTCCTTGGTTTCAACACAGCCCCAAAAACGGCTGTCATAGGAAGCGTCCCTGTTGTCACCGAGGACAAACACAGCGCCTTCGGGGACTTCGGCGGGCCCGAGGTTGTCTCTCGGGTTGAGGTTACTTGGATAGGTCACGTTGCTTACATGAACCGCCCAGGGGTCTTGCAGACGCTGCCCGTTGATGAAAACAATTTTATCCCTGATTTCTAGCCGCTCGCCTGGAAGTCCCACAACTCGCTTGACAAACGTATTCGACCTGTCCTCGGGATAAGGAAAGACTATAATGTCGCCTCTTTGAGGAAGCCGGTCTCCATATTCCTGCAATTTTGCCAGGAAACAGTCCCCCAGTTTCAGAGAAGGGCTCATAGACTCCGCTGGAACCTTGAAGGTTCTCACTCTGAGGATGTCGTGCTGGGCTTTGAGAATTGCAGGCGGTATTACTACGCCGGTCAACAGCAAAATGCAGATGTAGACGTACCATTTATTGTACCATTTCAAACGCGCTGCTCCCAAACGAGAGGCTTCAATTGCCGCATGTGTCGCAATGAAAATTTGACCGACAATTGCAGCGCCGATGATACAGATCATACCCCACAAACTGGAGAGAAGACCGCTCAATCCCAGGGCAAATAGAAGAAACCAGAGCCCGAAGAAAAATAACATTCCTTCCCGGAGGCATCCATTATAGACATGGCCGAGCTCCGGTAAGATGATGGACAACAAAAAGGAAATAATCGGATTCCTACGCTTTGTTCGGTCCATTGTCCCCTCCTCATTCCTGATTTAGGGAACACAATACCAAGGATTTCAGGATTCAGGTAACATAATATCGTTTGGCGGTACCGGCTCCCAGCGGCTTTGCCGGTGTTTAATGTTCAAGTCGGCATAATCCGCCAATCGCGCGAATGCACGTCCAGCGAATTTCAAGTGAGCTGATCCGGGTGGAATGCACCATCAAGTCGGGGAAAGATCTTCAGAAGAAAAAGGCCGTGTTTCAACACAACACGGCCAGCGTCTGTTATCATCGGTAAACGGGATATTGAGGTTCAAATCTCCGCGATAAATCTCCCTGTGTCATCGGGTACGCAGATACCTGAAAAGAGCTATTTCATGTAATACCCTGCGCCAACTAAAATGTATTCGCCCGGAACTTTTTTGATATACGTTTTTTTGAGTGTGGGTACGGATTCGCCGACTCTGATCCACCAATACTTACACCAACCCTGGCCTTTACTCTCCGCGATCTTGATAAACTCCTGAGTGATAAATTTCCCTTTCGCATCCTGAAGTTCCCAACCATC
>Ga0326727_10015595_pt1 | contig 16265 bp, 15 predicted proteins | sample MB2enrmetagenome_FD_207643 | JGI IMG/M metagenome (GOLD analysis project Ga0326727, IMG submission 207643) | Lab enriched peat soil microbial communities from McLean, Ithaca, NY, United States - MB29MY | ecosystem: Environmental > Terrestrial > Soil > Wetlands > Peat | place: USA: New York...
AGGCGGCCAGGGTGACCAAATCGGCGTCCAGCTTCAACTGCACCACTTTGCTGAGGCTCAAAAAACCGTCATCGGGAGGCTTATTCTCCACCTGGGTCAGCACCAGGGTGGGTTCCTGCACCCCGGACAGCTTGTCCGCCAAAAACCCGTGGGTGCCTAAAAACAGGTAACGATACTGGCTCAAGGTCGTTTGGCGCATCCTGGTTTCGGTGGCGTTGACGTCCAGGAGCACCTGGGGCGGCTGGGGCTTCTCCTGGAAGAGGGCCGCCAGTTCCGTCACGGTCTGGCGGGTCTCGGGGAGCGGCGGGAACTCCAGCCGGCCCCAGCCCCGGTCGGTGGCCGCCATGGTCATGACCTTCTCGGGCCCGGCATGCTTGATCTCCCCCGCCTTTTCCGTCCCCGCCTTATAGGCCAGATAGCGGCTGCTGTCCTTGTCGTAGATGCAATCGCCCAGGCCAAAGAGTGGTTGAGTGGCGCGGGTCGCCCCCAAATGACGGTTCAGGGCCAGGATGGCGGCGGATTGAAAATAGGTGACGGGCCAGCGGTCGCCCACCAGGACGCTTTTATCCCAGCCGGCGCCCGCCTGCACCACCAGGGCCTCGAAGGGAAAGGCCCCCAGGGCGCCGTCCGGCACGATGATCAGTTTGGTGCCGGGATTCACCCCGGCCAGGGCCGGCGCCAGGATTTCCTGATACAGGGCGGCGGCATCGTTTATGGAAAAGCGGGATAAATCTTCGCGCCGCAGGAGGCTCTGGCGGAAGGGCACCAGCATGGCCCCCAGACGCTTCTCCAGGGCCTCCTGGTCCACAGCCAGGCGGAAGACCTGGGTTTTGCCCCCGGGCTCCACCCGGAATAAATAACTCTCCTTTTCCCCCAGTGCGTATTCCAACAGCACCTCTCCTGGCTTCAGGGGCAGCTCCTGGGCCTTATATGGTTGGGGATATGCCAGTGCGGCATATCGGGGGTCCCGTCGGCGCAGCTCTGCCACAAACCCGTCCAGTTCCTGCTGCAAGGCATCCCGTTCGAGTTGGAATTCCTGGGCGGGCTGATCCATCCGATCCCGAGAACGTCCACCTTTGGTCGTTATCCTTTCCGCCCTTTGGGCTTCCAGGGCCAGCAAGCGTTCCTGGAGACTCTTTTCTCTGGCTGCCAAGTCCGGGGGTAATTGGGGCTGTATCCGCGCCGCCCCGGCGGCCAGGGCCTCCAGCAGGGAACGGGCCTTGGTGGCCTCGGCAAAATAGAAGGCCGCGGCCCCGGGGTCTGGTCCGAAGGTTTGCAGGCCTGCCGGGGTGGGCTCGCCCTTCTGAGCCATCTCCGCCAGTAACCCCACCATGCCCTGGTAGGCTCGAAAATAGCCGCCGAGAAGCCCGGACTCGAAGAAGCTGGTGCGTTCCCCCGGGGTGCGGCCCCGTAGTCCTTCAATGTTTTTAATGGCTTCCATTAAGGCGGCAGATGCTTCTTCCCTTTTCCCTAACCCCTTAAGCGCCAATCCCTTCTGAGTGTAATACAGCGCCTGGCGTGTGGGGCTACTCCACGCCTTAATAGCACCAGCAGTGGTATGGGGGCGAGTTATTACGTTTAGAGCTGCTTCGTACTGCCCGGTGGCCAGGTATAGCTCCACCATCCCGCTGTCGTCTTTTTGACCTTGGACCCGGCGGAAACAAGATTCCGCCTGACTATAATCTTTCTTGGCCAGATAGAGGTATCCCAGGTTTGTCAGACTTGTGGCGGTCTGGAAGTCTTCCGGTCCCAATACCTTTTCCCTGATCTGCACGGCGCGCTGGGCCAAAGGCAGGGCCTGATCATAGGAACCCATCTGAGAATAAAGGGTCGCCAGGTTGTCCAGGGCGCCCGCGGTAAGCGGGTTTTCCGGCCCCAGGGCCTGTTCGCTGAGCCGCAAGGCTTGCTGTTCCAGCTGCAAGGCCTGGTCGAGGTCTCCCATCCTCCCATAAAGGAACCCCAGGATCATCAGGCTCTGGGCGGTCTGGGGGTGCTCCGGCCCCAGGGTCTGTTCTCTGATCTTTAAAGACCTTTGGGCCAGGGGCAAGGCCCGGTCAAAGAAACCAAAGAGCGTGTCTAACCTCGCAACCTGAGCCATGCAGGCGGCGGTCAGGGGGTGTTCCGCCCCCAAAGCCCGCTCGCTGAGCTGTAGGGCCGACTGGTACGATTTCAGGGCCGAAATGTTCCAACCGTTACCCTCATAGTTCCTGGCCATCTTCATTAATTCCTTGACTTTGGCCGCCTCCGGTTCCTGGCTGGCAACCAGCATATCCTCGTCGAGAGCGGCCTGGGGATCCATTTTCGCAGCATAGCCATGAGTTCCCGATAGGCCAAGGAGCAAAAGGCAGAAGCAAACACAGATGAGTCTGACCATATTATCCTCCCCTGACTCTGCTGGTTTTCAACTCGGGGGCAATTATTTCGTCGCGGCGGCTTGGGATCGGACCCAGGCCTTCCAATCCTTCAGGCCTGCGTCTCCCGGCCTTTTTTGCAGCATGGCGTCTACCATCTTAACCAATCTCGGCGGCATTCAGCCACCCCATACGGAGTGCCGCTTCCTCCCCACACCAACAAAGATGATCAGAAGCACGCCGCTGCTACCGAAAACATTGGTCTTGAATTTGCGCCCATTAGAGCAGCATTTGGTCACTTAGTAAAGAGTTCTGAGTCACAGTTGTAAATTATGGGGGATAGAGAGCATTCCCTGATCATCGAGTGGAATGTAGCATAAAATTCGGAAAACTAAGACTATTGATCATTTGCCAAGCCCCTCCCTTATCACCAAGCCAGCAAAAGCGGCAGATATGTTTTGCATATCTTCCATGGGCCTTTGTGGGGGGAACGATTTCAAGTTCATTTGATGGCGATCTGTTATGTTAATGGCGGGGAGGAGATTAGGCCATCAGGGTTAGGCATGCGCAAAATTCAGGGAAAACGTATTGTTCTGGGGAAGGTGCTATTTTTTGTTCAGCCGCTCACGCAATACTCCCGAGGCCTTGAACACCATCACCTTGCGAGGTCGGAGCATAAGACTTTCTTTGGTTTGAGGGTTTCTACCCCTGCGTGCATTTTTTTGCCTGACCGAAAACTTTCCAAAACCGCTGATAAGCAGGTCATCTCCTTGGACCAGGGTGTCCTTCATAATCTCCAGGAGCCGTTCCACTATTTCTAGGGACTCTTACTTACTCATGCCCATCAGCGTCTGGAGGTGGGTGATCAGTTTATCTTTGGTGAGCGCCATGTTCACCCTCTAACAATTAGTAGGTTATGCTGGGACCAAATGGATAATTTGATGGCCCAAACCCCTCAATGGTAAGGCAATATATCAGATTTTGCAGGAGAAAATAGTCAGTAAGAGCGAAAAGTTTGGATATGGTCTGGATAGCTTGAATTTTCAACAACTTGATAAGTCTCTACTTATAGCAGTTAGCAACGCTTCCCTCATACTTATCTACGTGCACTAAAGGGTTCTGAGGGGGGGTTGAGAAACACTGGAAGAAGTCCAGCTGCCCATCCCAAACCGGCTAAGTGTTTAGGCCAGAGCCTTCTTCAACAGCCTCAATTATCTCCCGCCTGCGGCCACGGCGCAAACCGGCACTGGTCGCCATCTCCATAAATGGATTCGTAGTCGATATCCACTTCAATTTGCTCCAGTGCGTTATAAAATTTCTGGCGGTCCGGCTCAGGTAAGTGTTTCCAATTAGTCTGCGTGACATAGAAGATTGGTAAAATCACGCCGGCTCTTATTGCGAGTCGATCGCTAGCTCCAATCCAATAGGGCGAGCCAAGTTGTTTGCGAACATTATCCCAGCCCGCTTTGAACTCACCCATCAGTTTCTTGTTAAATTTGATTTTCACACTCTTCACCAAGGCGGTACCGACGCCTTCGTTGGAAAGGATCAAGCCATTCACGCTCTCGCCCTTCGAATCCGTTTGACTAATAATCTGCAACACGGGTTTGACGGAAAGGTAATCATGATACCACGTTACATAGCCAGTATAAACTGAGAAGGCAAAAGCTAAGACCGCGGTGAGCGACCCGGAGATGGAAGTAATGGTCGCCAACCGCGAAAGGGTTTTATGAGCATTTCCTTCCGCCGAATTGTTCATGTTTGCCCTCCTCACGATAGTTTTCGGGTTAATGACTGTATCCGGGAAGTTACTGCACGTTGCTGGAGCAGTCCAGAGTTGGAAATGATCCAGCGTTCTCACGGTCCTCAGGATATATTAGTTATCGCCAGAAACAACGAGAGAATTTAACTGTATTCCTAACTACACCTTTCGCCTATCTTAACTTGACCCAGGTTAATCCCGGCCAAATGCCGCGCTGGGAAATCGGTTTTTTGCCAATGGAATACGCGCCCCTCAGGAATCTGTCCCTGGGTCAGGGCTGAATGATTATGGTCTGCTTGCGCTCTGAAAAAGGTTAGGGCATCATCCGGCTTCTCGATCAGTGCCATCGCTTCATCGATTGAAATCCGAAGGTGTTCCCTCCAAAGCTGGGCCACCCAACTTTTAATAAGATCGCTTTCCATGAAGGCAATATTCATTTCCGAATGGAACCACATGCTGGTGAAGGCGATGTTGGCCGAGCCGCCAGTCATTACTGCCCCATCGGGATAGAATACGGCGATATTCTTCGAGTGAATATAGGTTTCGCTAAAGATAAATTTCCCCGATGACCGTGGATCAGGCCGACAGTTTCCTAGGGTGAGCAGCGCCACGTTGTCATGGCGCGCCACTAACTGTAACATGTCCCGATAGTTGGCGATAATCTTCTCTATGAGGCTTTCAACCTTTCCCTGTAACAATCCCTCATCCGGCTTAGAGGTCAAGAGGGCGATTATTTTAGCGCCTTTTTCAGCAGCCTCGAATATCTCGGAAATAACCCCATGGTCAAAAAAGTATTGGTTTTCGATATAAACCAAGCTTCCTTCTCCAGCTTCTGCGGCGCGCTGCAACACATTCAGATACAGCTCCCTGATCCCCCTGTCTCCATGCCTGGTCTCACGATAAGCTTCAGGGACGAGTGACCCCAGCAGCCAAAGTAGGAGCTGCCTAACAAAGACGAAGAAGCGATGACGGTAAGTGCCAGGGGCGATGGTCCTCAACACTTGAACCTCTGTCCCGTTGTCTACTTTTTTTATCTGTTCTGAGGTGACTGGAGGCACTACATTGGAGGTCACGTCCGCGTGGCGGAATCTGGCGCCGTTATAGCGCTGGACGAAATTGGCCAGAACGTCGCCCACCGCAGGCCCCTTAATTTGATAGAAAATGTCATGAAGCGGCGGTGTCGCCTCTAGCCCATTGAGGCGATCTGGATATTTCTCCATATCCACGCGTCGAGCATCCAAAGAATCGTGGTCCGGGGTATCCCAGTATGCCTGAACTGGATTGATGCCGCCGACGAACGCCACGGAACCGTCTTCGCCGTCGTCCATGATATAGGTTTTTTGATGATGGCAGCCCAGTTTCGCAGGAAAATATAGAAAAACTGGCTCGAAATGCCCATGCGGCGAACTATACCATCCTATATAACCCTTCGCCTTGTCCCAGCGGGCTTGAATGCTGCCAGGTCCATCGTTGACGCCGGGGATTTTTTGATCGGGAATGGTATCTGCCGTGTTGGGTGCAGGCTGCCAGACCACCATACGGATGTCAACTTTATCCTTAGAGCGAGACCTCAGAATGTCGAACAAGGTTTCCCCACTTCCCGGAACCAAAAGGAAATCCTGCGCACCATAGGAAATCGTCAGATAGATAAATTTTTTTGCCTGCCTAAAAGCCGCGGCAATTTCTTGGTAGGCCACTTGCCCGTCGATGAGAATCTTAATCTCATTGCCTTTTCGCGGTGGATAGTAACCTTGTTGCGCCCAGAGGGTGTCTGGGTCAAAGGCTTTGGATTCTTTCATAGCTCACCTCTCGTTTTTGATGATGGCCCCAGTAGGCAAATCCTACCGTAAATTTTCTTTGAAATAGATAAAGTTTCGCCCTGTGGGCCAACTCAGATGGAATCTATCAGCTGAAAGCCCATTTTAAACTACCCCAGCTAATTTCATAATTTGCGTGACGATTCCAATCAGGTCAGCAACAGCCTGTAAATATTGTGTTATGTTATCAATAAACTGCTTAGCTTTATTGACCTGATTGATAGCATCTTGTAATTTCGACTTATTTTGATCAAGATTTTGTATGATTTCTTGCAATATTGCATTTAACCATTTATCCCGGCGATCTTTAAGGTTGAAAAACTGGATTGCAGACTGCTCTTTTTCGTCCTTAGATTTACTTTCCAAGGACTGTTCATATTCGTAAGACGTCATATGCAAGATTTGATCATTCAGGCAAGAACCGGTGTCAAGGTATAATTTGGAAAGGTCATCGGGTAAACTGGTATTATTCATGCTAAGCTCCTTTATTAGTTGGTTTCGGCGGTTGTATCTGTTGTACAAGGGTAACTATATCCTGGGCCTGCTTAATGATGGCCTGCATTTCAGCCCAATTGAGGCGACCTTCCGCTAAGGCTACGAAGGATAGTTTCATTTCACTCGCGAGCCGACTCGCATTCTCAACCACGGTCACGGCAGGCGCTTCCATCAACGCATTCTTTCGAGCTTCCACCCAGCCGCCGGGGAGATTGGCATTTAGTGTAACATATGATTTTATCACCATATCTGTCATCTCGTAGTTTAGCAACCCCTGGAGATCTGTCTTCATCGATTCACTGATGGCTTTGAAAGCAGCCTGTTGCAGGTCCAATTCCCGTTCAATGAAAGGGGCCCTTGTCTTTAATTCTTTTTGGAGAGCCCAGTTCCGGAAATTAGCCACGACAATGTTTGTAACTGCGCCGGTGAATTTACTCACTTCCATGCTGCCTACTTTAGCGGTTTTAATGCTAACATCCAAATCGCCGAGCTTAGCAACAAGGTTTTCTGCCGCCTGACTGGCGCCGGTAGAAGAGGTGGTGGCCAGGGCATTCAAGGCCTTAAAATAATCCTGCAGGATCTGGGTTTGCGACTGTAGGTTTTTGAGAAGTGATAAGTACTTTTCCATGTTATCATTTTGTTCTATGAGGATACGTGCTCGGAGGGGTTCGGTACTGAGGTTATTGCGCTGCCTCACCAGACTCTGGGAATCAAATTCAATTGCTTTTGCCCCTGCCTCAGTTGTAGCTGCTTCCACTGCCTTGGCATAGGCATCACTGCTTTCCACAAATTTTTGAAATTGATCTGGGTTGGAAGTCGCGCAACCTGCTACCACAAAGATACACAGGAGAACAATTTGCAGCTTCGGCCGGAACCGGTGCTTGTGACTTTGGGAGAGCTGACTTATCCAGGTATTTGGCGTTGCACCAGATTGGTATACCATAGTCTTCCCTTTCAAATTTTGGGATATCAACGAACTTTTATTGGACTACTCCTACATACGCCTCTAATTGTTTTTAAGGGTGCATTGACAACATAAGGCTATTCCAGAATCATGCTACGACGTATTTTTTACATTGCTATTCAGCGCGCTGTTGATACCCATCATTCCCTTTAAAATGTCGTTCCAAAACGGAGCTCCTAAAGATACTAGAGAGCCCATTATCACCAATCCAATGATCATGATGAATAGATGCGTGTTAAAATCTTCTGGATATTTAGTAGTCCTCATTAAGATAGGATAATCCTTGAGCACTTTGACAATTTGATCCAGACTATGGGAATACGCAGCTCCAAGGTCGGTTTGTTGGGATTGGGCCTGCCCACTTGAGGGAGGTAGATTAGTATTCACCAACGCAGCTTTGCCCATGATTGCCTGTTGCGCCACTTGATCCGCTGAAACTTGTTCATAGAGGATGATAATATTCGCGTTAAGAAGAAAGACCAGGATGAAGCTGACCACAGTCGCAAACAGTTTGTTTCTTTTGGTGTAGGTTTGTTGAAACGAGGTTCGTGCCGCTTCATAAGAAGCCGCGATGTTGTCTTTTACAACATTGATTTCAGCTTCTGTCTGCGCCATGATACCAGTCACGATTCCCGTCAGCTGATTAGCTTGGAATGTAATGCCATCGAGGAGGTGCCGAAAGTCATCCTTACTGAGATTCTCAATGGCTTTTATGCCCAGCCCTCTTATCCTCAAGGCTGTATTAACCTGGTCTAAGGTTAAATGATTGCCCATAAATGCTGTAATGGTCTTTTTCATCTCCTTTGCTTTTGTGTCCAAAACTTTCTTAACAAACTCATTGACAGCCTGGACAATCACACTGAGAATGAAAATCAGCAGCACTATGGAGATTAACGTTTGAAAGGTACTCATATTGCCCTCCTCATAACTTTGAAATTGAAAGACGTGCGGGCCTATCAGCCCAGGGGGAAAAAACCTGGCACAATTGCTAGGGGCAGGTCATTCTCCCACAGCAAACAAAACCCAGTTGAACAGCCCCAAGTACCAGCAGGACAACAGGATCAGAGCCATGACAAAAACACTTGGGCCTATTCATCCCACTCCTCCATTGTGGCTAGTCTGAAGTGAATTGCCCGCTCACCTGGGCCTTTATATAAATCAATGGGGTTACAATATAGTTACTGGCGCATTCAGAGAACGGAAGGTAACTATTGGAAAATATGGTTTATTTCTCCACCTCTCCAGTTCATAAAATGAATAGTGGAAAATTTATGGTTAGCTGACCCTCAGAGCAGGAAATTTTTTGAAAAATTCATAGGGAAGATACCCGGAGAAATGAGGAAGGATTATCGGGAATGGGGTTTACCCTTCGCGGCTTGAGGAAGTACAAGGATTTTTTGATAAATGGCGGTAGTGGCTTGGGCAGGATCCGTTGGGAGCCCTTGCCACAGAACTCGGCGGCAGCCCTCATAAACCTTGGTGCCTTGGGGAGGTTCAGCACGGTTTAGAGAGTCTTCCCTTAATAAACAAACCAAGGCAGGGCTATGGCTGACCCTGCCTTTTTATCTTGTGTAACTGATATAGCGGCTAGCTTGCGAGACTGTCGAAAAAGTCTCGATACAATGTTTTGTCTTTTTTATACGTATTAAAATCAAATAGTTAAAAGTCATAATAAGCCAATAGACCGGGACTTTTAATGTTTTTCGACAGTCACTGCCATGATCGAACCTTATCACCGAGCCAGCAAAAAGTGCAGATATTATCTGCATGAAGTTCCTCTTAGTGGGAGAAATTTAAGTAGCCTGGTGGGTTAGAATCAAATTTCCTCAGGATATGAGAACTACTAATAGTTATTAATAGGTACTACTCCTGCCAGATAGATTTCAAGCCTGACCTGCCCCTCAAAACCCAAAATTTATCCATTTGAACGACCTCCGCTTTTCATCTAAATCGGATTGGTGCACCGGCTGTGGCACATGCATCGAGCAATGCCCGGTATCGGCTTTGTCCATGTGTGACAACCTGCCTCAGGTGGACCCCGAGACCTGCATCATCTGCTTCTGCTGCCAGGGAATCTGTCCTGAGAAAGCCATTGCCCTTAGATAATCAAACCATGAGACCTAGAGTGCATCGAACTCTAGGAAATTTTTTCCTCAAGGTCCGAACGGAGAAAGCGCTCTTGATTCTTGGAGAAAACGGAATGGTCCCAGACCTGGGCGTCCATGGATAGACCAACAAACCAGCGAAACAGGAGATTGTAATCCAATTGCTCCAGCAACAGTCGTTCGCTGCGGATGGTGTAAAGGACTTGCAGCAACACGGCGCACAACTTAGTCCCCCCTGAGTTCTGGTGACGGGACCAGTCGCTCATTTGGTGGTGAGCACCGGGCAACCGGCTTTCAAGATCACATCCTGAGCGGTGGAATCAAACAGGATCTTGCCCACTTTCGATTTCTTCCAAATACCGACAATGATCTCGTCGGCGTCGATCTCCTGGGCAAACTGGACCACATCTTCACCGGCGCTAAGGCCGCGGATCAGCAGATGAGTCTCCGCGGCAATCCCGTTTTCTGCGAGCAGTCCGGCGGCCTGATCCAGGTCAGTCCTGGCTTGCTCGATGACTTCCACCGGGGTATCGCCGCCGCCGACCAGGGAAGTTACCAGATAGACTTGCGTCGCGGACTGCCGGGCTCGCTCGACTGCCAGTGCGAGAACTTTTTCCCCGACTTCGGAGGCACGATAAGCGACCACCAGTTTCATAGGGTCCCATTTCTTTCGCCAGCTTTAAACCAGAGACTTTTCGCCCACCCCTTTAATAAAAGCGTCGGCAGTACCTTCCCAGGTGATACTGCCATGCTCCAGCAGATAGATTCTCTCTGAATGTTTGAGGGCAAAATGGATATTCTGCTCACTCAGCAAGATCGTCACGCCCATTTTCTCATGGAGCGCGGCCAGCGTCTCGGAAATCGTGTCGAGCACCACGGGTGCTAGCCCCAGGGTCGGCTCATCGAGGATCAGCAGGGAGGGTTTTTGCATCATAGCTCTGGCGATGGTTAACATCTGCTGCTCCCCACCTGAGAGGGTGTAGGCCGTCTGCTCCAGGCGTTCTTTTAATATCGGAAAAAGCTCATAAATATAAGCCAACCTCTCTTTCAGCGCCGCGGGTTTCAACCGGTCGCCCCCCAACGCCAGATTTTCCTTAACCGTCAGGTAACGGAACAATTCTCTGGTCTCCGGCGCAAAGGCAATCCCCAGCCTGACAATCTGGGCGGTGGTTAAATTTTTGGTGGACACGCCCTGCCATTTCACCTCGCCCTCATAGCCGACGATACCAAGGATAGCTTTCAGTAGGCTGGATTTGCCGGCGCCGTTGAGCCCGACTAGAGAAACAAACTCACCTTCGTTGATGCTGATCTGCACTTTCCGGAGAATCTCGGCCTGCCCATAACGGATCGATCCAATGTTAAGGTCCAACAGTGGCTCTTTACTTAAGGAACAGCTTTTTTCGGTGGGAAGGCAATGATCACATGCATCCATACTCTTGCCGATAAAGACCCGGCGAACCTCCTTATCCGAAATAACCTCATCGGGCTTGCCTTCCGCGATCTTGTTACCCACATACAAAGCGATAATCTTATCAACAAAATTATAGACTGCTTTAACGTTGTGATCCACCAGCACAATGGCTTGATTCTGCTTCCGGATAGAGAGGATCAAGCTGGCCAGCTCGGTGATCTCGGATGGCGTCAAACCGGCAAAAGGTTCATCTAAGAGCAATAACCTGGGATTGAGGGCCAAGGCCTTGGCAAGCTCCATTCTCCGGATATGCCCAAATGGTAACGAGGAGGGGTAAGAGTCGGCGACCTCTTGTAAACCGACCAACTCCGCGATCTCCCTGGCTTTTGCCTCCAAATCACCCGGGTAATAGAAACTGAACAGCCTGTCGGGCAAGATGGATAGTTTAATGTTATCCAAAACGGTTTGCCGCTTTACCGGTCTAGAATGTTGGAAGACTATAGCAATGCCGCTTTTTATTCTCTTATGGATGGTCCAGTTCTGAATCTCTTCCCCGGCAAAGCGGATGGTGCCACTGTTGGGTTTATGGACGCCCATCAGCAGGCCCAGTAAGGTAGACTTTCCCGAGCCATTGGGCCCGATCAAGCCGATGATCTCCCCCATTTCCACATTAAAATTGACATTATTGACCGCGTGAATGCCGCCAAATCTCTTCTGCAAACCCAGGGCTTCAAGTAGTGGCATAGTTTCCCTTACGAAAAAAGGAACGAGTTCCGAGTAAGATATTATCCCTTCCTGAAGAGCATTCCGGCAATGCCGTTGGGAAAAAAGAGAAGTATAATCAAAGCCAGGAGAGAAACCACCGCATAATCCAGTTGGCCCAGGTATTGGAGCCATTGCCCGGTTAAAATGATAAATAAAGAACCCAGGATAGGACCGATAATTGTGCGTCTGCCGCCGATAATGACTGCAATGATAATCTGCAGGACCACGGAGATGGATACCACCATACTCACGGAGGCAGTGCCCAGATAAAAAACCAGCATCGCCCCGGCCAAACCTGAAAAAAAGGCGCTGACGCCGAAGGCCAAGACTTTGTACTTGGTCAGGTTGAACCCTAAACTTTCTGCGGCTATGGGATCCTGAGCGCCTGCCTGTAAAATAAGACCGATGGGCGAGGCGGCGATGGTGAGGAAAATAACGGCACTGGCGACCATAAACAATAAGGCCAAATAATAATTAACGAGATTGCTGGCAGAAAGCATGCCGGGAAGCGAGATGCCGATCTCCCCTCCGGTATACTGGGCAAAGATCGTGATAACCTGGTCCAGTATCAGCACCGAGACGAGGGTGATTAAACCGAAATAAGGGCCCCGGAGCCGCAACGCCGGGGCCACCAGCAACAGACCAGCGATGACCGCCACACTGGTTCCCAAAATGATGCAAACCATCACCGGCAAACCGGTATTGACATTGAACAGTGCCGCGGTATAGGCGCCCACGCCGATGAGAAAGGTGGGACCGAAATTAACCTCACCGGAGTAGCCGAAGAGCAGGTCCCAGGACATGGCGAAAACCGAGAAGTACAGGGCGATAGTTAAAGTGCCCAGAAGATACAGGGATAAGAACTGGGGCAGAGAGGCGAAACCCATGAGGGGGATCAGGACAAACTTAAGGACATTTGTCCTGGAGAGCTGTAATTGCATATGTTCTTGTCCTAAAACCTCCCGAATAGACCACGTGGTTTAATAAAAAGTATCAGGATGAGCACGAAAAAAGCCGGCAAGGTGGTGTAAGAGGGCGATATGAGGTAGGCCGTAATGGTCCCCAAATACCCTATTATATAAGAGGCAAAAAAAGAACCGGTAATACTGCCCAGACCCCCCAAGACCACTATCGAAAAGGATAAGCCCGTCAAATCCGGTACAGACGAGGCCGAGGCACCCAAGAAAGAAGCAAGTAACACCCCCGAAACTCCAGTAAGCAAACCATAAATTCCCCACAGGAGAATGTAGACCTTCTTCAGCTCGACGCCCATGAGGGCCAGTCCTGTATGACTCATGGAGGCTGCCAAAAGCATTTTTCCCGTCTTGGTTCGATTAATGAGAAGGTAGAGCAAGCCTATGACAACTAAAGAAACTACAGCCAGGATAACCTCGTTATAAGTGATGCTTATGTTAAAGATATGCACCGCCCCGGGAGTGAAGGGCGCAATGACAATAGGGGTCGAACCGAAGGTGTAGTCCAGCAGGCCTTGAATTACCATGGACCACAGAAGGGTCGCGGTCAGGATGAAGACCTCCTTTTCTTCTCTGGGAATCTTCTTGGATTGGTCCAGCGGATGCACCACCAGGAAGAATAGTAGATAGGAAAAGATTACGGAGGTGAGAACGCCAAGGGCTATTCCGGCCACTAAAGGTAACTTAAAAAAACTAATGAAAAACCAGGCGACCATCGCCGACAGCACCAGAAAGGCGCCATGGGCGAGGTTCAAGATGCCCGCGGTGCCAAATATGAGAGAAAAGCCGACGGCGCCCAGCGCATAAATAGAGCTGATGATAAAACCATTAATTAATATCTGCAAGACAACCTGCATATGCATTTCTTCTTTTTCTTGAGAAACGGTGGAGGCAATAACATTAAAAGTTTCGACAGGAGCTGAGGTGAAGATGGCAGAAGCTGACCGGAGAGTTCAACAGATCCATAACCTTTCGGGTCGTTGGGTTGGGCCAGGGATGATACGAGCATATGCAGACCGAAACAGGCTTACGGTTCCTGGGGGTATGAGTTCGTCCAACCGTAAGCCTGTGGCCTAATCGAGACCAACCGGTCCTATTTAGATGAACTTTTTTTCTGCACAAAACTTGGGACGATTAAGGAACCCGTGGCCGCCTCTTTAGGCCAGACCGTTACCAGTTGGCCCTTTTGCCATTGCAGCAGCACGCCCATCCCCAGGCCTTTGCCGAATTTGATGCCATGAGTAAAGGGGCTGCCGCGGTCATAGAACTCAATGTTCCCGATGACGCCGGTATAACGGGTCTCCTCCAGAGCCTTGATCAAGGCATCGGGTTGGATAGATTTGGCCTTCTCCATGGCTTCTTTCAAGACATAGATGGTATCATAAGTGGTGTACCCGGCGTATGCGGGGCTGATGTGAAACATCTTCTCATAGGCTTGCACGAAGGGGATCGTTTTGGGGGTGATGGGGCTGGGCGAACCTTCGGCTTGCGTGATAATCCCCTCGGTGGCGCCGTTGGTTTTTTCCCAGAATTCCGTGGTGCTGGCCTGGGCGTCCACCCCGGCAATCAGCAGGGGGATTTGTTGTTCATGCCATTGCACCGTCGGCTTCAGTCCCACATGGGACCAGCCGGTGATGAGGACATCCGGATGTTCTTTCTCGATAGTAGCGAAAATGGGGGTAAAATCGTTGGTGTCTTTGGAAAACCTCATATGACCGACAACCTTTAAGCCCGAGGACGGCAAACATTTTAAATACTCCTCGTCGAGAGGCTCGGTCCAGGCAGCATTTTCACTGGCCACATAGGCTGTCTTATATCCCAACTTCCTGACCAACTCATCCTGGGCGAAGCTGCACACCATTTGCGCCATCTCGATGGCGTTGTATTTCAGTTGAAAAACATACTTATTGGCATTGTAGTCGTCGTGCACCAATTGGGTTATTTTGGGGGAGGCGGCACCGGTGGTAATGTAGATAGTATGCAAGCGGGCGGACCATGGCACCAGGGATAAGGCTACCTCGCTGATGAAACTGCCTACCACTGCTACTGCATGATCGTTATAAACTGCCCTTTGGAAATCTTGCACCGCTTCTGCAGACTTAACCTGGTCATCGTAGACGGTCAGTTTTATCGGCTGCCCATTGATGCCGCCTTTGGCATTAATCTCCTCGACCGCAAGCTGCGCCCCATTCACTATGGCTTTGCCGACGAGCGTGGCTGATTCAGCGATGATGACGATGTTAACGGGCTCTGCTGCCGGCGCAGGAAGAACGAAACACATAAAGGAGAAAAGGATGCCCAAGACCATAAAAACCCACGACCTTTTAGCCAAAGTCCTCATGTAAGCCTCCTTTACCGGGACTGGTTAATCTGGGATTATGCCGCATCTATAGCTGTTTCTGTCACAACGAGGTTTTCGGGACCTCTTGCCCCGAGGGAAGGCTTCAAAACGATCCTCATCTCGAAGCCAATTCTTCTTATAGGGACAATATACCAACACATCTTTGGGTGTAAAGTCAATTTTTCCCAGATGTTGGGCATAATAATCCCTCCTACCTATGTGCAAGGTCAAGTTCCAAAGGTGCCGCGTGTCCAAACGTGCCGCGGTATCCGGTTAGAATCCAAAGCCAGTCTCCTATTCGTGGTTCCCCGCGCAGGTGGGACCGCAAGGAAGTAATCCGTGGGTATGGGATGGAGGTCGATGCGCACTAGCTTGCCACTATACGCCCTCTCGCTAATTTTTCCATATCGTTCGTATATCGGAAACCTTGCATAGGGGATAGGAGATCACATTGACTTGGGGGGGATGGCTGTCCTGAGGTGTTCCGGTTTCGGACTCAGACCCAAGGCCAGAGGTGTGGGACCGGGGGATGCTGACACCGGAAGCAATAAGCATTAAGAAATCGGTACGGGTCGGCGCCCTTCTCCTGGCCGATCCTGCCCGCCGGGAGCACCGGCAACCTGAAATGCGCCCCCAAACCTCCCCTCGGGGATCACCACAAGCAATCTCATCAGGCCGAGCCCTCCGATGAAAATTCGATATAGTGTCCGGGGCAGGGATTCAAGGCCAGGGGGGGTAGGAGTCCCGTCCTGGGGTTTTGCTCCTGGGGCCGGAAAACTGTGGGGCCGGGGCCGGGCCGGGGCATGGCGGGCGCTTGGCAGGTGATCCCCCATGGCCGGGGGATCGGAGAAGGGCCGGAGCACCCAGGGCGGGGTTAACATTAGCCTGCGCCAGGCGGCCAGGGAGCTTGAGAAGGAGCAAAAAGAACAATGGGGGAAGGTTCTTTTTAAAAAAGGTATGCTCCGAGACCGCTACAGGAGAATGAAACATGGAGTGCCGGCGGAAGTCCTGGGTGCGCGGCAACATTTATCCAGAGACAAATGGGGGCGATTTGCTAAAAAAGGGGTGGATCACCCCGGTAAAAAAATGAGGTGGATCAGCCGGTAAAAGGGGTGGATCACCCGGTGGGTCACCAAGTAAAACCCCATTCAAAAAAAGGAAGGCATCCACGCTTCACTGTGGCAATGGATTTTGCCACCATAGCCATCAGCCAGTTATCAAGAATTGAGGTTGACGACCCTAAGAGGAAAATAGCTTTTGAGAGAGTAATCATCTGGATT
>Ga0326727_10015597_pt1 | contig 16263 bp, 16 predicted proteins | sample MB2enrmetagenome_FD_207643 | JGI IMG/M metagenome (GOLD analysis project Ga0326727, IMG submission 207643) | Lab enriched peat soil microbial communities from McLean, Ithaca, NY, United States - MB29MY | ecosystem: Environmental > Terrestrial > Soil > Wetlands > Peat | place: USA: New York...
GGCAAAATTGTCATCGTCATCCACGACTTTGCGCCGTTCATCACCAACCAATCCATCGAGGCCCTGGGGCGCAAGCTGCGCTCGGCCTGCGGTTGCGGCGGCACGATCCGGCAGCGCACCATAGAAATCCAGGGCAACCACGTGGACAGGATTCGTTCGCTCCTCGAAAAGGAAGGCTTCCGCGTCGCCGGGATCAAAGCGTAAGGCCCTGGCTCAGGGCGCGATCTGCTTCAAATAATCGTCCGGTGAGAGCAGCCGGTCCAGCTCACCGGGATGGGCCAGCTTGATTTTGAAGAACCAGCCTTCGCCATAAGGGGCGCTGTTGACCAATTCGGGATGCGGCCCCAGTTGCGTGTTGGCCGCCACCACTTCGCCGCTGACCGGCGCGTAAATGTCGCTGGCCGTTTTCACCGATTCGACCACGGCGCAGCTTTCGCCCGCTTTGAGCCGCCGCCCCACGGCGGGCAATTCCACGAAGACCACGTCGGTCAGCTCATGCTGGGCGTGATCGCTGATGCCCACGGTGGCGGTGTCGCCGCTGACGCGGATCCATTCATGGCTTTTGGCGTATCGTAAATCGCCGGGCACGTTCGCGCTCATAATTTCAGGCCAGCTTACGCCGATTGCGCCGCTTGCAAACCTTTTTTCAACTCCGGCGATAAAAGGGGCGGGGCACGACGAAGGCGGGCGTTTGCCGGCCGCGAATCTCGACGGCGATGGCGGTGTTGGCGGCGGCGAATGGCGGCGGCACATATCCCATGCCGATGCCGACGCCCAAGGTGGGGCTTTGCGTGCCGCTGGTCACCTCGCCGAGGCGTTCCGGTTTTGCGCCCGCGCTCCACAGGGCATAATGGGGACGCGGCGGGGCGGAGCGTTCCGCCATTTTGAAGCAGACGAGTGTCCTGGCCGGCCCCGCGGCTTTCTGCCCGGCCAGCGCCGCGCGGCCCGTGAAATCGCCCTTGTCCAAGGCCACAAAGGCGCCAAGGCCCGCCTCCAGGGGCGTGGTGTTTTCATCCAGTTCATGTCCGTAAAGGGGAAAGGCGGCCTCCATGCGCAAGGTGTCGCGAGCGCCCAGTCCGGCGGGTTTGAGGCCGAAGGGCCGGCCGGCTTCGAGCACTTTGTTCCAGAGCGCCACCATGGTTTGGGCCGGCGCAATCACTTCGAACCCATCTTCGCCGGTGTAGCCGGTCCTCGAAACAAGAAGGGATTGCCCCATGAAATGGAGGGGGGCGATTTCGTTTTTGCGCAGGCCCGACGCGGCGCGCGGGCCGGGCTGGAAACAGGCATCGATGAACGCCGCCGACTTGGGGCCTTGCACGGCCACGGCCCCGAAATGATCGGACAGATTCTCCAAATCCACATCGCCGCGCCGGGCGCATCCGGCCAGCCGGCCTTCCAGCCGGAGCGCGTCCGCCTCGAGGCGCGAGGCGTTGGTAATCAGCAGGTATTCCTCGGGGCCGGTGCGAAAGGCGTAGAGATCGTCCACCACGCCGCCCCTTTCGTTGCACAGCAAGGTGTATTGGCCGCGGCCCGGCGGCAATTTGCGCAGGTCATTGGTCAAAACGCCGTTGAGAAATTCGGCGGCGGCGGGGCCGCGCGCGCGGATTTGCCCCATGTGTGAAACGTCGAACAGGCCCGCCGCCGCCCGCACCGCCTGGTGCTCTTGGACGATGCTGGTGTAATAAAGCGGCATTTGCCAGCCGCCGAACTCGATGAGCCTGGCGCCCAGGTGTTGATGCGCGGCGTCAAGAGGAGTGCGTTTCAACCCCATTTCTCCACCTTCATCTGTTCCTTGGGAGCTTTCAATTCCTCCAGCACCAGTTTTTCCACCGCTTCCACCATGGCGTTGGGGCCGCAGGCGTAAAAGATCGTTTGGCCCAGGTCGCCGATCTGCTCGCGCACCCAGGCGGCGTCGATGCGCCCGCGGCGGCCCGGCCACTCCTCCTCCGGCGCCAGCCGCGTGCAGGTGACGGCAAATTTGAAATGGGGGTTGGCGGCCTGCAGTTCCAGAAACTCCGCGTTGAAGATGATGTCGCGCGGCGTCCGCGCGCTGTAGAGGATGGTGATCCGGGTGGACAACCGCCGGCGCGCCGCCTCCCGGGCAAAGGCCCGAAAGGGCGTCACGCCCGATCCTCCGGCGAGGCAGATCAGGTGCCGGTCCGGCTCGAAGACCGGCAGAAACCTTCCGGCCGGCGGGATGACGAAGAGCTTGTCGCCGGCCTGGACCCAATCGACGATGCGCGTGCCCATTTTGCCGTCGCGCTTGATCGTGACCTCGTAGAAGCCGCGGTCCAGCGCGCAGGAGGAGAGGGAGTAGGCCCGTTTGTAAGCCGGGGCATCGGCGAAATAGAGGGTGATGAACTGGCCGGTTTTAAAATCGGCGTCATATCCTTCCGGCCAGCGCAACTTGAGCGATTTGGTGTCCGGCAATTCCATGGTGGCCGTTTCCACCAGCATTTCGACAATTTGTTTGGCCATTTTCGTTCCGCGCGATCGCCTCTCAAAAGGGGGCCAAGATAAAGGCCGGACACATTTCTTGAAAGAAGATTCGCCGGTCCAGGACCCAGTCCGGCGCCGAGGGAGGCCTGTTTTCGCTTCTCAAACAAGGCCGCCCGTGTCAAAGTAAAAACCGTGCAGACGATCCCGCCAGATGTGCTCGACCAAGCGGTGGAACGGCTGAAGGCCGAGTTTCAGCCCGACGCGATTTATTTGTTCGGGTCGCACGCCTGGGGCACGCCCCATGAAGACAGCGACGTGGACTTGATGGTCATTGTCCGCCAGAGTGGCGAGCGGGCCGTGCGCCGGATGCAACGGGCGCATCGCTGTCTGCGGGGGCTGCGCCTGAGCAAGGACGTATTTGTGCAGACGCGGGAGGAATTCGATCGTTACAAGGATTTGCAGGCCTCCCTGCAACACCAAATTCTGGCACGAGGCAGGAAGCTGTATGGCTGACAACCTATCCTGGCTGACCCGCGATTGGCTCACCAAAGCCGCGCATGACCTCCAGACCGCGCGCATTATCAGCGCCGCGCCCGACGGCCCGCTGGACACCGCGATCTACCATTGTCAGCAAGCGGCCGAGAAAGCTTTGAAAGGATGGTTGGCCTGGCGCGGAGTTGCGGCGTCCAAAACCCACGATCTGATCCGGCTGGTGGCAGAAGCAGCCGATGGCGCGCCGGATTTTTCACAGTTCGAAGAAGCAGCCGAAATTCTCACACCGTACGTTTCCGCCTTTCGCTATCCAGGCGTTACCGAGGATCTGGTCCCCTCGCGTGAAGAATTCGACGCGGCGCTCAAACACGCCCAATCCCTTTACAACTTCGTGCTTAATCGCCTGCCACCGGAAGCGCGGCCTTAGAGGCCGGGCCAGGCCTCACTTCAGTTTCTCCAGAATCTCGCCGGTCAGGACCTCGAAGGCGGCGGCGCCGGGGCTGTATTTGGCGTAATGAATGATCGGCTTGCCGAAACTGGGGGCCTCGGCCAGGCGCGTGGCCCGCGGAATGACCGTGTCAAACACTTTTTCCCCGTAATGCCCCCGCACGTCCCCCGTCACCTGGGCCGAGAGATTGGTGCGCGCGTCGAACATGGTCATCACCACGCCGAGCAGTTCCAGGCGCGGGTTGATGCCGTTGTCCCGCACCTGGTCGAGCACGCGATGGGTCATGGAGATGCCTTCCAGCGCGAAATATTCGCATTGCAGCGGGATGAGCAGGTAATCGGCCGCAGCAAAGGCGTTGAGGGTCAGGATGCCCAATGAAGGGGGGCAGTCAATGAGGATGAATTCGAAACGGCCGTTTTCCCGCAGCGGTTGCATGAGGCCGGCCAGCCGTTGCAAGTGGTTCCCGGCCCGCGCCATCTCAATTTCCGCCCCGCACATGTCCACCTCGCTGGGGATGATCTCCAGGCCCTGGAAAGCCGTGCCGCGGATTTTGTCGGTCAAGCTGCCATCCCCCAGCAGGGGCCGGTAAGCGCTGCCCCCCTGGCTCTTTTCCACGCCCAAACCGCTGGTGGCGTTGGCCTGCGGGTCCAGGTCCAGCAACAAGACCCGCCGCCCCAGCGCGGCCAGGCAGGCCGCCACATTGACTGCGGTGGTCGTCTTTCCCACGCCCCCTTTTTGATTGGCCACGGCAATGACTTTGGTCGATGCCATGCGCCAGAGGCTAAAGGCTGGGGGCCGCGGGCTAAAGTTAAATTTTAACTTCCCGCTCCGCCCCGGCGGTCTTTGATCTGGATTTTTGGCCGGGCCTGCGCCATTGTGACGGCATGAAGTTCATATTGTCGGCCCACAACGTCACGCTGACCAAGGCCATCGAGGACCACATACTCTCCCGCATCGAGAAGTTGGAGCACATGGACCGGTTCGTGACCAGCGCCCGCATTGTGCTTGAACACGATCATTTGAAAATGTCCGACAGCCAGTTTTGCTGCTCCATCCGCCTTTCGGTGCCGGGGCCCGATCTTTTTGCCGAGGATTGGCAGAGCGACCTCTACGCGGCCATTGATCTCGTCACCAAGAAAATCGAGCAGCAACTGCGCAAGCGCCACAACAAGTACAAGGCCCGCAAGCACACCCTGGGCTCGCGCGGCAAGCTCTTGCGCCAGAATTCCGAAGAGTGACCCGCGCATGCTCCTGCGCGCCCGCATTCTCCTGCCCATTTCCAGCCCGCCCATCGCCGACGCCGCCGTCTTGATCTCCGGCGCCCGTGTCGCGGCCCTGGGCCGGTGGCGCGATTTTTCCCGCGCCATCGCCCAACCCGCCGCCGATCTGGGCGAGGTCATTCTCCTGCCCGGCCTGGTCAACGCCCACTGTCATCTGGATTACACCGACATGGCGGGCCAGCCGCCGCCGAAACAATTTCCCGATTGGATCAAGGGCCTCCTGGCCCGCAAGGCCGCCGCCGGCTACACCGATTACGCGCAGGCCTGGCTGCGCGGCGCCGCCATGCTCCTGCGCGCCGGCGTGACCACCGTCGGCGACATCGAAGCGGTCCCGGAGTTGCTGCCCGAGGTCTGGTCCTCCACGCCGTTGCGCGTGGCTTCGTTCCTGGAACTGACCTGCGTGCGCAGCCGGCGCGAGCCTGCCGCCATCCTGCGCGATGCCGCCGCCAAAATCGCCGAACTCCGCCCCGAACCCGGCTTCGTCGGCCTTTCCCCGCATGCCCTCTATTCGACCACCCCCGATCTGCTGCGCGCCAGCGCCGAACTGGCCGCCCGCCACCATTGGCGCCTGACCATGCACGTCGCCGAATCCATTGATGAATTTGACATGTACGCGCGCGCGCGCGGCCCGCTCCACGACTGGCTGCAAAACCAGCGCGACATGTCGGACTGCGGCCACGGCACGCCCCTCGAGCAAGTCCGCCGCTGCGGCCTGCTGGATGAACGGTTCCTGGCCATTCACGCCAACTACCTGCAACCCGCCGATGTCGGTGCCCTGGCCCAAAGCCGGTCCAGTGTTGTTCACTGTCCCCGCAGTCATGCCTATTTCCGGCACCAGCCCTTTCCCTACGAGGCGCTGGCCGCCGCCGGCGTCAATGTTTGCCTGGGCACCGACAGCCTGGCCAGCGTCGCCCCGGCGCGCCGGCCCGGCCCGGAACTGAATCTGTTCACCGAGATGCAAACCTTCGCCAAGGCCCATCCCGGCGCGGAGCCGGGCGAGATTCTGCGCCTGGCCACTTGCAACGGCGCGCGCGCCCTGGGCCTGCAAGGCAGCGCCGGTGAAATCGCGCCCGACAGCTTCGCCGACCTCATCGCCATTCCGTATCACGGAGACATCAGCCAGGCCGAAACGGCCGTGGTCCATCACCGCGGCCCGGTGGCCTGTTCCATGATCGACGGCCAATGGGTGGTTGGCAAAGGCTGAGGCCGCAAAAGCATTGCAAAAACACGGAGAGCTGTTGTGATTTCTTGTGTTTTGACCTTCTCCGTCCGTCTTCCCTTTCCCCTTTCGCCTTGCTTTCGCCCCCCTGCCTATTGTACAAATGCCCCCGGTCAAGCACGAGTCGTATGAAAACGCGCAAAAACCATGCGCTGGCAGCCCTGTGCCTGCTCTGTGTGTTCCGGGCTTCGGCTGCCACGCATTACGTCAACGTCAATAACTCCGCCCCCGCCCCGCCCTACACTAATTGGGCCGCCGCCGCCGTTGCCATCCAAGACGCCCTTGATGTCGCCGGGCCGGGCGACCAAATCCTGGTCACCAACGGCTCTTATCAAGTCGGCACGCGTATCGCCCCCGACGGCTCGACCAATCGCGTCGTCGTGACCAACGCCCTCGCCTTGCAAAGCGTCAACGGTTTCACTGCCACCTCCATCACTGGCGCCACCAACGTGCGCTGCGTTTATCTGACCAACGGCGCCTTCCTCGCCGGGTTTACCTTGAACAGCGGCAACGCCGCCAACGGCGGCGGGATTTACTGCCCCTCCACCAATGTCCTGGTCTCCAATTGCTGGCTCATCCACAACACCGCCGGCAGCGGCGGGGGCGCCTACTCCGGCACATTCACCAACTGCACTTTCTGGACCAATCAATGTCCATTGACAGGCAACAGCGGCGGGGGCGCTTACGGCGCCACGCTCTACAATTGCCTCCTCTCGAATAACTACACCGGCAGCACGTTGAATTCGGGAGCGACCTGTGGCGGCGGGGCATGCGCCTCGGTGCTCTATTCCTGCACCCTGTTCGGCAACAACGCGCGCGGCGCGGGCGCCAACGGCGGCAACGCCTACAACTGCGTTCTGAGCAATTGCACCCTCAAGAATGGCTACGCGGACTTTGATGCCGGAGGCGCATACGAAAGCACACTGACCAATTGCATCCTCTACAACAATCGCGCCCCCAGTGGGAGCGGCGGCGGCGTTTTGGGCGGCACGCTTTACAACTGCGGCCTTTACTGGAATAGCGCCGGATCAATGGGCGGCGGGGCCGACTTCTCCGCGACCCTTTACAACTGCATACTCACAAATAACACGGCTAATTATGGCGGAGGCGAGGGGTCCAGCACGCTGGTCAATTGCCTGCTCTTCAACAATAGTTCCGGCGGCTACGGCGGCGGCGCTTACTACGGCACCCTGATCAACTGCACCCTCGTTTCCAACACCACCCTCCTCTACACCTACGGCGGCGGCGCCTACAACTGCACGCTCGACAATTCCGTTATTTACTACAATACGGCTGGCGGCACCGCGGCCGATGTCTCCAGTTGCACCCTCAACTACTGCTGCTCACCGGCCGCCGCCGGCTTCGGCAACATCACCAACGCGCCCCTTTTCGTTGCGCCAACCGCCGGCAACTGCCGCCTTCAATCCAACTCTCCCTGCATCAACTCAGGCAGGAATTCCTACGTCACCACCACCACCGATCTCGACGGCAACCCCCGCATCGCCGGCGGCACCGTGGACATGGGCGCCTATGAATATGCAACCCCTGCCTCGCTGATCTCCTATGCCTGGCTTCAGCAGTACGGGCTCCCCATCGACGGCTCCGCCGATTCCGCCGACTACGACAACACCGGCATGACCGTTTATCAGGACTGGATCGCCGGATTGAATCCCACCAATCCACTCTCCGTCCTGAAGATGAACTCCGTGCTCGCCACAAACAGTCCCCCCGGCTTGGTCGTCACCTGGCAAAGTGTCAGTGGCGTCACCTATTTCCTCCAAAGCAGCTCCAACTTGGGCAGCCAGCCGGCCTTCTCCACCATCAGAAGCAACATCACCGGCCAATCCGTTTCCACCAGCTACACCGACACTGCCGCCACCAACCCTTCCTCCTATTTCTACCGCGTCGGAGTCAGTCATTAAAACCCCGGGGCCGGGATTTATCTCGATGGCCCACTGATGCAGGCCCAGCCGCGAAGCTTCTGATACGTTCGCCAGAGTTATTCAGCCGAGGGCGAGGAGCGCCCCCGAAAGGTCGTCCTTGATGCCGGCCCGCCGCCGAGTGGCCTCAGATTTTCAACTCCACGCCTTCCCTTGCCGCCATGATGTTCAAGGCCGCGCCGTGGGCGGCGGCGCGCTGGCGGCACCACTGCACCTTCTCATCAATCGCCCGGTCGGTGCTTTCCGGGTCGTGATGGAAGAGGGCCAGGCTTTTGGCCTTGGCCTGAATGGCAAGGTCGGTCGCGGAGTAACACGAGGAATGACCCCATTTCCTCTTGGCGGCGTATTCCTTGTCATCGTACTGAGCGTCGAGGATGAGCAGGTCCGCTCCCTGCATCGCTTTGATGAGCGCCTTTGGGCAGCGGCGCAGCGGGCCTTTGTTGTCGGGATCGGGAAAGACGTCCCAGGCGCCGATTTCCAGCTCGTTGTCGGTCGCATAGACGATCTTGCGCCCCTCTTTTTCGAAGCAATAGGCCTGGCAGCCGCCGGGATGGTTGAGCGGGAAAGCGCTCACCGCCACCCCGTCGATCATCTTGCGCCCGCCCAAATCGTGGTCCGCAATGCTCGCCCCCAGGTCCTTGAACGAAACGGGGAAATAATCCGAACTCATCTGCCCGGACAGCAATTGATAGGGGCTGACGCCGTTGTCATGCCGGCCATAGACGCGAATCTGGGTGGAGGGCAAATAGACCGGGGCAAAATAGGGGAAGCCCTGGATGTGGTCCCAATGGGTGTGGCTGATCAACAGATGGAGGTGCTTGGGCGCCGGGCGGCGCTTCAGCAGGTCCTTGCCCAGCTCGCGGATGCCCGAGCCGGCGTCGCAAATGAACACGGTGTCCCCAAACCGCACCTCCACGCAGGGCGTGTTGCCCCCGTAAACCCGCGTCCAACTGGCCGGAGTCGGGATCGATCCGCGCGTTCCCCAGAACTTGACAAAAGCCGCCATTCAATCCTCGTGGTAAACAAAGACATTATCGGCCACCTGGATGACATCGCCATCGTGCAGCACGGCGGAGTGGACCTTGACGCCGTTGAGAATGACGCCGTTGCGGCTTTCGTTATCCACCAGCACACAATCGTTGCCGCGCACGCGCAAAAACGCATGCTCTCGCGACGCCCGTTTTGACGACAGGCGCAGGTGCGCATCCGGCGACCGGCCCATCACCGTCTCCTCGCGGGTCAGGGTGATCAACCGTTGCGTGCCGTCGCCTTCAAATTCCGAAAGCGAATGCCGCCGCCGCTCCCGCTCCCGCCGCAGGATCCTGATGGTGGCCGTCATTTTTGCTTCAGCGTTACTCATGATTTCAGCACGTCAATACAATACCATTACTGGGACGCTTTGAAAAGTTACCGCAACCGCGCCCCGGCGCAAGTCCGCATTGCAGAACGGGTTGTGCCGGCGGATTGGGCAGGGCGGTGGGAAGGGACTTGACGGGAGGACCGGTTGAGCGCATTTCGTTGCGGACGCTGCCTGCCGGGTTTCGCCGGCAGGGCGGCGCGCTCAATGAGAACCAACCGCATCTGGACTCTGCTCTTCCCGCCGCTGGGCTTGGTCCGGCTTTGGCGCGCGAAGGACATCCGCCTTTGGCGCAGAATTCTTGGCACGATCGGGATCCTTTTTTACTTGATCCCCTACACCATTGCGGTTGGCGCGCTGGTGATTTGGCTTTTAGGGCTGGAGATCGAATGGCGCGGCGGTTTTCCTCCCGCTCTGACCTGGCACAAGACGCACCCGAACTACGATGCCGTCGAAGCCAGCCGCAAGGCGCAGGCCACAACGGCCGCCGCCCTCCCGCCGCCCGCCGGCGAGGCGGAATGGCCCGGCTTTCGCGGGCCGGATTGCGACGGCCGCTGGGACCGGCAACCCATCGCTTCCCATTGGCCGGCCGGCGGCTTGCGGCCTCTGTGGAAACAGCCCATCGGCGGCGGCTACGCTTCCTTTGCCATTGCCGGCCAGCGCGCCTTCACCATCGAGCAGCGGCGCGACAACGAGGCCGTGACCGCCTATGACCTGCGGAACGGCCGCGAACTTTGGGCCACGACGTATCCCGCCCATTTCAACGAAATGATGGGCGGCGACGGGCCGCGCGCCACACCCTGCTTTAGCGAGGGAAAGGTATATTCGCTCGGCGCCTTGGGTGATTTGCTCTGCCTGGACGCCGTGAACGGGAAGGTCATCTGGCAGGTGAACATTTTGAAGGACAACCAGGCCGAGTTGCTCCGCTGGGGCACCTCCTCCTCGCCGCTGATTGTCAATGATAAGGTGATTGTTCAGCCGGGCGGGCCGGATGGCAAATCGGTCGTCGCCTATGACAAATTGTCGGGCAAACCGATCTGGCGCGTGTTGGACGACGCGGCCGCTTATTCCTCTCCCGTCCTGACCCAATTGGCGGGCGAGGAGCAATTGTTGGTCGTGACCGAACGCCGCGCCGCCGGCTTGCGTCCCGGCGACGGCGCGCTGCTCTGGTCCACGCCCTGGCTGGTCATGCAGGGCCGCATGGCGCCGCACAACATGGCCCAGCCTTTGTTGCTGGCGTCCAACCGCTTCTTGCTGTCCTCCAGCTACGGCAAGGGTTGCGAAGCCGTTGAAATCTCCCGCGCGCCCGCCGGTTTCTCGGCCCGGACGCTTTGGAAGAACATGGCGCTGAAGAACCATTTCACCAGCTCGATTCTGTGGCGCGGGTACGTCTATGGTTTGGACGAAGACATCCTGGTTTGCCTGGATGCCCAAACCGGGGAAAGAAAATGGAAGGACGGCCGCTACGGCTACGGGCAAATCATCGCCTCGGGCGATTTGATCATCGTGCTGTGCGGCGACGGCCAATTGGCGCTGGTCAAGGCGGCGCCGGACCGTTTCCAGGAATGGTCCCGATTCCAGGCCATTGACGGGAAAACCTGGAACCATCCCGCCATCGCCGGCGGCAAGCTCCTCGTCCGCAACGCCGTCCAGATGGCGTGCTTTGACTTGAGCCCCTGAGACGGGTCTTGAGTATCTCCCCGGCTTGAGGCATGGTAAGTAGCCCGACAGATGGATCACATCCGCAACATTGCCATTATCGCTCATGTTGACCACGGCAAGACCACTTTGGTGGATTGCCTGCTCAAGCAATCGGGGACTTTTCGCGCCAACCAGGCCATTTCCTCCGAGGAACGCATCATGGACAGCATGGACCTGGAACGGGAAAAGGGCATCACCATCCGCGCCAAGAACGCCGCCTTCAAATACAAGGATTACCATGTGAACATCGTCGATACCCCCGGCCACGCCGATTTCGGGGGCGAGGTGGAGCGCATCATGAACATGATCGACGGCGTGTTGCTGGTGGTGGATGCGGCCGACGGGCCGCAGGCCCAGACGCGTTTCGTGTTGCGCAAGGCCCTGGAAGCCGGCGCCAAGCCGATTGTTGTCATAAATAAGATAGACCGCGACAACGCCATGCCCCACCAGGTGCTGGACGAGGTCTTCGACCTGTTCGTTTCCCTGCACGCCACCGACGAGCAGTTGGACTTTCCGGTGGTCTATACCAGCGCCCGGGACGGTTACGCCAAATGGGACATCAAGCAGGAAAGCTCCAACATGGAACCGCTTTTCCAGGCCATCATCAAACACATCCCGGCGCCGCGCGCCCATGCCGGCTCGGAGTTCAAGATGCTGGTCGCCAACCTCGATTATTCGGATTACGTGGGGCGCATTGCCTTCGGCAAAATCTACAGCGGCAAGGTCGCGGTGGGCGAGGCCGCCGCCTGCCTGCACGGCGACGGACGCAAGAGCACCGGCAAGATCACCGCCATCTTCCACTTCGAAGGGCTCAAGCGCATTGAAATCCCCGAAGCCCACGCCGGCGACGTCGTGGGCATCGCCGGGTTCGAGGAGGTTTTCATTGGGGAAACCATCACGGACAATGTCACGCGCCAGCCGCTGCCGTTTGTGCCGATTGACCCGCCCACCATTCAAATGCAGTTCGCCGTCAACGACGGGCCCCTGGCCGGCCTGGACGGCAAACTGGTCACCGCCCGCCACATTTGGGAGCGGCTGACCAAGGAAATCCGCACCAACGTCGCCTTGCGCATCGCCCAGACGGAGGCGCCCAATATTTTCAACGTGGCGGGGCGCGGCGAGATGCAGATCGCCATTCTGGTGGAGCAGATGCGGCGCGAAGGCCACGAGGTGCTGGTGTCGCGCCCGGAAGTCATTTACCGCCGCGACGCCGCCGGGGCATTGCTGGAGCCAATCGAGAAACTCTTCCTGGAAATTCCCAAGGACGCCATGGGCGTGGTCATGGAAAACCTCTCCGGGCGCAAGGCGGAGATTGTGAAGATGGAACATCACGGCCAGGAGGTGACGATTGAGGCGCTGATCCCGATGCGCGGGCTGATCGGGTTCGAGACGGACCTGGTCAACACCACGCGCGGCCTGGGGGTGATGAGCCACCTGTTCCACGAATACGGGCCGGACCGCGGCGAGATGGTGGCGCGCAAGAACGGCTCCCTGGTCAGCATGCAGGACGGCGAAGCCATGGCCTACGCCTTGAACATGGTGCAGGAACGCGGCCGGCTCATGGTCGATCCGGGTGACAGGATTTACAAAGGCATGATCGTGGGGGAAAACGCGCGCGAGAACGACATCCCGGTCAACCCGTGCAAGGCCAAGCGCCTGACCAACATGCGCTCGACAGGGGACGGCAAGGGCATTCAACTGGAGCCGCCCCTGCGCCTGTCGCTGGAGCGCGCCCTGGAGTACATCGGCCCGGATGAATACGTCGAGGCCACTCCCAAGCACCTGCGCCTGCGCAAAAAAATCCTGGACGAAACCCGGCGCAAACGCGCCGCGCAAGCCAGGACGGCCAAAACGGTTGCAGCCTGATTCTGGACAAACCCGGTTGCCCGCGGAACCCGCAGAATAACGCGGAAAACAAAAGTGAATCTCTGTCTCCGCCTCTGCCTTATTCCGCGTGTTCCGCGGGCGCGATTCAGAGGCGTTTACAGCGCAGATTCATCAAGTTCCGCCTTGCCAAAACCTGAATTGTTTGACATATTGTCTGACATGAAGACGGTTACGTTGCGATCGTTGCGCCGGGACGCGGATCTCCTTGACTCGGTGGCCGGGGGGGAAGAGTTGTTGGTGACCCGCTTCGGCAAGCCTTATGTCCGTATTGTTCCCGCGAACCAGTCCCTCTCCTTTATGGGGGCGGGGAAGCATTTTGGCGTGAAGAAACCCGTATCGCCCGACCCTGTTCCGCGGCCTGAATGGAAGGGATTGGCTTGAAATACCTGCTCGATACCGCGCCTTGGATCAACGGCATGACGCTTCCCGGCACATTGCCAGAGCGCGTCCGGCGGCTGTTGGAAACCGATGAAATGAAAGGGCTTTGCAGCGTCAGCCTGCTGGAGACGGCAATACTGCATCGCTTGGGGTGGTTGGAATTGCAGGGCACTTTGCCGCAATTTTTCGCGGCGGGATTGTCCGCTGATTTGCAACTGTTGGAATTGACCCCGGCCATTGCCGCAAAGACAAATGAGCTAAGGGATTTTCATGGAGACCCGTTTGACCGGACGATTGTTGCCACCGCCGCGACCTTGAATTTGACGCTGATCACGACTGATCCGGCCATTCGCGATACGAAACAGTGTGCCGTTGAGTTTTATCCCTTCAAACCGACACGCGCCAAAAAGTGATATGCCCAGTGTCTATATCAAGACGTACGGCTGCCAGATGAACGAGCGCGATTCGGAGGCGGTCGCCGCCCAGCTCGTCGCCAAAGGTTACACTCTGGCCCCCTCCGAGGCGGTGGCGGACGTGGTGCTGCTCAACACGTGCAGCGTGCGCGACCTGGCGGAACGAAAGGCCCTCGGCAAAATGCGCACCCTCGCCGCCGCCCTCCGCCGCGAGCGGCCCGGCGTGGTGCTGGGTTTCCTGGGCTGCATGGCCCAAAGCCGCGGAGGCCAATTGATCGACCAGGCGCCGGGCGTGGACCTGGTGGTCGGCACCCAGAAATTCCACCGCACCGCCGATTACCTGGACGACCTGCTGGCCGGCCGGCGGGAGAAAATTGTTGACGTCGAGAGCGAGGCGGGCAGCGAAGCCACCATCCGGGAACACCTGCCGGCGGGGCGGCAGGGGGGCCACGGACACGCGGCGCCCGCCACCGCATTGGTCAGCATCATGCAAGGGTGCAACCAACATTGCACCTTTTGCATCGTGCCGCAGACGCGCGGGGAGGAACGGAGCCGGGCGATAGAGGACATCGTTGCGGAATGCCGGCAATTGGTGGAAGGCGGGGCCAGGGAAATCACCCTGCTGGGCCAGATCGTCACCAGTTATGGCAAACACGACCTGCCGGCCAGGAACGGCCAGTCCGGTTTTGTCCGGCTTCTGGCCGCGGTGAACGAGATCGACGGCTTGGAGCGCCTCCGATTCACAGCGCCGCATCCCAAGGGGTACGGCGACGACCTGGTGGCGGCCTACGGGGAGCTGCCCAAGTTGTGCGAAAGCGCGCACCTGCCGGCGCAAAGCGGCAGCGACCGCATCCTCAAAGCCATGCATCGCGGCTACACGCGGGAGCGGTTTCTGGGCCTGGTCGGGAAGTTGCGCCGGGCCCGGCCCGGCATGGGCATCACGACCGACCTCATCGTCGGTTTTCCGGGCGAGACGGAGGAGGATTTCGAGTTGACGCTGGAGCTGGCGCGCGAGGCGCAGTTCGACAACGCTTACCTTTTCAAATACTCCCCGCGCCAGGACACCGCGGCCGCCGCCATGCCGGACCCGGCGCCGGCCGGGGTCAAGGAAGAGCGCCACGCGCGGTTGCTGGAGGAGATCAACAGCATTGGCCGCCGCCGCTACGCGGCGCTGGTCGGGGAAATCCGGCAAATCCTGGTGGAAGGGCCGAGCCGGAAGAATCCTGCCCGGTACATGGGCCGGACGCGCTGCAACAAGATCGTGCTTTTCCCGGGCCACGAGCGTCATCGCGGCCAGTTGATGGACTTGAGAATCGTACGGGCCGGCTTGTTCACCCTCTACGGCGACCCGGCGATTCTGGATGCCGATTGAGGCTGTGGCGGCTTGATTTAATCAACGCCGGCTGATACTTTAATCGGATCAAGGACATCTATGAAACCGAAGCGCACGCTGGCGGGGCTGGTCGCAGTCTCCCTTTTGGCTTTCACCCCTTCGCTCCTGGCCCAGGCGGGCCTGCCGATTTATACCGACAATTTGGTCAATGATTTCCAGGACTGGAGTTGGATTCCGCATAACATGGCCAACACGTCCCCCGTGCATAGCGGCCAGTACTCGATCAGCGCCTCGGCCAACACCAACGATGGAGAGGGTCTTCAGTTTGGGCAGTCTCTGTACAATCAGTATCAGGGCGGCTTTGACTGCACGCCGTACCTGGACGTCATGTTCTGGGCCAACGGCGGCCCCACGGGCGGCCAGGTGCTGATCGTCTATGCCACTTACGGCACCAATCGCACCTGGAGCAACGGCCGCGCCTTATGGCCTCTGTGGACCAATTCCTGGCTGCAATACACCATCCCTTTGTCCGTCCTCCTGCCCGCCGGGATATCGAATGTGAACGGTTTTATCATCGAATTGTCGCCCAACGGCCCGACCAACACCTTTTACGTGGACGACATTTCCTTGTTCCCCCGGCCCGCCCCCGCCTTGCAACATATCTCGGTCAACGCCGTGGAAACCCTGCGCGCCGCCGACCCGCGCTGGTTCGGCGCCAACGCCGGGGTGTGGGACGAATTCTTCGACACGGCCGCCACGTCCAACGCCCTGAGTGCGGCCGGCATTCTGTCCATGCGCTTCCCCGGCGGGTCGCTTTCGGACCAGTATAATTGGGCCACGGGCCTGACCGGCACATGGTCCAACGGGGTGCTCCTTTACAGCACTTCCTATCCCACGACTTTTTCCAATTTCATGCACATCGCCACCAACTTGGGCCTGCGCGCCTTCATCACGGTCAATTACGGCACCGGCACGAGCAACGAGGCGGCCGCCTGGGTGCTCAATGCCAACGTGACCAATCACTGCGGCTTCAAATGCTGGGAAGTGGGCAACGAAGTCTATGGTGCCTGGGAACAGGACAATAACAACCCGCCCAATGATCCCTACACCTACGCCGTCCGCTTCGCCGGTTACCAAGCGCTCATGAAAGCCGCCGATCCTTCCATCGAAGTCGGCGCCGTCAGCACGCCCGGCGAGGACAGTTACAACACCTACACCAACCATCCGGCCACCAACTCCGCCACCCGCCAGGTCCATTGCGGCTGGACGCCGGTCATGCTGGCCACCCTCAAGAGCCTGGGCGTCACCCCCGATTTTCTCGTCTATCACTTTTACCCCGAATACACGCCGTATGACAACCCGGCGCCGGACGATGA
>Ga0326727_10015599_pt1 | contig 16263 bp, 6 predicted proteins | sample MB2enrmetagenome_FD_207643 | JGI IMG/M metagenome (GOLD analysis project Ga0326727, IMG submission 207643) | Lab enriched peat soil microbial communities from McLean, Ithaca, NY, United States - MB29MY | ecosystem: Environmental > Terrestrial > Soil > Wetlands > Peat | place: USA: New York...
CCAGCGGGGCGACGGCGACCAGTTGCACGTTCACAATCAACAATGCGCTGGCACTGCCGTGCCCGAGCGTCACAACGGGTGTGGCAGGGACGGCATTCAGTAGTCAACTGACGGCCACCGGCGGGGTCACTCCGTATACTTACGCGGTCGTCGGCACGCTGCCGGCCGGGTTGACGCTGAGCGGTACGGGGCTCGTCAGCGGCACGCCGACGGCGGCGGGCACGTTCACAATCAAGGTAACGGACGCCAACGGGGCGACGGCGACCAGTTGTATGTTCACCATCTCGGGCGCGCTTACACTGCCGTGTCCGAGCATCACAACAGGTGAAGTGAATGCAGCGTTCAGCAGCCAGCTTTCGGCTGCAGGGGGAGTCGCTCCATATACTTACTCGCTGGCCTCAGGGAGCCTGTTGGGTCTGACGCTGAGCAGCACGGGCCTGGTGAGCGGCACTCCGACCGCAGCGGGCACGTTCACGATCAAGGTAATGGACTCCACCGGGGCAACGGCGACCAGCTGCACGTTCACAATCAACAATGCGCTGGCACTGCCGTGCCCGAGCGTCACAACTGCTGAAGTCGGCACGGCTTTCAGCAGCCAGTTGTCGCCGACGGGCGGCGTCGCACCCTTTACGTACTCGGTTGGTACCGGTAGTTTGTCGGGTCTGATGCTGAGCGGCACAGGCCTGGTCAGCGGCACACCGACCGCATCCGGCAGTTTCACCATCAAGGTAATGGACGCCACCGGAGCGACCGCGACCAGTTGCACGTTCACCATTAACGCTGCGCTGTTGCTGCCCTGCCCGACCGTCACCACCGGTGAAGTCAATGTCCCGTTCAGCACCCAACTGTCTGCTTCGGGCGGTATCGCGCCTTACACTTATTCAATGTCGGGCACAGTGCCGAGCGGCCTGACCTTGAGCAGTTCGGGCCTTGTGAGCGGCACGCCCACGGTTACCGGCAGATTCTTCGTCACGGTAACGGACGCAGCCGGAGCCACGGCGACCAGTTGTAGCATTACGATCAACGGGCCGCTCTCGCTGCCATGCCCGAGTACCACAGCGGGTGACGTGGGAGCGGCGTTCAGCAGTCAACTGGCGGCTACCGGCGGAGTCACTCCGTATAGTTACGCGGTCGTCGGCACGCTGCCGGCCGGGTTGACGCTGAGCGGCGCGGGTCTGGTCAGCGGCACGCCGACGGCAGCGGGCACGTTCACAATCAAAGTAACGGACGCCACCGGAGCCACCTCGACCAGTTGCACATTCACGATCTCAAACGTGCTTACACTGCCGTGCCCGACTACCACAACGGGTGAAGTAGGCGTGAGCTTCAGCAGCCAGCTTTCGGCCGCAGGCGGAGCGGCTCCGTATACTTACGCGGTCGTCGGCACGCTGCCGGCCGGGCTGACGCTGAGCGGCACGGGCCTGGTCAGCGGCACGCCGACCGCAGCGGGCACGTTCACGATCAAGGTCACGGACGGGAACGGGGTCTCGGCAACCAGTTGCACCTTCACCATCCTCAGCCATGTAGCGATGACTTGCCCCGCTACGCTTACGGGAGCGGTCGGAAACCCATTCAGCGCGACCCCGACAGTTTCCGGCGGTTTGACGCCTTATGCTTTCTCGCTATCGCTTGGCACGTTGCCGAACGGTCTGACTTTAAGCGCCACGACCGGCGCGATAACCGGAACTCCTACCGTTGCCGGCGGCTTCACGCTCCAGGTGACAGACGCCGAAGCAGCGCTTGCCGCAACAACGTGTGCATTTAACATCAACCCGCCGTCCCTGCACATCACCACTACGTCTCTTCCAGGCGTAGTGCAGAATGCGGCCTACAGCGCTACAGTGATGGCTGCGGGCGGCACGGCGCCATACACCTGGACAGCCGGCACTCCTTTCCCGACCTGGCTGAGTATCAATTCTTCCACGGGTGTGATCAGTGGAACTGCGAACAGGGGCGCGGGGACGTTCCCGCTTCAGGTGGTGGTCAGCGACAACAGCAACCCGCAGCAGGTTGCGACGTCTGTGAACCTCAGCGTGGTCGTCACTCCGCTCACCTTTGCGTTTGTCAACACCTCGCCGCTGCCGTCTGCCACGGTTGGGATGCAGTACGTCGAACCCATAGCGGTGCAGGGCGGTACCCCTCCTTACAATTATTCGGTACTGCAAACGAGCCTGCCGAGTTGGCTGACGTTCGACGTGACAGGCGCCGCATGCGGCACCACTGGACCTACCCTCTGCGGCATTCCGCCGTCGATTCAGGTGGACAATATCGCAATTACGGCTTCGGATTCCGGGGGAAATCAACTGAATACGACGTTCGCGTTGTCAGTTGTCAACGTCGGTGGAGACACGATTTCGGTCTCCGCCGATGGCGGGTCGAATTCCAGCTTCGTGGTCGGTCAGGGCTTACAGGTGCCGATGACTATCGCGTTCAACCCGGCGCTTACCAGCCCTCTAACCCTCACAATCACACCCAGCACGTCCGGACTGGTAACGTTTAGCGAAACACAAACAAGCACAGTGTCGAACACATACACGGTGACCGTACCGGCTGGAACTCCTGCCTTTTCTGTCTATGTCCAGGGGGTTGCGTCGTCCGGAACCACCACGCTCACGGTAAGCGCGCCACCCTATACGGCTGGGACCGGGACCGTGACGCTCGCCAACTCAGGATTTGTTCTCTCGGGCCCGGGCGGCGTCGGCGGACCTTTCAGCAGCTTTGAGGGGGTCACCACCGGGCTGACAGTCCTTGCGGCCCGGCTTGACAGCAATGGCCTGTTTGCCGAGAACCAGCAGGTGGCCAGCAACCCGAGCTGCCAGACGGTCAACATGCAGCAGGTTTGCACGCAGATAACCACCAGCGTGCCCCTCACCGTGTCACCGTCAACCCTCGGCACTTTGTCGGCGAACCCGCTCACATTCTCGGGCGGCGTATCCAGTGTAGCCCTGAATTTCAAGGCCAGCACTGTCAGCACGGGAACCGGTACGGTTTCGATAACCAGTCAGCCGTCCGGATTTACCACGCCCACGACAGGAACCAGCGTTGGCTTTACCATAACGCCCAGCGGCTTCACCCTACCCACGTTGACGGTTGGCAACGATCTGCAGGTGCAAACGGCAATCACTGTGAACGGGTCCTCGGCGAGTGCTTCAACGATCACGTTGCAGAGCTTAAATCCCGCCCAACTGCAGTTCTACAACACGGAAACGGGAACGGGAAAGGGTGAAACGGGAACGGCCTCGGGGTCAGTCACCCTTACGATACCTGCTGGCGCAACGCAGTCCTCCAATTTCTGGGTGCGCGGATACGGCGCGCCTGGAACGGTAGGATACACAATAACTTCGTCGGCTTTCGGTAACACCAGTGGTTCGGTTACAATCGGCCAATCCGGCCTCGTTATTGCCACCCCGGGCGGGCCCGATGCCAACTTCTCGTTGAGCCCCGGCTCCTCCTTCGCGGACCTGACCATCGAAACGGCCCTCGTGAATAGTTCGGGGTCCCCCCTTCAGCTTCAGGAGGTTGCGGCCGACCAGTCCATAAGTGTTACTGTGACCAGCAGCAACCTGAGTACCGGCACAATCAGTTCGTCACCGATTACGATCGCCGGCGCCACGACGGGTGCAACTACCACGTTCTCTCCGCTTTCCACCGGCACCTCAACCATTACCGCCGCCGGCCCGAATGGTTTCGTGCCATCCAATGACCCGGCTCTATCGGCCTCGGTGAAGGCGACCGTCACAACCTGCACTCTAAGCGTCAATAACGGAGTGACCGTCGGTCAGTTCCTCGAGGCCGAGGCTGAAGTAATTACGGCTTGTCCGGCCGGAATCAACGGCACTCCGGTTACACTGACGAGTAACTCTCCCTTTGTGCAGCTGGCGGTCAACCCGACCGACCCGGGATCGAACTCGATCACAGTCACCGTGCCCGCGGGTCAACATGTCGCGACTTACTGGGTGTATGGTCTGGGAACCGGGTTGACGTCCGGAGAAGGCGCCTCGCCTCAGACGGTGACGTATACAGCCAGCACAACCTCGAACGGGTCCGGGACAGATACCGTGACTCTGGCCCCTTCCGCAATCCTTGTTTCGGGACCGAACGACGCGTTTGGATCCTTCAGCGTGAGTGCTTCATCGGGTGGTGCGCAAGCTATGACCGTCGTCACTGATGTGCTTACGAACGACGGGAACAACACGCCTACAAACGATGGTTTTGGGCAGCCGCTTGCAGGAAACGCAGGCAACAATCCCCTGCTTGTGACGCTCGCTAACAGCAATTCGTCAGCAGGTTCGTTGGCCCCGCTCACTGTCAGTATTGCTCCCGGAAATTTCATGGGCACTGCCACGTTTACGCCAACGAGCCCCGGTAACACGACAATATCGGTAACCCAACCGGCAGCGTGGATTGGGAACGTCGGAACTTACCCATCAGGCGTCGGGCCGCTGAATCTGACGCAGGTGCTGATCACCGTTACGCAATGAGGACGGCAATGATCCGATTTATCCCCCTTGCGGGCGTCCTTGCTCTCTGGGCTTTCGCGCCATGCCCAATCTTGGCTGGCGCGGACCTTTCGGCCGAGTCCGTAACGGTCGCCCGGAATCTACAGGCGCCCGCAAGGATTACGGTCGGGAGGCCGGTGCCACCCGAGGGCCTGCAGGTCACCCTGACCAGCGACGACCCGAGCCGTCTTCTGTTGTCTAAAGGGCAGGACCAGCCAGGCTCGGCGACAATCTCTCTGAATCTTTTGCCGCACTCCGTCCGGAGCCCGGAATTCATGTTGCGGGCACTGGCGGCGACCGGGTCGGTGAGCTACACGATATCTGCGCCTGACCGCGAGAGTGGGAAAGGTGCAGCCACGCTCGTACCATCGGCGATCGTCATTTTAGGTCCCCTCAAAGCGCCCGGATTTTCGACTACGCCGAGAGGCGACCCCACGAAAGTGACCATCGTTTCGGTTGCCCTGAATTCAGAAGGGAAGATCCTTCAAGACCAGCCAGTGGCGGCCGACTCACCACTTGAGGTGCAGATTGCAAATTCCAATCCTGTCGCAGGCAAGCTGCGACAGTCGACGCTGAAGTTGGCCGGAGGATTCAGTTCGGCATCGACCTATTTCGAGCCTGCGGCCGAGGGTGATTCGACGATTGCTGCCGTTCAGCCCGCCGGTTTTTCCACTCCCGCTGAACGCGCGTCGATCATTGCCACTGTTACAAAACCAGCCTTGGCTATTGCCGGCGATATTTTCCTTGGCAAGGACCTCCAGACCCCTGCCTCCCTGATTCTGGGCGAAAACGCGCCTCCTGGCGGTGTGACTGTGACTTTGGTCAGCGCCGACAGTTCCCGGCTGGTCTTGTCCGCCAAAGAAGATTCGCTCGGGTCGGGTTCTCTCAAAATTACTGTCCCCGCGGGTGAGCATAGTGCCCTGTATTTCATTCAGGCACTTGGCGATTCGGGCGATGTCGCTTATTCGGCATCTGCGCCTGGATTTCGGTCCAAGTCCGGCTTGGTGGGACTCACCGCATCGGGTTTCGTCATCGCGTCGGAAAGCTACGGGCCTCCCGATGAGGGCAACGTAAAGCGGAAGATCGGGAATCACCCTGACCGTGAGGTTTTCGTTTCTCTGGCCGCGGCCAAAGGCCGTCCGGAGAAGTTCGTGGTTTTCTCGGCCTACATTGACCGCGAGAGCGGCAGATCCGCCGACTTCACAGTCCAGCCTCTTCGCGCGGGAGTCAGCGCTACCGTGCTACTGAAGAGCAGCAATCCGGAGGTGGCGACCATTAATTCGCAGGTGACGATCAAGCCGGGTTTCAATCGCGCGATCTGCGAAGTCACTCCCTTGAAAGAGGGTAAGACCGTGATTTCGCTTGCTACGCCGGCCGGTTTTTCGACGCCGAAAAACTCGACCTCGGTACCAACGACAGTCACGCAGTGATTATGCGGAGGAGCGTCGAGACTATCCACCCTGAGATCCCCACATAAGATTCAGGTACCGGTACGTGTCTCGACGTTAGCCGGACGGGAATTGATCAGTTTCGAAGTATAGTGTATTATGTTGGTGACCAAGTGCGCGAAAACTGGGCTTCTCCTTAAAATGAGAGAAAAAAATTGGAGGGTAACGTTGTTCAAATCTTATATTTTGTGTGCGGCCCTTGTGCTGCTCCCGGGCTGCGTATTCGGCAGTTCGATAGTGATCGATTACAGCTGGGCGCAGGTGGGAAATACCGGGAATACATATATTTATACGTATTCTGTAGATAACATGCCGACCGGGACGTTTCCGGTACAAGTGTTCGACATTCTATTCGATCCGACCCTGTATCAGGAGACCTCTATCACAAACGTGACGCCGGAGCCGCTGAATACAGAGTGGTCGCCGACGATTCTTTTCTCGGTAGGCAGCGAGCCGGCAGCATTCGATGCCGAGTCGCAATCGGGAATTGCCGTCGGTGATACAGTCGGCGGATTCGCTGTGGAGTTCAATTATCTGGGCCAGGGCAGTCCGGGCTCGCAACCGTTCGAGATTTACAACCTGTCGTACACTATGATCCAATCTGGTACGACCCAACTCGCCGGTGCCCCAGAGCCTTCTTCAGGGTCCTACATCGTCGGAATTTTGTTGGTGTGTGGCGTCTGGGCAGTTCGCCGGAAGCTCGTCCAGCATTCGCCACGGAGCGGTGAGGGAACGACCCAGGCTTATTCAAAAGAACTAATCCGTCTTTCGTAGTTGTGTAGATTAGTCCACCTGCCGGATATGCAACGGCACAACCTGCTGATATCATGCCAAAGAGGAATACCGATGAATTTCCAAACACCGCCGGTCGCCACTTTGGATCGCATGCCCAGCGTAGATACAACTAACGGCAGCGAGATAGTTATTCTTCGAACTGCCTCGCAACGTATGCCAAAAGCCGGCATTTTCGCGGTTGCGCCAGTTCTCTATCTTGTAGTTATCCTTATCCTGTTCCCGGGCACGGGCAGCGCAGACACGTTGATTGCGTTCAGCAATTCGGGCCCATCAACCGGGACCCTTAGTGGAAACACCGTCGCCGGAGTTACGTTCAATACGATCGACAGTACCGCCGTCAATAACTTCATTGAGTCCTACTCGAACGACGTGCTGACATTCGTAGTCAGCGGAGGCGGAAATCTTGCAGCCTCGGGACTTTTCAGTAATGTCAGCGGCACCTTCATTACGATCGACGAGACGGCTCCGACCTTCGGGACTAATCCCCAATCGGTCAACCTCTTCACTACAGTCTCCAGTTTCACTGCTTCCCCGGCATTTCTAGCCGATCTTGGCTTGCCCAATCTGGTCAGCCTTGATTCGGCGCCGCTGACAACCGAAATATCCGTTACAGCTCAGGCAAATGGGTCTATCATCAGCACCAACGCGCAATTAGAGGTTCAGGTCGTGCCCGAGCCTTCGACACTTTCGATGCTGGGCCTGGGTCTTCTCGGTGCCGGGTGGTTCGGGATGCGCAAGAAAAAGATCGACGTGAACCGCGAACAGGCCGCGTAGCTCCGGCTATGTGCCGGGCTTGGGATTCGTGGTGAGAAGGCAGGGGCAATGTGAAACACACGATCATTTTATCCATTCGAGCGATTTCAGTTCTCAGTCTGGCGATGATGTGCTCTTCGCTGCCCCTCTGCGCTCAGATACCGCCAATCCTGAAGATCGTCGATTCGTCCGGTGACTCGGTCGTCATCGACTCTACGGGTGTGCCGACCGGAACCGGCTCGTTTTCAACCAGTTCCGTTTCGGTCTCGTCCGGTTTCATCCAATGGAGCGGAACTGTTGGGAACTTTAAGCTGACGAACATCAAGGGTGAGACAAAACCCCTGCTCACGCCCCCCTCGCTTGACGTTGAAGTCGGCTTGGTTGTGAACAACGGTGCGAGTCCAGGTGTCGTTACAGTTTCTTTCACCGATACGAACTTTATTGCGTCAGGGCCTGAATCGCTTAACGTACTCGGCAGCGGCGCCACCTTCTCTTCGTACATCGACACAACCAACGCGCCCTTTGGAATGAATACTCCGGTGGGATCGATTGTAAATCCCGGGCAGTCGGTCAGCACGACCTTTAATGTCGTTCCGTTGCGGACGACACGGGTTTCTATGACGGTCGTCGTGACGATCCCTCTCGCGCCCGGCGGCGAATTCATCGACGATTTTGCCCTCTTTGCGGCCACGCCGCCACTAAGCTTAGCGTGTCCGGCTAATACCGGGCAGATTGGTGTGCCGTACAATTCTTCGCTGGTGGCCAGCGGTGGTGTTCCGGCTTACACCTATTCAATCGAGAGCGGTGTTTTGCCGCCTGGTCTGTCCCTCATTCCCAGCACGGGTGCTATCACCGGCACGCCAACCACCGCCGGCAGCTACCCCTTCGTCGCTGAAGTTATGGACTCGTCCGGGGGCACGGCGAACACGGCGACGGCGAGTTGCGGCATTACGATCGGCCCGATGGGCCTGTCGCTGTTTTGCGCAACCGCAACTACAGGCCAGGTCGGAATTCCCTACAATTCTTCACTTACCGCCATTGGCGGCGTCACGCCGTACACGTTCTCCCTCAACAGTGGCTCGCTGCCTCCGGGACTGTCGCTGAACTCCTCGACGGGCGCCATTACTGGCACGCCTGCGGCGGCGGGGAGCTATCCGTTCGTTGCGCAAGTGTCAGACGCAACGGGGAGTCGGACAACTGCCAGTTGCGGGATTGCGATCGCTCCGACTGGTTTGTCGGTCTTGTGCCCCGTGGTAACTACGGGCGCGGTGGGAGTCCCCTACAGTTCGTCACTGGTCGCTGGCGGAGGCACGCCACCCTATGTGTTTTCCATTTCAAGCGGAAGTCTGCCGCCGGGTCTGACCCTTAATACCGCGACGGGAGCCATCACGGGAACGCCGACCATGGCGGCCAGCTATCCGTTCATCGTCGAGGTGACCGATTCCGAGACGCCCGCTGCAACCGCTTTTTCCTCCTCGTGCGGGATTTCCATCGGATCGGCCCTGACAACCTGCGTCACGCGCTATGCTGCTAACCTCGAGATTGGCGAATCGTACATCAACATCGCCAACACTGGCGCCAATGGCGCCCCTCTGCTGGGACCGGGCTTCGGCGCCGCGCTTGGCAATATCTGTGCCAATGTATACACCTTCGATGCCAGTGAGGAGCTGGTTTCGTGCTGCTCCTGCCTTGTCACGCCCGATCAGACCGTGAATCTTGGGGTCATTCGGGACTTGGTTTCACTAACGGTTACAGGCGTGGTGCCAACTTCTGTGACCGTGAAAGTATGTGCCACCCTGACAGGTCTTTTCGGTGAAGATACAAACTGTGGCAACAGCGCGGCAAATGTGACTGCGGGCACGCTCGTCGGCGGCATCGCAGCCTGGAGTACGACGTTGCATGCCACGCCCCAAACCGGCGTTTATGCTACGACGGCGGCGCCCTTAACATCGGTAACTCCGAGCACCGGGGATTTGGCCAGTATTTCCGGCCGATGCGCCAGCATAATAGGCAATGCGAGCGGATTTGGTATCTGCGGGTCCTGCCGGGCCGGCGCACTGGGCGGCCAGAAGTTGTAGCTTGCTGCCGCCAGATGGGAGGCGAGCAGCGTACGCGCCCTGGCGTTCGGGACGTTTCCGCGCTTATTAGTACGTTCTTACGTTCTGGCCGGGAGTACCGGTTCCGCCGACTTCTGGCGGCGCAGAGAAGGCTCGATTGCCTGCGCGGCCGCGCGCTCATCGAATGGTGAGCCGAGGAAGCGGGCGAGGCGGGCTGCGGTATCGGCGGGGTCGGCGAGCGCATCCGCATAATTGATCGCCAGCACCGCAATTTCCGGGTGCTGCGTCAGCCAGGTCTGCACTCGAACCAGTTGCTGAGTGAAAGTACGCCTCAGCCGTTCCTCCGCGATAGCTCCGCCTTTGCGGCCAAGCCGCTGCAGCATCGCGCGCTGTGAAGCGATGACCTCCTGGAGATCCCGCCGCATCAAAATCACTCTGTACTGTTCCCCCGCTGGGAGGAACGGAATCAGCTGGGCCACAACTTTTATGGCCTTGCCGCGCGCCTCGCACAGCCACGAGGCGTCCTCATGCAGGTGCGTCGATCGTTCGTGCTCGAGGTAGCCCCGAACGTTATCTTCGTCGGGCAACCGTTTTTCATCGGTGTAAGGCTCCAGACCAGCTGCGGCAAGCATCTGCATCATCATTGATGTTCCGGTCCGGGGCAGGCCGGCAACAACCGCAATCGTCTGCGAGCGATCGGCGGGAGGGCCTGATTCGCGGTGTTCGAACCCAACGTGTGCCGACGCCTGCAAGGCTGGATCGGACGTGCTGTCGGCATTTTTTCTCAGGTCGGCGCGCACCTGCCTCTTCACGCGCCGAAACTCACTGGCGCGGGCCATCAGCAGGCTTCCTTCGCCAATACGTTCCGGGTCGCGAGCAATGAGACGCCCCAGCGCCTGGTGCGCCGCGGCAAATTCCGGCACCTGTGCGATGGCGGCGCGAAATGCCCCTTCGGCCCGCTCTCGATCGCCCAACTTCGCTAACGAAACTCCCAGCAGATAGTGCAGCCAGGGCTGCCCGTAAACCAGGGACAGCGATTCGATGGTACGATTCACCGCGTCTTCGTAGCGACCGCTCTCAAAATGGATTCGCGCTTCCAATCCAAGCGCTTCCCAGCTGTCCGGATCAGCCCGCCGCACACGTTCAAGCTCTTCGAGCGCGCGGTCGTACGACTTGAGGGCCACGAATCCCTGTGCAAGGAACAACCGCGAGCCCGCTGAGTGCCCGCGCGTTTTCGATATCTCTTCCAGCAGTCTGCGAGCCTCTTCCCGCCGGCGCGGTGTCTGGCGCTGGCTCAGGGCCAGACGGCAGCGAAGAACAGCGCGCATGGAGACAAGCCCGCTCGCCTTTTCCGCAAGCTGGCGGCGTTCGAAGATCTCGCGCTGAGCCTCCGGTGTTGCGTTAGCTCCGAAATCCCGATCAGGCTGTACAGCGCGGCGTCGCTCCAGTTCCGCGGCGGCGCGCGGCGAAAACTCCGCACAGGCCCGATCGAATTCGTTCAGCAGCCTCTCGCAACCATCCGTATCCTCCAACTGCATCAGGCACCCCGCGAGCGCGGAGTACAACCTCCCCTGTTCTTTATCGCGCTCGATCAACTCACGCAGCAGCGGAACGGCCAGATCCGGCCGGCCGGCGTCGGCGTGCGCCAGCGCGAGGTTGTAGCGTTGCTCGAACAGGCAATCGTCCACGGCAGTGCGGCTGTCTTTGCCCGGCGGCGCAACGTATCCCAAATCCACCAATTGATTGAGCGCTTCCACCGCAGCGGCGCCGTCATAGCGCGTGCCGGCCGGATGGCTGCCATCCTCGCCCTCCACTGCGTCCCAGCTTTCGATAGTAGCCACGGGGCGACCGTCATTGAACGCGTTCACAAGCACCTTGCCATCCATATCCATTCCCGCCGGAAGGCCGAGCAGATGCAACGCCGTGGGTGCGACGTCGAGCACACTTGCCCCGTAAATACGCTCGTTGACCCGTACTCCGGGACCCCTCATACAGAAGATGCCAAACGATCGGTGTTCCACGGCAGGACCGGCAGCTTCAGCTGGAATGTAGTCGGGCAGCAGCTTGTCGGAATGAAAGCCATGATCGCTGATCAGCATCACCGCGCAATCGGAGCCGGCCAGAGCCACCAGTCGACCCAGCATCAAATCGTGATAGCGATAAGCGTTCTCTACCACGCCCCGCAACAGCAAAGCCTCCACTTCGCCCGTCGGAACGCGTTTGCCGGCATGGTAGCGCATGAAGCGGTGGCAGAAGTGATCGATGCCGACATAGTAGACCGCCGCCAGATCCCATGTCTCGGTCGCCATCAACTCAGTGGCGGCCGCGTGAATGCTCATGGTCTCGGCTATAATGCCCGCCAGATCGTGCAGGGCTCGGTCTTTCGTCTGATCGATCTTTTGCCAGTCCGGCACGAACTGCCTCAGGATGGCGGCGCTGATTTCAGTCGGATGGACACGCAGTTCGCTCAGTCTTCCCGACAGCCCTGCGGGCGATACCACTCCCGGCATAACCGGTGAGCCGCATTTCTGTTCCGATCTTATGGGAAACTGATCGGAAACCATCGCGCCCTCGATCGGCTCGGCCGGATGCGATGGCCACCACCCCGCCACAATGCTGCGCTTCCCGTTTTGGTTCAGGATGTTCCAGAGCGCTTTAGTCCGGCGGCTGAGGTTGCCGACGGGCTGTACCCCAAGACCGTCGGCGGTGGGTTCGGTGAAGCCGAAAATGCCGTGCTTTGGCGGACGCTTACCTGTGGCGATCGACGTCCATAACATCGGGCTGAGCGGCGGATGGAGGGTGGCGATATTTCCCCTGACGCCATTCCGAATCAGGTGCGCGAGATTCGGCATCTCACCCTTGGCGAGCAGCGGGTCGATCACTTTCCAATCGGCAGCGTCCCAGCCGACCAGAAGCAGGCGGCTCATGCGGCTTGTTTGCGAACCGCGCGCCAACGGCGCAGACCGACCGCCCCCAGAGCCAGGGCCGAAAGGCTGGCCAAAGCGACTGTGGAGGGCTCCGGCGCGTTGCTTACCGCGCTTCCCGTGTCACCCGCTCCGATTTTCGCGCCACTGCTGTCGTAGGCAATGCCAAGAATATGCAGATCCGGCCCCGCCGTAGTGCTCACACTTTCATTCAGGTGGATCCAGCCGTAATCTTCCTGCGCATTTGAGCTCTTGACGAAAGCGAAAAGCTTGTAAAAATCTCCGGTTGGACCGCCAACGCCGTTGAATCCCGAAGTTGTGAATGTGTGCTTGGCCAGGAGGAGGCCCTCGGCATATGGTTGTCCGGTCTTCCACACCTGTCCGGGCTGAGCGGTGCTGACTGCAAAGCCAAGGAGACCGCCTGCAACGTTCACACCAACGGAAAGCCTCGCACTAAGGTGAAGCCTATGCTCGAAACTACCGGCACTATTCGAAAGTGCGGACCTCCTGAAATAGGCTGAAATGCCTGGGACAATCGGCGCGTTGAATGTGCTGGCCGAGCCGATAGGCTTTGTAGTCGCACTGAAGCCGATTTCGTGGTTGAGCGACGTGTATTGAATCGTGCCCGCTTCGGCGGTTCCTGACACGCCCAGCGCTCCCGCCCCGAGAGCCGAAATCGAAGCCAGCCTCGCTACATTCTTTCTTTTGAGTTTCATAAATCTGGACAGCTCCTCCGATGAGTGATCTCGGCCACAAACCCGCGGTCCGATTAGAATTATGTTACCCCAATTTCGGAACGAGTAAATCGTATATAAGTACCATGCTTTAGTACTATGACTACCCCGACGGTGCCCTCGGCGTCCCGTACTTTTGCAGCCAAAAAGGTATCAGGTACGCCCGAATATCTGGGTGTTTATCTCAAAATAAGCGCCATCATAAAATCTGTGTTTTTCAACCGCCCGTAACAGCAGGTGTGGTATAGAACTATTAGTACCTATCCAACTGGAATCAATACTTCGTAGGAATACGTGACAAATCGTACATTCTCCCTTGATCAGAAGTGTCTACGCCTGCCCATGTTGGCGTCGGCCGCCCGCCTTATCGCCATCTCGAATTTGATTTATTCGGCGGCGTTCGGACAGGCGCCGGGCCTTTCCATTACAAACTATCAGGTCGTCAACCAGCAGACCGTCCAGCGGACGCTGAACGTCACCTACCGAGCGGATCTCGTGAACACCGGGGCAGCGCTCCAGGCGGTGTCGGTAACAGTGACGAGTCTGAACCCTTCTGCTGTCCAGGTAGTGGCGGGACAAGACACGCTGCAATTCCCATCCGTCCCGGCCAACAGTGAAGTCACCAGCGCCAACACGTTCACACTTCAAATCGAGAGCTCTCTTCCCGTCGATTTTTCCCAATTGCAATGGACCTTCCAGACTTCATCTATTCTCTTACCGTCGAATGTTACGGTGGCGCCAGGCGGTACCGTCAATTTCCCTGTAGCGTTGGGAACTGAGGCTCCGGCTGGCGGTGTTTTCATCACGCTGACGACCAGTGATCCCTCAACCGCGACCGTGTCGCCATCGACTCTCTTCGTCTCGCAAGGCGCATTCACCGCCCCTCGGGTGGTGACAATGGTAACTGGCGCTAACGCCGGATCGGCTACAATAACGGCGTCCGCACCGGGATATGCAACGGCCAGTGGACAGGTTCAGGTTGCCTCGGGCGCAACCACTGCCACCACCATGAGCTTCTGGCCGGGGAGCCTGACAGTCAACGAGACAACGACGCAGAACCTCACGCTCAGTCTCTCAGCGCCCGCCGCGGCCGCGTTGACTGTCAACCTGAGTTGCAGTGATCCGACCATAGCTACGGTGCCGGCGGTTGTGAGCTTTGCTCCAGGCGCCACCGCCGTGTCCGTTCCGGTGACGGGCGTCGGTGCGGGATTGGTATCGATCACGGCCAGTGCACCGGGCATTGCGAGCGCCACGGCGACCGTGACCGTCACGATACCTACGGTGCCGGGGATTGTTCTGCCAGCGAGTGTCACGGTGGCGCCGGGCGATACGGTTAGCTTCCCCGTGGCATTGGGAACTGCCGCGCCAGCTGGGGGCGTTTTCATCACGCTGGCGACCAGTAATCCTTCCATCGCAACGGTGTTTCCGTCGACGCTTTTCGTGTCGGGAGGCACGGTGACGGCCCCCCGGGTGGCAACAATGGTGACTGGTAGCAGCGCCGGGTCGGCTACGATAACGGCTTCCGCCCCCGGCTATGCAATGGCTAGCGGACAGGTACAGGTAACGGGCGGCACTACCCCCACCAACCCCACCATGAACTTCTCACCCATGAGCCTGACTATCAACGGCACGGCGACGCAAAACCTGACGCTGAATCTTTCTGCGCCTGCTCCAGCCGCGCTGGTGGTCAACCTGAGTTCCGGCGATGCGACCGTGGCCACGGTACCGGCGACAGTGACGTTTGCAACGGGTGTAAGCAGCCTGCCCGTGCCGGTGACCGGTGTGGGCGGAGGATCGGTCACGATCACGGCCAGCGCCCCCAACCTTGGGAGCGCCACCGCGACGGTGAGCGTCTCAGCCCCGGCGGCAGGGGGAATCCTGTTGCCCGTCAGCGTGACAGTTATGCCCAACGGTACGGTTAGTTTTCCGGTGTCACTGGGAACCCCTGCGCCCGCCGGCGGCGTGAACATCACCCTGGCCAGCAGCGATCCCTCGATTGCGACTGTGTGGCCCTCAGCTTTTTCCATTCCGCAGGGCAACACGAGCGCCCGCGCGGCGACGACTGTGAGCGGTGTCGGCAGCGGATCGACAACCATCATCGCATCCGCCTTCGGCTACCCAAATGCCAGTTCTCAGGTGCAGGTGACCGGGGGGACCACCCCCGTCAGCCCGACGCTGAGCTTCTCACCGGGAGCCCTGACGATCAACGGCGCCGCGACCCAAAGCCTTACGCTGAGTCTGTCGGCACCATCTCCGGCTGGGCTGGTGGTCAACCTGAGCTCCAGCGACGCGACCGTTGCCACGGTGCCTGCGACGGTGACCTTCGGGACAAGTGCCACCAGCGTATCCGTGCCCGTGACAGGCGTGTCGGCGGGTTTGGTCACAATCATGGCTGGCGCACCCAACGTTGTCGGCGCGACCGCCAGCGTGACTGTTACATCAACGGCGACGGGCGGGGAAATCTTACTGCCGACGAACATGACGGTGGGGCTTAATCAGTCCGCAGCGCTCCAGGTTACTTTGCCGACGCTGGCGCCCGCAGCCGGAGTGACCATTTCGTTGGTTAGCAGCGACAGTTCGACGGCTGCCGTTACACCCAGTGTTTTTATCGCCGCCGGTACGTCGACGCCTGCCACGCCCCCTCAAGTCAGCGGCCTCAAGCTCGGATCGGCGAACATCACTGCCTCGGCGCCGGGTTTCACGCCAGGCAGCGCCCAAATCCAGGTAGCCGCCAGCGGCGGTGGCAGCTACTTTTCGCCGGTGGGCGGCCTGACCGTCAACGCCGGTTCTATGCAGTACCTGGCCCTGAACCTGACTTCTGCAGCCGCCAGCGGGCTCACAGCCAGCCTGAGTTCCAGTAACACGAACGTGGCCATGGTGCCCGCCACAGTAACTTACGCGGGCGGCTCGGCCACCGTCAACGTGCCGGTAACCGGGGTAGCCGCGGGTACGGCCACGATCACGGCCACCACGCCGGGCTATGGGACCGCGACTGCAAACGTGACGGTCAATTCGGTGAATGGCGTCTCCGTCACCTGGTACGGAGCTTGCTG
>Ga0326727_10015601_pt1 | contig 16258 bp, 17 predicted proteins | sample MB2enrmetagenome_FD_207643 | JGI IMG/M metagenome (GOLD analysis project Ga0326727, IMG submission 207643) | Lab enriched peat soil microbial communities from McLean, Ithaca, NY, United States - MB29MY | ecosystem: Environmental > Terrestrial > Soil > Wetlands > Peat | place: USA: New York...
GTGGGTTGATAACAGCGCATCTTATTCCATTGACAGCCTGCTGCCCGGTTCTAACGCCACAGAACGCTGGCAGCCGAATACAGCAACGACAGGAATAGTGACTTCATCAGTAAACATCAGCATTTCCTATTTCCATCAATATTATGTAACGTTCAGCCAAAATTCTGCTGACGGCGGGTCAATTTCTTCGAAAAGTGACTGGTACGAGGCGGGCACATCCGTTCAATCCAATGCCAGCGCAAATGCCGGATGGCAATTTGAGAACTGGAGCGGGTCCGGGACGGGCTCCTATTCGGGGACTGACAGCAGCGGAAACGTCACTATCGATTCGCCGGTAACGGAAACGGCCGTTTTCTATCCCGGTCTGACAATGACGGTATCCGGAAAAATTTCAGTGAGCTATACTTACGGGACGGTAACCGGCGCGGTACCTGCAGGCGCACCCGATACAATCTACGCACCGGTGGGAACGAGCGTTCAGCTCACGGCCAAACCGAAATCATTTATCTATTCATTTGCAGGCTGGACCGGCGCGGTGACGGATAATAAAAGCAGTATCGCGACCGTGCTGGATGCGCCGCAAAACATCAACGCCGACTTTGCTTATAATTACCTGAACATCGGGTTAATTGCGGCAGGGATAATCATCGTGATTGCGGCCGCGATTATTCTGATAATACGCAGGAAAAAGAAGCCGGCGGCCGGCATTTCCGGCTGAAATACGCAAGGTTACACACAAAGCAAAAGCCGCAACAGTTTATTTTGGATAAAAAAAGAGCCGGATGCCTAAGGCATCCGGCTCTGCAATTTTAACGAGTGGGTTATTTCTTTAAGGCGTTCAGTTTCTTGACCAGACGGGCTTTGCGGCGGGCGGCATTATTGGGATGAATAATCCCTTTGCCGGCAGCTTTATCCAGCGTGGCGATGGCACTGACGGCCGCAGCTTTGGCTTCATCAGCGTTACCGGCGGTGATTTTTTTCTCCGCTTTGGTAATACTGCTCTTGCACTCGGTGCGGATAGCTTTGTTGCGGCTTGTCCGTTTTACATCGGTACGCAGCTGTCTGATTTGTGAAGCTATATTAGGCAATTTCTGACTCCTTATGCTTTATTGCTAGCCTGTATTTCTAATTTCGTTACCAATATTTAAGATTGCGGATTGGACTTAATGGAAGTCCCTTCACCCGCCCGGGCGACATTGATGACGCCGCGGACACTTTCAATCCGGGAAAGGACCCGACTTAACTGCCCCAAATTTTCGATATCCAACGTGATTGAAATTGCTGCCTGCCGGTCCGGTTTCTCCGAAACATTCATGTTGGCGATGTTGACCTTTTCCGCCGCCACCACTACTGTAATATCACGGGCTAACCCCACTCTGTTCCAGGCATCCACAACCACCGTTACCGGATAGGTCAAACCGACCTGGCCCCAATCAACTTCAATCAGCCGCTCTTTTTCGTCCTCATTAATAATATTAACACAGTCTTTGCGGTGAATACTGACACCGCGGCTCCGTGTTACAAATCCGATTATCTCATCTCCGGGCACCGGATTGCAACATTGAGCCAGACTAACCAACATATCACCGGCCCCCAGGACCCGGATGGAAGAGGTTGAGGTCTTCGCGGCAGCCGTGCCGGCCGGTTTGGCAACTTCTTCCGGCTGTTCGGGCGCTAATTTGGCAGCGATTTGCTGGGTGGTAACTCCGCCGTAACCCAGGGCGGCGTAAAATTCATCGATGGTGTCGTAGCTGAATAATTTAGCAATATTATCGCGTTCGGTAAATTTAATACCGAGGTGCCGCATGAATTTGTCCAGCATTTCGCGGCCGCGTTCGACATTTTCGGTGCGCTCCTGCTTGGTAAACCACTGCTTGATTTTAGCGCGGGCATGTGTGGTCTTGATATAGCCGAGGTTTTGATTCAGCCAGTCGCGGCTGGGGGCACGGGGGGCTTTGCTGGCTAAAATTTCAACGATATCGCCATTGTGCAGTTCGGTGTTGAGCGGTACCAGTTTGCCGTTGACTTTGGCGCCGATACAGCGGTTGCCCAAATCAGTATGAACGCGGTAAGCAAAATCCAGCGGGGTGGAGCCCTTGGGCAGGTCTTTAACATCACCCTTCGGGGTGTAAACAAAAACCTGGTCGCTGAAAACGTCCGTGCGGACGGATTCGAGGAATTCTTCCGCGCCGCTCAATTCCCGGTGCCAGTCAATCAATTGGCGCAGCCAGCCGATGCCGTTCTCGTAACTTTCGTCCTGTTTGCCGCCTTCCTTATAGCGCCAGTGTACAGCGACACCGTATTCAGCGATGCGGTGCATTTCGCGGGAGCGGATCTGGATTTCCAGCGGCGTGGTGCCTTCACACATCACCGTGGTATGGAGCGATTGATAGCCGTTGGCTTTGGGGTTGGCGATATAGTCATCGAACTGGTCCGGCAGCGGGTGCCAGAGATTATGGACAATGCCCAGTGAGGCGTAACAGTCCGGCACCGTTTCCACGACGACACGCAGCGCCAGCAGGTCATGGATATCGTCAAAATCCTTGCCCATCGCCTGGTATTTTTCAGTTTTCTGATAGATGCTGTAAATGTGTTTGGCGCGGCCGGTGATTTCAGCCTGAATACCGGCTTTCTCGAACTCCTGTTTCAGTTTCCAGGTAACGTCCGCAATAAAGCGCTCGCGGTCCGCCCGTTTCCCGGCGATGAGATTGGCGATGCGGCGATATTTTTCCGGTTCCAGGTAGCGGAAAGAAAGGTCTTCCAGCTGCCATTTCACTTCCCAAATGCCCAGACGGTGCGCCAGCGGCGCGTAAATATCCAATGTTTCCCGGGAAATCCGGATTTGCTGTTCCGGCGTCAAAGCCTGCAGGGTGCGCATATTATGTAAACGGTCGGCGAGTTTGATGAAAACGACACGAAGGTCTTCCGCCATGGCCACCAGCATTTTTCTGAGGTTCTCGGCCTGGCTGGCGCCGCTTAAAGCGCTGCCGCGGCGCGGGGCGGCAGGGGTAGTCTGCAAGGAGATTTTTCCCAGCTTGGTAGTGGCATCAACGAGTTTGGCGATTTCCGGCCCGAATTTTTCGACGATTTCGGAGTTTTGAACGCCGCAATTTTCTTCGACATCATGCAGCAAAGCAGCGGCCAGAGCGCTCGAATCCATCTGGAGATTAACGAGAATCATGGCGACATGAAGAGGATGCTCAATGTAAGGTTCGCCGGATTTCCGCACCTGCCCTTCGTGGGCTTTGGCCGCAAATTCATAGGCCCGCTCGATAACTGCGATTTTTTCAGGCGGGAGGTAGGTTTTGGCTTTCTCGATTAAATCACTAAGCGGCACGTTCGAACCCACCTTGTCAGCGATACAAACTTAGTATAACCCAAGGATAGATTCAATACAAAGCCAGAAATCACATTAAAAGCTATCAGGGTCAGCCGTAAGCTGTCATTTACAAATCAGTGAAGTGTTTCCGGCGGCTCGTTAGAATGCTCTGTTCCATCACCCGCAATAGTCGGTATCCAGAAACAGTTAAGTTCCGACTGGATCCCGATTTCCATCGGGATAGGATAAAACCAAGGTTAACACTGTTTAAGAAGCGCCGCATTATAGGTTTTGAGCTCGGGACAAGATTCCTACTCGTCAATTACCAGCAGATAGTTATAGAGGCGGCGCATCTGGTCCAGGAAGCGGTTTAATTCGGGATAAAAGACTTCAAACTGCGGAGCGAGACTGGTCTTCATCAGGCGGGCTTCAGCAGGGGAATACCATTCTTCGGGGCCGCAGGGAGTGACCGGCAGCAGCATGTCGCTTTTACCGTCCCAACCAGCATTGACGGTGAAGCCGGCTTTCTGCAGGGGCAAATCGAGGGTGGCATCCACCAGCACCAGCCGGTCCTCAATTTCCACCTTGCAGGCAAGATGACGAGTGACCGGTAGCGCCAGGGCCATTTCTTCTAGCCGCTCGGAATATTCACCCATGATTTTCGCGATTTCTGCCCAACGGTGGGGATAAACCACATAAAAAACCGGCAAGCCTAAACGTTGAAACATATCGCACAGCAGAAAATGTTTGGGGGAACAGGAACCCTGACCGATTTTCAAAATATTCCGGTAGCCGCGGTAATCCATGACGGCAGGCACAACCGCATATGGGATATCCCGGATGTGGCGAAAGACACTGATTCTCGCCTGGAGCGGGTCTAAACCCTCAGTCCATTCATTATATTTTTCGTCGACGATGTTCATTGTCAGAACCTGATTTTTTTATGATACGGCTGCCGCAGGATGTGCAGAAACCGGCGTCCTTATTCAATGCGGCGCCGCACTTGCCGCAATACTGAGGGATACTGTCCCGGTTTTCCGGCAGCTTCACGCCGCAGGACGGGCAAAAAGACGCGTAATCCGGAATATGGGCCTGACAATTCGGGCAGGCGATGCGCAATCCGGCATTCATGCCGTTGAACGGGGAGGTTTTTTGCCCACGCCGGATGAGGAAGACAAAGAAGGCAATCAAACACCCGAAAAAGACAACCGATGCAACCAGGACAGGCCAATTATTCAGCGTGCCGTTCTCCTGGAATGCCAGGAAATCAAATAATCCATGCCCAACCATCGCACCCAATAACCCCAGCCACAATACAACCGTCGAATTCTTCTTCTTTAGTTTCTTTTGTGCCAGGGGATAGCCCCATAACGCCGAAAACGTGACGTGTGCCAGTGTCGTCAGCGGGGCCCGGATGAGCGCGGTCTGCCAACCGTAAGAAATTAAATACCCGGCATTTTCCAAAGAGGCAAAACCCAGCGCCGCGGCGGATGAATACACCAGACCGTCAATCGGTTCATCATAATACGGCGATTTGAAGATACTTAACCTGACGACGAGAAATTTGGAGAGTTCTTCAGTAAAACCGGCGACAACAAAAGACATATAGGCCGTTTGTGCGAATGACATGTTGTTAAAACCGTATGTCACATAATTTTGTAAATCGTGAATATGAGCAAAAATAAAAGGTAGAATCAGGGCCGTCTCGATAATGCTGACCGGGATAGTTGCCACCATCCCGAAAACAAAAGTGCGGATTACCAGCCCCTTTGGTTCCGGCCGGTTTTTATTACCCCGATAAATAAGCCAAAGCCACAACAAACCCGGCGCTAAACCGAGAACCGGAATCAGCAGGAAACGCATCATCGGACCTTACCTTGTCAGTCGGTTTTAATCACCACAGTGTCCGCAATGTAATCATGCACACCGCGCTTCTTGGATGTAAAAGCGATGACTAAATACATCAATCCAAAAGTAAACGCATTCAAATAATCCGCCAGGCTGCGGCCCAAAGCCCGCCAATAACTCACCCTCGAACCGTCTGGCTTAACAACCTTGATTTTTACAGCTAATTTTCCAAGAGTTTTGCCCCATTTTCCGATGGCAACAGTGTAATAAACAATATCAACGACAAAATTAGTTAATAATGCCCAGCCATAGTACGTCCAGAAAGATGCGGGCAAAGTACCGCTGGTCAGCCAGGAATAATTACCGGAGAAACCAATATAGTGGATAAACAGCGGAACAGTGACGATATCAGCAACAATCCCGATCAAAATGACGTCAATAAACCAGGCCACCAACCGAATCCAAAAACCAGCATACCGCATTTGATTCTCGTAACCGGTGGACAACGTCTGCGGCAGCGGCAAACCGCACTTATAACAGTACTGAGCCGCGGCGGAATTGACCGCATGACAGCCGCTACAAATTTTTTTATCGGGAATTGCCGCGTCCGGCAATTTCGCACCGCATCTAAAACAATAAACGGCGGCTGACGGACTGGCAGTGCCGCAATTCGGACAAATTTTATCGGGCCCCGGCGGTGTGCCGGCAGGCGGAGTCGAGGACGGCATTATTTCCGGCGGTTGTTGTCCGCCGCCCTGATTTTCATCAGCGGGTTTTTGTTCCATTTTTACCAAACTCCTGTTGAATTTTATCGTTCAAATTCAGCTGCGAAAGCCTCAGGTTGAGCCGGATTTACTGATTCATTATTGAGGCATATTATCAGGATATTATCACCATCTCACATTGAATGCAAACCGATGGTTGACCGGAATCCGCAGGTAGTATAGAATACGCTCAGGGCAACAAAATAAAGTTCTAATATCTAAACCCTAAATCCTAAACAAACAAGAAAAAGAAAATGACAATAATGTCGAAAAAAACTTACGATTTAGAAGAAAGAACTTATAAATTTGCGAAAGAATTGATTGATTTTACATACGAGCTGTCGAGAACGATACCCAATATAGAGATAATTAAACAAGTTGTCAGGTCTGCCGGATCTATTGGAGCAAACTACATTGAAGCCAATGAAGCCTTGAGTAAAAAGGACTTCGCCATGAGGATTAAAATTTGTCGAAAAGAAACCAAGGAAACTATCTACTGGTTGAAGTTGATTCAAATTAAAGAGAATGATATCGAACCAAAGAGAACTGCATTGATTAATGAAGCTTCAGAGCTAATGAAGATTTTCGGTGCGATTGTAATAAAGACAGAGATGCAATCCACAAAGTAATTTGGAATTTGAAAATTGTATATTTATTAGGATTTCGATATTAGTATTTAGGATTTATCCTGAGGAATTATATGTCAACTAAAATCGGGGAAATAGTCGAAGCGGCGAGCACCGGGTTTACGGCGGAATGTTACGAGCTGCACGAAATTCCGGCGTTCGGCAGCCTGGTAAAAGTATCCTCTCCGGCCGAGGAGATTTTCGGGATTGTGTGTCAGGCCGGCACCGCCGGCATCGAACCGGGCCGGCATCCGGTGGCGCGCGGCAAGGACGAAACGTCCGAAGAAGCCGTGTATCAGGCCAACCCGCAGTTGATGAAACTGCTGCGCAGCGAATTTCAGGCGCTGGTGGTCGGGCATAAAATTGACGGGAAAATATACCAGTACCTGCCGGCAAAACCGGCCCACATCCACGCTTTTGTGCAGGTTTGCAATCCGGAGGAAATTAAACAGTTCAGCGAGTCGCTCGATTTTATCAGCATCCTGTTGAACAACCGTCTGCCCATCCCCACGGAAGAACTGATAGCCGCCGCTTTACGCCAGATAAGTAAGGCCCAAAACGACCCGCATGCATTTCTGGTGGCCGGCGGGAAAGCGTTAACCTCAATTCTCAGCGGCGATTATTACCGCCTGAAGACAATTTTAGCGAGGCTGAAACAATAGATGGAAACGCAACCTGAGCAAAATCTGGGCATCGTAGTTACCGGTTCGGTAGAGAAAGGCACGGAAGTCCGTCTGGACAGTTCCGCTTCGGTTGAGGATATGGTAGTAGGCCGGTATGTGACCATCGAAGGCAAGAAACGCCGTTTCTTTGGAATGGTCACCGATATCAGCCTGGGCGTAACCGACGAAGGAATTACGATTTCGCCGCCGGATACAACAGACGCCTTCATCGCCGAAATCCTGGAAGGAACGGCGACCTACGGCACTCTGCATGTGCTGCCGATGTTGACCATCGGCGGGGAAATTACCGCCGTCAGCGAAGGGCCGCAGCCGGTAAAAACCGTGCCGAGCCATTTCTCCCGGGTAAAACTGGCTTCGGAAGCAGACATGGAACAGGTCTTCGGGAAAGAGGACGCGGCGCGGTTCTTCATCGGGAACCCGCTGGACATGGAAACAAAGCTCTGCCTGAACCTGGAAGAGCTGGTAAAAAGAAGCAACGGCATTTTCGGGAAAAGCGGCACGGGGAAAACATTCCTGACGCGTCTGCTGCTCATCGGGATGCTGCAAAAAAGTAAAGCAACCAACCTGATTTTCGATATGCACAACGAGTACGGCTGGGCCGGCAGTTTCGAAGGCGGCAAAGGCGGTGTCAAAGCATTGAAACAGCTCTTCCCCTCGAAAGTGGCTGTGTTTACGCTGGACGAAGAGAATTCCCGGCACCGCGGCGTCTCCACCGACTTTGTGGTCAGAATCGGCTACGATGAAATCGAGCCGGAAGATATCGCGCTGCTGCGCCAGACATTGAACCTCACGGAACAGGCGGTAGAAGCGGTCTACCAGCTGAAACGCCATTTCGGCAAAGGCTGGATGCAGAAAACACTGGATATTTCCGATGCCGACGACGTCGAAACGCTGCTGCAGGGAATGAATATCCACGAAAGCAGTTTCGCCAATTTAAAGCGCGGCCTGGCCACTATCCGGCGGCTGCCGTTCCTGGTTCCTCACGCCCAAATCAACGCGGTGGATACCATCCTGGGATACCTGGACCGCGGCATGAACGTTGTGCTGGAATTCGGACGACACCGCGACATTACCACCTACATGCTGGTGGCCAACATGCTCGCCCGCCGGATTTACCAGCGCTATCAAGAGAAAACCGAGGTGGCGATGGCCGGTAAAGTGACGCCGCCGACGCCGCTGGTGATTACGATTGAAGAAGCCCATAAATTTCTGAACCACGAAATCGCCAACCAGACGATTTTCGGAGAAATTGCCCGCGAAATGCGGAAATATAACGTCACGCTGCTGGTAATCGACCAGCGCCCCAGCGCGATTGACGAAGAAATCATGTCGCAGCTGGGCACGAAAATCACCTGTTTGCTGGACAACGAACGGGATATTGATTCGGTGCTGGCCGGCGTCAACGGAAAAAACGACCTGAAAACCGTATTAGCCCGGTTAGCCCCGAAACAGCAGGCTTTGATTTTCGGCCATGCCGTGCCGATGCCGGTGGCTTTCCGGCCGCGCGATTGGGGCACGGCCAAATCTTATGAAGAATTCAGCCGCGGTGACAGTTCAGCGAAAAAAGCGGAAAAAGATATCGAGGAATTATTCGGTGAATAGAAAAAAAGTCGGATTAGCCCTGGGGGGCGGCGCCGCCCGCGGGTTGGCACACATCGGGGTACTCGAGGTACTGGAAAAAGAAGGCATCCCCATTGATATGATCGCCGGCACCAGCATGGGTGCGATAATCGGCGGGGTTTACGCCAAAACAGGGAACGCCGGAGCGATGCGGCCGGTGGCCGTCACTTTCGGCTCCCGGAAAATGCGTTACTTTTCCGATTTCACCGTGCCACGCACCGGGATTATTAAAGGCCGCCGGATTGAAGATGAATTAAAAACAGTAATCGGCAATAATACTGAATTCAAGGATCTGCGCATCCCGTTTTCCTGCGTGGCGGTGGACATTGATAACGGGGAGGAAGTGGTCATTAATGACGGTAAAGTCTGGGAAGCAGTCAGGGCCAGTTCTTCCGTTCCCGTTATTTTTACGATGGTAAAATGGCGCGGCCGGAACTTGGTGGACGGCGGACTGATGAACCCGGTACCGACAAAAACCGTCCGGGACATGGGCGCCGATTTTGTGATTTCGGTGAATGTGCTGCCGTACAAAGCGGTTAGCGACAACCGGGAACCGAGCATCTTTTCAATCATGCTGAAAGCTTTTTACATCCTCGATTCCAAATTTATTGAGACATCCCTCAGCACCGCGGACGCCGTGATTGAACCGGATGTCATCCATATTTCCTTTACGGATTTTCAACGCGCCGAAGAATGTATTGAGGCCGGCGTCAGCGCCGCTAAAAAGGTAGTTCCTGAAATTAAGAAAAAACTCGGCTTGGCCTGATTTCCAGAAAATATTTATGCAAAATGAATCAATCGCGGCACGGACGAAAAGATTACTGGCAAGCCACGACCTGCACGCTAAAAAAGGGCTGGGACAGAATTTTCTGATTGACGGCAATATCCTGAAAAAGATTGCCGCCGCCGCCGAATTAACACTTTCAGATACGGTGATTGAAGTAGGCCCCGGACTGGGGATTTTGACCGAAACGCTGGCGGAGCAGGCCGGAAAAGTCATCGCCGTGGAACTGGATAACAATCTGGCGGAAATCCTGAAAGCAAATTTTTCCGGCTCGGATAAAGTCACGGTAATTAACGGGGATATCCTGAAAATCAACCCGGCTGACATCCTGGGGAAACAGACGGAATATAAGGTTGTCGCGAATTTACCCTATTACATTACTTCGGCGGTAATCCGCCATTTTCTGGAAGCACCGGTTAAACCGAACACGATGGTACTGATGGTGCAGAAAGAAGTAGCGCAGCAGATTACCGCCAAACCATGGGAAATGAGTCTGCTCAGCGTCAGCGTCCAGCTGTACGGCAAACCGACAATGGTAAGTAAGGTGGCGGCCGGCTGTTTTTACCCGGCGCCGAATGTGGACTCGGCGATTCTCAAAATTGCCGTTTATGCCGAACCGAAAATAGGGCCCGAAGATATTACCGGCTTTTTTGACGTTGTCCGGGCGGGGTTCAGCGCCAACCGGAAGCAATTACCGAATTCGCTGGCTAACGGCCTGAAATTGGCAAAAACGGACATTATCCCGCTGCTGGAACAGGCCGGTATCGACCCGAAAAGGCGGGCCGAGACGCTGAGCATCGAGGAGTGGGAGAAGCTTCACAGGGTGTTTAAAAGTAAAGTGTAAGGTACTCTAAGAACAAAACGGAAGATATCCCTGAACCCTGAGGAGATTCTTCGGGTACCGGCGTAACCTCAGAATGATATTGTGAAAAAAGAAGAAAATTGATGTTAATAGTTAAAGCACCGGCAAAAATCAATCTGACACTGGAAGTGCTGGGCAAGCGCACCGACGGCTATCATGAAATCCGCAGCGTCATCCAAACGCTGAGCTTCTGCGACACGCTGCAATTTACGCCCGGAAAGGAAATTAAAATCAAAGGCAACATCCCGGAATGGTCGGGCGAGCAGAGCCTGGTCGCCAAAGCCGTAAAAATGCTGCAAGAAGCTGCGGGCTGCACAAAAGGCGCCGCAATTAAAATAAAAAAACGCATCCCGCTGATATCCGGTTTAGGCGGGGACAGCAGCGATGCGGCGGCGGTGCTGCGCGGGTTGAATCAACTCTGGGAATTGAATTTACCGCCGAATAAATTACACGACATGGCACAAAATCTCGGCTCTGACGTGTCCTTCTTTTTATCCGGCGGGACGGCTTTAATGACAGGCCGCGGGGAAACAATCACGGATTTGCCGCCGCTGCCGCACCAGTGGGTTATCCTGATTATTCCGGACGTATCCAGAATTCCGGGAAAAACAAAACGGCTTTACAGTATGCTGCTGCCGTCCCATTTCACCGATGGGAAAATTACAGACAAACTGGTAACAGATTTGAAATCACACGGCGAGTTTAACGCGGCGGCGCTTTTCAATATTTTTGAGAACGTCGTTTTTGCCCACGGGGAGGAACTAACCAATTTCCGAGACCGTTTACTGAAAATGGGCGCACCCAATATTCACCTGGCAGGTTCCGGGCCGACTTTGTTCACGATGCTGGATAAAAAACCGCAGGCAGAAGATTTGTGGAAGCGGCTGAAAGAGCAGAAGATGGATGTCTATTTAACCGAGACCCATAATTCCTGACCAACTTTGCACTGTTTAATGAAATTTTGTCATTAGCACTGGACACAGATAACATTTAAAAGTTGTACCTCTGGATCCCGACCTGCGCCGGGATGGAATGCCTATTGTTTTATTATTTGCAATTATTTGATTTCACGGCACCCACTGGCAGAAAGTATACAATGACGATATAATAGTGACAAATATTAAAAATTACGGAGGGCCGAAATGACGCAAACAGATGATAATTTACGTGAAGCTTTTGCCGGGGAAAGCCAGGCGAACCGCCGCTACACTTTTTTCGCGGAAAAGGCCGAGAAAGAAGGACTGAAACAGGTCGCGCGCCTTTTTCGAGCTGCCGCTGAGGCGGAGACGGTGCATGCCCGCAACCACTTTAACGCCATGGACGGCGTCGGCTCCAGCGTGGATAACCTGAGCGCCGGCGTAATCGGGGAGCACCTGGAATTTACGCGGATGTATCCCGGTTTTATTGATAAGGCGACAGAAGAAGAAAATACCCGGGCGCAGAAATCATTTGAATGGGCCAATGCCGTGGAGGAAATCCACTATAACATGTACCAGGAAATGCTGAAACTGGTTAAAGCTAAACAAGCCCCGAAAGATGAGCCGTATTATGTTTGCCCGGTCTGCGGGAATACCGTTGCCGGTAACGCCCCGGACATTTGTACTATTTGCGGCGCACCCGGCAGTAAATTTAAAAAAATTGAATAAAGAAATCAGGAGATAAATTAATGACGACAAATTCTGGAAATAAACCTGTCAATACGTGGAAATCAACGACCGCCGGAATCCTCAGCCTGGTCGCCGGAGTGCTGGCCATTATCTTCGCATTTGCTATGTTGGGGAGGCATGAAGTTATCACGCTGGGAGTTGCCCATGCCGGAAGATGGCGGGTGGTGGGTATTTTCGTGCTGCTGATGGGCATTATGTCAATCATCGGCGGGATTTTTGCTTTAATGCGGAAAGCCTGGGGTGCGGCATTAGCCGGGGCAATCACGGCTTTATATCCCTGGGGCGTCTTCGGCATCCTGGCGATTATTTTTGTAGCCATGGGTAAACAGGAATTCAGTAAACCGGCGGCCAAAGTCGCGGAGAATAAACAGGCCGGAACGTAAAATAATAGTTTTTATCTATCTGTTGGGTTATAAACAGGGGGATGATTTTTAATTTAGAATCATCCCCCTGATTTCGTTGATTATCTTTGTCTGCCGGGTCGAAAAACGCAAGTAACGGGTAATTTGCAGCAGGGCTTCCGCACTCAATTGATAAAACAGCAACCCGAGGTAATAATCGGGGTTGGCCTTACCGGATTGCCTAGCTTTTTGGAATTGAGCAACCAGCCAGTCATCAGCTTTGAGGGAAGGATTCAGTTCTGGTAAAATACCCAGTTCAGCGGCGCGCTGCAGGACTTTTTCCGGTTCTTTTTCTTTCAGTACCAACTCCAGTTCATGCCGGAGGCGGTACCCGCCGACAGTTTTCATCAGCGGTAAGTCTCTGTTTAGTAACGAAAGCGTCGCCGGTTCGATGCGGAAACCCAGGCGCTGTTCGTAACGCACGGCACGCCAGATACGCGTGGCATCATCGCTGAAGCTCTTATCATGCAGAACACGGATAGATTTGTTTTTAAGGTCTTTCAGCCCGCCATAAAGGTCGATCAATTCTCCATAATTGTCAGAATTGATACTGACTGCCATGGCGTTAACCGTAAAATCCCGGCGGAAAATGTCGGTCCGCAAAGTGCCGGCGGCAACCATGGGTAAAGCGCCGGGCTTGGCGTAGGTTTCGGTGCGGGCCATCGCGATGTCAATCGTCCATTTACCCAATTCGATTTTAGCGGTGTTAAACATCAGGTGCACGACAAGTTTACCGCCGACTTTTTCGGCGAAAGCGGCGGCCAGACCGACGGCATCGCCTTCCACGACAAGGTCAATATCGCAGACATCACCGGCTTGCCCCAGCAGCAGGTCGCGGACAACGCCGCCCACCAGATAAAACGGCTGCTTCCGTTTGCCGGCAATTGCAACGGCATCGTTTACCAGGGACGTCAGGTCAGCCGGTAAATCTTGTTTAATTTTTTTAGTCAGATTGATTGGTTGCGACATCAGCCTTCACCGCAGAATTTATTCACTATCTTAGCATAACGAGAGAATTCCGCTATTTCTTCATTCCCAGTTCTTTGCCAACAGAAAAACACCGGCCGATGGATTTACCCAGAGTATAGTACTCCGTCGGGGAAGCCATCCCGTAGACAAACGGCTGGATTTTATTGAGGTCCGGTTTGCCGTCGGTGAGGCAGCTCTCGGTAACATGGGTTTCGATGACCTGCCCGACGATTAAGTGGTGCGTCCCCAAATTCAGGATGTGCGCTACTTTGCAGGCCAGATTGACCGGACATTGTTCGATAAGCGGCGCATTGGTCAACTGGCCGTAAAAAACATCGAATTTGCAGGCAGCGACTTTATCCACTTCCGCGCCGGAGACCATGCCGCAGTAATCTGTTTCTTTGACAATATCAACCGAGGGGATGTTGACCGAAAATTCCCGGTTTTGGATTCCTTTCAACGTGTAGCGCGCCGGACGGATGGCCACGGAAACCATCGGAGGATTGCTGCAGGCCACGCCGCACCAGGCCACGGCCATGAAATTAGGTTTACCGTCGACCATAGTACCGACTAAAACGGTCGGCGGGGTACAAATCAGAGGCTGGGGAGCCGCTAAAACTTTTTTCATCTTAATTTTTCCTTAATGTTATTTCACCTGCAGCAGGGCAAAACCGCTTTTTTTATCGAGAACCCTCCTGGCATCAACGCCGGTGATTTCATAAACGATAGCTTCCGCCACAAGCCAAGTCTTAACCCCGGGACGGATGCAGCCGGTGGTGGTTTTGCCGGAACGCCCCATGGCGGCATGCATGTGCATCCCGATTTTGCCATTTTCACCGGGAGCCAGTACGCCCACGCCCACCACTTCATGCGCGCCGTCAATCGGCAGTAGCATCGCGTCCGGCGGCATCTGGTCGGAGATACGCGGCCCGACGACCACCTGCCCGCTGCCGATGCCGCCCACGAGCAGCACAAAACCGTTCTTAATCTTTTTTTCTTCCGCGAATTGCTCCAGCGCAGCGGGCAGCAAATCGCCCTCTTCCAGCCGGATAACAAAGACTCGTCCCATTTTCCCTTCGGTAGATTGCATAAAAAACTCCTTATATGAAAATCCCGATATGTCTTTACTAATAATCAAGATTCAAGTATCAAGTTTTAAGAAAATAACGATTATTAATTATTTCTATTTACTTTATCTTTTCAATTATAGCTGTGAATATCTTTAGCAGTTCAGATGACTCATCTATCAATAAGTTCCGTTTTTCCTCAAGTATTTGACTTTTTATTTCAAACAATTGCAGCCAACATCTGCTTTCCTTCACTTCTTTCCGGCAAATTCTGATTCGCATTGCCTGGTCTTTTTTCCCCAACGATTCTCTTGCTTCAATATAATTGGCTCCTACCGAGCCGGCTGATATTACAACCTGTTTTACAAGTTCAATATTTACCGGTGTTTTAGGACACAAACCAACAAAAACAAATACATCTCTTGCATATTTAGTTGTTCTTTTTTCTAAATCATAAGGCTTGGAATCAATTTGATCGTTCATAAAATCCATCTCTTTTATCTTGATTATTGATTATTGAAACTTGAATATTTTCACATTACTGTTATATTTTATTATATTTGGATTTGTTAAGCGCTTAGGATTTAGATATTAGAGTTTCCCGCTGCTGTTTGTCAATGTTCCGTCTGTGTTAAAATAAGCCGATGATTCCTATCAAACTTACGATGCGCAACTTCATGCCCTACCGGGAAAACGTGCCCACGCTCGATTTTACCGGCATCCATCTGGTGAGCATTTGCGGCGACAACGGCAACGGCAAATCGGCGATAATTGACGCCATGACATGGGCATTGTGGGGCGAAACCCGCGCCAAACGGGATGACGACCTGATTCACCAGAATGCCAACGAGGCAGAAGTGGAGTTCGAGTTTGCCGTCGGGGAACAGCAATACCGCATCATCCGCAAACACGCCCGTCCGAAACGGAAAGGGACTTCAGGGCAAACGTCGTTGAGTTTTCAAATTGCCGCCGAAAACGGGTTCCGGCCGCTGGACGGCGACTCGATTCCCCAGACCCAGCAGAAAATTATCGATATGCTGCATATGGACTACAGCACTTTCACCAACAGCGCTTTCTTACGGCAGGGCCACGCCGACGAATTTACAACATCCAACCCGGCGAAACGCAAACAGGTGCTGGCAAATATCCTGGGGCTCACCGATTACGACGGATTTGAAAATCAGGCCAAAGACATCGTCAGACAGCGTGAAATGCTGCGGGCACAGCTTATGGTCTCAATCGCTGATATTAACCGCGAGCTGGAGACCAAAGCCGCCGGTGAAGAAGAACTGCAAAAAGCCCAGATTGAACTGGAAGTGACCGATAAATTCCTGAAAGAACAGGAAACAATACTGAATTCACTGCGGCAGCAAAAGGAATTACTGGAGAGCAAACGCGCGCATTTACTGCAACTGGAAAAAAACATCGCGGAACGGACCCGAACGCTGACACAGTGGCAGGAACATATCCGGCAGCTCAATACCCGGATTGCGGAGCATGAAGCCGTGATGGCGCAGCGGGCCGGGATTGAAGAAGGCTACCGGAAACTGACCGAAACAAAAACTTTAAACGATACGTTAAATAAAAACCTGGCGCTGGTCAATAAACTCAGTCAGCGCCGTCACGAACTGGAAATGTTCGTCGAACG
>Ga0326727_10015602_pt1 | contig 16258 bp, 12 predicted proteins | sample MB2enrmetagenome_FD_207643 | JGI IMG/M metagenome (GOLD analysis project Ga0326727, IMG submission 207643) | Lab enriched peat soil microbial communities from McLean, Ithaca, NY, United States - MB29MY | ecosystem: Environmental > Terrestrial > Soil > Wetlands > Peat | place: USA: New York...
CCGCGGATGCGCCGCCAGCCACTTGGCAACCCGTTCCTCCACGTCGGCCAGCTCGTCTGCGGTGATGTGGGTGCCGATCATCTGGCGGTTGGCGGCGTATTTCTCCTGGTCCGGCCCCTTCACCGACGCGGCAAGGTCCAGCCAGTAGTAGGCTTCCACATCGCTGTGCGGAACGCCCTGGCCCATCGAATACAGCACGCCCAGAGTGGCCTGCGCGCCCGCGTCTCCCTGCTCGGCCGCTTTGCGATACCACTCCGCCGCCTGCGCCATATCGCGCTCGACACCCCGGCCGTCGCGATAGAGCACGGCCAGACGCATCTCGCCGGAGATGTTCCCCTGGCCGGCGGCTTTGCGGTACCACTCGGCGGCTTGTTGGTAATCGGATGCCGACAGCGCGGCCGCGGCGCGCCGGTTGGGGTCTTGCGAGGCCGCGGCGGCGGCGCGGGCATAGAGGTCCCCGATCTCCACCTGCGAAGGCGCATCTCCACCGTTGGCCTTGGCCAGCAAGGATGGGGCGATGGCCGGGGTCTGCGCAAGGGCGGGGATCACTGCCGGCACGAATAGCGTCGCCAGAGCCAGCCGATTCAATGGAATTCTCATAAGCGCCTCGATCCCCAATCTAAACACCGGCAACGATACCAGTCTACTCAGAGAACGGCGATTCTTGACGCCGAAAGGCGATTGAAGTCCGCCGCCGGCCTTTTCCTCTGTGCAAAAGCGGGCAACTCACCGGGTGTTCTCGGCACCCATCGGAGCCGGGGAAGACGCTAGAATTATCGTATGACCGATCGCATGTCTCTTACCCTCGCCCAGGCCGATCCCGCCGTGGCCGCCGCTATTGACCAGGAAACCCTCCGCCAGCACGAGGGGCTGGAGATGATCGCCAGCGAGAACTTCGTCTCCGAGGCGGTGCTGGAGGCCGCCGGCTCGGTATTCACCAACAAGTACGCCGAGGGCTATCCCGGACGGCGCTATTACGGCGGCTGCGAATATGCCGATGTGGTGGAGAACCTGGCCCGCGACCGCGCGTTGGAGCTCTTCGGCGGCGAGCATGTGAACGTGCAGCCGCACTCCGGCTCGCAGGCCAACGCATCGGCTTATGCGGCGGTCCTGCAGACCGGGGACACCATTCTCGGCCTCGACCTGGCGCACGGCGGGCACCTGACCCACGGCCACAAGCTCAGCTTCAGCGGCAAGCTCTACCGGCCCACCTTTTACCGGGTGAGGCGCGACACGGAGCTGATCGACTACGACGAGCTGGAGGCGATTGCCGAACGCGAGCGGCCCAGGGCCATCATCGGCGGCGCCAGCGCCTATCCAAGGCTGTGGGACTTCGCGCGCATGAGGCAGATTGCCGACCAGGTGGGCGCGGTTTACATCTTCGATATGGCGCACATCGCCGGCCTGGTGGCGGGCGGAGTGCATCCATCGCCAGTGCCCCACGCGCACATCACCACCACCACCACCCACAAGACGCTGCGCGGACCCCGGTCGGGAATGATCTTCTGCAACAAGATGCTAGGCGAGATCGAGCTGGCCAAGGCCGTGGACAAGGCGGTCTTTCCCGGCCAGCAGGGCGGCCCGCTGGTGCACATTGTGGCCGCGAAAGCAGTGGCTTTGGGCGAGGCGCTGCGGCCGGAGTTCAAGACCTACGCGACGCAGATCGTGGCCAACGCCAAGGTGCTGGCCGCGGCTCTCCAGGAGGCCGGCTTCCGCATCGTCTCCGCCGGCACGGACAACCACCTGATGCTGGTGGACACTTTCGAGAAGGGCATTCTGGGCTCCGAGGCCGAGCTGGCGCTGGGCAAGGCCGGCATCACGGTAAACAAGAACGCCATCCCATACGACACCAATCCGCCGCTCAAGCCGTCGGGCATCCGCGTGGGGACGCCGGCGCTGACCACCCGGGGCATGAAGGAGCCGGAGATGCGGCAGATCGCCGCCTGGATGGCGAAGGCCCTGGATGTGCGCAACGACGATGCGGCGCTTGAAAGGATTCGCGGCGAGGTAGCGGAGCTGGCCAACCGGTTTCCGCTCTATGCGTGGCGGCGAGCGCCGGCGGCCGTGGGAGCCTAGTACTACGGTTGCAAATCGAACCTCCGGAGGGAGCAGGGAGTTTCAACCCCCTGGAAGATGGTGAATTGACGTGGCCTTTAGGCACGGGCTTTTGCCGGTCTTCCAGGAACTGAGTGAAATGCAACTGTGGTGCTAGCCGCCTTTGCTGAAAGTAAGATCATGCTGGAAAGACTTCCCTCAGGGGCTAAGGCCCGCATCGATTTTGCGGCACTTGCGGCCCGACTGAAGTCGTGCCCTTGTTACAAAACCGGGTTTCTCCGCAACCTGCAAAACCCCCTGCACCCTCCAGAATCTTCGACCTTGGACTGTGGTAACAGGCGCCTTAGCAGGAATTCTTCAGGCCGCAACTTGCGCCGGGGTACGGGGTTGCATCTATTGTTATTGACGATACCCACCGAGGGGAAAAGGGCGGCCCGGAATGGCTGTCCTCCCTGAGGGGATCCGGAGGAATCGATGAAACCCATTCAGATAGCTTTTGCAGCTTTGCTCGTTCTCGCCGTCCCGGCGTTCGCCCAGCATAACGACGCGAAAGCGGGCGCCCGTTCTTCGGGTGCTGGAACGCATCAAGCCATTCCCGCGAGCGGGCCCAAGGCGTACAAAGGCACGGCTCATGCGCCCGACCCCAAGCGCAACTACGCCGACAAGGATGGCCACCCCAACGTCCCGCATGTGGATGGAAAGACCTGGGTCGGTCACGACACCGGCCGCGCCGACGTGAACTATCATCTGGACCACCCCTTCGAACCTGGCCGATTCACCGGCGGCTTTGGCCGCGGGTATGTGTGGCATCTTGGCGGTGGCGGTCCCGGACGCTTCTGGTTCAACGGCTGGTACTGGAGCGTGGCGCCCTTTGACGTGGCCTTTGTCGATGGCTGGCTGTGGGATTCCGACGAAATCGTGATCTACGAGGATCCGGACCACATCGGCTGGTACCTGGCCTACAACGTGCGCCTCGGCACCTACGTGCACGTGATGTATCTGGGGATGTAGGCCGGCCGGCACAAGCGAGAAGAATGGAAATGAGAAAGGGGACAGGCCGAGAGGTCCGTCCCCTTTTGCCGTTGGTCCTTATTCACAGGCGCGGCCCATGCTAACGCAACAGGGCCGAAGCGGCCCACAAAATCGGGGCCTGGCCGTGAAAGTCGCCGGTCATGCGGTGGCGGCTGAGGTAATAGTCCAGGTCGTTCAGCTTGTTGGTGCCTTGGCAGACGTTGGTTGTGTCGCCGTTCTGGTCGATGTATCCGGTGACGGCGAGCCATGCCTTGCGGGCGGCGGGGCCGTAGGTGGGGCCGTCGAGCCAACCGTTCTTTACGCCGGTAATCATGGCAAAGGTGAACATGGCGGAGCCGGAAGTCTCAGGCCAGGCTTCGTCGTGATCGATGAGCTGCCGCCACATTCCGTCTTTCCCCTGGTACTTGAGCAGCGCCGCCATCATGGCCTGATAACCCTTGAGGATGCGCGCCCGCTGGGGGTGATCGGCGGGCAGGCTGCGCAGCATCTCCGCCATGCCGGCAGCCACCCATCCGTCGCCGCGGCCCCAGAAGAACGGAACATCGCCGGCATGATAGAAGAGCCCGTTGGGCTGCTGGAGCTTGTCGAGGTAGGAGACCATCTCAAGGGCATCACGGTCGAGATACTTGCGGTCGCCGGTGGCGCGATAGGCCTCAAGCTGAAGGATGGTCAGCATATACATATCGTCGATCCAATAGCGGGTTTCGGCGGAGAGGCCGTCGGGCTGGGGATTCTCCCATTGGCGGTCGGCCCACCATTGGCCATAGGAAAGGTATGCTCTGTCCTTGGTTTGAATGCCGATCTCCAGGGGGATGATGCCGAAGATGGAGTCGTCGACGTGCCGGCGGACGGGTATCATGGAGGCCTCCGCGCCGCCGGGCATGATCGGGGTAAACTTGTCGATCAGGCGCTGGCGCAAAGCGTCGTCGTGGGTGAGCTGAGCGACGGTGAGAGCGCCGTACCAGGTGCCGCACTCGCCGTAGAAGATGGTTCTCATGCCCTGATGCGGGCTGGTGACGAAGTGCTCGGCAAGACGCTTGCCTACCTCCTGCGGAGAGCTGCCCGCGGGCCAGTTTGTGAAGTAATCGGTTGGGGCGGAGGACGCGGCTGCCTGCGCGAAAGACACGGTCGCGGCGGCGGGGAACAGGAAGGCAAGAGCGGCGATCTTGAGGAAAGCGTTCATAGAAAAGGTCTCCAATCAGCGTAACCATTTTGCATCATGGAGCCGGATGTGGGGAAGAACCATCCCAGCGATCAAGGACCGCTCGCCGGGGACCCCGGCGAGTCAGCGCGCGGGCAAATGCTGGATTAGAGACTCGAAGCAGCCGGGGATCTGGGAGTCCCATTCGGTCCAACCGTGGCCGCAAGATTCGCATTCTCTTCATAGGGAAATGATTTTATCTCGACTTCCCGCGGGTCCCGGCAGGTACACTGTCTGCTGACAGGAGGTTCTACCTTATGCAGACGCGGATTCAGGGCACGACCATGCCCGTGCTCGATGTGCAGCTTGACCCTAACGAGAGCGTGTTTTCAGAGAGCGGCGAGCTCTCGTGGATGACCAGCTCGATACAGATGACGACGCACACCCAGATGGGCGGGGGCGGCGGTTTCTTCGGCGCGCTGAAGCGCGTGGCCGGCGGCGGCAGCCTCTTCATGACCGAGTACCGGGCCTACCAGTACCCCGGAGAAGTTTCGTTTGCCACCAAGGTGCCGGGGCACATTGTGCCGGTGCAGGTGGGCCCAGGCGCTGAGTTCATGGTTCACCGGCATGGGTTTCTCTGCGCCACGCCGCAGGTGACCATCGGAGTGGGCTTCCAGCAGTCGCTGGGGGCGGGCATCTTTGGCGGCAACGGCTTCCTGCTGCAGAAGGTGGGCGGCCAGGGAACGGCGTGGCTGGAGCTTTCCGGCGAGTTGGTCTTGAAGAATCTTGCGCCGGGCGAGGTGCTGCGGGTGCATCCGGGCCATGTGGGAGCCTTCCAGGCGTCGGTGGGGTTCAACATCACCACGGTTCCGGGGATCAAGAATGCGATCTTCGGCGGGGATGGAATCTTTCTGGCGGTGCTGCAAGGGCCGGGAACGGTGTGGCTGCAGACGCTGCCCATCTCGCGGCTGGCGCACCAGATCGGCGAGTACCTGCCGCGCGGCGAGAGCCGGTCGGCCGGACCCGCGGCCGGCGGGGCGATTGTGGGCGGCATCCTGGGATCGATGCTGGGCGGGGACAATCGATAACGGAGCCTGAGCGATTGCCGGGTTGGCGGAGTCAGCGAACCAACGAACCAGCGGACGGTTCCTCCAGGTCCCGGAATCGGGACCCAGGGAGAGCCGCATAACCGCCAGTCGGGCATGTATACTTTTCTTGTCTTCCAATCGGCATTTGGAGAGGAATCTATGCTCGTCGTTCTACGTTCGCTGATCCGGCTCCCATGGATCGGCGGGATCGCCGTTGTCCCTGTCTTCGCGGCCGTCTCCCTGTTCGCTCTGAGTGCTGCCGGCCAATCCATGCCGGTACAATCGAACGGGGCTTCCGCAGCGCCCGCTTCGCCGGCGTCCGCGCATGAGGCTGCCCAGGTTCCATGTCCGCCCAAGGTCGACATAGACATTGCGACCAATCTGACCATTCATGCCAAAGTGAAGGGATTGCTGGACTCCGGGCATCTGAAGGTCGGCCAGGAAATATGGGTAACGGTCGCTTCCCCACTGGTCTTTCCGGGATGCACGCTGAATCCGCACTCCGCCCTCTACGCCCACGTGACGTCCGCCCTTGCGCAAAAGAATCCGAATGCCTCTGAGCTCTCTTTGGCGTTCGATCATGCCGATTGTGCGGAGCACGGAAAGAAGGCGGTGCCGCTGCGGCTGATTGGCCTGGTGAGCGAGGAGGCATCGGAGCGCATGCATGACGAAGTGCCTATTGGCTTGCATGGCAGCGGGAGCCGGAACGCGGACTCCGCCGGCAAAGTCACAAGCGGTGACGATACCGCGCTCAACCCCGGAGGTCTTGCGCATACCGTGCATCCAGGAATTGTGGTCGGCATCCCCAAGATGAAGCTGGAGCCCGAGGGAGGGCCGGGATGCAGCGACCGAATCTCCAGCACCAATCGCAGCGTTGAACTCGATCCGGGGGCGGAACTCATTCTGATCATGCAGGCCGCGCCATAGGAGCCGTGCCGGCAGAGCGCGGCAATCCATGGTTTCCCTTGCAGAGGAGCGGCGTGTTCCGCAACCCATTGGCCTCGCGCGGCAGCTACTTCGTCTTCATCTTCCCGCCCGGACAGCGGCATCTGCAGCGGCTTTCATGAAGCCGCAATCCGAAAAGAAGCGGATGAGGCCCGAAGTGAGAGGTTCCCGCGGCTCAGGCGCGGAATCTGGGGCGCCCGTGCCAGGCAAGCGAAGAGCAGTCTCCCGGACGGTCGGCGATCCTGCCGGCTGCGTCGCGCCGGCCATTCTCAGTTCGCCGGTTCCCTGGGCGTCGAGGATGAGGGCTGTCAGCTTGCGCGCGAGATCCAGGTCGAAGCTCTCGGCGACGAAGACCAGTTTGCCGCGAGTCGTGATGACGACGGGGCCTTCATCGGTTGAGTAGACCTCTTCTTCGGAGATGGCCTGGGAGGATCCGGGCGGCAGGTCCGCGGGAGCGGAACTCTGAGCGTCCAGATCAGCTTTGAGGCCGGAGTACTTGCGGCCCAGGCTCTCGGCGTAGAGCTGGGCGAAAGCCTCGGCGGAAGCGGCATTCCTCCAGACAGAGAGATAGAAGATGGCGAGGGATTTTGTGCTCGCCTGCTCGGCTGGGGTTGCGGAGCGCCGCTGGCCGGCCCAGTAGAGGCCGCCATTCCAAGCTGGAGTCAGGTCGCGGGCCGCGCCGTCGCCGCCGAAGAGCTCGGCGAGAATGTGCAGGTCGAGCTCGCCCACCTGGCCGATGTCGTAGGGCTGATAGAGTTTGTCGACCAGGGGATGAATGTCGGGCAGCAGGGGCACGGCGGGCGTGCGCGCGCGCTCGTATTCGCGGGGGTTCTCAATCTCCCAGGTGGAGGTGGGCGGGCGGTCGAGGGTTCCGGCAAAGGCGGCGGTCTGGCCCTGGTCCATCCACACGTCCTGCTCAAAGCTGAGGCCCTCGCGATAGGGAAAGAGCAACGACTCGGAGAGCAGAAGCGGGGCGCGGGCGAGGACCGGGGAACTGTCCGAGGCGGCCATTTGCTGCTTGGCGAAGTCCATGACCTCAGGATCCTTGACGAGGCTCTTGCCCTGGGGCTTGAGCATGTAGTCGATCATGACGGCGGTGGCCTGGCCCTCGACCACGGCCTCGCGGGCGGTATCCATCTCGTCCTTGGCCAGGTGCTCCGAGTCGCCGGAAGCGTTCACCGAGACGTCGTCGGGGGTCTGGTCGCCCCATTTCTCCAGATCGATGTGCTGGTCCTGAAGGGCGTGCGTGAGCTCGTGAGCCAGGACCGGCTTCTGCTCCTCGATGCCGATCCAGTCGAGCAGGTTGACGGTCTTGGTCTTGGCGTCGTAGTAGGCTTCGATCTGTTCCTTGAGGAGCGCGAGGACAAAGGGCTTGAGGGCGAAGTCGCGATCCAGGAGTCCGAACTTCTTGAGGACAATCTCGCTTTTCTGGAGACGTTTTGCGCCCTCGTCCTCATTGAATTTCCGGTTCAGGTAGCCTTCCACCTCGGCGCGCGTGGTGAGCTGGCGCTTGACTGCGCTCTTGATGGGCAGACCGGTCTCCTGCGAGGAGAATTTGAGCAGGTCGTCGACGAGAGCGAAGAGCTGTTGGGCCTGGTCGGGGGTGATGCGGGTAGTTTCCTGGCCTTGAGCGGGGGACGGATTGGGCTGCGGGACGGCCGGCTGCCGCTGCGCCGGGGCCGCGGTCGCCGCCGCCAGACAGATCGCCGCCGCGAGGGTCCATGTTTGCCAGGCTCTTCCCGCCATTCGCCGCCGTTTTCTCATCGACTCTCCTTGCCCAGGCCAGCGGCGAAAGCAGGCCGCCACGCCGGAAAGCAAAAAACCGCTTTGGTTGCATCCAGACCGCCGGAAACTCCGCCCAGCGGCCCGTGGTGAAAGCCCAAATTCCTGAAAGACTTCCTTCGGGGGCTGAAGCCCAGCGTTGATTCTATTGCGTTTGCGGCACCCTTCGACAGGCTCAGGGCAGGCTTTGAAGTCGTGCCCTTTCAAGACTCGATCTCCGCCACAGGCTGTTAGCGGGTCCTGAGTCTTCAGCCGGGGTTGCCGCGTCTACTTCCAAGGCTATAATCAGGATGCGGCCCGGAGCGAAGTTTCCTCTGGAAAAATGCGCGAGGCCGCGGAAAAGCTCCCCAATGACCCAAACCGATCTTGCCTCTACGACCCAGCCCACTTTGCTCGCTACGCATCTGGCATCCGCAGCCGTGCCGCACGAACTCACCGTCTATCGTGGCGTGCTGACGCCACGGGAGTTGGACGCGCCAGCCAGGGAAATAGCGGCGCTGGCGACAGGAGCCGCGGTTCACGATTTGGGCTGGCTCAATCGCGTGGCGGTTCGCGGAGAAGACCGCTTTCGCTGGCTGAGCGGCATGGTCACCAACATGGTGAATGAGTTGGAGGTCAACGCCGGCGCCTGGAACTTGGTTTTGAATGCGCAGGGGCGGATTCTGGGCGACCTGACGGTTTGGCGTGAGCAGGGCGAGTTGGAACTGGAGATCGCGTCCGACCAGTTTGAGCGGCTCATGGCTCATCTGGAGAGCTTTATCGTCATGGACGATGTGGAGCTGGTTGCGCTGAATGAGGAGACGGCCCTGGGTTTGACCGGACCGGCGAGCGACGAGGCTCTGGGCCGCTTGAGCCTGCCGACGCTGCCAGTCCCGCTGACCGCGACGCGCGTGGAGTGGAACGGGGTGGATTTGAGGATTGTGCGCGGGTACGGCGCGCTGACGCCGCACTATGAGCTTTGGGCCTCGGAGACGGGCATCAAGAGAATGTTGAAGGGGCTGCGGACGGCGGGAGCGATTCCCGTGGGAAGCGCGTCGGTGGATGGGTTTCGCATCGCCGAGGGAATTCCGGCGTATGGGATCGATATGACGGAGCGCGATTTGCCCCAGGAGACCGCGCAGATGCGGGCGCTCAACTTCAACAAGGGCTGCTATCTGGGCCAGGAGATCGTGGAGCGGATTCGATCGCGGGGGAGCGTTCACAGGCACCTGCGGCAGCTTGAACTGGCTGGGCCGGCGCCGGCGGCCGGGACCGAGCTGACGTTGGAGGGCGGAATCGCGGCAGGGCAGATCACCAGCGCGGCGGAACTGGAGCTGGCAGCCGGACCTCGCATCTTCGCGCTGGGGATGATTCGGGCAGATGCCGAGTCGCGCAACCAACTGCTGAACTACGCTGCCGGCACGGTCACGGGGACGGCCCGGATTCTGGCCGCGCCGCCCAGCCTGGAATAGCAGGCCGGCGGGCTGGCGGAGTTGGCTAACAGCCTGCGGTGAAAGTCGAGCCTTGAGAGCGCACGACTTCAAAGCCCGCGCTGAGCCTGTCGAAGGGTGCCGCAAATGCAATGGAATCAACCACCAGCTTTAGCCGCCGGGGGAGTTTTAAGCAATTGCGACTCTTACCACGGGCTGCTAAGCGGGCGGAGCCGCCGAAGATAGCAAGCCGGCGGGTTAACGGAAAACAAATCCCGTATCTCAGCATCGAGATGCGGGCCGCGTGACAAGTTAATAACTCTGAGAGTCAGCAATTCAGCAAGTCGTTGAGACGGAACGGAAGCCAGGAGCTATGAGCGAAACCCCCAAGTTTACCGTGATCGACCGCCGCAAGTTCAAGGCGGAAGACGAACAGGAGAGCAGGCAGACGGCAGCGCCCGAGCCGGAGGCTGGAACAGTTGCGAACGCGAAACCGGCCGGCCAGAGCGCTGGGCCGCAACTGGTGACCGGCGAGAGCCGGCGCGCCGCGGAGCCTGAGCCGGGCGCGGTGGAAGCCGCCAAAGGCGGATCGGAACAGGAGGAAGAACTGGAGTTGCCCCCTGCGCCGACCGCCGCGGAGAGCCGCCAGCAAAAGACAGCCTACGACGCCTCGGCACAGCGGATGGAAGACCTGCTCCGGGCGCAGAACCCGGCCGTGGGCGCGCAACCGCCGATCGGGATTGAGCAACTGGTGCAGCAGTTGTACGTTTCCGCCATGATCCAGATGGGAGCGGGAACGCAGGAGGGGCAGCGTCCGCGAATCGATATTCTGGGCGCGCGCACGACCATCGACCTGCTGGGAGTGCTGGCTGAAAAGACACGTGGGAACCTGACCGAAGCCGAGGATCGCATGCTGCAAACGGTTCTCTTCGAGCTGCGCATGGCCTTCCTGGAGCTGACCAGGATGATCACCATGCAGGGCATGCAGCCGCCGCAGCCGCCGCCGGGCAAGCGGTAGATGCAGGAACCAGGGACCAGGGAATAGGGAATAGGGAGTAGGGAATAGGGAATAGCTTCAACGCGAGCTTATGGATGGACTTCTGACTTTTCTGGGGACGGGGACCTCGATGGGAGTTCCGACGCTGGGGTGCGAATGCGCGGTTTGCACCTCAGCCGACCCACGCGACCGGCGCTTGCGGCCCTCGGTGCTGGTGCGTTGGACCGAGCCGGGAAAGCAGGCGGGCGAGGCCGGCGGGCCGGAGCGGGTGGTGGTGATCGATACCGGGCCGGACTTCCGCCAGCAGGCGCTGCGTAACGGGCTCAAGCACGTGGACGCGGTGTTCTACACACACGCTCACGCCGACCACATTCTGGGGCTCGACGATTTGCGGCCTCTGAGCTTTGCGGCTGCTCGCGAGAGCGGGCCGATCCCGCTCTACGCCGCGCCCGAGACGGCGGCGGTGTTGGAACAGGTCTTCGAGTACACCTTTTCGCCGCTGGCTACCTATCCGACCAGGGCGCGCGTGCGGCTGGAGCCGCTGGCTGAGCGCAACCCGGTGCATGGGGTCGAGTTCTTGCGGGTTCCGGTGCTGCACGGGCCGATGGAGATTGCCGGCTTTCGCATGGGCCGGGTTGCCTACCTGACCGACGTGAGCGAGATTCCGGAGGAGAGCTTCGCCCTGCTTGAGGGTCTGGACCACCTGGTGCTCTCCGCTTTGCGCCACAAACCTCACCCCAGCCACGCCACGGTGGAACAAGCGGTAGGCTGGGCGCGGCGGATTGGCGCCGGACAGACTTGGCTGACCCACATCGCGCACGAACTGGGCCACGAGGCTACCAATCGCACGCTGCCCGCCGGGGTCAGCCTGGCCCACGATGGGCTCAGCCTGGCAGTGAGCCTATGAGCGACGGCCCTTCCAGCATGGTTCCCGTCTCCGGCATGATTCCCGTTTATCGTTCGGTTCGGGAGATCCCTTTCCGGCCGGGCCGCTCGGTGGCCGTGATCGGGAACTTCGACGGCGTGCATCTGGGTCATCGGGAGATTCTCTCCGCTGCGGTAGAGGAGGCGCGCGGCCGCGGCTTGCGCTCGGTTGCGATTACCTTCGATCCACATCCGGAGCAGTTCCTGCGTCCGGCTCAGGCGCCGAAGCTGCTGACGCCCCTGGAGGAGCGGTTGCGGCTGCTGGCTTTGACGGGCATCGATGCTTTGCTCGTGCTCAGGTTCGACGCGGCGCTGGCGGGCTTGCCGGCGCGGCGGTTCGTGGGCGAGATTCTTGTGGACGCCCTCGGCATCTACGCCGTGCACGAGGGCGGCAACTTCCGCTTTGGGCATAACGCCGAGGCGGGAGCCAGGGAACTCAAGGAGTTTGGCGCCGAGTTCGGGTTTGCCGTGCACGTTCATGAGGCGGTGCGCGTGAAAGGGCTGGAGGTATCGAGTTCGGCGATTCGGGCGCTGGTGGCCTCGGGCGACGTACGGCGGGCGCGCTGGATGCTGGGACGGCCGTTCGGCGTGCGCTCGACGCCGGCCAGGGGGCGCGGGATCGGGACGAGGCTGCTGGTGCCGACGGTGAATCTGGCGGCCTATGAGGGGCTGCTGCCGGCCTTCGGCGTCTACGTGACGCGGCTGACGGTTGGCGGGCGCTCGTTTCAGGCGGTGACCAACGTGGGCAACCGGCCGACGTTCGGCGAGGCTTCGTTTGCCGTTGAATCGCACATCCTGGACTTTGAGCCGGTCGAACTGGCGGAACGGACGCCGCTCCACCTGGAGTTCCTGCTGCGGCTGCGCGGCGAGATGGAGTGGCCATCGCCCGAGGCGCTGAAGGCGCAAATTCTCAAGGATTTGGCGCGGGCGAAGCGGTATTTCCGGCTTGCCAGGGGCTGAAATCCGCCTTTTTTTGTTACCAATCAGTCAATAGGCGTTATTCCTAAGCTGTTCATTCGTAAGTGGTTAGGAGAAAGCAAGGGATGGAAAAGAGGCTCCCGGAGGGGTAGGGGGTGGGGGTCACGCGGACTTGCGGGGCTTGGGTTCGCACTGGAGGGTGCTGAGGGCGACCTGGGCAGCGTAGAGGATGTGGCCGCTCTGCTGAGGGGGAATGGCGCCGATGAGTATGCCGTGGGCCGTGCAGGCGATAAAATCGCGGATGCTTTCGTAGCCGGAAAGAAGGGGCATGGCGTTGCAGTATGCCTTGTCCGCTTCGTTGGCCGCGAAGATTTTGTCCGTGCTGTCTCCATCGCTGTTCTCCATGTAGGCATTGAAGGAGCGACGCCAGGCGGCCATGCAGCGCTTGATTGCCCTGGTGCGCGCGGGATCGGATTCGAGCTTCGGGGCCGGCGCGCCGGCGGGCTGCGGCGCTGGGAAGGCCTCGATCACGGTGAGTGCTGTTGTGGATGTTCCGGTCACAGGTGGATTCTCTCTATTAATAGTGTGCGCGGTTCGGGCGTAATTCTCGGCAACGGGAGCGCCTGGCCGGCGACAACGGAGCTTGGGGCTGAAAAATAGGCGAACGCTTGGCGACTTCGCAGGATTGATCGGGACGATCATGACCGGTCTATCGGCGTGCTGGGTTCCGTGGCCTCCCCGGTCCCCGAGTGCGAGGGACCGGGGGCACCCTCATTTGTGTTCTGGAAATATCCCGGGATCGGGGCCACGCGCCGGACGGATTCCGGGTTGAGGTCTGTGGCCTCCCCGGTCCCCGAGTGCGAGGGACCGGGGGCACCCTCATTATGTGTTCTGGAAATATCCCGGGATCGGGGCCACGCGCCGCCGGCGCCGGGTTTGGCTGGGGCGGGCTGCGGGGGAGAAGGACCGGGCCTAAAGGCCCCTCACTGAGGCGCTGTATTCAGGGGCCTGAAGGCCCCTGCTCCCTCCGTCAATTCATCTCGCGGGGCTCAAGGCCCCTGCTCCTTCCGTGGGCAGAGCGGGCTTGACCTGCGGTTTGGCGGTGGGCGAAGCCAGAGGCTTTGCGGCGGGAGCCGGCCCCGGCCGCGGGGCGGCGGTGCCGGCAGACGCCGGTTTGGTTGTGGCGTTGGCGGACGGGGGCCTGGCGGGCGGCGGGGCTGTTTGCGGCGGTGGCGCGGCGGCGGTTTTCAGGGGCTGGTTCTTCTGGTCAGACGGAGCTTCCTGGTCGCCTATGAACTGCTCGTCGTCCTTGCCGGCGATGGCGGCCTTCATGACCGTCATCCAGATGGGCAGGGCGGCCTTGGCGCCGGTCTCCTTTTCGCCCAAGGACTGGCGGCTGTCGAAACCGACCCAGACGCCGCAGGTGACCGAGGGCGAGAAACCGAGGAACCAGGCGTCGGTATAGTCGCTGGTGGTGCCGGTTTTGCCGCCCAGGGGGTGCTTGAGCTGGGCGGCGGCTGCGCCGGTGCCGTGCTGGACGACGGCGCGGAGAAGGATCATCATGGTGCGCGCCGTCGGCTGATCGATGACCTCGTTCACCTCCGGGTTGTCCTCCCAGAGCGTCATGCCATCGGCGTTGGAGACCTTGCGGATGAGGCGGGGGGTGATGCGCAGGCCGTCGTTGGGAAAGACGGAGTAGGAGGCGACCTGCTCCTGAAGCGTGATCTCGACCGCGCCGATGGCGATGGGCAGATAGGCGGGAATGTTGGTGGTGACGCCGAAGCGGTGGGCCACGTCGATGACCTTGTGAATGCCCACGCGGGCGGCCAGCTTGAGGGCGGGAATGTTGCGCGACTCGGCGAAGGCGTTGAGGAGGGTCATGCGGCCCTTGTAGTCGTTCTCGTAGTTGTGCGGGGTGTAGCCGTTGAAGCTGACCGGGCCATCGATGATGGTGTCGTCGGGCTTGGCGCCGTCCTCGATGGCCGCGGTGTAGACATAGGGCTTGAAGCTGGAGCCGGTCTGGCGCTCGGCCTGGGTGGCGCGATTGAATTGGGAGAGCGCGAAGTCGCGTCCGCCGACCATGGCCAGCACGTCGCCGGTGGTGTTGTCGATGGCCATCAGGGAGCCTTCGGCGCCGGAATCCTGCTCCAGGGTGGCGCGGCGGGCCTTGCCCTCCATGGCGTCGGACAGGCGGACGTAGATGACATCGCCCGGCTTGACCAGGGCATCCCCGTAGCGCTGGCCGGTCCAGGCCCAGTCCTCGGGCTGGAGAAGCACCGGATCGTCGCCCACGCGGGCGTGAATCTCAAGGGGCATGGTGCGCAGAACAAGCGCATGAACATAGTCGCCGGGATTGGACTTCAAGGCCCAGTCGGGATGCCTGTAGTCGTCGAGCGCGACGCCGGCGGCGAGGACGTTTTCCAGCTTGCCGGGGCCGTCGTGACCGACCCAGCCATGACGGCGCTCATAGGCTGCCAGCCCGTCGAGGACGGCGCGGTTGGCGGTCTGTTGCAGGTCGAGATCGAGGGTGGTCTCGACTTTCAGGCCGGCCTCGTGAACCTGCTCGGTCCCGAAGCGCTTTTCGAGCTCCTGACGCACCTCCTCCTGAAACCAGGGAGCGGCGGACATCTCCGGCTGGGCGGTGTGCAGGCCCAGGGGGGCATCGCGCGCCTCTTCGGCCTGGGCGTGGGAGATGGCATGGTCGGCCTCCATCTCGGTCAGCACCAGGTTGCGGCGGCGCAGGGCCTTGTCGGGATTGATCAGGGGCGAGAAAGCCGCGGGCGCCTTGGGCAGGCCGGCCAGCAGAGCCGCTTCGGTCAGCGTGAGATCGCGGGCGTGCTTGGAGAAGTAAAACTGTGAAGCAGCCTCGAAGCCGTACATTCCGTGGCCCAGGTAGATCTGGTTCCCGTAGAGGGTGAATATCTGCTGCTTGGTGAAGCTGCGCTCAATCTGGATGGCGAGATAGGCCTCCTGGAGCTTGCGGGCGGCGGTGCGCTCGGGAGAGAGAAAGAGGTTGCGCGCCAGTTGCATGGTGAGCGTGGAGGCGCCCTGAACCCGGCCGTGGTTGCGCAGGTCGTACCAGACGGCCCCCATGACGCGGAAGACATTGATGCCCCAATGGGACTCGAAGCTCTTGTCTTCAATGGAGATGACGGCCTGGCGCAGGACGGGGGCAAAGTCGTCGTAGCCGACCACCTCGCGGCGCTCCAAGGCAAAGGAGCCGAACATGCGGCCCTTGCGGTCGTAGAGATCGGTGGTGGTGTTGGGGCGGTAATGCTCGAGATCGTTGATTTGGGGCAGATCGACGGAGTAGACCAGGGTAAGCCCGGCCAGCGAGCCGGTCACGACGGCCAGCAGGAGCAGCGTGGCGAGCGCGAACCTGCCGGCGAGCTTGCGCCGGCGGTGGGCGGGGACCGTCTTGACCTGCGGGCGGCGGGGCCGGACAAGGTGGCGCGGTTCCAAACGCTGTGCGGGAGGGGCAGCCAAACGATTCAGGCCTCGTGGGCACTACTCCGACGTAAGGGCGAGAAGATGCCTCAGCCCAAGGCTAGCATTTAAGTGCCGTCAGCGGAGGCGTTGGCGCGCAGGCGGGGACCAGACAAGGCAAGAGCGGGAACGGGCGCATCCGGTCAGCCGGAACGGGTCTGCCGATACGGGAAGAAGATTGCCAGTCAAGTGTTCCTCGCCCTGAGCAGTCCCAGCGCCTGGTTGAGGGATTCGCCGGTCCTGGCGGGCGGCGCTCAGGTCTCGATGTTTGTTCGATCGGCCTGCGCGAGGCCGGCGCCGGGAGTTGTCGATTCCGGCCTGCGCGAGGCCGGCGGCGGGACGATCCCCTTGGCGCCTTACTCGACAACTTTTGCCTGGGGCCGTGGGGCGAGAAAGACATCCGCATACCTGCGAGCGGTTTCCTCAATCCGGTGCCTGTTCAGAACAGACTGGTAGCCCGCTTCCCCCATGCTCCGGCGGA
>Ga0326727_10015603_pt1 | contig 16257 bp, 7 predicted proteins | sample MB2enrmetagenome_FD_207643 | JGI IMG/M metagenome (GOLD analysis project Ga0326727, IMG submission 207643) | Lab enriched peat soil microbial communities from McLean, Ithaca, NY, United States - MB29MY | ecosystem: Environmental > Terrestrial > Soil > Wetlands > Peat | place: USA: New York...
TTCGGCGCCAACGCCTGTGGAGAGAGTGTCAGCCGTACCGGCCACAAAGCCGGTCCGCAGTTCTCGATTGAAGCAGGAAACCCCCACTAGAACTGCAATGGCAGTTTAGTGGTGGGAGAGTTCATTAGGTACGGCAACATAACTGGCTAGAAAGGAGGAGTGTAATGGGAAAGGTGAGATTACTGTTGCTCATAACGCTGGTCGCTACCGTGACTGTCTCGCTCTGCTTCGCCGCGGAAAGGAACTTCCGCGGCAAGCTTTCGGGTAACCAGGAGGTTCCAGGCATCAAGACAAAGGCCACAGGAGAGGCTGAATTCAAGCTGATCAAGGATGGCAAGAAATTGAGCTACAAGCTGACCGTCAATAATATCAAGAACGTCACCGCTGCTCACATTCACGAGGGAAAGAAGGGAAAGGTCGGGCCGCATGTGGTAGGTCTCTTTGCCGGGCCGAAAAAAGAAGGGAAATTCAATGGCGTCCTGGCCGAGGGCACGATTACAGAAAATGATTTAATGGGTGATCTCCAGGGTAAACCGCTCGAAGCGCTGATCAAACTCATGAAGTCAGGAAATGTCTATATAAACGTCCATACCGATACCCATCCCGATGGAGAGATCCGGGGACAGATCGGGTATACAAGCCAAGATTTCAAGGCACATCCCCTCGCTCCTTGAGCCTGTGAGGAGGTCATGCTGGTGGAGAAAAAAGTGGTTTACCCAGGTGCTCGGTCATATGGACGGCGCTGATCACCAGTTGGAAGTCGACTTCGGCTTGCATAAATTTATCGCATGCCGTGCATGTATGCAGCAAGTATAAGGGCTATATAGCAGCCTTGCCGGCTTCAGGCAAAAGAACCTTTCCGGTGCTTGCTGAGGCGATTGATTGTTATTTAAAAAAAATTAAAACCTGAACTGGCCTGGATTTCTCGCACGTAAGGGCGTAGACCCTGCGATCGGCCTCATATATCAAGTCATTAAATAAGGTTCATGAGGAAAATACCACATGTTAGACCTCAGGCATCAGGGTCTCAGGGTCCCCATCCTCCGGGGAATCCTCCCCATCAACGGGGAACAGGTCCCGACTGACATCATTGCTGGCATTACGCTGGCGACCCTAGCCATCCCTGGGGTGCTGGGCTACACAAAGATTTCGGGGACACCAGTAATTACCGGCCTCTACACAATCCTTCTTCCAATGACCCTTTACGCACTCTTCGGGGCGTCTCGACACCTCGTGGTCGGCGCTGACTCCGCCACAGCCGCTATTCTAGCCTCAAGCATTGCCTCGTTGGCGGAACCACGCTCGGCGGAGTGGCTTGCACTTGCGGGCATGCTCGCGCTCATGTCAGCAGGATTCCTGTTTCTTGCTCGCCTCGCTCGGTTGGGATTCCTGGCGGAATTCCTGTCGCGCACCGTGCTCGTCGGATTTCTCACGGGGGTTGGCATTCAGATCGCCGTTGGGAGATTTCAGGGATGCTGGGCCTGCCGGGGGGCGGGCACGATTCGATCCACAAGCTACTCACCGATCTGCGACAGATCGAACAGACAAGTTATACCGCCCTGGCTCTTTCAGCGGCTGTACTCGTTATCGTCGTCGCTTCACGAAATATATCGAAGAAAATTCCGGGCCCCCTGATTGCGGTTATTGGCACCATTGTCGCCAGTTGGGCTCTCAACCTCGAATCTTATGGGATTCAGGTTGTCGGCGCGGTACCAACTGGCCTGCCGAGGATCGGGTTGCCAAATGTGCCCTTGGATCGGGCGCTGGTTGAGAAACTGCTGCCTACCGCATTTGCAATGTCAGTAGTCATCCTCGCCCAGAGCGCCGCAACCTCTCGCGCCTATGCCGCCCGTTACAACGAGCGTTTCGACGAAAACGTGGACATGGTTGGCCTGGCCATAGTCAATATCGGCGCCGGCCTGTCCGGAACCTTTGTCGTTAACGGCAGTCCGACCAATACCCAGATGGTTGACAACGCGGGAGCTCACAGTCAGCTTTCTCAGCTCACCACAAGCTTCATTGTCCTCATGGTGCTTCTCTTTCTCACGGGTCCTCTGGCTTACATGCCGGAGGCCGTTCTTTCGTCTGTGGTTTTCCTTATCAGTGTAGACCTGGTAGACATCAAGGGAATGCGTAAGATCTATAGAGAACGGCCGTGGGAGTTCTGGGTAGCGCTGATTACGGCCATGGTGGTGGTCTTTGTGGGTGTCGAGCAGAGTATACTCCTGGCCATCGTCTTGTCGCTCGTGGTCCATACGCGGCATGGCTTTCGGCCAAACAATATGCTTATTGTTCAAGATAAAACTCAAGGATGGCGGATGCAGTCGGTCAACACTCCGGAACAGGCCGTAACCGGCCTCGTGATCTACCGGTTTATGCACAACATGTACTATGCTAATATTCAGGTCTTTACCGAGGAAGTAGTCGATCTAGCTAAAGGGGCGAACCCGCCTTTGTCCTGGTTTTGTATAGATTTGGCCGCGGTTAACGATGTGGACTTCACGGCAGCCGAAGCCCTTCGCACACTCCACGGTATCCTGGCGGAGTATGGTATCAAGCTTGTGTTTTGCGAGGTCATCGACGAAGTCCAGGCGGAATTTGATCGATCCGATCTCACGGAGTTGCTCGGCAGTGACGCATTTTTCAGTACGCTAGCAGCCGTTGCGAATGCTTACAGTCAACAGGAAGCAGGCGGCATTGCTGGCACTTGAAAAACGCTGCCCAAGTACGATAAGACAAAAATTGGCTGGCTATAATCAGCTATTTGAGATTTAAGCAAAGACCTGCCGGAGAAGGGGATTGGGGAGCAGTGGAACGGTAAATGCCTTAGAGGGACGGCAACGATTCCTTCATTTTTAGGCCATATGGCTACGCTATCATGTTGTGCATCGGTTACAGACCAGTTCATACCTTTTCATCTTCTTAAAGCAGTATCGAAATCGATGGCATTGGCTTAGATAAGAATTCCATTTCACACCTCTATCCTGAATTCAGCACCAAAAGTACTGTTGCTCGCGGCAAGCCTTCCTCCCATATTCTTTTCAATGATGGTCTTTGACATGAACAGGCCGACTCCCGTTCCTGTCTGCGGACCCTTGGTGGTAAAGTAGGGGTCGAAGATCTTGTTCATGATTTCCTCGGGTATGCCGCCGGCGTTATCCGAAATCGTTAAGACAGCCCTGTCGCCTTCAGTGCATATCGTGATCGTCACTCTGGGATCGTCAGTGCCCCGTTCCGTTAAGGCGTCCCTGGCATTGTTCAGGATGTTGAGGAGGGCCTGCGCGAATTCATTCCGAAATCCGTAGATGACAGGATCATCCTTGGCAACGACTTCGATACCGATATGCTGATTCTTGTAACTGTCTTTTACAAGTGACAACGTATTTGCAATTGCCTCACTCACATTGAACTCAACCTTTTCCTTTTCCGGTCTGAAGTAGTTTCTGAAATCGTCAATGGTTCGGGACATGTGCAGGATGAGTTCCATTGCGTTGCTGACACTTGTGTCCAGAAACTCCCTGGTGAGTTTGCCGAGATCATAAATCTGCAACAGTTCCTGAACCGTAAGCCCAACAGCGTTTAATGGCTGGCGCCACTGGTGGGCGATATTTCCGAGCATTTCCCCCATCGCAGCCTGACGGCTCTGTAACAACAGTATATGATCCTTTTCGCGAAGTTCCGCCGTCCGTTCCGCGACCCGGTTTTCAAGCTCTTCATTTAACTTTTTCAACGCCTCCTCTGCCTGCTTGCGTGCGGTGATGTCGGTGATGAAGGAATAGTAATATTGTGGGTTCCCTCCCGAATCAGTCACGATATGGACTAGGAGTTCTATGGGCACACGGGTGCCGTCCTTCCTGATATATTCCTTCTCGTACCTAACCGGTTTACCGGAACGCTGAAGCTCTGCGAGCTTCTCACGCTCAAACGCCAGCCATTCTGGTGGCGTAAGGGTATTGTTCCAGTCGATAGTCATCAGTTCGCCGTAAGTGTAACCGGTGAGCTGCTCAAATGCATTGTTGATAAGCCCCAGGCGCCCGTCCGGATAGCCCTGTCCGAATGGCTGGGCAGCATACCTTACAATATCGGCCAGGAATTCATTCTGCTTTTGGCTCTTTAGCAGTGAATCCATTAAAGCATCGCGTTCCGCAAGCGACCGGGCCAGTTTTATGTTGCTGTAACTGAGCCGGGAAATCATGGCGGCAAGCTTCCTAAAATAAGCCATGCCCGTGTCCACATATTCCCTGCTCAAGCGCGGAACGGCCGAAAGGGCGGACATGTAATCCGCTTCGTTAAAGCCGTATTGCGCGGCCTGGCAACGGAGTAGCTCGTAGTCCGGCTGTTCGTCATCGAAGAAGAACTGCCCCATAAAGAGATTGCCCATATGCCTTCCACCGACAATTATCGGGGTCACGAGGTGCCACAAGTTATTCTTGCATCTGTGCATCCTGAACTCTTCCGGAGGAATGCCCACGGTAAGATCCGTGTCGCTTTCAATGCATTTCTTTCGAGTTTCCGGATGGGCACGGTGGAATTTCAAGCAGATATCCTGCCATCCAACATCGACCAGCACCCGCCCCTTGAGGTCAATTATACTCATTTTAAGCCCTGTCAGGCGGTAGAGGTCATCCATGAACGCCTGGATCTCCTCCGTATCTATAATGTCGGCAAGGTCCAGGTCACCTATATCACCCTCGAGATCAAGGATTCTCTCCAACTTCCGCTTTACACGCTGCTCGCTTTCGCGCAGGGCTTCCTCCGCCCGCTTGCGTGCATCCTCGGCCCGTGTCTTGGACAGCGCCATGGCTAGGTGGTCCGCCAGACGATTCCAAAGTGCGATCTTTTCGGGTGAGAACTTCCCCTTATGCTCGTCAGCGAAATGTAGCAGGCCCAGTGTCTGGCCGTCTGCCCGTAGCGGCACCAGCGCCAGCGATTCGTACCCAACCATGTTACAGATGTTGCGGCTGCGGGTCATGCGGTCGGTTTCGGTCGCGCTCGCCAGGAGCTCGGTCGTGCTGTCGGTCCATAAGCATCCTTCCGGTGTGAAGAATGACTTGCTAGGGTAGGTTCGACCATAAAGCACGTTGCCACACATGCATTCGACGAAGGGCCTTCCGTTGCTGTCGCAGAGAAGATTCCCGACTTCTTCATGCCCCAGGAGCGAGGCCTCCGTCTGGGCAACATCCCGTGTGAAGCCGGCGACCTCATAGTACGGGTAGTCGTCCCCTTCTTTCAGACGTATTCCAACAGCTTGACAGTCAGACAGTTCCCGGAAGTAATCCAAGGCAGCCTTGGCCAACGCAGCGGTGGTGGTGGACTGGTTGATCAGATGCAAAAGCTGGACGTTCGCTCCCCGCTCCAGTTCGACAAGCTTGCGCGCTGTGACATTCGTGTAGATTAGAGCAATTTTGCCCGGTTCGGGACAGTAAGCGTTCACCTCGTACCAGGCATTGAGGTCTTTGCTAAACTGCTCTATTTGCGTCGGCTCGCCGGTCATAGCGACTCGATCTAATGCCTCGATCCAGTATGGCTCAATTCCGGGCAGCACCTCTCGTACTTCTTTGCCAATGATGTCTTTTCGCTTGAGGTGGGTCAGGCGCTCTAACGCAGGATTGGCATTGAGGAACCAGTAGCTAACGGGTTTGCCTTCCTTGCCGATGACGATTTCGATCAGCACAATGCCTTCACTCATCAACACGAAGAGCTGGCGGTACTTCTCCTCGCTCTTCCACAACGCCTCCTCCGCCTGTTTGCGAGCAGTGATGTCAAAAACCACGGCACGACACTCCTCCCTTGATTCGGAGATCATCGCCTCAACCTGTACATAGAGCTGCGAATGCCTTTCTTTCTGGAACACGATCTCGCATGTTTTTCTGGTTTCACTCGCGAATACCTTGTCGAGGAAGTCATGGAAAACAGTTCGGGTTTCATCGGAGATGAAAAGATCGAGGCGCCGGCCGATTAACAAGGAGCGTTCGACCCCCAGAAGTCCTGTGCCAGTAAGATTGACTGCACGGATAATCCCATCGTAGTCCAGATTAAAGTAGCCCACAGGAGCGAAGTCATATAGGTCGCTGTATTTTCCCAAGAGAGCCTCCGTCTTTTCCCTCTCGGCCCTCGCCTGCAGGAGTTCTTCAATTTGCATCTCCAGCTCGACCTGGAGAACCTGCAACTCGTGGGAAAGCCTCTTCGATTCTTCATTCGGCAGGAAAGGCCCGGTTGTGATTTTTCTAGAGCGCAACCGCTCTTCTGCAAGACATCGCAACTCTGAGGAGCCCGACCTCAATCCTTTATCTTTTCCCATGGTTTGCGCTCCTTTTCATGATACGCTTTAAGGTACCGTCACTGATTGTTTTCCTGACCCATCGCAATGATCCCGCTCACCTTCCTGTCGGGGTCTTGATGCGATTGATCGACACTTGAATCACCTGCTCGCTGCCATCAACAATCGGCACAGGGTTTTTTAACCCAGAATGGTCTCATTGGTCAGCACCCCGCCGAAGTCGATATGTATATACCGGAGTTGGATGCAGTCGTTGGAAATCTAAACTCCCTTAATCAGTTGGAAAGCTTTATGCCGCAGAACTTGAGGGAGTGCAGACCGCGGTTGCACCCGCCGTTCCCCTCCTTTACCTGCAGAAGGATCCAGGTTACCATGACTAACAAGATGCCGACCCCGCTTTGTTCTTGGCTACCTCCGGTGAGGGTCAGGACGGTGCAAACGGCGATGTATGTATGATTTTCTAATAATCGAATAGGTTGGATTGCATCGCCTAGGCTTTCAGATCCCAGCCTATCAACCTTGGATAGTTACGATTTTTCTCACAAGCGTTGCAAATCGGAAACGGAATGATTCCCGTAATTAATCCATTAAATTACATACTAACTATTATAACTTAAAAGATAAAATTTGAGCCTCTTGCAATAAGTTTTCTGGTTTGCGGCGTCATCCCTGGCAAGAGTCATCTCTAATTGTTTTTACCAGGGGATCTGGTAAGATTGCAATTTGGATAGTCGGTTTTTCCAATTTCCCACGCACTTCTCCTTCACAGGAGTCGCTTTCGAGAGTGGAACAATCCCTGGGGCTGGATCTTCTATACCGCGGCTTTTAGTATTGCTCGCCCTTCTGCGTTCATTACGGGGAACCACCATTGGCAGAAGGTTTCCTGCAGGGCGTCGTTCAGAACCTGTACAGCTTGACTGTCGAAAAGTGCTTCGATTACTCCAGCCCCCGGATTGTTCCGCTCTCCCCTGTAACCTATCCACACCCACAGGGCTGGGCTTTACGGTCTCACGGGAAACCGGTAAATTCTTGATTGCAGCTAGAAGTAAGAACCGCCATTCATCCCCGTTCACTAAACGGGGTATTCTGGCTTTTTTCAGAACAGGTCAGGCAAAAAGATAATTTTTCGGAACTACCGTGATACCCTCCGAGATCTTGAACCCCCGTGCCTCGTCCTCTTCCCTGGAATATCCTATCCGGGTGAAAGGGGGAACCTGCACGTTTTTGTCGATTATCGTTTTCCTTATCTTTGCCCCTTCACCGATCTTGACATTAGCGAAAATGACGCTTTCAAAGACCTGAGCTCCCCGTTCGACGCGTACCCGCTGGCTAAGCACAGAGTTGCTCAATTCCGCCTGGGTTATAATGCATCCGCCGCTCATGATTGAATTATCCATCAACGTTTGCCTGAATACGCATTTTGCAGGTGGGGTAAAGTCAGGCGTTGTCCTTAAAGGCCACAGATCATTGTATAAGTTCAGATCAGGCTTGATGCTCACCAGGTCCATGTTGGCTTCCCAGTAAGATCTGATGGTGCCGACATCCCGCCAATAGATCTGATCCTCACCCGGAACTTTGTTTTCGGCGAAATCATAAGCAAAGAGCCTGAGCCCTTTTTTCAGCATGAGCGGGATTACGTCCTTGCCAAAATCGTGCGTTGATCCTTCTGCTTTTGCATCTTCATAAAGAATTTCGGTCAAGGTGGAGATGTCGGCGATATAATTCCCCATGGAGGTAAGGCAGAAACCGGGGTTCCCCGGGATCTCTTTCGGATGTTTAGGTTTTTCCTCAAAACCTATTACCCTGTTTTGTTCATCGATCTCGAGGATGCCGAAACGGCCTGCATCTTTAGCCCCAATGACCATGGTGGAAATCGTGAAATCCGCGCATTTCCCCTGATGGAACTGGTCAAACTGACTTACGTCCATCTTGAAGATATGATCACCGGAAAATATCGCCGCTCTCTTGTATTGGGGATTATCTTCAAAAATATTGAGGTTCTGGAAAACCGCATCCGCAGTGCTTTTATACCACTCTTCACTGACCCTCTTCTGAGCCGGGATCGCCTGGACATAAAAATTGTAAACAGGAACAGAAGGCCACAGCTTGTTCACATGATTTATCAAAGGTTGTGACAAGTTCTGAACCAGGATCTTTACGTTCCGCAAGCCGGAATTAATGAAGTTGTTGATGACAAAATCGATAATCCGGTATTTCCCGCCGAAAGGTACTGCCGGCTTGGCCCTGGCCGATGTCAACGGTCGTAGACGTTCGCCGGCGCCGCCTGCCAGGATTACCCCCAGTAAATCTTCCATACAATCACCCCCATTTCATGAGATTTACACGTAAAGCCATAAGTCAGCGCTCACAACGTGAATCGTCGAAAGCTAATCAACACAAACCGGGAACTTCGGATAATAATCTACTGGTTTTCAATTCGGAAATGATATGTTTTTCGAACTGGCGAGGAAATCTAAGGGTTGCGCGGAAGCGTTTCCTTGAATCCTGAGCTAATTTCCGCTAAATCGAAAATTAACAGATTCAGGTTGCCCAAGGGAGAGGACCAATGGTCCGAATCACTAGCAAGCCCGCAGATTGACATAGCCAGGATGGAAAAGAACCGTTTCCGGATGCCTCCTTTCTTCTTGCCGCCTTTTATCCTGACTTTTTGTGTAACTGGAAACCAAAGGAATGGAGCTCTAATTTAGTTAGTATTTTATCATATCAATATCCATCTGCAAGTCAGCTAGTCATAAATAAGTTCATCAACAATGAAGTAGTTATAACTGTTCTCCCGGGGCAACTAAAACATAGCTGTTTCACGCAATATATTCCCTAATTATTTTGCACTGGAATAAAATGTTATCGAATAAGAAAATCCCCCATATACTGATAGATTTAGCTCTTATGTCAGATGGCGTCGTTCATCTTTGGTCAAGGTAAAGGACTCTTTGCTATATCGTGTGGGTGGTTTTAGCGATTATGGGAAAGCGAGCTTGCGGGCTGGCAACTTTGGAGCGGCACCAAATGACGCTTGTATCCCCATAACCTATTGTATTATTTGAGTGTTGTCAAGGACACTACGCCTCCGGCGTTCCTCCTTGACAACTTAAAACCCTATGTGAACGGCGGGTGACCCCCAAAACCACCCTTGCTTACCCACTCAAAACAGCGACGAGGCAGGTAAAGTAGTCCATAAGATCCACTTTAGTGGAGGCAATTCATTGGCCGCTCTTTTCAAAATCCCAGGGCTGGAGAACGGGGTATTTCCACACAACATGCCCTATCTAATTAGGCAAAACAAGCCATTATTCCAGTAAATTTTTAAAATGAGGATTTATATTGCGTGAAAGCACAGATATGTTTTAGTTGGTCATTTATGAGAAGATATACACTGAAGCGGAGAGCATTGCGGACTTTAGCCACTACTGCACGGAAGATAACATAACCTCACTGGACTACCGAAAAGGCACCGCTGACAGTCAGGCCATAGAGCCATAGTGGCCCTATGATGGAATCGCGAACCACACTTAGGGAAGAAGTCGGCGTCTAGCCCGGGCAATACCGTGCCGAATCTCGCCTCGCAAACCCCGGGCACGGACGGCCAAAAGCTGCTGTACCAGGGGGCAAAACCGGGCAATAGCCGTGGCCATACTGAAGAGCGTAGGGAAGAAGCAGGAAGCTGAGCATGAAGGCGCTCCCTAGAGGACCCAGCACCGTATCGGAGAGACGCAGACAGATTTTGATCAGGGGAAAAACCGCGAAGAGTACTTGCCGGACGCTATAGATTAAGCAGGTTTGCCGCCAACGCAGCCTAAAGGCATAGCAATGGCAGGGGAGCGAGATTTGCTCAGCATCCATACGGTGTATCCTCCAAATCTATGCTGACATACTGGCTGAGTACCTCTGTTGGCAAGGGAGGGGTCAGAGCTTTTCCACCGCCTGGCGCGTCTTTTCTACGATGTCTGCCGGCTCCTCGTAACGAAACCGTAGCGGCTCTCCGAAGGTTACCGTAACCTGGCCCAATTTTGGAAAGCAAGCCGTGGGCGGAAGGATCTGTTCGGTTCCGCTGATTTTTATCGGCACTACCGGAATCCCTAACTCCTTGACCATGATACCCAGGCCCAACTGGAAGTGATGCATTTTGCTATCCCTGGCACGCTCCCCTTCAGGGAAGATCAGAATGTTAACACCAGCATCGGCGAGCCTTCCCATGTATTTGAGAGAGCCGCTGAATCCCTGTGACTGGGGCAGGGGAAAGAGGTTGAGCAGCAAAGTGCCGTACTCGTAACAAAAGCGCCTCCAGATTAGATTGATCCCGTGGTAGTCACCGAAGAAGAACTCTGATCTAGCGGCTGTGGCGCTTCTATATCGGATATTAGGTGGGAGCGCAAACATTACAGAAGGCTGGTCCAGGTAGCTAAAATGGTTTGCCACGAAAAAAACTGGTCCTTTAAGGTTTGCCAGCTCATCAATCCCCCGCACCTTGAGAATGGTGAAACTTCGAACCAGGGGGTATTGGAATACGACGTCCCAGACCATCCTTAGCCCTCTGAAGAAGCGAGCATTGGTCCAGAACCGTAAATGGCCGCTCTTGGCCAGCTTTACCCGTTTCTTGATGATCTGGCGCAGGTCCGAGACTCGCGTCTTAGGCCCTATCTGGGAGTCCTCGATATCAAGGCGGTATTCCTGTTCCAGAAAATTGACCAGTTCCAGCCTGCCGATGGAGGTAAGGCCCAGGTCGGACACGAGCAGGGATTCCTCGCGTATCTGCGCGTCACTGGTACCGGTCACCCTGGCGAGCAAGTTGAGCAGGCTGTCCCGCGTTACGTTTGAATTGCCTCCCTCCGGTCCCTTTTTAATCTCCTCCTTAACCGCAAACTTTTTGATTTTGAGTGTCGTGGTCTTTGGAAATTCCGGCTCGTTCCAAAGGGTGTAGCCGGTAATATGATGAAGAGCATCCAGACTGTTGTTCGCCCGATTGACGATGTCTTCTGGATCTATGCCACTTTCGTCCAAAAGCAGCACGGCGTGCACCTCTTCCCCCCCTCCCCTCTCGACGCCGATAACACATGACTCCTTCACTCCGGCGATCTTGTTCAGCACCGCTTCCAGTTCGTCTGGATAGACGTTGACCCCCGAACCAGTGACAATTAGTTCCTTCTCCCTCCCCTTGATGATGAGCGATCCGTCCGGGCCAATTTCTCCCAGGTCGCCAGTCCGAAACCAGCCGCCATTCGTGAAGGCGTCACGGCTTGCCAGCTCGTTCTCGTAGTAGCCGGGAAAGACGTTGTCCCCGCGCGCCAGGATCTCTTCCCCTTCGATCTTCACTTGAACCCCCGGCAGTGGCGGGCCAACCGAACCTGCCACCTGACGCTCCATGGTATTGACGCAGAGCACTGGCGAGCATTCGGTGAGGCCATAGCCTTCCAGGACCGTAAACCCCATGCTGCTCCAGAAATTGAAAACCTCTGGATCCAGGGGGGCTCCACCTGAGACGAAGAGGGTGAAATTGCGGCCGAACTTTTTCTGTACAGGGAAAAAGAGGACTCGGCGCACCCCTTTCGGAAGCTTTGGTGCGAATTGGATTAATGACCGGAACACTCCGGAAAGGTGTTTTTCCTCAAGTTCCCGCTCGATGGTCGCTTTGAGAAGTTGCATGAGGCGGGGAACGCCCATGATGACGTATATGTCTTCCTCGCTCAGCGCTTCCATGAGCGCGGAGGGCTTGAGGGTGCGTAGGTAGACGATGGCCGCGCCACGGTAGAGCGGGGTGAAAAAACCGCCCATTTGTTCGAACATGTGGGATAACGGGAGCAGGGAGAGGAAGCAGAACTCGGAATTGATGATCGGTATCTGCCGGTTTATCTGGGTCAGGTTGGCTACCAGGTTCTTGTGGGTAAGGATGACCCCTTTTGGATTGCCGGTCGTACCGGAAGTATAGATGAGCTGTGCCGTATTTCCGGGTGATACGGATGCAAGTTCGCTGATCCGCGGAGTGCCTTCGAGCAGGTACTGAAGGTCTTCCAAAAGCATTGAAGTGGCTATGGTCATCCGCTCGGGTTTGAACCGGCTCTGCAGGACGACTTTGGCCCTCGTGAGGCTACAAATGGATTCCGCACGCGCCAGATCGGACATGAAGTCTACCGGGACGGCGATCGCGCCACGTATGATTATGCCCCAGAAAGCTACCGCCCACCAGGAAGAGTTGGGTCCCCAGATTATGACCCTGTCCCCCGCTGCCACGCCGCCTTGTGCCAGGAGGTTTGCCATCTTCAAGGAAAGGTCAATGAATTCTTGATAGGAAACCACGAGCCGCCTTACTCCGGTGCGGTTTATAAAAGCTGTTTTATCACCCAGTGTTCCGAACGTCTCGAAAAGATCGATCAATGTCTGCATAGCTACTCCCAAGAACATGCTTCGGAAAGCGGGAATCTAGTATGGAGATTATCTATAGAGTGGTAGCCGAGCACCCATATCCAACTCAAAATGACCATAGGGAAAGACACATACTGGTTGATAAGCATGTTCAGTGCCGTCGGAACAGTAAATTTATAAAAATAATGTCGAAGGGTACTAATTTAGTTGTCTTTAGAAATTTTATACTTGATTGTCACGAAGAGTTGGAATTACTTCAATTAAACAATGAGTCCTGGAATAAGTTTACATCCATCGGAGATGTAAGCAGCTAGCTTCTCGGGTGCATTTGTTGGTTCAGAGAACCATACCCTATTTCCAATAGCTGTAAATAGTAGCAATTCGTAATTCTCTGATTCCTGGGTTAGAATTGATGCAGTCGTCGTAAAGCCTGACACCGTCATTGTTAAAGCACACGACTTGCCGTTAACCAACCGGATACCTAAGATCGATTGAGTGTAGTTCGGTGTTGAACCGATCCTATTGTCAATAGATTTTGTCAAGGGTCCATTTTTATTGAGTGTGATCATCCAGTAGGTTGTCTCATGATTGACCGAAACTCCCCAGAGGTCATCACCAATAAGCTAAGAGTATGTAGCACAGTAGAAATATCAATCCTTTGATTTATTTCCTGTACCACAGTCATCTCCCCCAGGAGTTGGACCAGCTTTCCTAACTGCAACAAGAGATTAATAACGGAACAATTATACCATCGGGGCGGCGATTGTAAAAACTTCACTGATAATGTGCATAAAGCATATTGTTGGATATATTCATGGTAGAGGAGAGAATAGCCGAAAACATCTGCCCGGCGATAAGTGCCGGGATGCTGATGATATCCAGGCTAGAGGGGCCTTGTAAGAAATGTACAGCGAAAACCTTTTTGCCCTTTCAGGACGCTCCTGATGGCAATCGCGGTAGGGGTAATAACCGACCTTGGCATGGTGTTGTTCCGCAGGATTAGAGCCAACGTCCGCAATCTCGTTTTCTGATGAGATCTTCGACTACATATGACGTAAATATCCTTGGTTCAGCCAGTCTCTGAGGGCCTTTTGTCATTCTTGTGCCTATGTCAGGCACGGTCGGAGCCGTTTCTCGTTAGAAATTTTGCTCCAGAGGAAAAGGGCCCGGCGTTCCGGAAGTTAAGGATGCGATCTATTGTAAAAAGCGAGCCATCCGGCCGGTGGTGGTGATAAAGTTCCTTACCTCGGATCGCTAGCGGGTCGGGGGCACGAAGTCCGGATCTTGCGGATAGTAACGGCTTTCGGTGCCGCCGCCGCACAGATTCTCATGCTGTCGTCTTACGAACGTCTGGTATTGCATGACTCTGGTGCCAGGCGGCATACATCCGGATGTATGCGCACTTCTGTCTTTTTATAAATGTCCTGGTAAAACTGGCAGCGTGGCTGGACTTCGATACAGATAAGGTGGGATTGCTTATGGGAAATACCGACAGATCAACTTGAAATTAATGATCAATATCGGTAAAATATTTTTAGAATGGATATATCGTCTGCAGTTCCGGGAGAAATACAACCGTTTAGCGGGAAGATTGTGTAGTATTAATTCCAGTTTTCAGGAGGTAAACCATGCAAGAAGACATCAAAAGAATTCTCGTTGTGAGCTGGATGACCAAATACTGCCAGAAGGCCGTCCATTATGGTATTTCCGAGTCGCGGAAACACGGCGCGGAACTCTTCATCATTCACGTTATCCATAATCCGTTCGGTCTGAAAGGATTCAATGTTCCTGGCGTTTCGCTCGAAGAGGATTATAAGAATCTTTTCAAAGACGCAAAAAAAGACTTGGACAGGATAATCCGGCTTGAAAAGGGAAAAGGTTTGCCGATCACAGAATTCATCAAAGAAGGCGACCCGACGAAGGAAATAATGAAGGTCATAAAAGAAGAGAAAATAGACCTTTTAATCTCTCTGCATTACGAGGAGTTTAGTTTTGGGCATTTTGTATTCTGTGGGAGCATCAAAAAGTTGATCCGTAAGATGCCATGCTCGATAATGTTGGTGAAAAATGAACTAAGGCCTGGCGATTGGTAGATTGGCCCGGTTCTTTGGAAGTCTCAGCTCATCCCGTAAAATATGCTGTCGCCTTAGAGGGCAGCTTTTTGCCAGACTGGCAATAAGCTCTTCCACCTGGGAGTCGTTCAACATTCGGTTGAGCATCATCATGATGCCGTCATGCTGGTGCAGATAATTGGCGAACAGATCTCCGCTGGTAAGCGCCAGGCCCGGCGAGGAGATAAACAGCGTGAGGAAGGCATGGTACCGGCTCGAACATCCGTCACGCTTTTAAAGTCCGGGCCCACCAGCTGCCTATACCGATGGTGCGACAGGAAGAGCATATGGACGGGAAAAGGGCTTGGCCGTCATCTACCTGGGTAGAGTAGAGAGCGTCGCGGTAGGAATTGCAGTTACCCTTCACTCCCCCAGATCAGTACTCTACCCTTACAGCAAGAGAGACCGGCCTATTTGACCAGAATTCCGTCCGACCCTCTTTCTGGCATTTACAGAGGGCTTAACCGAAAAAATCCGACGGCGTGGCAAGACCCTTGTCTTTTTTTCTTCTATCCGGCCCGTTGTATTCACCCCCCTTCCCCCGTATGGGATCATGGCCGATAACGATCCATTCGCTTGACCGGCTAAAGGCCACGATTTTCCCTTTGGCTATCAAGCCTTCAAGGAGGAGATCTTCAACAGAGCCACTTGATTGATTAGTATAAAGCACCTTGATCATCGCCATAGTTCCGCTCTTGTGTCACTTTTCCACTTAATTCCTGAATGAAATGGGTACTTAGCCAGGGCGGGCCGAGAGATCGGGAAGAGACCCGCCGACGTTAAAACCTGTTAGTAGTCCGCCTCGTAAATATCCACGTCGGTCTCCTCGCTGAGGCCGATGAGGATCTGGAGGAGATCGTAGGAATCGACGTCAAGCGCCTCGCGGATGTTCTCTCTGGTGAGAACATCTGTCATGGCGGAGGAGGGGGTGATTTTCAGTCCTTTGCCTCAAAAGCCTGCGAGTTCGCGCCTGACCCCATCCCACGTATACTCGGCACAGCTATTCTCCCTAGTCCAGAATATGGGGCCCGACCTTCCATGCATCAGGGTTTTTTCGTGTCAACTACCATTGCTTTTACCCGTTCCTTCTGCGCAGTCGAAATTTCATAAAAAAATAGCTTCACTTTGTAACGAGTATCTCATCTAATCTGCCGTTGTCAAATCTCGTCAGATTAATGCGAATGTTTACAAAGCTGCTGTCAAGGAAGTCGATTCCCGCGAGAAGCGGTATTATCGAATTTCAGCCACTGGCTTAGCAAAACAGGGCATTTTAAAGATCTCCTGGTAATTTTATAAAGCCCTGACGCTGTTGTATTATAATAAACCTTACACTCGTTGACAGCCCGGTTTTCAGCGATAAAATTTGAACAAATGCGAGTGCATTCCCCCTGCTAGGCGATAGCCAGGAGGTGGGTCTAACGAGCGGTTTTTGTTTTAGGTTTTTCTTTGGTCCCTTGTTTCTCGATGTAGTTGCGGATCGTTTCAAGA
>Ga0326727_10015604_pt1 | contig 16254 bp, 11 predicted proteins | sample MB2enrmetagenome_FD_207643 | JGI IMG/M metagenome (GOLD analysis project Ga0326727, IMG submission 207643) | Lab enriched peat soil microbial communities from McLean, Ithaca, NY, United States - MB29MY | ecosystem: Environmental > Terrestrial > Soil > Wetlands > Peat | place: USA: New York...
GATCGGCTTGCAGCAAGCGCACCAGCGCGTCCAGGTGGGGGGCCAGGAGATCTTTGCGCCCGACGTGCAGGACGACGCGCTGGCGGATCTTGTCGCCCTGGCGGTAGCTTTCCACCAGACGGAGATACTCGTGGCGGCCGTTGGCGGCCTTGACGGAGCGGAGGAACACGAGCGCCTCCTACTACACTACGAATATTCCACAGAACGGGCGGCGAAACAAGAGAAATATGTCCTTAACGCGGAAAATGTGTGTCACTACACTTTTTCAAAAACAGAAAACCGCCCTTGTGTTTTCAATGGGTTGCAGACAGAAAACCTCGGGAGAGCGCAAACATGCGCTAAGAGGAGAACCAAACAATATGCAAGAGATGCGTTTGATCCGCCGCTGCCTCGTGCTGGCGGCGCTTATGTTGACGGCACTGCCGGTTTCATTACTGGCACAAGACGGGAAGAACATCCGGACCGTCCTGTTCGTCAGGCTCAAGCCGGAGCGAACCGGCGACTGGAGGGCCGCGGTGAAGGACTACGCGGCTCTGATGAAGAAATCGGGGTCGGAGGAGTATTTCACGGTGTGGGCCTCGCAGAGCGGGCCGGACGAGTATGCGGTGGTTTGGAACTCCGCCAGGTGGAAGGACCTCGACGAAGAACAGGACCCGAAGACCAAAGACGTAGCCGTGGACATTGCGCATGTCATCGCCCGGCTGGATGGGGCCACCCAGAGCCTGGAGACCTGGGTGGATGAACGCCAGCCGGACCTGGCTATCAGCGGCAAAGACGTCCCGAAGTTCGTTCGGACGGGGCGGACTCGCGTGGTGCCGAGCAAGATGACCGAGGTGCTTGAGATCCTCAAGAGCGACACCGTCCCGGCGCTCAAGAAAGCGGGAATCACCGAATTTGGCGTGTACGTGGCCCGCTACGGAACGCCCATCAACGAGATCCACACTTACGCGGCCATCGGTGGTTGGGGGGATCTGGATGCACCATGGGGGATCCAGAAGGCGCTGAGCGCCGAGGAGTATAAAGCCTATCTGGCAAAGATCACGCCGGACCTCGTATTCAGCGAGTACGACATTTGGCGCTTCAAACCGGAGCTGAGTTACGTTCCGGAACCCAAGCAGTAAGTAACTTCAGTCGCACTGAGTGTGCGGTGGGCCGGTGGCGGCTCCCCGCCCGCGCTGCACCGTTTCCACCGCCTGCTAGCCAGGTTGTGAGCGACGCTGAAACTTGCGCAGGAGTTCTCGACCCCAACGGAGAAATCATGTTGATTGGTCCACGAAACCGCACCGCTCCGCCGCGATCCACTCCGCCGCGCGCTCGATGTCCGCAGTAAACGGCCGGTCGCCCGTCCACACCGGCACAACCTCGCCGAGCGCCGCGCGCACCCGTTCGATGGCCGGGCTCGACCGCAACGGCAGCAGCAAATCCAGTGCCCGCCGCGCGGTCAGCAGCTCCATGGCCAGCACCCGCCGCGTGTTGCGCACCACCTGCTTCAGCTTCAGCGCGGAGGTCATGCCCATGCTCACGAAATCCTCCTTATTCCCGCTGGTGGTGATGGAACCGGTGGAAGCCGGATGCGCCAGCACGCGATTTTCCGCCACCAGCGCGGCCGCCGACACCTGCACCATCATGAAACCGGATTCGAGGCCGGGATGGTTGGTAAGGAACGGCGCAAGGTGCTCGTTGAGGGCGGGATTCACCAGACGGTCGATGCGGCGCTCGGAGATGCCGGCCAGCGCGGTGAGCGCGATGGACAGAAAGTCGAGTTGGAAGGCCAGCGGCTCGCCGTGGAAGTTGCCGCCGGAGACGATGTCGTCGTCGATGACCACGGGATTGTCGGTGACCGAGTTGAGCTCGATCGAAAACGTCCGGCGCGCCTCGGCCAGCGCGTCGAGCACCGCGCCGTGCACCTGGGGAGCGCAACGCAGCGAGTAGGCGTCCTGCACGCAGCGGCACGTGATGTGCGACAGGCGAATCTCGCTCCCTTCCAGGTGGCCGCGCAACCGCGCCGCGCTGCGCAGTTGGCCCGGGTGCGGGCGCGTCGACTGCAGGCGTTCGTCGAAAGCGCGCGGCGTTCCGCGCAGACCGTCCAGCGTCATCGCGCAGACGAGGTCGGCCGCGGCTGCCAGCACTTCGCTGGCGGCGAGCTCGAGCGCGCCCACTGCCAGCATGGCCTGCGTGCCGTTCACCAGCGAGATGCCTTCCTTCGATGCCAGGGTCACGGGCTCGATCTCGGCGCGCCGCAGGGCTTCGCCGCCGGGCAGGCGCTCGCCGCGATACTCGGCTTCGCCCTCGCCAATCAGCACCAGCGCGATGTGCGCGAGCGGAGCCAGATCGCCGCTGGCGCCCACGCTTCCCTGCGAGGGGACCACCGGCGTCACGCCGCGATTCAGCAGATCGCAGAGGCGCTCGGCGACAACTGGCCGGATGCCCGAGCAGCCCGCCGCCAGCACGTTGGCGCGGATGAGCATCATGGCGCGTACTTCGGAGCGCGCGAGCGGATCGCCGATGCCGGCCGCGTGGGAGCGCACCACGTTGCGTTGCAACTGCTCCAGCTCGCCGGGGGCCACGCGCACGTCGGCCAGCAACCCGACGCCGGTATTGACGGCATAGACGGGTGCGTCGCCGGCTGCCAGGCGCTCCACCACCGCGCGCGATCGCAACATGCGCTCGGTGGCCGCGGCAGAAATGTTCACCTCTTCGCCGCGTGACGCTACCGCCTGGACTTGTTCGATTGTCAGCGAGCGGCCGTCGAGGGAGATCATCTACTGTCCTGGAAGGCGGGGCTGAGAGCCCCGCGCAGGGCGGGGGCCTGCCCCACGTCCGACACTACTGCACATAGCCGATGGAGCGCAGCGTTCGGGCGGGTTCGCTGTCGTCGAACGCGGACACCACGGCTTTCGGGCGACCGTTGTCGAGCGCCACGCCATAGGGCGGGTCCACGAACGGGAACACCGCGCGCAGTTTCTTCAGGTCAAAGGTGTTGACTGCCTTCAGCCCGGTGTCGTGGAGGAACTGGGCGGCCCACTCCGGCGGCCCCTCGGTGGGGATGCCCACCACGGTGGTGTCGTTCCACGTAAGCTTCGACATGCGGCGCGCCGCGGCATCGCAGTGCAGGCACGAGGGGTTGTAGAAGAACAGAAAAATGCGGCCCTGCCTAAGAGAGTAAGGCTGACCATCCACCACCACGGTGGCCGGCGTGCGGATGGCGTTCTCGCGCGCCTTGTTCACGCCGAAGGAAACGCCCGCGAACACGACGATGGCCGCGAAAATGATGAGCGCCTCGCGCACGCCGGATGCGCGCCGGGCCCACCAACCGGCCAGCACCGCGCCAATGAGGAATAGCGTGTCCACGACGAAGAACATGGGGCCGACGGTTCGTTTCACCAGCGGAAAACAACTGCAGTCCTTGCCCACCAGCGCGTTGTAGTTGATGGCGAAATACAGCATGAAGCCCACCAGCAGCAGCGACATCAGCAGGCTGCCCCAGCGGCGGAACCGCGGCACGAAGATGAGCACGCCGCAGAAGACTTCGCCGACGCCGGACAGGATCGCCAGAGGCAGCGCGAGCTGAGCGGGCACGCGAAGCTGGCCCACCAGTTGCGCCCACGTGAACGGAGCGGCCAGCTTCCAGCCTCCCGACACCACGAACAGGAAGGCGAGCAGGACGGCGCACACCGTGCCCGCCACTTTCTTCCACGGCGCGAGGTCAAACGACCCGTCCCGTGGGTTGTCGTCAATCGACGCCATAAGACGCCATTGTACCGGAGACGCCACACTGCTATGACGCGCCGCTACCGCAAAATGTCCCGAACTCGGCGCGGCTCATGCCGGAGATTGGATCGCCGCGAGACAGCTCTCCAGCGTGTCCAGCGCGAAATGGCACTGGTCTTCGCTGACCATCAGCGGCGGCGAAAGGCGGATGCTGTTCGGCCCCGCCCCAAGCACCAGCAGGCCGCTCTGAAACGCCATGTCCACGACGCGGTCCCTCAGTTCCGGCGCGCGCGCTTTCCCCTCGCCGTCGCGCACGAACTCGATGCCGATCATGAGCCCGAGGCCGCGCACTTCGCCGACGTGGCGGAACCGGCCAGGCCACTCGCGCATGCGGCCCATGAGCAACTCCCCCATGCGCCGTGCGTTTTCCATGAGGCTCTGTTCCACCAGCTCTATGGTGGCCAGCGCCGCCGCCACCGCCACCGGGTTACCGCCGAAGGTGGAGGCATGCGCGCCGGGCCCCCAGTTCATCAGCTCCGCGCGCGCGATCATGGCGCCCAGCGGCATCCCGCTGGCGATGCCCTTGGCGCTGGCGAGGATGTCGGGAACCAGGCCGAAGTGCTCCGATGCCCACATCCGGCCGGTGCGCCCCACGCCGCACTGCACCTCATCGGCGACGACAAGAATGCCGTAGCGCCGTGCCAGCTCCTGCAGTCCTGCGAAGAAACGCTTCGGCGGCACCACGTAACCGCCCTCGCCCTGAATCGGCTCGATGACAAAAGCGGCCACCTCTTCGGCGGGCACGGTGGTGCGGAATAACTGCTCGATGGCCGCGAGCGAGGCCTCGGCGCACTCCTCCGCGCTGCCGGCGAAGCGGTACGGGTACGGGTAAGGAACGTGATGCACGCCGGGCAGCAGCGGACCGAAGCCGCGCCGCTGCACCACCTTGCTGGCGGTGAGCGAAAGCGCGCCGAGGGTGCGGCCATGGAAGCCGCCGAAGAACGCGATGAACTTCTCGCGGCCGGAGTGATAACGGGCCAGCTTCATGGCCGCCTCCACCGCCTCGGTTCCGGAGTTGCCGAAGTAGACCCTGCGCGGGACGCCGCCAGGCGCACTGGCGGCCAGCCGCTGGGCCAGCGTCACCATGCTTTCGTAATAGAAGTCCGTGCCCGACATGTGGATCAGCTCGCCCGCCTGGCGGCGGATGGCCTCCACTACCCTCGGGTGGCAGTGGCCGGCGGAGCAAACGGCAATGCCGGCGTTGAAATCGAGGAAGCGGTTGCCATCCACGTCCTCGACAATGGCTCCTTCGCCGCGGGCGGCCACCAGCGGATAGCCGCGCGTGTAGGAGGGCGAGAGGACGGCGCGATCGCGTTCGATGACCGCGCGGGCGCGCGGACCCGGCAGCTCGGTGGAAATATCGGGGAGGTCCTGACGGACCACTTCCGTGCTGGGCATGTGAGTTCTCCTGCTGTTTCAGGGTGGATGGGTCGCCGTTTTGTGCGGCGTTGCTGAACGCAGAAGGGGGGACTTCAATCGGAGCCGAAGAGCGAGGGCCGGGATGCGGACGGCAACAACATCGCTTTATTATAGCGCCGTGATCGTCAGGCCCGGGTGGTGTCTGAGATTTGGTGTCTGAAATTCGCGTTGACAGCTAGAGAGTGCCAGCTTGCTTGCGACTGTCAAGCTCTCGTTGAAGAGCTGCGTAAGAAGGATCTGCCTCCCGTCGCCCTATGACATTCTCCGCAGCTTTCTTGACCAGGGCCTCCGCCACGTGGACGCCTTCCGCAGGGCGACTTCATGGTGGGAAGGCCGGAAGAACCGCGTAAGTTGGTTTGGCTTATCGACTCACTGGACGGAAGCGTCCAGTGAGCGGTTCGGAGGATGTGCCGAAGCCCCCAGGTGGAACGAAGCCATGCCAGCTACGACCGCAGCGCCGTCATCGGCGGAATGCGAGTCGCCCGCCGCGCCGGAATCCAACAAGCCAGCAGCGCGACCGCGGCCAGCACCACCGGGACCCCGAGGAAGGTCGGCAGATCGCTCGGCGAGACCCCGAACAACAGGCTGGTCATCAGGCGGGCCACGCCCGATGCAATCACCAGGCCCGCTCCCACCCCGCCCAGCGTGAGCAGGACGCCCGGCCGCAAAGCCAGCAGCACCACGTCGCGGGGTTGCGCGCCCAGAGCCATGCGAACGCCGAACTCCTGGGCCCGCTGGGCCACCGTGTACGCCATCACGCCGTAGATCCCGATGGCCGCCAGAAACAAAGCCAGCGCCGCGAAGACGGCCATCAGGAAAAGGACGAACCGCCGGCGCGTCATGGACGCGGACGTCATTTCCTGCATGGTCCGAACCCCGTAAACAGGCAAATCGGCGTCAATTCCGTGCACGATTCCCGCCAGCGCCTGCGTCATCGCCACGTTGCCGGACGCGCTGCGCAGAAACACCGCCATCTCGGCGGCCGCGCCCTGATAAAGAGGCAGGTAGATACGCGGCGAGACCGGCGCGTCCATGCCGTGGTCGCGAATATCCCCGACTACGCCCACGATCTCGATCTCGAAGGTCGGGTCGCGGCGAAACCCGAGAAACCGGTCCAGGCGCATGCGCAGGCCCGGATCCCGCCGGGGCAGATACTTCTTCACGAACGATTCGTTCACAATCGCCACCCGCCTGGTCTTGTCCGTGTCGTCGTCGGTGAAGGCGCGGCCCCGCAGCAAAGGCGTTCTTAGAACCCGGAAGAACTCCGGGCTGACGGCGGCAACTTCGGCGGACTGCTGCTTCTGGCCCGAATCGGACTCACCCGGCCATGAGAACGTTATGCGAGAACCGGAAATAGAGTTATTGACGAATGGAACGCTGTCCGTTCCTCCCATGGCGGCGTCCTCGAAGCCCGGCAGCGTCTTCGCCTGGCGCAGAATCTCGCGGCTCAACGCCGCCACGGGCGCGGCTGTGATATACCGGTTGGCCTTCGGATTATTCGGTTGTGGAATCCAGATTCGCGCCACCGTGAGATCGCGCGGATCGAAGCCCGGATTCACCCGCAACGCATCCCAGAAGCTGTGCACCAGCAGGCCGGCGCCGATGAGCAACACCACCGACAACGCCACCTCGGCGGTCACCAGGACGCCGCGGAGACGATTCTGCCGCCGGCTGGGGCTGCCGCTGCGGCCTCCCTCTTTCAGATCGCGGCCCGGATCGCTGCGCGAGGCGTACAGCGCCGGCGTCAAACCGAACAGGATTCCGCTGGCGATGGACAGCAGGAACGCCAGGGCCAGCACGGGCGCGTCGAAGTGTACCTCGTTCAGGCGCGGAATATCCGCCGGCATCAGCGCCAGCAGCGGGCCTCTGGCCAGCACCAGTACCGCGCCCGCAGCCAGGCCGCCGGCCAGCGACACCAGCACGCTCTCGGTGAGCAGTTGCCGGACCAGCCGCGCGCGCGAGGCGCCCAATGCCCGGCGAATCGCCAACTCGCGCACGCGTGCAGAGGACCGCGCCACCAGCAGGCTGGCCATGTTTACCACAACAATCAGCAGCACGAAGCCAACCGCCGCCGACAATACCGCCAGCATTGGCCGTATGCCGCCGGTCAGATCGCTCTGCACTTCCTCGATCCGCAGCGCCCATTTCGCGGGCGCCGGATACTCCGTGGGATAAGTCCGGCCCAGTTGCGCCACCAGCGCATCCAGCCGTTGCTGCGCCTGTTGCACCGTCAGGCCCGGCCGCAAGCGCCCCATGGCGCCGGGCAAAAAACGCCGAGCCCGCACCGGCGGACTGAGGAAGGGATCGGCCGTGAAGCCCGCGGCCGCCCATAACTCGACGTCCGCGGACAACGTCTGGCCAGGATGCCGGAAACCGGGCGGCATCACGCCGATGATGGTGTAGCCGTCCTCATCCACTCGGATCCTCCGGCCCAGCACGCGCGGGTCGCCGCCGAACTGGCGCTGCCACAACCCGTCGCTGATGACCACGCCATCGGTGAAGCCGGGCATCCGGTCCGCGGTTCCATATACGCGTCCCAGCGCGGCCTTTGCGCCCAGAAGCTGGAAGTAGTCGACGGTGGTGCCGAGCATTTCGACCCGCTCGGCGTGATCTCCTCCACTCAGCGCGGCGCTCACCGGAAAAATCGCGCTGATTCGGGAGAACACGCCCGAGCGGTCGCGCAAGTCTTCCAATTCGGGGACGGACATCCCGATGTCCTTCGCGCCCGCTCCGTTCACGTCGTCAAAGACGCGCACCAGGCGCTCCGGCTGCTGGAACGGAAGCGGCCGCAGAAGAACGGCATGGACCACTCCGAATATGGCCACGTTCGCGCCGATGCCAAGAGCGAGCGTGAGCACCGCCACGCTGGCGAACCCCGGATTCTTCAGCAGGCTTCGAACCGCGAAGCGGATGTCCTGCAGAGACTGTTCCAACCACAGAATGGAGCGTTCCTCCCGATGAAGTTCCCGCGCCTGTTCGACGCCGCCGTAAGCGCGCAGCGCCGCCAGCCGCGCGTCCGCGGGACTCATGCCGCGGCGTTGAAACTCGTCCTCGAGCAGCGCGAGATGTGAGGCAATTTCACGATCCAGCTCGCGTTCCGCGCGGCCCCGGCGGAGCAAACTCCCCAGCTTTGCAAAAAACCGTCTCCAGTGGCGCATCATTCAGAACTCCGTTCCCAGAAGTTTTTCCACCAGCCCGGCGAGTTGTCGCCAGCGGCCGGTCTCTTCGTCGAGCGCTTTCCGTCCAGCCCTGGTGATGGAATAGTATTTCGCCTCGCGCCCGTTTTCCGTGGTGCCCCACTTGCCTTTGATCCAACCCTGCTGCTCCAACCGGACCAACGCCGGGTAGAGCGTGCCCTGGTTGAGGTTCAGCAAATCGCCGGACACCTGCTGCAGGCGCGCGGCCACGCCGTACGCGTGCTGGGGCCCCATGCTGGCGAGCGTGCGCAGGACAATCAGATCGAGGGTGCCCTGCAACACCTGCATGCGCGGCTTCCCTTCACTTGGCATTCGAGTGGTGCCCTCCTCCGGAACGTCAGTCTCTCATGTCCCGTACTTGACTGTCAAGTGGAAATGTGCGACCGGCCGTCTCGGCCGCACGTTCACCGCCCGGTTCGGTTAACAATGAAGAGTATGGACATGCCTCCCGAAGAGTTCCGGCGCGCCGGACACCAAGTCGTCGACTGGATTGTTGATTACCTGGCCGGAGTGGGCGAGTACCCGGTGCTGCCGAACGTGCAACCGGGCCAGATTGCCGACGCGCTCCCCGCGCACGCGCCCGAATGCGGTGAACCCATGGAGAGCATTCTGGAGGACTTCCGCGGGATCATCGTGCCCGGCGTGACGCACTGGAACCATCCGCGCTTCTTCGCCTACTTCGGCATCTCCGGCTCGGGCCCCGGCATCCTCGGCGAAATGCTCAGCGCCGCGCTGAACGTGAACGGCATGTTGTGGCGCACCTCCCCGTCGCTGACCGAACTGGAGCAGGTGACGCTGGGGTGGCTGCGGGAGTGGCTGGGGCTGCCCGCGGAGTTTTTCGGCATCATCTACGACACCGCGTCCGTCTCCAGCCTGCACGCCATTGCCGCGGCGCGCGAGCGGGCCGATCCCGAAGTGCGCCGCCGGGGCGTTTCCGGCGACCTGGTGCTGTACACGTCCGAGCAATCGCACTCCTCCATCGAGAAGGGCGCGATCGCGCTGGGCATCGGCCAGGATCGCGTGCGCAAGGTGCCGGTGAACGAGCGCTTCGAGATGCGCGCCGACGTGCTGGCGCGGCTGGTGGAGGAGGACATTGCCGCGGGAAGGAAGCCGTTCTGTGTGGTGGCTACGGCGGGCACCACTTCCACCACCAGCGTGGACCCGATCCCCGAGATCGCCGACATCGCCGAACGCCATGGCCTGTGGCTGCACGTGGACGCCGCCTACGGGGGCACCGCGGCGATTGCTCCCGAGTTCCGCGACACCCTGCGCGGCGCCGAGCGCGCCGACTCGCTCGTGACCAACCCGCACAAGTGGATGCTGACGCCGGTGGACATCAGCGCTTTCTACACGCGTCATCCGGATGTGCTGCGCCGCGCCTTCTCGCTGGTGGCCGAGTACCTGAAGACGCCGGACCGCGCGGTGAACCTGATGGACTACGGGGTTCAGCTCGGCCGCCGCTTCCGCGCCCTGAAGCTGTGGTTCGTGATGCGCTATTTCGGCCGCGAGCGCATCGCCGCCATCATCCGCGAGCATTGCAAATTCGCCCGCCGGTTCGCTGCACGCCTGGAAGAAGACGGCCGCTTCGAGATCCTCGCGCCAGTGCGTTTCTCGGTGGTCTGCTTCCGGCTGAAGGACTCCGAGGAGCGGAACCGCGCGTTGTTGGAAGCCATCAACGCGAGCGGCCTCGCCTTCCTGTCCCACACCGTGTTGAACGGCACGTATGTCCTGCGGCTGGCAGTTGGCAACGTGCGCACAACGTGGCAGGATATCGAGAGGGTTTGGGATTTCATTCGAACCTGGGCGGACACACAATGACCTTCGATCCATGGCGCCTGCTGGACATCGTGATCGCCTATGCGCTGGCTTTTCCGCTGGGCATAGAGCGGGAGCGTTCCGAGCACACCGCCGGCATTCGCACGTTTCCGCTGGTGGCCATCGCCACCTGCGCGTTCTTGATGGGCGCAGAGAGCCTGAAAAAGGAGTATGCGGACGTGGTCTCGCGCGTGCTTCAGGGGATCGTGGCCGGAATGGGCTTCATCGGCGGCGGCGCCATACTCAAGACCGGGAACGCGGTGGTGGGCACCGCGACGGCCGCCGGACTGTGGGCCACCGCCGCCATCGGGGCCTGCGTGGCCCTGCACAGCTACGATATCGCCATCGCGCTGAGCGTGCTCTGCTTCCTCACGCTGCATGTGCTGAAGCGGTTCACACACGAGCCGGAAGCGGGCGCGGGGAAGCGCGACGCCGGCAAGGGCTAAAATCAGGATCGGTGCTCCTTCCTTCGCCTGTACGACCAAGCTTGGTCTGCGGCTCGGGTACGTATTCCCTGGGGACCGAAGCTGCTCGACTGAACCATGGAACTGCACAGGATAGTCATCCGGCAGACGCCTTGTTAACTTTTCAGAGTGCATTGTCAATCAGCAGGTCGTAGGTATAGCTGATTATGGTGTCCTGAGCTTCAATCTTTCCGGCGAGGGACCCGGCTGCACTCCGCGGTCCTCTCACCGGAAATCGTGTGACGGCACGGCTTCTTCGGCCACGTGCAGCGGGAGCATGTGCGAGATCTTCACCGTCACCACGTTGTCGATATTCTGCAGCTCACCCTCAATTAACAGATACGCATTCTCCAGTAATGTCGCGCGGTATTCCGCGTACACGTCCGGCATGATCACGCCATTGGACACGCCGGTTTCATCCTCCACGCTTAGGAACACCAGGCCCTTCGCTGTGCCCGGCCGCTGGCGGCAGATGACACAGCCGGCCGTGCGTACCGGCCGGCCATGGGGCACGCTCTTCAGCTCGCTGGCTGGCACCACGCCGAGCTCGTTCATGCGCTCGCGGTGGAAGGCCATGGGGTGGCGGCCGATGGTCAGGTGCGTGCGGCGGAAATCCGTATTGAGGCGCTCGGAATCGGTCATCCGCGCCAGCGGACCCGGCTCCGGCACGTCGGTCCTCTCGGCCGCGAACAGAGGACCCGCGGGCCGCATGGCCAGCTCGGCCTGCCACAGCGCATCGCGCCGGTGAATGCCGTTGATGAAGTTCAGCGCGCCCACTTCGGCCAGCGCCCGCAGCTCGTCCTTGCGCAGGTTGGGGACGCGGTCCACCAGGTCCTGAATGCTGGCGAACGGGCGCGGGGTATCCGAACGACCACTTGTGCCCCTCGCGGCCAGGATGGCCCTCGCTGTCACCTCGCGCACGCCCTTCACGTAATTCAGCCCCAGGCGGACGCACTTCGCCCCGTCATGCTCTTCGATGGTGCAGAGCCAGTCCGAGCGCGTCACGTCGATGGGGCGGAAATGCAGCCCGTGCCGCTGAGCGTCCTTCACCAGCGTGGCGGGCGCGTAGAACCCCATGGGCTGATTATTCAGCATGGCTGCCGTGAAAGCAGCCAGATAATGACACTTCAAATACGCGCTGGAATAGGCGAGCAGCGCGAAACTGGCGGCGTGCGACTCCGGAAAACCATACAGCGCAAACGAAGAAATGGACTGAATTATCGCTTCCTGCGCCTTCCCGTGAATGCCATTTGCCGTCATGCCGCTGCGCAGCTTCACGGCGATCTCGCGCATGCGCGCCTCCGACCGCTTGAATCCCATGGCGCGCCGCAGCTCTTCCGCCTCGCCGCCGGTGAAGTTGGCCACGATCATGGCCATCCGGAGCAACTGCTCCTGAAACAGCGGGACTCCGAGCGTCCTCTCCAGCACCGGCTCGAGTGAGGGATGTGCGTACTCCACCTTCTCCCGCCCCTGCCGCCGCCGCAGGAACGGATTGAGCATCTGGCCCACGATGGGTCCGGGCCGGATGATGGCCACCTGCACCACAATGTCGTAGAAACGCCGCGGGCGCATGCGCGGCAGGCAGGACATCTGCGCGCGGCTCTCCACCTGGAACATGCCGATGGTGTCGGCGTTCTGTAGCGCCGCGTAGACCAGCGGGTCGCCGGGCGGCAGGTGCGCGAGGCTCACCTCTTCGCCGTACGACTCGCGAATGAGCCGCGTGGAATCGTACAGCACGGCCATCATGCCGAGGCCGAGCAGGTCCACCTTGACAATGCCCATGTCGGCGCAGTCTTCTTTGTCCCACTGCACCACCACGCGGCCGGGCATGGTGGCGGGCTCCAGCGGAACCACGGAATCAAGCTGGCCCTGGCAGATCACCATGCCGCCGGAATGCTGGCCGAGGTGGCGCGGCAAATCCTGAATGCTCGCGTATAATTCGAGGAATTTCGAAACCAGTGGGTCGTCGGGCGAAAAGCCGGCGGCGCGGAATTGGCGCTCGGCGGTTTCGGCCGGGTCGTTCCATTCCCACGTGGAAATCATGGTGGCGAGGCGGCCGAGCGATTCGTCGTCGAACCCCAGCACCTTGCCGAGGTCGCGCACGGCCGAGCGACCGCGATAGGTAATGACGTTGGCGGTCATGGCCGCGCCCAGACGGCCGTAGCGCTGGTACACGTACTGAATCACCTGCTCGCGTTTGTCGCCGCTGGGCAGGTCGAGATCGATGTCCGGCCACTCGCCGCGCTCCTCCGACAGGAAGCGCTCGAAGAGCAGATCCATCGCCACCGGGTCCACCGCCGTGATGCCCAGCGCGTAACAGACCGCGCTGTTGGCGGCCGAGCCGCGCCCCTGCGCCAGAATATCGTTGCGGCGGCAGAACTCGACGATGTCCCAGACGATGAGGAAGTAGCCCGCCAGATCGAGCTTCGCGATCAGCGCCAGCTCGCGCTCGATTTGCCCGCGCGCGCGCTCGTGATACGGCCGGAAGCGATTGCGCGCGCCCTCGTCCGTGCGCTTTCCCAGAAATGAGTTCATGGTTTCGCCGCCGGGCACCGGATATTTCGGAAATTGGTAGCCGAGATCGGCGAGGGTGAAGCCGAGACGCGCGGACAGCTCGCGAGTGTTGGCGATGGCCTCGGGCAGATCGGCAAACAACCGCGCCATCTCGCGGGCATGTTTGAGGTGGCGCTCGGAGTTGCGCGCCAGCAGGCGGCCGGCCTCGGCGATCTTCACTTTGTGGCGCACCGAGGTGAGCGCGTCCTGCACCTCGCGCGCGCGCGGCGTCGAGTGCGAGACGCCGTTGGTGGCCACCAGCGGGAGGCCGTGCGTGCGGGCGATGTCCACCACCGCCTGATTGCGCGCTTCTTCGGCGCGGTTGTAGTGGCGCTGCAGTTCGGCATAAATGTTGGCGCGGCCGAAGATGCGCAGCAGGCGCTCCATGCAGCCGGGTGTGAAATCAAGCGGACCGTCGTCGCCGCCGGTGAGCAGGATGAGGCCTTCGGCGAACTCGGCGAAATCGTCGGCGGTGGCCGAACCCTCGCCCTTGGGTGAGCGCAGCTTCATGCGCGTGATCAGGCGGCAGAGGTTCTGGTAGCCGGTGCGATTTTCCGCCAACAGCGGATAGCGGTGGCCGTCCGCGCCGGTTATCTCCGCGCCGATGTGCGCGCGAATGCCGGCTTTCTTCGCCGCTTGGTGAAAACGTACCGCGCCGGAAATGTTGTCGTGGTCGAGCAGGGCCATGGCCGGCATCTGCAGCTCGGCCGCGCGCGAGGTCAGCTCCTCGGGCAGCGAGGCGGCTTGCAGAAAGCTGAAGGCGGAGCGGGCGTGCAGCTCGACGTACGACATTCATTCAGCCCCGTGGGTCAGGTTTGTAACCTGCGGCCGATTTGCAATCGGCAAAAGGCGGGTTATTAACCCGCCGCCGGATGAAATCCTGCCCCACAATTCAGTCATACGCGCCCTCCACGTGCCAGCGGCCGTCGGGCTCCGAGTAGATGCGATATAGCGCGCCGTCGTTCAGAGCCACGTCCCACTCGTCGCGGTTCCAGGGCGTGAGCGTCCACCATTCGCCGGAGGTGCGCCACGGGCCGGCGGCGCTCACGATGCAGCCGTAGATGCCGGGCGCGGTGAGGCATGCGGGCCACTCGTCGCGCAGTTCCACCTTTGCCAATAGTGTCGGGTGGAAATAGCGAAAACCGAGCGCACGAGACAATCCTGGGGACAGGGCTGCGTTCTGACGTAGCGCGACGGATTCGGGAAACCAGCCCGGGCTGTCCCCGGATTGTTTCGCCACCAGCCGAAACGGCGCCGGCCGATGCGTATCCAGCAACTCGGGCACGCCCACGTTCTCTTCCCCCACTAGGCCGCGAATGCGCGCCAGCGTCAGCTCCAGTTTGTCCGGCGCGGGCGCCTGCGGGACGAACAGACCGTGCTGCACGCGCCGCGGCTCCACCGGATTCAGCGCCACGGCCACCGCGGTCATGGCCGCCTGCGGCGGATGCGCCTCCAGGTCCATCTGCAGCAGCTTCAACAACGCCCGCCCATCGCGCATAGGCACGGGCAGACGCAGCGTGCGCACGTACTCGCTGCGGTCATCGAGCGCGAGCGTCACGCGAATTTCGCTGGCCGCCAGTCCGTGCGCCGTCAGCCGGTCGCACTGCTCGTTCAATATGCGCGCCAGCAGGAACAGCAGCGGTTCGAGCAGCTCGATGGGGTGGTCGAGCGCGATGCGGTCCGCATAGATTTCCGGCGGCTTGTGGATCTGCAGTGGCCGGCGGATGGCCCCCCGTGCGAGGCGTTGCAGTGCCAGCGCCCGCTCGCCCATCCGGCCGGCCAGCCCGTTTTCGGGAAGCGCGGCAAGGTCGCCCAGCGTGCGAATGCCCCACGCCGCGAAGGTGTTCAGCAGATCCGGCTCGATGGGCAAGCTCTCCAGCCCGAGGCCGGTCAGCTCGCCCGCTGCGTCCCGAATTATCGTAATGCCCGGAAAATTGTGCGCCGCCAGCAATGCGGCATCGGGGACCACTGCCAGCGCGACATTGGCCCGACGGCCCGACTCCTCCCACACCGCGCGCGCGATCTGCTCCGGCCCGCCCAGCAGCCGCTCCACGCGCCCCGCGTCGAAGATGGCGGTGTCCGGCGACGTGAGCTCGCACCAGGGTGAGAACTGCGCCGCCAGCGACGCCGCCTCATCGTGATGAATACAGCAGAACATACATCACCGCGCACAACGGAACGCGCCGACAGCGTCCTGTGCGCTTGCGTCGATGTTCGCCCGCCCCCGTCCCGCCGGCTTGCGCGGGGTCACCCCAATCCCCATGCCGCGGAACAGTTCGAACCCCGGCGCTCCCCTCCAGTGCGCGGCGTCGCGCTTCACGTCCAGCATCAGCGCCGCGCAGGAGCGCGCCAGCGCGTTCTTCTCCACCAGCGCCAGCACCGTGGGCGTGTTCTCGATGGCCCGGCGAAAGCGATACCAGTACGAAATGGGGATTCGATTCGCCGCCCGCTCGGAAATGCGCGCCAGATCGAGCAGCACCACGCCAAACCCGCCCGCGTGCAGGATGGCGTCGGCCGCTTTGAAGGCGTGCTCGGCGTTGCCGCCGCAGCGGACCCAGAGCAATTGCGATAAGACCGTGCCGGCCTGCGCGGCCGAGACCGGGTCGAAGGCGTCCGAGGTGTCGATGTGGCAGCAGACCTCGCCCCGCGCGGTGGCGGCCGCCAGCAGCGTGTTGGCCAGCGTGGTCCGTCCCGACGATTCCGGGCCGACGAGCTCGGTGATGCCGCCCCTCGGGAAACCTCCGGTGAGGGCGTCGAGGTCAGGGATTCCCGACGACAGCGTCTCCCGCGGAGACACCTCGAACGTGGCGGTAATAGCGGCAAGCGGGTTCATGCACTTTCGCCTTGTGTTCGCCTTGTAAGATTGTGCGCCTGAGGCGGGGAAAAGTCAATGGGAAGGAGGATACGGTAGCCGTTTCGGAATTTGCGCGAAGCAGGGTTCCGCGCAGTGGAGCGGATTTGCATCAAGGGGGAGGCAGCGTTCCTGCCGGCCGTTGCGCGACGGGGACTCCGGGTGGGGATTCACTCCACGGAAA
>Ga0326727_10015605_pt1 | contig 16251 bp, 11 predicted proteins | sample MB2enrmetagenome_FD_207643 | JGI IMG/M metagenome (GOLD analysis project Ga0326727, IMG submission 207643) | Lab enriched peat soil microbial communities from McLean, Ithaca, NY, United States - MB29MY | ecosystem: Environmental > Terrestrial > Soil > Wetlands > Peat | place: USA: New York...
TTGAAAAGGGGGTAGGTCTGCACTACAGGCGTTTTCGGGGCCTTTTTCAGGACCGTCGTCTTGAGACTGAGGCACTTGCGCGGAAAAGATTTTTAAATTCACTCCCGAATCCGCGAAGTCGGGTTAGTGCTCGCCACCTTCGCCAAGTTTGCCCTGATGGCTGGCGGGGCCGCTGCACCTGAGCAATCTTTCAGGCCGACGTGGAATTCCCTGAAGAACTGGCGCACCCCGCAATGGCTTCGGGACGGCAAGTTCGGCATTTACACCCATTGGGGGGTGTATTCCGTTCCGGCTCAAGGTCCCAACGCCACCTGGTATGCCAACCACCTCTACTGGGATGCCAATGGGCCGGAACGAAAACACCACGAGACCACCTATGGCCCGCTGGAGAAATTCGGCTATAAAGATTTCATTCCCATGTTTACGGGCGAGAAGTTCAACGCCGAGGAGTGGGCCGATCTGTTCCAGCAGGCGGGCGCCCGCTTTGCCGGGCCGGTGGCGGAGCATCACGACGGGTTCTCCATGTGGGACACCAAGTATTCGGAGTGGAACGCGGCCAAGATGGGCCCCAAGCGGGATGTGGTGGGCGAACTTGCCAAGGCGATTAAGAAACGCAACATGAAATTCGTCACCGCCTTTCATCATGCGGAGAACTGGTTTTATTTTCCAACTTGGGACAAGCGCTATGACTGCGGTGACCCCCAGTATTCGGGCCTCTACGGCCCCATCCATGAGAAGGGCGCCCTGCCCTCCAAAGCCTTTCTCGACCGGTGGGAAGGCAAGATCATTGAAGTCATCGATAAGTATGAGCCGGATTTCATCTGGTTCGACTTCGGCCTGCAACTGGTCCCGGATTACTATAAGGAGGATATGCTCGCCTACTACTATAACACGGCCGCAGCGCACAAGAAAGACGTGGTGGTTTCATACAAAAATCATGACTTGCCGCCGGGGGCCGGCCTGCTCGACCTGGAACTGGGTCAGGAGGCCGACTTGACTTACAATGAGTGGATTACCGACACCTCGCTTGATGATGGACAAGGATGGGGGTACGTGAAAGGCCTGGGGTTCAAGACCGTGGACAATCTCGTCGTGAACCTGGTGGACCGTGTCAGCAAGAACGGCTGCTTGTTGCTCAATGTCGGCCCGAAGCCTGACGGCACCATCCCGGAGGAGGCCAAGGAGCGGTTGCTGGGTTTGGGAAAGTGGCTTCAAGTCAATGGGGAGGCCATCTACGGCACGACCTGTTGGGTTATTGCCGGAGAAGGGCCGACCCGACTCGACAGAAGCGGTGGCTTCAACGAGCGTAACGACCTGCACTACACAGGACAGGACATCCGCTTTACGGTCAAGGACAACAACCTCTACGCCACCGCTCTCGACTGGCCGGGCGCGAAGGTGCTCATCAAGAGCCTGGCCCCCGAAGGACAAACCTGGGCCGGGCTGTATCCGTCGGAAATCGCCTCCATCACGATGCTCGGCGACGGCAAGGAGTTGAAGTGGGAAATGACGAAGGAAGGTCTGAGCATTGAAACCCCAAAGACGAAGCCCTGTGATCATGCGTTCGTTTTCAAAATCGTGCGCCGGAAACCGGTTTGAGCAGAAAACGGTTCTTGATATTCGCATCTCCTCATCCATGTCACCGCGTTTGATAATGCAATATTGCTGACGAGTGGTCAAAAAATGGGGTCGAAAAGCGGTCTTGGCGCTGCCGCGCTGGTGGATGGCGGCGGCGCAAGATAATCGGCCCAGCCGCCCTCTTTGCCCGCCGCCGTTCACAGACCCGCGCTCCGCCCCGATTCACCGTGGGCAGCCTCGCGCAAACACGCAAAGGACACAGCGCCGCCAGCCGCAACCAAGGGAAGGCGGCCACAGATTTCACCGATGACACGGATGGCCCCGAGAGCTTTCGGCGCATCCGTGAAACCCGTGAAATCCGTGGTAAAAAATCTCCCGAAAAGTGCGCAAACCACAAACCAGGAGGTGTGAGAACCGCAAAATACGAATACGCCGAAAAGAATCGGCGGAAATTCCTCCCCGTTCCGCTTTTGCGTATTCTGCGTGGTCGGCGGTGCATCCATTCAACATTTTATTTGCATTCCCACAAAAGCGTGGTAATATGGAACTTGTGTGGCGCTCACGCGCCTGTTCTTTGAAATTGCGCCGGGCGGACATGGAAGACCCGCCTTCGCCGAGGCGCTCCGGCGCGGCAAGAGAATGATCCTCCTCCGCCAACGCTTCGGCGGACAAGAGGCTAAAGTGGAGAAAAACCTCTTTGGGTCGTTGCAGTGCCATTCCCGAGAATCGCGCATTTTTGGCAAAACGTTCCAATTCGTCTTGCCGAATGACAAATGAGAATTTCTCAATGACAAATTTTCAATTCAGACTCACTGCTTTGGTTGCGGCTTGCCGCGCCAAGTCGTCGCGCCTTGGCGTTGAAATCCTCCTGCCTTAATCGAGCGGAGCGGCCCCGTGGGGTATGGGAAGGCGCGCCGCCTCGAAAAACTCGGAATTGGACCCGGCCACCTGCTGCAATTCAGCCCATGCCACTTGCAGTCAGTACAAGCCAGTACAAGTGAATATAAGCGAATATAACCAAATAAAAAATTTCACGGGGGTCGCCTTTGATGGCGGGCAGGGACGACGCCGATTCAACTCAATTGCGCTCAATCGCACTCAATTGCGCTTAATTGCACTTAATTGAACCAAAAAAAATGAAAACACCGGGACGCGCCCAACTGCGCGCCGGCCGTCACTTTTAACTCGAATTGCCGCCGCGCTTGGCGCAATATCTCCATCCGATCGGCGCGCTTTTTATCGCGCACCGGAACTTTTTTATATGATGACTTGCAAAATTCGCCGGACGCGCCCGACACCGCGGGCGCGGCGGCTTCTTTCCATCGGTATGCTTCTCGGCGCTTTCTCCTTCCTTTTGGGCGCGGCCCGCGCGGCGGACGACGTCGCAGCCGTCCTCAGGCAGGCGGACCAATGGCGCGCGGAGCATCGCTTCATTGACCTCCACCAGCACATGGATTACACGCCCGCATTGCTGGCCCGCGCCATCCGGGTCATGGACGCCTCGGGCATCGGGCTGGGCATTGACCTGACGCCGGGCACGGTCACGCCCGCGCCCGACGGCGGGCCGGGCGAGTTCGAGCGCAATAAAAAAATGGAGGACACCCTCTTTCCCGGCCGCTGGGTGCAATACATGAACCTGGACTTCAAGAACTGGGACCAGCCCGACTTCCCCCAGCAGGCCGTCAAACAAGTCGAGGAAGGCTTCCGCCTGGGCGCGGCGGGCTACAAGGAGTGGAAACGGTTCGGTCTCTATTTGAAAGACGGCTCGGGCCATCTGATCAAAATTGACGATCCGAAGCTGGACCCGATGTGGGAGCGCCTGGGCCAGTTGCACATGCCCGTCTCCATTCACGTCGGCGACCCGAAGGCCTTTTTCGAGCCTTACACCCCCTCCAACGAACGCTGGGCCGAATTGCGCGACCACCACTCCTGGTGGTTCGGCGACACCAACCGATTCCCGCCCTGGAAGAGCCTGCTGGAGGCCCTGGGCCGCGTCATCGGCCGCCATCCGGGCACGACCTTCGTCTGCGTCCATTTCGCCAACAACGCCGAGGAACCCGATTGGGTTGCCCAGGAACTGGACAAGCATCCCAACATGATGGTTGACCTGGCGGCCCGCATCCCGGAACTGGGCCGGCATGACCCAAAAAAAATGCACGACCTTTTTGTCAAGTATCAAGACCGCATTTTCTTTGGCACCGATTTCCAATCGCTGGACCGCCTGATGATCCTGGGGTCCAGCGGCAACGAGCCGCCCCCATCGGTCGCCGACGCCGAGGTCTTCTTCCGCAAGGAATACCGGTGGCTGGAAACCTGGGACAGGAACTGGGCGCACATGACGCCCATCCAGGGCAATTGGACCATCAGTTCCATCGGCCTGCCGCCCTCGGTCCTGCGCAAGATTTATTTTGACAACGCCCGCCAACTGCTGGCCCGCTCCCTGCCCACACCCGTCTTGCAGGCACGCCGCACCACGCGCGATTTTGTGCCCGACGGCGATTTGACCAAGACCCTCTGGCAAACCGCGACGCCGGTCTTCGTGGACGCCCAGGCCGGCGACGGCCTCATTCGCGCCAGCCTCTCCACCACGGTTCGCTGTCTCTGGTCCTCCAATTACCTTTATCTGGCCTTCAGTTGTCCCTTCACCCAATTGACGTTCTTCGACCCGCCCCAACAGCAGCCCAAACGCTTCGACCTCGCACGCGAGGGCGTCAGCCTCTGGGACCGCGACGTGGTCGAGGCCTTCATCGGCGGCGACGCCCAAAACATCCGCCACTACACCGAGTACGAAGTGGCGCCCTCCAACGAGCGGCTGGACGTGAGCGTGAACCTGCCCGACAAGGATTTCGCCTGGGAGAGTCACTTTGAATCCGCGGTTACTGTCAACACTAAAAATAAGGTCTGGTCTTGCGAGTTGCGCATTCCCATGGCGGCCCTCGGCGCGGATTCGCCCGTCGCCGGCGCGAAATGGCGGCTCAACCTTTATCGTTGCGACCGCGCCAACCGCGCCGCCCTGGCCTGGAACCCGCCTTTGCAGGGCAGCTTCCACGTTCCAGAACGGTTTGGCATCCTCGAGTTCGTCGAATGAAGAACCGGGCCGGAGCGATCGCTCTCATCCTCTGCGCGCTGGCCGCCGCCGCCGCTGACGCCGCCGGCCAGCACCGATTGCTCGTCGTCGCGCCCGATTCCTTCCGTCCCGCCCTGCGCGATTTCATCGCCTTCAAAAAGAAGCTGCTGCCGGTGGAATTCAAGTCGCTGGAAAGCATTCTGGCCGCCGGACGCGGCGTGGACGATCCGGAGAAGCTCAAGCGGTTCCTCTACGAGCAATGGCGCTCCCACAATCTGGGCTACGCCCTGCTGGTGGGCGACGTGGATGTCATGCCCGTGCGCTACATGGTCTTGGACCGCGTCACGCCCGCGGCCTTCAATTATTCCTTTTATCCCACCGACCTCTATTACAGCGCGCTGGCCAAACCCGACGGCTCCTTTGACGACTGGAACGCGCGCAAGGATTCCTTCCACGCCCTTTATTTCGGCGAAGTCCGCGGGGAGGCGAACAAGGACGACCCCATCAATTACGACGAGGTCACTTATCATCCCGACATCGCCCTGGGCCGCTGGCCCGTCAGCACGGCCGGGCAGGCGCATAATATCGCCGCCAAGTCCATCGTTGCCGAGAAGAGCGTGTTGAGCGACTCCAATCCCAATGTCCGCCGCGCCGGTTTCCTGGCCGTGGGCGGGTGGGTGGATGCGCGCTCGTTCGAGGACGAGATGGCCAACCGGCTCGCGGCCGGATGGTCGGTGGAAAAGCGCTATTATTCCGATGGACGGCGAAAATCGGACCTGCCGCCCAACCATACGCAGGCGCGGCTGCTCTTCAACAAGGGCGCCGGCTTGATTCTCCATACAGGCCACGGCGATCCCGATGCCTGGGAGCAGTGCTTCTCCTTCGGCGATTTGCCCGGATTGACCAATTCCGGCCAATTCCCCGTCGTCGTCTCGGCCGGTTGCAGCACCGCCCATTTCGCCACCCTGCCGCCCTATGAGCCGTACATGGACATTTACGGCAAGGAGCACGCCGGCACCGATGATCACGAGGTTTTCTCCGCGCCTCCGCCTCCGCCTAGTCCCTACCAGCGCGGGCGTTTCAACCCGCTTTGCCTGGGGGAGGCCCTGCTCCGCAGCCCGACCAACGGGGCTGCGGCCTACATCGGCTGCGACACTGGCAGCCAGCCCTGCGCGCTGACACTGGTGGACGGTTTCATCGCCGCGCTGGCCCAAGAGGCTCAACCGCGTCTGGGCGATTGCTGGGCCAGCGCCGTCAAGTACTATTACGACCGCGAGCATCTGGCCACCCTTAAGCCGACGGACAGTTGGTATCCGCCGTCCATCTTTTTTCAGCCGATGAAATTCATGCTTTTCGGCGACCCGAGCCTGCGGCTGCCCGATAACCAGCGCCTTCACGCCCAACGACGGCCTGTCAATCTGATGAACTGATTTTATGAGCAGGAGGGCCATCAGCGTGACCGATGCGGCGCGCAATTTTGCCGATTGCGTCAACCGCGTCCATTATCAAAACGTCACCTTCGTTCTGTTCAAGAACGGCTCGCCGGTCGCCCGATTGGTGCCGGACCACGAAAAGGTTTGCCTCGGCCGCGACCTTGCCGAAGCCCTGGCTAAGGCCCAATTGTCGGTTGATGAGGCCAAGGCTTGGTTTCGTGATCTGCGGACGGCTCGTAAGCGTCTCAAAGCCCCGGCGAAGAAATGGCGATAATGAACGATCCCTCCCCCACTTACTCCGTGCAGTGGGCCGATCCTTTGCCGGCCTTGGACGCCGGCTGGGATGACCCCTTATGGCAAAACGCCGAGACGGCCGAATTAACTCATTTCCGCCCGGAAAGCAGCGCGCACCGCCCGCGCGCGAGCCTCCGGCTTCTCCACAACGCGCAGGGTCTGCGCGGCATCTACCAGGTCCACGACCAATTCGTGCGCTCCATTCGCACCCGGTACCTGGATGAAGTCTGGAAAGACAGTTGCGTCGAGATTTTTCTCCAGCCCCGGCCCGGCGCCGGCTACTTCAACCTGGAGATGAATGCCGGCGGCGCGCATCTCTGCAATTACATCGAGGACCCGGAGCGCGTGCCGGGCGGTTTCAAGAAATTCACGCCACTGCCCCCGGAAATCGGCCGGGCCATCCACGTGCGGTCCTCCCTGCCCAGGGTGGTTGACCCGGAGATTGTCGAGCCGGTGACGTGGCATCTGAATTTTTTCGCTCCCTTCCCCGTGTTCGAGCATTACGTCGGGCCGCTGGGCGCGGTTGGCGGACAGCGCTGGCGCGGCAATTTTTTCAAGTGCGCCGACGACTGTTCGCATCCGCACTGGGCTTCCTGGGCGCCGGTGGATGTCTTGAATTTCCACACCCCGCGCTGTTTTGGCGCGATTTGCTTTCGATGAACTCAGGCGCGCGGATGGGCTTTTTCGTACGTGCGCTTCAGGCGCTCGGTGGTGACGTGGGTATAGACTTGCGTCGTGGCCAGGTGGGCGTGGCCCAGCAACTCCTGCACGCTGCGCAAATCCGCCCCGGCGTCCAGGATGTGCGTGGCAAAACTGTGCCGCAGCTTGTGCGGTGTCAGGTTCGGGTCCAGGCCGGTCAGCCGCAGGTATTTTTTCAACCGCATTTGCACGGTGCGCGGAGAGAGCGGGCGGATGTTTTTCGCGCTGGCCCAAAAGACCGGCATTTCCGCCGTGGGCGAATAACCGGCGTTCTGCCAGTAGGCGCTGATGCCCTCCAGCGCGGGAATGCCGATGGGAACCAGCCGCTCCTTGCGGCCTTTGCCGCGCACCCGCACCATTTCCTGCGGCCAATCCACGTCGCCCGCGCGAAGCTGGCACAATTCGCTCACGCGCAGGCCGCACGAATAGATCACCTCCAAAATCGCCGCGTCCCGAAAATAAATGGCGGCGTCGAAATCCTTCGCGTCGGCGGCGCTCTTCATTTCCTTGGCGGGCGCGCCGGCCAGGGCCTTGAATTGATCCACCGTCAGGAAAATCGGGTTGCGCTTCTCCAATTTGGGCAGCGAGAGATTCTTGACCGGCGACGCCCCGGCCACGCCTTCCCGGATCAGGAACCTGTAAAAGGAGCGCAGAGCGGAAAACCGAAGCTGGATGGCGGCGCGGCTCAGCCGGCCCCGGCCCAGGAAGCGCAGGAAATAGCGGAAATCGTCCCGCCGCAAAGCCGTCCAATCCGGCGGCGCGCCCCGCTGCTCCCTGGCCCAGGCGCTGAACTCCAAGAGCGCCTGCCGGTAATTGCGTTCCGTGTAAGCCGACCCGCCCCTGGCCGCCAGGTGCCGCAAAAACTTGCGGACCAGCTCGTCAACAATATTAGTCGCGTTTTCGTCGCGCTCGGTCATGGCGGCAGGCATCGTTCCGACACTTGTTCTTAATCCTAATCCTAATCCTGCTCTCCTTCCGGGTTGAGATTAAGATTACGATTAAGATTAAGATTAGGAGACGGAAACTGCCACCCTGAAATTGAATTCATTGGCCCCCGCCACCGGCGGAGCAACGCGCCGCGGGAGGTGGTGCGCGAGAGAGGATTCGAACCTCCACCCCTTTCGGGACCAGATCCTAAGTCTGGCGTGTCTGCCATTCCACCACTCGCGCCGCCGGCAAAGCCTACTTTATCACAGCACCGCCGCCACGCGCAAGCAGCCCCGGCCCGCCAATCAGGGCAAACGCATCCGAAATTTATAGGCCGAATCTTTGCGCCTTCGAGCCATGGCGCCTTGCGTTAAATGTCTTTCCTGGTTCATTTGAGTCTCTAAAAATGACTGGGGAAAAAGCCGATGGCCCGGTCCAGGCGCGTCGGGCCGCCGGGGCGCTTGGCGCGCAAATTGATCTCGCAGAATATCCCCACCTCCTGCGCCCCGCGCCCGCCGGATCGGATGGCCTCGAATCCGTAACCGTAGGTGGCCATGACCTGCCACGTGCCGGAGCGCGCACGGTAGCCAAAGCCCAGCCCGGCCCCGGAGTTGAAGTTGTCCGGCTGCCCCGTTCCAGGCAGATAATCCACCTCGGCCAGCGATGCCATCGGACTCAAGTTCCACGTTTTGCCCGCGTCCAGCGGCAGCGTGTATTGCGCCGACAACGATACGAAACTGCGCGCGCTCAACTCCTGGTAGAAGTAGCCGGGAATGGAAAGCGGAAACTCCGATGCCAGCGGCAGCTCTCCCCCCAAACGGTAGGCGCTGAATCGGTCCGCTTGCGCGCTGGTCCCCGCCGTCACGCCGATGTCAATACTTTGTTTTGATTCCGGCAGCGTGTAGATCAGCAGCGCCCGCCCCCAGAACAGATGCGAGTCGGCCGCCAGCGCCCGGTCGTCCTTCAATCCATAAGGGCCGGAGTTGTTGCGATACTGTCCTTCGCACCAGGCGGAAACTTCCAGGGCCAGCGCGGGATGCAGCAAGGGTTCCCGTCCCCCCAGCCGCAACCCCGCCCGCCAGTCGAAGGTGGAATGGTTGCGAGGCAGGACAAAGCCCGGGCTCAGTTCGTCGTTTCCCTGGTAAGCGTCGTAATGCTCCTTGACACGCAGGACGCCAAACAACGGGATGCGCTGGTTGGGATTGAACAGGTGGTAGAGCGAGAGCGACACTTCCCCGCTGTCGGCCGAGAAGGACTGTTCGGGCAGATACTTGCCCTTTTGATACTCGTAATAATTGTCGGCGAAACCGCCCCCGGCCAGCCCCAGGCCCAGATCGGTGTGCGGCCCCAGCAATCCGACCAAGCCCACCTCCGAATCCAGATAGACGGGCGCCAGCGCCAGGCGTAACGTGACGTTGGTATGGAAGAAACTCGGTTCGTTCAGGTAGTAGTACCCGTAGCCCGACACCGGCGAAGCCCCCTGCACCGGCTGGGCGAAGCCCACCTGGAGCAACTCCCGCAACTGGGGATCAACCTGGCCCCAGGCGGCGCCCGTCATCATCCACACAACCATGGCGAGCAGCGGCCCGCGAAGTTTCATTCCCTTTCCTTTATCTCAACGCCCGCTCTTGCGCAAGCACTGCCGATTTGCCGCTCGATTTGCCTTCTCCCTCAAACCGGTTATGCTAAAGCCATGCAAGTCAAAAAGCTCAATCACACCCGCTACCGCGTCAACGATCTGGAGCGGACGGTCAGGTTCTACAAAGAGGTCCTGGGCCTGGCGGAGTTGCGCCGCCACAAATCGCCCCGCGGTTCGGAATTGGTTTTCCTCAAAGCCCAGCAAAGCGAGGAGCTCATCGAAATCTGCTCCTTTCCCGCCAGCGGCCCCGTCCACGTCCAGCCCGACTTGACTCATCTGGGCTTTGAAGTGGACAGTCTGGAGGACTTTGGCCGCCACCTGGCTTCCTTGGGCTTGAAGTATTCCGACGGCCCCACTTTAAGGCCCGGCGGCGGCGGATTTGCCTTCATTGACGCCCCGGAAGGCTACGAGATCGAACTGATCCAGCAGCCTGCCAGCGGCGAGCTGGCGTAGGCACGGGCGCTATCGCCGGCCGTCATACCAAGGCCCGCATTGCTCGCGCCGGGTCACCGTTGCCCGCGGGCGCAGGATGGCCCTTGCGAAAAAGCGCGCCATGTCGCCGCGCGAGTAAAGGCGCATCTTGCGCGCCGAGGTCACCAGCGGATGGCGGTGCAGGATGACGATTTTCTTGCCGCTCCGGCGGGCCAGCACCTTGAGCCGCCGGCTCAAATCAATCTCTTCCGACGCAAAAAGCTCCGCGCTGAAACCGGCGACTTCCCGAAAGGCCTCCGCCTGGCAAAAGATAAACGAGCCTGCCGCCCATTTGGCCAGCCGGCTCAACAGGTTCCACAACCCGGTGCCGGCATCCGCCGCAAAGTGCCGCTCATCCATCCGCACGGTGCAACCGCCCGCCAGGCACCGGCCGGACTCGATTTGCGCCGCGACCTCGTCGAACAATTCCGCCGTCGGATGCGAATCGGCGTCCACGAAGACAAACCAGTCGCCGGTGGCCGCCGCCGCCCCCGTGTTGCGGGCGCGGGCGATTTGATTGACCGGCTCGAAGACCACGCGCGCGCCCGCCGCCCGCGCCAGGCCCGCCGTGGCATCGGAGGAATTATTATCGCAGACGATGATTTCCGTTTCCCACTGGCGGGAGGCAAAGACGGCGGCCGCCTGCTGGATGCTGCGCAAGGAGCCGGCAATGAGCTTCTCCTCATTATAGGCGGGCACTATGACCGAAATCTTCATCCTGCCGAGATTACCCCGCCCGCCCCGCGCGGGCGATGCGAAAAACCGGTCTCACAACAGCTTAGGCTCGTCACCCGCTTGACATAACCAGATGACATGAATTTGGAGATATTACAGCATCTAATCATATCAATGGCGTTCGATATTAAGTGACCCGAATCATTAGCGACATGCTCGATGGCTCACCAAAAAGCCGGGGCGGGGCGGAGTTTTAAGAAGATACCCACCCTCCCCCTCAAAACAGCCGTTGCTCCGTTGCAGACGTTGATAATCAAGGACTTAAGCCGTTGCATGACCCGTTGCAACCCGTTGCTCAAAGCCGTTTCAACGCCGAAGTCGTTAAGGATTGGGGTTAAGTGATTATGGTGCTTGATTCGGCTTGACGTTGGATCCTCAAAGATTCATTATTAAATAGACTTCTCCACAAGATGGGTGGCCAAGCCGAGTTGATTTGGTTAATCGAACATTCAATCAACGGATCAGATTATGCGTTATTCAAGGTGTCTCAGCCTGCTTTTCGCCGTGGCTTTTGTGGCCGGTGCCATGCCGTCGAGTGCCGGCACTCTCATTGATGTGGATTTCACGAGCGCTTCGGTCACGAGCAAGACGGGCTTCGCCGCCACCGGACTGACAACCAACGATTTCTGGAATACCTACACTTTGTTTTCCGAAGCCTTGCCCAACCTGAAATTCGTGGATGGCACGTCGTCGGACGCAGGATTGACGGTCAGCCAATGAAAATGGGGCGTATGGAAACGGGGCGTCTGATCCCATGTATGCAAGCTATTTGTTTACTTACAATGCTAACTACGGTAACGACCTCAACGTAGCGATCACCAATCTGATTGAGGGCGCTTATGATGTTTATCTCTACGGGCACGGGAATGAGGACAATCAAAACAGCGTTTTTGAGCTCTCGGCAAGCTCGGTGAACTATGGAGGTGAGGCAACGACCAATGGTTCCGGCTGGCTTTCTCCGGTGTGGCAGGAAGGGGTGCAGTATGTGGAGTTCACGAATGTAGTCGTCTTGACCGGGCAGACGATCAACATTATAGTGGAATCTGGAGCCAGCGGCTATGCCGTGATTTCAGGGTTACAAATCTACACTGCCGGCCCGCCGTTGATCATCTCGGGTTCAAACCAGATAGTGAATGTCAATCAACAAGTAATCATCACCAACTACGCGTACAGTCCACATGGGCCAATCTCATTCACGCTGGCTTCAAATGCTCCCGTCGGAGCCACGATCTCCACCAACGGGGTTTTCTCTTGGACCCCCACTTGCGCCGAGGGCAGCACGACCAACCTCATCACCGTCTGGGCCACTGATAGCAGCACTTTGCCCCTGAGCAATTCGATGACTTTCGCGGTCACCGTTGGTGAATGTGTGGAGATTAGCATTGGATCAAGTTATCAACAAGTGGGGCAAAGCACTTGTGTCCCGGTCAATCTGTTCACCACCATACCTTTGACCAACTTGAATTTTACGCTGGCCGATCCGTCGGGCCACTTTGATAATTGGAACATCACCGCGGAAAACTCCGTGATCAGCTCCGCGACGGCGCAAATGATCGATCCTCTGCATGAACTCTTCACCCTTGGCGTCCAAAGTGGACACGCGTTGCAAGGCTCCACCAGCCTCGGTACGATTTGCATGGATATCTTGCCAGGCCCCTCCGCCTTTGAGCCGTTGTTGCCCTCAAACATGGGGGCGGCCGCTTCAGACAATTCTCCGGTAACGAATCTTTTCGGCCAAATGGGACGGGTGGTGGTGATCGGCCCGCAGTCGTTGTTGGAAGCCTCGCTGAACACAAATGCGAGCCGGACACTGACGCTCTATGGCAATCCGGGCGTGAATTATGATCTGCTTTCGACTACAAATCTGACCGACGGGAGTTCCTGGACCACCGTGGGGAACGTCACCTTGACTGACTTGTTCGAGGTCATCAGCCTCGGCGGCGCGACCAACCCAATGCAATTCTTCAAGGCAGTTCAACCGTGAAAAGCGCGGCGGACGGCCGCGATGTCTCATAATCCCCGCAGGCCCATAATCGCATTCAAAAGGGCGGGGCCGATGTAATTGAGAGGGGGCTTGGGAACTCATAGGCCCGGTGCCAAACGCTCTCCCTCCGGCCGGCGAAATGAAGCGGTGGACAACTCAGGGTCATCCTCCGTCGGCATTTGCCGACCATGAATGGCTGGGGAGGATGGTTTTGCACTGCCACGCCCCGGTAAAACGGCTGATTGTGATTGGTTGAGGCCGGATCAGTGACCAAGGGTTTTCCCAGTGGCGGCAAGGAACGCCCTAGTCGCGGCCGGACCTAACGAGCCGTAACGTTGCTCATGCGAATGATCTTTGAGCAAATCGTCGGCTTCACTGGTAATGCTTTGAATGGGTTTTTGCGAATCACGGGGTTCACACCGGTTACCGGTAAAAGTATTTCCTCCGCCCTGCTTCACCATCCCATCCAGGCTCTTGGAAGCCTTTTCATGCGATCTCGAAGATTGAATTCCGGCTGGTACCTTTGGTGTTGTGCCCTGCTGACTTGCTTTACTTGTTTTGCCTTGGATGCGCAAAGCGTGACCTTGGGGTGGACCGCCAGCAGCTCTCCGGGCGTCACCAACTATGACCTCTTTTATGGAACCGCCTCTGGCATTTACACTCATACCAACAACGTAGGCCTTGCGACCAATGCAACCGTTACGAACCTGCAGGCAGGCTCGACGTATTACTTTGCCGTCACTGACTTTAATGCTTCCGGATTGGAAAGTGTTTCGTCCGGTCAACTTAGTTATACTGTTCCGGCTTCGGCATCTTCCAACGCGGTGATCACGTGGTCAAATCCGGCCAGCATCACTTATGGAACGCCGCTGGGCGCGAGCCAGTTGAACGCCACGGCGAATGTTCCGGGATCCTTTGCGTATAACCCGCCCGCCGGCACGGTGTTGGCGGCGGGCAGCGCGCAGGTGCTCTCGGTAACCTTCACGCCGGTGAATATCACCAATTATAATGTGACGACCGATACGGTGACGGTGAGCGTTCTGAAGGCTTCTTTGACCATTACTGCCAATAATACGAGCAAAATGTACGGCGCGGCCGTGCCGGTCTTGACACTCACTTATTCGGGTTTTGTCAACGGCGACACTGCGGCGAGCCTGACGACTCCGGCCAGCCTCACCACGACTGCCACTGCCAGCAGTCCTTCGGGCGTCTATTCCATTACCGCCAGCGGCGCCACCAGTTCTAATTACACCATTTCGTTTGTGAATGGATCGTTGACGGTGACGCCGGCTCCCTTGACGATCACCGCCAACAACCAAAGCAAGATTTATGGCGCGGCCCTGCCTGTCTTGACGGCCAGTTATTCCGGCTTTGTCAACGGGAACACCCTGACCAATCTTGCGACTCCAGTCACCCTGAGCACATCGGCCTCCTCCGCCAGCCCCGCGGGGACTTATTCCATTACCGCCAGCGGCGCCACCAGTTCCAATTACACCATTTCGTTTGTCAATGGCACGCTCACGGTGACGCCGGCTCCCTTGACGATCACCGCCAACAACCAAAGCAAGATCTATGGCGCGGCCCTGCCTGTCTTGACGGCCAGTTATTCCGGCTTTGTCAACGGGAACACCCTGACCAATCTTGCGACTCCGGTCACCCTGAGCACATCGGCCTCCGCCGCCAGCCAGGCCGGGACTTATTCCATTACCGCCAGCGGCGCCACCAGTCCTAATTACACCATTTCATTTGTCAATGGCACGCTCACGGTGACGCCGGCCAGCCTGACCATTAGCGCCAACAACGAATCCATGACCAAAGGCTCACCTGTCCCGACGTTGGCGGCCAGCTACAGTGGTTTTGTAAATGGCGACACGTCCGCCCAATTGACCACACCTGTTTCTCTTACGACCTCCGCCACGTCGAACAGTCCCCCAGGCACATATACCATAGTTGCCAGCGGCGCCACGAGTCCCGACTACGCGATCGCTTTCGTTAATGGCGTGCTGACGGTCACGGCATCTTCCAACGCGGTGATCACGTGGTCAAATCCGGCCAGCATCGCTTATGGAACGCCGCTGGGCGCGAGCCAGTTGAACGCCACGGCAAATGTCCCGGGATCCTTTGCGTATAACCCGCCCGCCGGCACGGTATTGGCGGCGGGCAGCGCGCAGGTGCTCTCGGTAACCTTCACGCCGGTGAATATCACCAATTATAATGTGACGACCGATACGGTGACGGTGAGCGTTCTGAAGGCTTCTTTGACCATTACTGCCAATAACACGAACAAGGTGTACGGAGCGGGACTGCCTGCGTTGACGGCCAGTTACTCCGGCTTTGTCAACGGGGACACCCTGACCAACCTTGCGACCCCGGTCATTCTGAGTACGTCGGCGTCCTCCGCCAGCCCCGCGGGGACTTATCCCATTACCGCCAGCGGCGCCACCAGTTCTAATTACACCATTTCGTTTGTCAATGGCACGCTCACGGTGACGCCGGCTCCCTTGACGATCACCGCCAGCAACCAAAGCAAGATATATGGCGCGGCCCTGCCTGTCTTGACGGCCAGTTATTCCGGCTTTGTCAACGGGAATACCCTGACCAACCTTGCGACGCCGGTCACTCTGAGTACGTCGGCCTCCGCCGCCAGCCCCGCGGGGACTTATTCCATTACCGCCAGCGGCGCCACCAGTTCCAATTACACCATTTCGTTTGTCAATGGCACGCTCACGGTGACGCCAGCTCCCCTGACGATCACCGCCGGCAACCAAAGCAAGATATATGGCGCGACCCTGCCTGTCTTGACGGCCAGTTATTCCGGCTTTGTCAACGGGAACACCCTGACCAATCTTGCGACTCCGGTCAGTCTGAGTACGTCGGCCTCCGCCGCCAGCCCCGCGGGGACTTATTCCATTACCGCCAGCGGCGCCACCAGCCCTAATTACACCATTTCGTTTGTCAACGGCACGCTCACGGTGACGCCAGCCCCCCTGACGATCACCGCCGGCAACCAAAGCAAGATTTATGGCGCGGCCCTGCCTGTCTTGACGGCTAGTTATTCCGGCTTTGTCAACGGGAACACCCCGACCAACCTTGCGACGCCGGTGACTCTGAGCACATCGGCCTCCGCCGCCAGCCCGGCGGGGACTTATTCCATTACCGCCAGCGGCGCCACCAGTCCTAATTACACCATTTCGTTTGTCAATGGCACGCTCACGGTGACGCCGGCTCCCTTGACGATCACCGCCAACAACCAAAGCAAGATTTATGGCGCGGCCCTGCCTGTCTTGACGGCCAGTTATTCCGGCTTTGTCAACGGGAACACCCTGACCAATCTTGCGACTCCGGTCACCCTGAGCACGTCGGCCTCCTCCGCCAGCCAGGCCGGGACTTATTCCATTACCGCCAGCGGCGCCACCAGTCCTAA
>Ga0326727_10015606_pt1 | contig 16251 bp, 16 predicted proteins | sample MB2enrmetagenome_FD_207643 | JGI IMG/M metagenome (GOLD analysis project Ga0326727, IMG submission 207643) | Lab enriched peat soil microbial communities from McLean, Ithaca, NY, United States - MB29MY | ecosystem: Environmental > Terrestrial > Soil > Wetlands > Peat | place: USA: New York...
TGACCAACGAGTACTCGCCGGGTAACGTGACGAGTTACTCGAAGAAGGGTAAATCGATCAACCCAACGATTACGACCGGTATCAGCGGGTCGACCGGAATAGCGTTGCACTAACCCTCGACTCCCAGGAGGTACGTCCATGCAGAAGTTCCTTGCCGGATTCGTTGCGGCAACAGCGGCGTTCGCGTGTTCGGCGCTGATTTCGTCGGCGGCGGACGTGGGACCGAAGGCGGACGTGGCCGCGGTGCGGGCGGCGGAGCACCAAAAGTTCCCCAAGGACAGCATCGGCGACGTTCACGTCGTGGGGAATTACGCGCTCTTGCAGTGGTACGGTAATCCGGAGGGTTCGGGTCCGCGCGCCTTCAAGCGCGTCTCCGGCGAGAAGTGGACGAACATCTACGCCGACGGCGGCGTGACGGGCGTCAGCATCCTCGTCCAGCACGGCATCCCGTCGGCGACCGCAAAGAAACTCTGCTCCGGCTGGCCCGCCGACCGAACCCCCTGCGGAAACTTCTAGCGAAGCGGAAATGGCATGACAGCAACGATTGCGCTGCTTCTGCTGCTGACGCAAGCTCCTCAGCCGTCGCTCGGCCCGGAATGGCAGACTTTGCCCTTAGAAACGGCCGAGTACGCGTCGTACGTGAGGCACAACGCCGACGGTACCGACACGAAGATCTCGGCGATAAAGACCGTCTGCGCGTGTAAGCCGGAGGTGGCCGCGGGCTCGGTGGTTACGGCCTTGGCCACCATCCCCGAAAGCACGATGAAAGTGGAGCACGTTGCCCTACGCGGGGTCTCGGCGCTCCATCTCGTAGCCACGGGCCTCGCGGACACGGATGAACGGAGTAATATGGATCTCTACTTTTTCCGTCGGGGCGATGCGATCTATGGATTGCGTTATTACTTCAAGACTGCGGCACCTCAAGCGGAAGACGAGGCACTCCTACCGCGCCTTTGCCCGGCCGCCGCAGACGCCTGACTTGGCTTCGGGGTAAGTCTCGAACTCAGCGCGCGGTTGCGGAGAAGCGAACGTAGTCGATGTAGGCGTTGAGCGCCCAGCCGAGCGACGCTCCCAGCAGGAGCGCCGCCGCCGCGATGGGCGGAATCGCTTTGCGCCCGTGTTCGTCGACGAACGACTTGCCGACGGCGATCGCGATCCCGCCGCCGAGCACGAAGCCGAAGATCCAGTAGGCGGTTTGCTCGGTCACGCGGGTGGATTTGGCTCCTAACGCGAGGCAGCCTCTCGGGAACGGGGCGCGCTACCTGCCGCTCCCGCTATGAGTTGTGCACGAGCGCTCTCGAGTAAGACTCGATACCGTGGAGACGTCGCGAGCTAATGCAGATCAGAGGCAGCCCTTAGTGCTCGGATCGGCGCGCCCATAGCCGGTCCTCTGGCATTTCGGATTCGGTCGAGCGTATGACTTTTTGCTCAGAGACTTGGACATGAAGTTGGGCTCGGCGTCCGTTCTGCTTAACTCCTGTCCCGCTACGCGTCGACTCCGTGGCAGCGCTTGTACTTTTTGCCGGAACCGCAGGGGCAGGCGTCGTTGCGGCCGACCTTCTTCTCGGCGCCGGCGCGGACGGGTTGCTTGAGCTCTTCGTCGGCGCGGTTCGTGTGCAGTTCGCGCTTCTGCGGCGCGCCCGGCGCGGCGCCGAGCAGCGCCTGCGCGTAGCGCGGGTCGAGGCGTGACGGACCGGTGGGCACCGGTTCGGGCGGCGGGGGCGGCGGCGCCAGCGCTCCGCTCGGAACCGTCTCGAAGACGTTTTCCGGCGGCGCTTCGCCGTTGGTCATCTCGTAGGTCTCCGGCGGCGGCGCGTTGGGATCGGTGCGCTCGACGACCACTCGGAAGACGGCCTTGATCGCCTCGTCGGCGATGTTGCCCTTGAGGTCTTCGAAGATCTCGTAGGCTTCTTTTTCGTACTCGACGCGCGGGTCTTTTTGGCCGTAGCCGCGCAAGCCGATGCCGGTCTTGAGCGCGTCCATCACGTAGAGATGATCGACCCACATGCGGTCGATGATCGGCAGCATGATGTAGCGCGCCTCGATCACGCGCATGAGGTCGGGCGTCAGTTCGGCTTCCTTGGCGGCGTAGGCCTCCTCGCCGAGTTGGCCGAGCTTGGTCTTCATCGAGTCGCGGTCGAGTTTCTCCAACTCTTCCATGGCGATGCGCTCGCGAATCGGGAAGATCAACTCGACCTCGTTGAGGATCTCCTCGAGGTCCCACTCCGACGGGTGCACGTTGTCGGGCGCGTTCTGGTCGACGGCTTGATCGATCTTGTCGTGCAACGTCTGGATCATAAAGTCGCGCAGGTTCTCGCCGCGCAGCACGCGGCGGCGCTCGGCGTAGATCACCTCGCGCTGCTTGTTCATGACGTCGTCGTACTCGAGCACCGACTTGCGGATCTCGTAGTTGTGGTTCTCGACCTTCGACTGGGCGCGTTCGATCGAGCGCGAGATCATGTTGGCCTCGATCGGCGTGTCGTCGGTGAAGCCGACGGCGTTCATGATCGCATTGATCCGCTCGGCGCCGAAGAGCCGCATCAGTTCGTCTTCGAGGGAGATGTAAAAGCGCGTGCTGCCCGGATCGCCTTGACGGCCGGCGCGGCCGCGCAACTGGTTGTCGATGCGCCGCGACTCGTGCCGCTCGGTACCGATGATGTGCAGGCCGCCGAGGTCGGGCACGCCGTCGCCCAGCTTGATGTCGACGCCGCGGCCGGCCATGTTGGTGGCGATCGTGACGGCGCCGTAAAGTCCCGCGTCCTTGATGATCTGGGCTTCCTGCTCGTGATACTTGGCGTTGAGCACGTTGCACTCCACGCCGCGCCGGCGCAGGCGCATGGCCAGGTTCTCGCTCTTCTCGATCGAGCGAGTGCCGACGAGCACCGGGCGGCCTCGTTCGTGCTCCTTGATGATCTCGTCGACCACGGCCTCGAACTTCGCGTTCTCGGTCTTGTAGACGATGTCGGGCAGGTCGCGCCGCGCGATCGACCGGTTGGTGGGGATCACCACCACGTCGAGACCGTAGATGTCGCGGAACTCGCGCTCTTCGGTCTTGGCGGTGCCGGTCATGCCCGCGAGCTTGTCGTAGAGCCGGAAGTAATTCTGGAAGGTGATCGTGGCCAGCGTCTGATCTTCGCTGCGCACCGTCAGGCCTTCTTTGGCCTCGATGGCTTGATGGATGCCGTCGGAGTACCGGCGGCCGTACATCAACCGGCCGGTGAACTCGTCGACGATGACGACCTCGCCGTCCTTGACGATGTACTGCTGGTCCTTGTGGAACAGGTTCCAGGCTTTGAGCGCGGCGTTGAGTTGATGGGTGAGTTCGAGGTTGCGCTGATCGTAGAGATTCTGGACGCCCAGCATCTTCTCGACCTTGGCCACGCCCTTCTCGGTGATCGGGGCGGCGTGCGCCTTCTCGTCGACGGTGAAGTCTTCGTCCTTGACCAAGCGGGGCACGATCTTGGCGAACTTGCCGTAGAGTTCGGTCGCGTCTTGGCCCTGACCGCTGATGATCAGCGGCGTGCGCGCCTCGTCGATGAGGATCGAGTCGACCTCGTCGACGATCGCAAAGTGCAGCTCGCGTTGCACCATGTCTTCGATCTGCCAGGCCATGTTGTCGCGCAGGTAGTCGAAGCCGACTTCGTTATTGGTGACGTAGGTGATGTCGCAGTCGTAGGCCGCGCGCCGCGAGGCCGGGTCGAGGTCGTGCTGGATCACGCCGACGCTCACGCCCAAAAAGTTGTAGAGCGGCCCCATCCACTCGGCGTCGCGCCGGGCCAAGTAGTCGTTGACCGTGACGACGTGCACGCCTTTGCCCAGCAGCGCGTTGGAGTACGCGGCGAGCGTGGCGACCAGCGTCTTGCCTTCGCCGGTCTTCATTTCGGCGACCTTGCCCTCGTGGAGCACCTGGCCGCCCATGATCTGCACGTCGAAGTGGCGCATATTCATCACGCGCTTGCCGGCCTCGCGACAGACGGCGAACACCTCGGGCAGCATGTCGTCGAGCGCCTCGCCGTTGGCGATGCGCTCCCTGAACTCGGGGGTCTTCGCCTGCAGTTCGCTGTCGGAGAGTCGCGAGATCTCCGCTTCGAAAGCGTTGGTGGCAACGGCGGTCCGGCGGAGCCGGGTCACTTCGCGCTCGTTGGCGTCGAAGATCGACTTCAGAAAAGACATACGGAGCCGTAACCATTCGCGACCGGCCCTGGGTTCCGCTGCCGGCCGGCCGGAACGTTTATCACAGAGGCAGGCCGATCGTGAAGGTCGAGCCTTCTCCCTCCAGCGAGGCGACCGTCAGGCGCCCGCCGTGGACCTCGACGATCTTCCGGGCGATATAGAGGCCCACGCCGGTGCCGGCAAAACGCTTGGCACGGGCGTTGGAGGCGCGCCCGAAGCGGGTGAAGATGCGTTCCAGCTCGGCCGCAGGGATGCCGATGCCGCGGTCGCGCACTTCGATCAGCGCCTCGCCGTCGCGCTCCGCCAGCCGCACCTCGACCGGGCCCGACGAGTACTTGAGCGCGTTGGCCAGCACGTTGTCGAGGGCGTGGCGCAGCCGGGTGCGGTCGAAGGGGACCACCAGCGGCCCCGCGGGGGCTTCCAGCGCGATCCGGCCCGAGCCCGCGTCCGAGTCGCGCACGGCTTCGCCGACCAGGTCGGCGAGGTCATCGCGCGCGCGCGACAGCGAGAATCCGGCGCTCTGGGTGGCGGCCAGCGCCAGCGCGTCCTCGGAAAGCTTGGCCAGGCGGCCGACCTGTCCGAGGATCGTCTCGACCGCACTGCGCCGCTCGCCCTCGAGGCCGTCTTCGAGGAGCAGTTCGGCGTAGCCCGAGATCACCGTCAGCGGCCCCTTGAAGTCGTGGGCGAACATCGCCATCAAGTCGTCCTTGAAGGCGTTGCTTTCGGCCAGCGCACGGTTGGCCCGCGTCGACTGTTCGTAGAGCTCCACGTTGCGGATGGCCAGAGCCGCGAGGGTCACGAGCGCGTCCAAGAGCCGCTGGTCGGCCCGGTCGAACGGCGCCGCGCGCAGCACCGCCAGCAGCCCGCTGCGTTCGCCGTCGTGATGGCCGGGCAGACGGAGCGGCGCGAGCGCGACGTTGCGCGGCTGCGGACCCTCGGCCAGCTTCCGCTCCACGCCCGCGGCGTCGAGCGGAAGGCGCGCCGGCATCGGCCCGGCGCCGGGCAAGGCGGCGGAGCCGACGGCGTGCAGTTCGTCGCCGGCGCGGCCATATAACACGCTGCGCTCCGCGTGGAAGAAGCGCTGGGCCATCGCACTGAGCGACTCGGCCAGCGGCTTGAGTTCGGTGAACCCCAGAATGGTGCGCGCGGCTTCGACGAGCGCGGCGCCCTCGACCGCGTGCTGGCGCAACTGGTCGAAGGCCAGCGCATTGGAAAACGCGACGGAGATCTGTCCCGCGACCAGGCGCAAAACGACCGCATCGGGCTCGGAGACGTCCCCACCCCCGAGCGCGAAGGCTGCGCGCACCTCGCCGTCGATCACCGCAGTCAAAATGACGCCGGACGCATCCCGAACCAGGCCCGCCGATTGCGGACCGCCGCGTCCGTCGCGCATCCGTGCGTCATCGGGCGAGAGCACGCTGCAGGGACGGCCCGTCTCCCGTTCGAGGAGGCGAGCGGCGGCGCTCAGGACGGCTTGCGGCTCGCGGACGTCGGCCAGCGCGAGCATCGTTCGCTCGAGTAGCTCGGGCCGGAGGCCCTCGCTCCCGCCGATCACGTCAGTGGCCGACTCCCGACCTCGCGAGCACGGCAAAGATGCCCAGGACGACGAGTGCGGCGACGATCGCGAAAATGCCCACCTTGCGGGCGGAGGCGGCGACCATGCCCGGGCCTTCGGTATTGATGATCTTTCGGCTCATGCCCCCTGCGTTCGCTTCCGGGCGGCCTCAAACCGCCGAGGCGACCGGGTGGTCGATCACATTGAGCGGCAAGCGACGGAGTAATTCGCTCACCGTCACGAACGTGAAGCCCGCCTTGCGAAAGCGCTCGACGACGCGCGGCAGCATTTGCACCGTGGCCAACCGCCCCGAGTGCAGCAGGATGATGTCGGGCGAACTGGCGTTGGCGAGGATATGCTCGGCGAGCTTCGCCGGCGTCACCGCGCGCCAATCGCCGGGGTCGTCGTTCCACAGGATGACGTGGTAGCCGGCGCGTTGCGCGGCGCGCACGGTCTGTTCGGTGTAGCGCCCATGCGGCGGACGCATCATCGTGCGGACCGCCGGATCGTCGGCGTAACGTTCGATCGCCGCCGCCCCGTCGTTCAATTCGCGGGTGACTGCGGCGGCGCTCAGATCCTCGAAGTGCGCGGGGTGGGTCATCGTGTGGTTGGCCACTTCGTGGCCGTCGCGTTTCATGCGCGCGGCCAACGCCGGGAACTGCAGCACGTGATCGCCCACCACGAAGAACGTCGCCCGTACGTGCAAGTCGTGCAGTTCGTCGAGCAGGAGCGGCGTGTCGACGGGATACGGTCCGTCGTCGAAGGTCAGCGCGACCAGGCGCGCCTCGGAAGCGGGGACGTTGGCCGCGGCGCGGTCGTGCAGCAAGCGATCGATGCGCGCGTCGAGGGAGGTCGAGACGGCGCGGTGCGCGTCGCCCGTACGCGTGACGATCGCGGGCGCCGGCGGGGCGCTCAAGCGACGGTCGATTTTGTAGGCCGCGAAGCCGAGCAGCAGAATCGCCGCGGCCCACGCGAGCCCGCGCCAGGCGTTCACCGAACCGCCGACGCCTCGCGTTGCGGCGCGTCGGCGAAGTCGTGGCCGACGATGACCGTCACCACTCCGCCTTTGGACGGGCCGGTCAGGTCGGGCGCGAGCACCGTTTGCTTCAGGGGCAGCGAGGCCAGAACTTTGTGCCCGGCGAGCGTGTCGGCGGCGCGAACGTGCACCTCCGTTACGGGATACGTCGAGCCCTCGGCATTACCGACGGAGGCGATCGCGAAGCCGCGTTGCTTCAAGAGATCGGCAAGGCGCCTGGCCGCGCCGGGCACGCCGCTGCCGTTGCGCACGTCGAGGCTGATGCTCGACGGAGCGACCGCCGCGAGCGCCGCGGCACTGGGCGGCGCGGGCGCTACGACGGGGTCAACGAAGAGCCGGCGCACGAGTTTGGCCTTCGCGTCGTCGTCGGCGATCAGCACGTCGCCGCAGCAATTCAGGACTTTGTCGCCCACGAACGGTACCTGATTCATCTTGACCGCTTTGAGATCGACGTTGCGCAGCGCGCTCGCGATCGAAAGCGCCTCACGGTCGCTCAGATCGGTGACCACGTTGCGGCGCACGACGGCGATGAGCCGGTTGATGTTCATCAAGTCGTTGAGTTTGTCGTTCGAGATCTTCTTGAGCACGATGCGCATCACTTGCTGCTGGCGTTTGATGCGGCACGGATCGCTGCAGGCGTCGTGACGGAAGCGGCTATACGACACGGCCTGATCGCCGTCCATGTGATAGAGCTTGCCGCCGATGAAGTGAATGTGCAGGTGACCCCAGTTGTCGTCGTAGTTCATCGTCTCGTCGGGCACCACGTCGATGCCGCCGATCGCGTCGATTACTTCTTTGGCCGCGTCGATGCGCAGCGTGATGAAGCGGTCGAAGCCCGGCAACCCCAAGAACCGCGAGACGGCCTTCTCCGAGAGGTGCGCGGCCGCCACCGGGTTGTCGCCCGCGGAGTAGGCCGCGTTGATCTTGTCTTCGCGACCGCTGGGAAAGACGTAATCGGTGTCGCGCGGCACCGAGAGCAAGCCGATCGCGCCGTGGGGGTCGTCGGCGGTGGGGAAATCGAGCGACACGGCCATGATCGTGTCGGTGCGCGCGTTGGTGGAATACTCCTGATCCTTGGAGTCGTAGTTGTAGTCGATACCCATCAGCAGCACCGCGATGCGGTCTTTGTGGAAGTGCTGCTGCGGAGGCTCGACGAGCATCGCGCCGATCACGTCGGTGGGAGAGCGCTTGGTCAGGAGCGAGTCGACGGTCAAGATGCCGAGCAGCGCGCAGGCGACGAACAGCGCGACGACGCCGGCGAGTTTGGGCAGGTTCACCGCGACGCCGCCACCTCGGCGGGCACGCCGTAGAAATCGAAGGCGGTCGCGCCGCGCAACTCGACGTCGACGAACGTACCCGGTTCGAACTCGCCGGCGAGATACACGCCGCCGTCGACGCCCGGAGCTTCGCCCTGCGAACGTCCCGCGGTCGCGACGGCGACGCCGAGCGCGGCCCGCAACGGGTCGCTGCGGCGCAACGACTGCGGGCCCTCGATCAACACGCGCTCGACGCGGCCGACCCGCTTCGCGCGCGCGCGCTCGGAGGCGAGTCGCTGCGCCTCACGCAGGCGGACCAAACGCCGGCGCCGTTCGCGCGCCGGAACCTGCGCGCCCAGCTCGGCGGCGGGCGTTCCGTCTTCGCGGCTGTATTCGAAGAAGCCGACGCGGTCGAGTTCGGCGCGGGCGATCCACTCCTCGAGATAGTCGACGTGTTCGTCGCGTTCGCCGGGGAAGCCGACGATGAACGTGGAGCGCAGGGTGATGCCGGGAACGCGCCGCCGGAATTCGTCGAGAATTTCGAGATAGCGCTCGCCGTTGGAGGGGCGCAGCATGGCGCGCAACACTTCGGGGTGCGCGTGCTGCAGCGGCATGTCCATGTACTTGCAGACTTTGGGCAAGGTGGCCATGGCCTCGATCAGCTCGTCGTCGACGGTGGCCGGATAGAGGTAGAGCAGCCTGATCCATTCGAGCCCGTCGACCTCGTGCAATTCACCGAGTAACTCGGCGAGGCCGCCGCGCCGCGCGCCGCGGTCGCGTCCGTACATCGAGGTGTCTTGAGCGATCAGGATCAGTTCCTTCGTGCCCGCAGCGGCCAGCGCACGCGCCTCGAGCAGCAGCGACTCGCGGCTCCGGCTGCGGAATGCGCCGCGCAGTTGCGGGATGATGCAGAAGGTGCAGGGATGATCGCAACCTTCGGCCACCTTCAAGTACGCGGTCGCGCGCGGCGTCGTGACCAAGCGCGGTAGGAAATCGTGCTCGGGTTCGGCTTCGAAGCCCAGGCGCACCGGCGCGAGCCCGGCCTCCGCCTCGCGCAGCACGTCTTCGATGCCGGCATAGGCGCCCGTGCCGACGATGCCGTCGATCTCCGGAATCAGGGTCCGCAACTGTTCGCCGAAGCGTTGCGAGAGGCAACCGGCCACGATCAATTGCTGGCCGGGACGCTTTGCGGCGGCCTGTTCGAGGATCGCGTCGGTCGACTCGGCCTTTGCCGGATCGATGAAGGCGCACGTGTTGACCACCACCGCATCGGCCTCGCGCGGCTCGGCGACCAAACGCCAGCCCGCGCTGCCCAGCTTGCCGATCATCACCTCGGAGTCGACTAAATTTTTCGCGCACCCGAGGCTGACGAAGGCAACGCTGCGCTGGCTTTCTTCCAAACTGGCTCCTAACGTGGCGGGCTGATGCGCCTCACCTATAATTGACGAACTGCAGCGGGACGTCGGCGTCGAGGTCGCGCAGCACCTGCTGCGCTTTTTGCAGGTCGTCTTTGCTCTTACCCGAGACGCGCAGTTGCTCGTCTTGGTACTGCACCTGGACCTTGAGTTTGGCCGCCTTGATGGCGTCGATCAAGGGCTTGGATTTGTCCTTGGCGATGCCGCTCTTGACCGTGATGACCTGACGGACCGTATCCCCCGCCGCCGGCTCGACCTTGGAGTACTCGAAGGCCTTGAGCGAGATGCCGCGTTTGACTGCCTTCGCCGTCAGGATGTCGAGGACGTTCTTGAGCTTCAGCTCGTCGTCGCTGACCACGGTGATCTTGCCCGGAGCGTCCTCGATCGACGTCTTGGAGTGCTTGAAGTCGAACCGGCCCGCGATCTCCTTGCGGGTCTGGTTGAGCGCGTTGTCGAGTTCCTGGGCATCGACGCGCGAGACGACGTCGAACGAAAAGTCTGCCATTGCGGGGTCGGGCTACTCCTTGGTGAGATCGAACGTGCGCTCGACCACTTCGCCGGAAGCGCCCAGCGTGCCCCGGTCCTTGCCGTTGGCCACGATGTCGAGGCCGCCCGCATTTCCCGCGGTGAGGTCGATGCTCGACCCGTGAAAGGCCTTCTCCGTGCCGGCCTTGAGGGTCATCTCGGCGGCCTCGCCGCCGTCGACCCGAACGCTCAGCCAGCAGTCGCTCGTGGCTCTGACGACGAGCGTGCGCTTGGCGTCGCCGGCGGAGGCCCGTGCGGCGGCGCGGACGGCGGACCCGGAGGCTGCGGGCGCGGGGGAGGCATCGGCCGATGCGGGCGTCGTTGCAATCGCGATGGGCGCCGGAAAACCGTTCGACGTGCGGCTTTGATACAGCGACCAGGCCACGAAGGCGACCACCGCCAGGGCGACGATTCCGCCGATCGCGAGCAGCGGGGACGGCCCGCGAACGGGAATTGCGACGCCCGAAATCGGCCGCGGAGCGGGTCCCGAACCGGTGGCTCCGTCGGCGACCAGCGCGACGTAGCGGCGGACCGCCTCCTCGGGGTCCAGTCCTAAGAAACGCGCGTACGTGCGAATGAAGCCCTTGACGTAAACCGGTGCGGCGATGGCCGCCCAATCCTCGTGCTCGATGCTCTCGAGATACGTGGACCGGATGTGAATCTGCTCTGAGACGTCGGAGAGCGAAAGGTGTCGAGCTTCACGCGCCGCGCGGAACTCATCCCCCAGCGCCGGCATGGACGTTGAGTTACAGAAGCCGATGCGTTATCCTGGTGCCGCATGTCCCATTCGGCCAACGCGCGAGGCGTCAGAGTGGTCGCCGCGATGAGCGGCGGCGTCGATTCGGCCGTTGCCGCCGGACTCTTGGCCGAACGCGGCTACGACGTCGTCGGCGTCACGATGAAGACCTACGCGCCCACCCGCGCGGCCTACGCCAAGTCGTGCTGCGGACAGCAAGATTTCGACGACGCGCGGCGCAGCGCGGCCACTTTAGGCATTCCGCATTACGTGCTCGATTTCGAGGAGACGTTCCGGCGCGAGGTCGTCGCGCGCTTCGTCGCCGACTACCGCGAAGGCCGCACGCCCAACCCGTGCGTTTCGTGCAATACGTTCGTCAAGCTGGGTACGCTGCGCGCCTTCGCCGACAGGCTCGGGGCGCGCTACGTCGCGACCGGCCACTACGCGAAGCTGGTCCACGCGAGCGACGGACCACGTCTGTTCGCGGGCGATCCGGCCAAGGATCAATCCTACGCGCTGGCCCAACTGTCTCCGGCGCAGTTGGAGGGGCTGCTGTTACCGCTCGGCGACGCGAACAAGGCCGCGACCCGCGCCGAGGCCGCCCGCCTCGGCCTGCCCGTCCACGACAAGCCCGAGTCGCAGGACATCTGCTTCGTCGAAGGCGGCGACTACCGCGACGTCTTGCGCGCCAACGGCGTCGACGACGAGGCGCGAGGCACGTTCGTCACCACCTCGGGCGCGGCGGTGGGGACGCACGGCGGCATCTCGCAGTTCACCGTCGGTCAGCGCCGCGGTTTGCCGGCCATGCCGACCAACGACGGGCCGCGCTACGTCACGCGCATCGACGCGGCCACCAACACGATCGTCATCGGCCGCGAAGACGAATTGCTTTCGGACTCGCTCGAAGCGAACGAGGTCAACCTGATCCGCCCCGAGCTGTTCGGCGCACCGCTCGAGGTGCGGGCGATGACCCGCTATCGCGCACCCTTCAACCGCGCGCTGGCCCGCTACGACGCGATTACCGGCAGGCTCCGTCTCGACTTCGCAACGCCCGAGCGCGCCGTCGCGCCGGGACAACTGGTCGCGCTCTACGCGCTCGATCGCGACGAAGTCCTCGGCGCGGGCACGATTCTGTAATTCAGCCCGCCGTGGCCAGCGCGTAGTCGGGCCGCAAGTTCCAGTACGTATCGCGCAAGACCGGCGTGTAGCCCGCGCCGATCACCAGTTCTTCCAACTGACGGCGCGTGGCTTCGTTGGTGGAGCCGGCGTCGTGCACGACGCGTTCCTCGAGGATCGTGCCGCCCATGTCGTCGCAGCCGTAGAACAACGCGAGCTGGCCCATTTTGAGACCGGGCGTCAGCCACGACGCCTGCAGATGCGGCACGTTGTCGAGGTAGAGCCGCGAGATGGCGAGCACGCGCAAGTACTCGAGACCGCTCGACTCCTTGCCTTTGAGCGGCGTCTTGAACGGCACGTAATACCAGGGAATGAACGCGGTGAAGCCGCCGGTTTCGTCCTGGAGGCGACGCACGGCGTCGAGGTGTTCGATCCGCTCGGCCTTGGTTTCGATCGAACCGAACATCATCGTCGCGGTCGTGGGCATGCCCAGCAGTTGCGCTTCGCGCATCACGCCGAGCCACTCGTCGGGCTTTACCTTGCGCGCGCTGATCCGCTTGCGCACGCGCTCGACCAGAATTTCCGCGCCCGCACCGGGCAGCGACTTCAAGCCGGCCGCGCGCAGGCGCGTCAGCACTTCGCGCGGCGAGAGCGCTTCGATCCGCGCGAGCCCGACGATCTCCGACACCGACAGCGAGTGGATGTCGACGTTCGGAAACTCCGCCCCGACGCGGCGGAACAGCCGCTCGAACCACTCGATGCGCAGCTCGGGATTGACGCCGCCCTGAATCATGATTTGCGTCGCGCCCTGCTCGGCCGCGAAGCGCACGCGTTCGAGCACCTTGTCGTGCGACATCGTATAGCCTTCGGCGTGACCTTCGGGCCGGAAGAAGGCGCAGAACGTGCAGTGCACGTTGCAGACGTTGGTGTAGTTGATCGTCGTGTCGATCACGTAGGTGACGTCGTTGCCCGGATAGAGCGCCGTGCGCCGCGCGTGCGCGGCCGCGCCGAGTTCGTGCAGCGAGGCTTCTTCGTAGAGGCGCACGCCCTCGTCGAAGGTGAGGCGCCCGCCTCCCGCCGCGCGGTCGAGCAAATCAGCGATGGACAACGAATTCCTCCGGTTCGACGGGCGCGAGCCGTTCGATCGCGCCGGCCGCATGCAACTCGCGAATGTAGCGGCCCAGCCCGCGCCGGGCGGCCTCGTCGAACGCAAAGTTGAGCGTAGCGTAGTAGGCGGCGTAAAACCCCGCCGGACGGGGATGTTCGGTCTGGGCCGCGGCGAGGATCCGTTCGGGATGCTCGGCGCCCCAGTGCTGCGCGGCGATCAGCGCGTCGAGCGCGCGCGCGACCTCGTCGCGGTGCGAGGCCAGCACGTCGCGGCGCACGGCCCACACGGCGTAAACCATGTCGCCGCCCGTCCACTCGTGCCAGTGCGAGCCGAGATCGTGAACGTGCGCGGGCGTGAAGGTCTGTTGCGCGTCGATCGCGCGGTCGCCGATCAGCAACGCCGGACGGCCCGCGGCCGCGGCGGCGAACGGATCGTCGCTCTCGACGAAGGTCGCGCGGACGCCGTACCGGCGTTCGAGCAAGACGCGCAAGAGGTTGAGCCCGCTGGCCGACTCGCGCGTCACCGCGATGGTCGCGCCGTCGAGTTCGGCGAGCGGCGCGCGGCTGACGCAAACCACCGACCAAACGTCCTTGCGCGAGCCGATGCACAAACCCGGCAGCAACGCGAGCACGTCGGGGTTGGCCGCATAGGCGAAAGCGCTGATCGGGCTCAGGTCGAGCCGGCCGTCGAGCAGCATGCGGTTGAGGCTGGCCGGAACGTCGGAGACGAGCGCGCCCGGAAAGCGGACCGCGCCCGCATCGAACGCGGTGTAGATCGGCAGATCGTTGGTGTACGCGATCCGGCCCGAGCGAAGCACCTGGACGCTACTCTCCGGCCGCGCCCACGAGGGTTCGCGCCTCGAGCGCGGCGTCGCCGGCCGGCGGCGTCCAGTCGTGCGCGAATTCGACGTAGGTCGAGTTGCGACGAACGGGTTCGTAGCCCGCTTCGACGATCAGACGGCGAAACTCGCGGTCGTCGACGTACTGTCCCGACTGCGTGCCCGCGCTGTGATAGATGCGCTCTTCGTCGGTGGAGCCGTGCGTGCCGTCCATGTCGTCGGCGCCGAAGTGCAGCGCGACTTGGCAGACCTTGAGACCTTGGATCATCCAGTAGGCCTTGATGTGATCGAAGTTGTCGAGCATCAGGCGCGCCGTCGCGAACATCCGGATGTCGTCGAGCCCGGTGGTCCAGCCGCAGTCGTTGAGTTCGTTGCCGTCGGGATGGAAAGCGAGCGGAATGAACGCGTTGAAGCCCGGCGAGCGCTCCTGCGACTCGCGCAGCGCGATCAAGTGCTCGACGCGCTCTTCGAGCGTCTCGACCGTGCCGTAGAGCATCGTGGCGTTGGAGGCGATGCCCAGACGATGCGCTTCTTCGTGCACGCGCAGCCAATTGGCCGCGTCGACCTTATTCGGGCAGACCAGCTTGCGGAAACGCGCGCTGAACACTTCGGCGCCGCCGCCGTTGATGTTGTCGAGGCCGGCGTCGCGCAGGTCGCGCAAGATCTCGGGATAGGTGAGCCGGTGGCGCCGAGCCAGATAGTCGATCTCGGCCGCGGTGAACAGCGAGAGCTGCACGTGCGGCAAGAGTTCCTTGAAGCGCCGCATCAGCGGCAGCCAGTAGTCGAGCGAGAGCTGGCGCGGGTCGTGTCCGCCGACGATGTGGAGTTGATTGAAGTTGGTGCCGGTCTCGAGCGCCTTGGCCAGCACCTCGTCCGCCGTCATACGCACCGCTTCGGGCTCTTTTTCGCCGACCGCGAACGAGCAGAACTTGCAGCCCGCGTAACACACGTTGGTCGAGTTGATGTAGCGGTTGAGTACGTAGAAGACCTTACGCCCGCTCTTGCGCTCCTTGGCCCGCTGGGCCAGGCTGCCCAGGCCGTGGAGGTCGCGCGTGGCGAAGAGCGCCAGGCCGTCTTCCTTCGAGAGGGACTCCCCTCGGTCGACCTTGGCTTCGATGGCGCGGAGGGCGGGATCTGTGGCTAGCGGCACTCGGCTTCGTTCCTCCCAAGACGGACTCACTCACCATTAGACTACCGGGACCCGTCGTCCCGGACAAACACTTGTCTCGGCGCTCGAGTTGCGACTTATGTCGAGACTTCCGCGCGGGCGGCCAGGCGGTCGATGACGACGGCCCCGAGCACGAAGAAAATCGACCCGAGCAGATACCCCCCGAGTACGTCGCTCAGATAGTGTGCGCCCAAGGCCAGCCGCGACCAGCCGGTCGCTACGATCCAAAACGCGGCCAGCGCCAAGAGCACGGTCCGTTGCGGCGAGGGCGGCCGGATTCGCCAGAGCGCGTAGGCCAGCAGCCCGTAAAAGGTCAGCGAGAGGACGGCGTGGCCGCTCGGGTAGCTGAACGACGGCTCGTGGATCGCGATCCAATAGGCGGGGCGCGGGCGAGCGAAAAAGTCCTTGAAGAAGTCGCTGGTTTTCCAAGCCAGGATCAGCGCCACGACGGGCACGGCGACGAAAGCGAGATAGCGCCGGCGCGCGATGCCGAAAATCAACAGGAGCGTGCAGAGCGCTGCGAACGCCGGAAAGCGGCCCGCACCGGTGAAGAACAACGCGAGCGGCACCGCGTGCCCGGCCAGGCTCCTCGCCGCATCGTCGATGCCGCCGGGCGGCGAATGGGCGACGCTCTTTCCGTACGCGAAAAACGCGACCGCGCCCAATAGCGCGAACGCGACGCGCGCGAGCGGCGCCTGGTTCGGCCCTTGGGACGAGGTCAAACTCAGACGCTCTGGGTGAAGAGGTCGGGCTGCTCGCTGCGGCCCAAGCGCGACGCGATCGTTTCCAATTCGCCCAAGCCGATGTTGATGCGGCGCGGCTTGGTGCCCTCGTGCGGGCCGACGACGCCCACTTCTTCCAACTGCTTCATCACGCGGACCGCGCGCGGGTGGCCGATCGCGAACTGCGATTGCAATTGCGCGGTCGACGCGTAGTTGGTCTCGATGATGAACTTGGCGGCGTCGTAGCACAGCGGATCGAGGCTGCGGCCCTTGTCGTCGTCTTCGAGCGGCGCCACGTCGACTTCGAGCAAATTGTCGGGACGGGCTTGCGCGGCCCAGAACGCGACGAGCCGCGTCACCTCGGCACCGGTGATCAGGGCGCCCTGCGAGCGGACCGGTTTCGGCGCGTCGATGGGCAGGTAGAGCATGTCGCCGCGACCCAGCAGCCGCTCCGCACCGCCCATGTCGAGGATGGTGCGCGAATCGATCTGCGACGACACCGCGAAGGCGATCCGCGAGGGAATGTTGGCCTTGATTATGCCGGTGATGACGTCGACCGAGGGACGTTGCGTGGCCACGACCAGATGGATGCCGGTGGCCCGG
>Ga0326727_10015607_pt1 | contig 16250 bp, 12 predicted proteins | sample MB2enrmetagenome_FD_207643 | JGI IMG/M metagenome (GOLD analysis project Ga0326727, IMG submission 207643) | Lab enriched peat soil microbial communities from McLean, Ithaca, NY, United States - MB29MY | ecosystem: Environmental > Terrestrial > Soil > Wetlands > Peat | place: USA: New York...
ACATTCATGATTGACATCCGCGTCCACGCTTCCTGGTTCTTGTACCCCTCATCCACGCGGTCCTGGCAATCGATGTACGCCTGGTAGTCCGCAAACAGCATGTACTCGTCCTTCTCCAGCAGCGAGCTGACTAGCGGCTCGAACAGGCTGCGGTCGCCGTGGGAGAACTCGCCGCTGCTCAGCGAGTCGATCGCTTCTTTCAGGTTCGCGTTCGACTCGTAGATTGCACGCGGATGGTAGCCGGCCTGCTGCTGCTGCTCCACCTCGGGAGTCGTCAGCCCGAAGAGGAAGAAGTTCTCCGCGCCCACCTCTTGCCGGATCTCCACATTGGCGCCGTCCAGCGTCCCTATCGTCACCGCGCCATTCATCTGGAACTTCATGTTGCCGGTCCCGGAAGCCTCCTTGCCGGCCAAAGAAATCTGCTCCGACAGGTCCGCCGCGGGGTACACCCGGTGCCCCAGCCGCACGCTGAAGTTGGGCAGAAACACCACCCTCAGCCTGCCTTGCACCAGCGGGTCCTGGTCGATCTTCTCGCCCACCGAATGGATCAGCTTGATGATCAGCTTGGCCATATGGTAGCCGGGCGCGGCCTTGCCGCCGAACACATACGTCCGCGGCACCACCTCCATGCCGGGGTCGCGCAGGATGCGGTGATACATGGTCAGAACGTGCAGCACCTGCAGATGCTGGCGCTTGTATTCATGGATGCGCTTCACCAGCACGTCGAACATCGATGCGGGATCGACGGTAAGCCCCAGGTTCTCCTGAATGTATTTGGCCAGCTCCACCTTGTTGTCTTGCTTCACCGCCCTCCATTCGCTGTGCAGCTCCACATCGTTGGCCAGCACCTCCAGCCGACGCAGCTTGTCGAGATCCTGGATCCATCCTGCGCCCAGCCGCGACGTCAGCAGCTTGGCCAGGCCGGGATTGCTCAACACCATCCAGCGGCGCGGCGTCACCCCATTGGTCTTGTTGCTGAACTTCTCCGGCGACAACACGTAGAAGTCGTGCAGCACGCTGCTCTTCAACAGCTCCGTATGCAACTCGGCGACGCCGTTGATGGCGTGGCTTCCCAGCGACGCCAGGTTCGCCATGCGCACGTAGCGCTCGCCGCTCTCGTCGATCAGCGACAGCCGCCGCGCCCGCGCCTCATCGCCGGGAAACTTCTCCCGCACCACCTCCAGATGCCGCCGGTTGATCTCGTCGACGATCTCCAGATGTCGCGGCAAAAGCGCGCCGAACAAGCTCCGTGGCCAGCGCTCCAGCGCCTCCGGCAACAGCGTGTGGTTGGTGTAGGAGAGCGTATGCTGGGTCACCTGCCACGCCGTCTCCCACTCCATCTGGTGCTCATCCACCAGCAGCCGCATCAGCTCGGCCACCGAGATCGCCGGGTGGGTGTCGTTCATCTGGATGGCAAAGCTGCGATGCAGCTCGCTCAACGGCCGGTTCGCCTTGATCTGGATGCCCAGAATGTGTTGCAGCGAGCAGGAGACAAAGAAGAATTGCTGCTCCAGGCGCAGCAACTTGCCCTGAAAGCCCTCGTCGTTCGGGTACAGGATCTTCTAGATATTCTCCGACGAAACTTTGTCCGCCACCGCGCCGAGAAAGTCGCCGGTATTGAAGACCCCCAGATTGAACGACTCGACCGCCTGCGCCGCCCATAGCCGCATAGTATTCACGGTGTTGGTCTTGTAGCCCAGGATCGGCGTATCGTGGGGCACGCCGCGCACCGTTCTTTCTGGAATCCATTGCACCCGCAGCCTTCCGCCGGCATCGGTGTGCATCTCGGTGTGGCCGCCCAGCTTCACCTCAAACACGTCCTCCGGCCGCTCCAGCGACCAGGGGTTGCCGAAGCGCAGCCACTTGTCCGTCGTCTCCACCTGCCAGCCATCGCGGATCTCCTGGTCGAAGATGCCGTATTCGTAACGGATCCCGTAGCCAATCGCGGGAATGTCCAGCGTGGCCAGCGAATCCATGAAGCAGGACGCCAGCCTTCCCAATCCGCCGTTGCCCAGCCCCGGCTCTTCCTCCTGCTCAATCAGCGCATTCAGGTCCAGGCCCAGCTCCCGCATCGCCTGCTCGGCTTCCTTATAGATGTCCAGATTGATCAGGTTGTTGGCCAGATGTGGCCCGGTCAGGAACTCCGCCGACAGGTAACACACCACGCGCACGTCCTGCGCCCGGTAGTTGTGCACGGTAGACATCCAGCGCTCCACCAACCGGTCGCGCACGGTGTGCGCCAAGGCCATATAAAGATCGTTGATCGTCGCCCGCTCCGGCGTCCTCCCCTGCACGAACAGCAGGTTTGCCAGAAACGACTGGGCCAGCGCCTGTGCGCCCAGGTCTCCGTTCTGGCCCTTCCGCAACTGTACCTGCGACAACACCCCTGCAACTGTTTCAGACATCTCTAACCTCGGTTCCCTTACCCTTTGGCTCCCAGCCCGGACGCAGATTTCCGTTCCTTACAAGTAAGGATGTGCCCGGAGGAACACATCAACCCTACTCCCGCTGTGCGGAGCAATGTTGAATACAGGGTCAAAGACGAATCAAAATGGGAACATGCGCCTGCGTTAAGAGCTCTGCTACGCCGTCACGGCTTTGGTCAGGTTGCGTGGCCGGTCCATATCCACGCCGTGGCGCACTGCCATGAAGTACGCGAACAACTGCAGCGGCACAATCTCCGAGATCGGCATCAGCGACTCCGCCGCCCGATCGACCGCGATGGTGTGCGACACCAGGGTCGCAACGGTGCCATCGCCAGGGTTTGCCAGCGCGATCACGTGGGCGTGCTGCTCGCGCAGGTCGTACAGCAGCGACACAGTCTTCTCATAGCGCAGCAGCGATTCCGGATCGTCGTAGTCCACCGTGGCCAGCACCACCACCGGCGTCTTCGCCGAAACCAGCGCGTTCGGCCCATGCTTCAGCTCGCCGCTGGGATAGCCCTCAGCATGCACGGTGCTGGACTCCTTCAGCTTCAGTGCACCCTCCCGCGCGATCGCATAGTGCATGCCGCGGCCCAGATACAGGAAGCCGCGCGCGTCCACGTACGCCGACGAGAGCCCGGAGATCTTCCGCTCCCAAGCCGGGAGCTGCGCCGCAATCGACCCCGGAATGCGCGCCAGCGAAGTCAATCGCGCCTGAATCTCATCATCCGGCAGCGCGCCCCGTTCGCACGCAGCCAGCAGCGCCAACACCTGCACCAGCGCAAGCTGCGTGGTAAAGCTCTTGGTGGCCGGCACCGCCAACTCTTCGCCGGCCAGTGTGGGCAGCGCGATCCCCGCCTCATGGCTCATGGTCGATTCCGCGACATTGGTCACCGCAATCGTGGGATGCCCACGCCGGTTTGCCTCGCGCAGCGCCGCCAGCGTGTCCGCCGTCTCGCCCGACTGCGACAGCACCAGCACCGGGCTGGGACGCTCGGGATGGTGTCGCGCCATGGTCGAGCGGCAAGCGTACTCGCTCGCATACTCCACGTCGACCGCCAGGCCGGCCAGGTCCTCAAACAGTATCTCTGCAACTAGGCCCACGTGTCGGCTCGAACCGCTGGCCGCGACGATAAGCTCGGAATGCTGGCGGAAGAGCGCGGCCACCTGATGCAGCGGATCGTCCCGGAACACGGGCACGCCGCTGGACAGGTCGAGGTAATGCTCCAGCGTGCGTGCAATCGCCGCGGGCTGCTCATATATCTCGCTCAACATGTGATGACGAAACTTGCGGGGCCCAGGGGGGGAGTGCATGACGCTGTTCTCCTTCGTTCGGCCGATACTCATCATGTCGGTCTGGAGCCTTGGCTACAGGGCTATCGAAAGCCTACCTTGACTGCGAGTCCCGCCGAAGCAAAAACCCCAGCCCCGACTCTGGAACGTTACATATTCAACCCGTGCCCGCGGAACTGGAGCGTAGACTGGATCGATGCGACTGACGCCGGTATTCCTGCTCTCCGCCACCGATGTCGCCCACTTCCCCACTCCGGCGAAGACCTTCGACGCGCCCGAGATCGCCTTCCTCGGCCGCTCCAACGTCGGCAAGTCGTCGCTCATCAATGCGCTGCTCGGATCGAAGCAGGCGCACACCTCGTCCACCCCCGGTCGCACCCGCGCCATTAACTTCTTCGCACTGCACGAAGGCGTCGGCGAAAAGCTGAAGCAGCGCCCCACCCTCATCTTCGCCGACCTGCCCGGATACGGCTACGCCAAGATCTCAAAGTCCATCTCCGCCGAGTGGCCCAAGTTCATCGAGCCCTACCTCGCTGAGCGCACGAGCCTCGCCCTCGCCGTCTGCCTGGTCGACACCAACATTCCGCCCCAACCCAGCGACAAACAGCTCGTCGACTTCTTCAAGCAGACCCAGCGGCCGTATCTCGTCGTCGGCACCAAGTCCGACCGGCTCTCCAACAACGCGCTGGCCAAGTCGCTCGCCGCGCTCAAACGCGAGCACGAAGTGGACGAGGTGCTGCCCGTCTCCGCCAACACCCCGACCGGAGTCAAAGCTCTCTGGCCGCGCCTGCTGGCCGTGGCCGAATAGGTCCCTTAGCTGCGGTGCCGCAAAACTATACCCCCAGCTTCTCGCGCTCCGCCGAAGTGAGGTACATAACGCGCCGGTGCGGCCTCTCGCGATGAAAGAATCGAGCAGCAGCGGCGAGCCAGCGCCTGCGCCGATCGTCCGGCGGAATGATCTGAAATAATTCAGCGTCCGTGATTCGAAGCTGCTCGCCGTCAGGAAACAGCAAGGCCGCTGGACTGAGTCCATGCGGAGCGGTGAACTCCTCCAGCTTTGCGTCAACATCAACGCCGGCGCCTGATCCCTGATCGAATTTAGCAATTACCGCTCCGAGCGCGCCGAACCGCAGCGCCGCGTCTTCCGCAATTGGGGCCGATTCGCCGAACGCCGCGAACAGCTCAGGCTGAACTCCGCGCTCAACCAGTTCATTCAGCGCCGCAGCTTCATTCATCGAAAGTGCCACGCTCACCGGCTGGCGTTTACGAATCTCGTTCTTCAATATCCGTAGGGCCTCATCCACGGTGTTGACGACAAAGTCGCAGGCTCCGCTGCGCACCGCCGCACGGCAAACATCCGCCTGCTCCTCGATCGCCAGGCAACCCGCCCCCGCCATGTTGCCCGCAATCGACAACGCCGCCCCGCCCGGTCCCAGCCCGCACCCAACGATCAGCGCGCCGCCCCAATCCTGCCTAAACGAAGACAAAAAAGTGTACGCGCGGAGAGCCTCGAACTGTAGGTCCTCCGCGCGCTCGGTCATCGTTTCCCCGCCTATTCCTCGTAGTAGTCGAGGCCGAGGTGCGTAATCAGGTCCTGCCCCATGATGTGGCGTAGCGTGTTCTTCATCTTCATCGATTGGATAAACAGGTCGTGCTCCGGATACACGCCCTTGGCGCTGTCGGGCGCCTTGAAGTAGAAGCTTAGCCACTCCTGGATACCCAGCCCACGCAGGCTCGGCGTCCGGTGCGCCAGATCCATGAACAGGCACAGGTCCAACGCCAGCGGGGCCGCCAGGATCGAATCACGGCACAGGAAATCCACCTTCAACTGCATCGGATACCCGAGCCATCCGAAGATATCGATGTTATCCCATCCCTCTTTGTTATCACCGCGTGGCGGATAATAGTTAATCCGTACCTTATGGTAAATATCCTTGTACAAATCGGGATACAGCTCCGGCTGCAAAATAATGTCCAGCAGCCCCAGCTTCGACTCTTCCTTGGTCTTGAACGACTCCGGATCGTCCAGCACCTCACCATCCCGATTGCCCAGGATGTTGGTCGAGTACCACCCCGAAACGCCCAGCATGCGCGTCTTGAACGCCGGCGCCAGCACGCTCTTGATAAAGGTCTGTCCGGTCTTGAAGTCCTTGCCGCAGATCGGTGCATTCATCTTGCGCGAGAGCTCGTTCATCGCCGGAATGTCCACCGTGAGGTTAGGCGCTCCGTTGATGAACGGGATGCCCTCCTTCAGCGCCGCCCACGCATACAGTTGCGACGGCGCGATCCCCGGATCGTCCTCATCCAACCCCTTCTCAAACGCCGCCAGCGACTGGTGCACCGCCGAAGGCTCCAAAAAAATCTCGGTCGAGCCGGTCCAGATCAGCACCTGGCGGTCGGTCTTGGTCTTGAACTCGGCAATGTCGTTGCGGATCTGGCTGGCCAGATCGCATTTGTTCTTGCCCTTCTTAATCCGCTTGCCGTGCAGGCGCTTGACGTAATACTGATCGAACGCCGCAGGCATCGGCTCAATCGACTCCAGATACGGCCGGATCTGTTCCAACTGGTCGCGGTCGAGGACCTGCGCCGTTCGCGCAGCTTCGTAAAGATTCCCGCCGAAGATGTCCCACCCGGTAAACACCAAGTCGTCCAGTTTGGCCAGCGGAACGAAGTCGCGGATCAACGGGCTGTTGGCGTCGGTGCGCTTCCCTAGCCGGATGGTCCCCATCTGGGTCAGCGATCCGATGGGCTTGGCGAGTCCTTGGCGGACCGCCTCCACGCCGGCAATGAGCGTGGTGCAAACCGCTCCCATGCCGGCAGTCATAATGCCGAGTTTCCCTGTAGCAGGCTTGATGCTGGCCGCGTCTGGCGTTGCGGCTCCGGGTGTAGACATTGCTTTGCAAATCCCTTCTGTCAATCGATCTAGAGCAATTCCTGAATCGCCGTATCCAAGCCACCACCCTCAAGTCGACGCGACCCCAAGGAGCGGCGACCCTGCACAATGCCCAGGATGGCCACCACGACTCAGGAATTGCTCTGATTTACGCTTCCGCCGTTAGGCCGAATGTTCAGTATAGCCCTTGCGAAGGCTTCCCAGCCGCGCGCGCCAGGGCCCACCCGGCCGTCCCACTATACGCGCCAAAGCTCCCAAAAGCCGAACATCCGCCGACCGAGGTAAGCTACTTGGGAAAACTTCAAGGACAATTCATGGACCGCCGCAAATTCATCCAGTCCGCCGCTCTCACCGGCGCCTCCGCCACCCTCTCTCCAGCTTCGGCTTCAGCCGCCGCGCCCAAGCCCGCGCCCAAACTCCGCGTCCTCATCGTCGACGGCATCAACAACCACGACTGGAAGACTGCCACGCACGGCATCACGGAGATCCTCACCCGCGCCGGCCTCTTCACCATCGACGTCTCTACCACGCCCCCGCGCGAAGCGCCCGCCTCCGCATGGGATACCTGGCGTCCCGCCTTCTCCCACTACGACGTCGTCGTCAATAACTTCAACGGCGGCGATTCGCTCAAAGGCATTCAATGGCCCGCGCCGGTCGAGGCAGCGCTTGAGGCCTACGTGGTCGCCGGCGGTGGCCTGGTCTCCTACCACGCTGCCAACAACGCCTTCACTCCGTGGCCTGCCTACAACCAGATGATCGGCCTTGGCTGGCGTCCGGCCGCCTTCGGCACCGGCATCGCCATCGCAGACGATGACAGCGTCGTCTACATTCCCAAGGGCGAAGGCCACGCCCCCGGCCATCCCGCCAACCTCGACTTCCAAATCCATGTGCGCGACACCCATCACCCCATCACCCAGGGCATGCCGCCGACGTGGATGCACCCCTTCGAGCAGCTCACGCACGGCCAGCACGGACCAGCCGAGGGCCTGACCATCCTCACCTATGCCCACTCGCCCGTCACCAACCAGAACGAGCCCATGGACTGGGTGCGCGATTACGGCCTCGGCCGCGTCTACACCACCATGCTGGGCCACACCTGGATCGGCGATCCCTGCCCCAATCTGGACTGCATCGGCTTCCAAACGCTGCTCGCGCGCGGTGTCCAGTGGGCCGCGACCGGACACGTCACGGTTCCCGTCCCGCCGGACTTCCCCGGGCCGGATAAGGGTTCGCTGCACAAGCTGACGTAACCCGGAAATGCGATCTCAGCACCCGGCATACCGCCTACTTCTTCTTGGCATTGGGCGGTTTGTAGCCCAGATTTCCCGCCTTCCTCATCGCTGCCATTCCCTCCTCGATGCCAAGCAATGGCGTGGTCTTGAACGCCTTGAACGCGCCGCTGGCGGAGACCGCCATCGAGCAGGCCGCTGCGCTCACGTTGTCGGGCCCATCGATGATAATGACTGCGTCATAGTCCCCGAAGGAAAACCAACTCCCCACCAAGGTGCCTCCCAGCTTCTCGGCCAGCTTAGTAATCACGGGCGTTCGGTCGTTCGGCTTTTTGATGAAGGAGGCCAGCGTTTCGGCGTTATAGGACAACTGGATCAGATAACTGGGCATGGAATGCCACCTTTCGACATGAATTGCTATTTTGGCCCTAAGTGGAAGCAAGCATACACGCATAAGCGGTGTTGTGTCGCCATCGGATGGGAGTGGCACGCAGTCGCCGTACGCGCATGGCCGCAGTGATCTCCGTCACACCTCCGCTGCGACTTTCAGGCCATTCGCGATTGCGTTCGCTGGTCCCACTCTATCTACAGGACGTAGGTGCCGAATATTCGCTAAATCGATTGAACATATTCCGCCTCGATGCCGATAACACGCAGCAACGAGGTCGCACCAAGGAGTTGGTCTTGCCGTCATCATTGGCTTTGCCCACCACATCGAATGAGCGGAAGCGACAAGTCGCCGACATCGAAGCGGCCCTTGCCTCCAGGGGTCCCAGGCTCAGCTTCGTCCCCTGGCTGGAAAAAAGTTACGAAGAGGTGCAATCCGCGGCTCGAAACCGCTCCATCGCTAGCTATCTAGTTATCTACTTGGCAGCGAAGCTCCTCTTTCTCTGGTGCAATCTGCAGGTCGGGTCGACCGTGTTTCGCGTCTCCATGACCTTGCGGCTGGGCATCGTCCTTCCGCTAACGGCGCTTGCGGTGTATCTGCTCCTGGGGCCGTATCCTGCGTGGGTCAAGGGGCTGGCCGCCTTCGCCCCGCTCACCGCGGAAACCGCCCTCGTCATGTTGCTCGGCCGGCTCTCCGGATCGGCCGTCGCCGACCGGTATGTCTTCGCCGCGGGCGTTGGCATCTTTGCCCAAACGCTTCTGATGCCCGCTCCGTTCCGGTATTCCATCCGCGGCCTGTTCGTGAACCTGGCCCTCTTCTGTTGGATGGGATGGATGGTATGGTCCGGACATTTCGGACCGCGCATCTCCGGCGACTACCTGGTCTTCGTGGTTGGCTTTAGCCTGCCCGCCCTCTACGAACGGCACAGCCGGGAGCGAAGCCGGAGGCGCGATTTCCTGCTCAATGAACTCAATCGAATGCGTGTTGAGGACATCCTCACCATGAACGCGCAACTGAGCCGTCTCTCCAACCTGGACCCGCTCACCGGGCTCTTCAATCGCCGCTACCTGGATGCGGCCCTGGTGCGGTTATGCAATGTCGCATTCAGCAACGGGCGCTGGATCGGCATGCTCATGATCGACATCGACCACTTCAAGCAGGTCAACGACTCAGCGGGTCACCAGCACGGCGACTTCTGTCTCGAACAGGTCGCCCAGTTGCTGCAAAACAGCGTCCGCGTAGGGGTCGACACGGTTGCCCGCTATGGAGGCGAAGAGTTCTGCGCCATTCTTCCCGACGCAGACGAGCAGCAGGCAGCCGCGATCGGGGAACGGGCCCGCAAATCGATTGAGGACGCCGCACTTCCCGGTGCCCACGGCTTTGTACTCACAGTCACCGCTGGGGCCGCCGCCATTCACGGCAGAATCGATGCCCCATTTACTCCGGCAGACCTCGTCGCGAATGCCGACCGGGCACTCCTCGCCGCCAAGCGCGCGGGGCGCAATCGGGTCATTTCGGCCGGCCAATTGGCGCCGGAGATCGAAGCGAATCCAACCTTCGAGCCTCTCAGGCCGCTTCCGTCTTGATCCGGTTCTTCCAGTGCGACACCAGGAACCACACAAATCCCGCCAGTAGCGCCGCCTCGACGCCCAGATGGAAGCGATGGAACGCCTCCTTGAATCGCGGATCGGTGCGGAACTTGTCGCCCAGCGTCATGCCGATATACGCCAGCGCGTAGCACCACGGCCATGAGCCCACAAACGTATAGATATGGAAACGCACCTGGTTCATCTTGGCTACGCCCGCCGGGAATGCGATGAATGTGCGAATAATGGGCAGCATGCGCCCGATCAGCACCGCAATCGACCCATACTTTACGAAGAACTGGTCCACCCGGTCCAGATCATGCCGGCTCAGCAACAGCCAGCTTCCGTAGCGCTCCACCATCGGCCGACCGCCCTGCGCGCCCACCCAATACGCCGGGATCGACCCGAGGTTCGACGCCAGCGACGCCAGTGTCGCCAACAGAATCAGATCCATCTGCGAATGGGCCAGCGCGGCCCCCGCAAACGGCATGATGACTTCAGAGGGGATGGGAATACAGGCCGACTGGACCGCCATCAAAAGAAACATCACGGCGTACTTGCCGCCCACACTGAGGCCCATCAGCCATGCGATAAGTTGGTCGGACATGCAATCGCAGTATAACCGGTTACCTGCCCACGCCGTTCTCGCCATGCGCGAGGCTCAGCGATCCAGCCAACGCGGTCTGGTACTTTTCCAGCCGGGACAGCGGGGTTTGAACGGCGTCTATCTCCTGCGGCGTGCGTGCCAGCCGCAGAGCGGTCTGCAGTACGCCAATCGCCTCTGCGAACTGCCTCTGCTCCGTCAGCACATAGGCACAGTCGATCCGGTAATTCAGCTGGCTTGGATCCAACTCCACGGCGCGCAGGCTTAAGGTTCGCGCCTCATCCAGCCGACGATGACGCATCGCGTAGAACATCGCCAACTTGTCACGCCCCGGCGCAAACTCAGAATTTAGATCGATCGATTTCCGCAGATTGGATTCGATCGCCTCATCCTCACCGCCGCTTCCGCCGTGCAACATCGCGGCCGCATAGTAGTAGTGCGCCAGATAATTGCCCTCGTCCAGTCCCACCGCCTCGCCAAACCATTGCTTCGCTCCGGCAATGTCCCCCCCGCGATAGCGCAGCAGGCCCATGCCCTCGTGGGCCAGTGCGCTCTTTGGATCGTCCCGCAGCACTTCGTCCAGCAGCATCTTGGCCTCAATCGTTCGCCCGGTATACAGCAGCACGTCGGCGCGCACCGCATCCGCGCCCGGCGTCGGCACCGCCTGCACATCGAACGCCGCATCCTTAACGCTCAGCTCCGCCGGCATCATGAAGTAGAGGAAGTTCCTCCGCTGCACATACATGCTCAAAGCCTCTTGCAGCTTGTCCAGATCGCCAAACGCATGCTGCGCCGCCGTCACCGCATCCTCGCCCTGCGCCAACGCCTGGGCGTAGTCATGCACGTGATGGCTGCCGGTGGTCCGGTCTATCACAATCAGGTAGTGGGTCAGCGCCCACGATTCCGCGTAAAAGATCGACCCCTTCTGCTCATCGTGGTAGTACGGCGACTTGCTGTCGATCGCCAGCAGCGTCGCAATCGGCAGCAGCTCGTTCACCCGCAGGCAGTGTAGCGCCTCTGCATTGGCCTGGCCCAGCCATGCATACTTTTCATCGATGTCGGTATTCTCATAGAACTGCGCCAGCCCCTCGTTCAGCCACAGCGGCAGCCAACCGTCCGCCTTGCGCAGCATGTAATGGGTGTACTCGTGGTAGACGTTTGCAAACGCGTGCTCCTGCTGTGCGTCCAGCCGCACCAGAATGTAGTTCTTCTCCGGTCCGCGCAGAAAGAATCCCGACAGATCGATCTGGCTCTTGCCCAGATAGCTCTCCGGCTCCAGGGCCTGCATGTCTTTGCGGTCCTTCAACGCCAGCACCACGATCGGCGGGTCGGCGTCGTCTCCCTCGGTCGGCAACAGCGCATGAAACACCGCGTGCATGCGCTCAAACTGGCTGGCAAGATGGCGCGCGGAGCGTTCGCTGGCGTTCGTCATGACGATGAAATGCGTGCTGCGCGCCTCCACCCAGCGGTCCGGAGAGGCGCCCGCCGCGGTCGCAACCGCTGTCCATGTCAGAATCAGCCCCGCCAGAATTTTGCGCATAAGTTCACAGAGACTAAACCAATCATCGGCAGGCAGTAAACGAAATTAGAGCGGCGCAAGAAAGAAAAGTTGCATCGCTGCAATCCATTGCGCATCTTGCGCAATCCTTTTCAGTTACGTCGAAACCAACAGTAATAACCAGCGCGTTACTAACCCGCGAGTAGGTCATCAGCGCTCGGGTGCCCCAACCTTCCACGCCGTTATCCTGAGCGCAAACCAGCCGCGGTGTGAGTCAAAACTTGTATCCAATCTGCTATCGTGGCTGCGATCTCCTATGCGCACCCAAATCGCCGCCCTCACTGTCGCCCTCCTGCTCACCCCGGCCCTCGCCCAGGCGCCTGCGCCCCAAGCCGGAGTCCAGCCCGCACCGCAGCAAACCTCGCCCGCAAATGCTCCCGCAGTTGCCGGCCCTACCCAACCCACCGGCGCGCAGGACCACCAGCACATGATGGATCTGCTCGGCATCACTGCGCTGCGTCCCGGCGTTGCCCAGAACGGCCAAGGCCCCAATCCGGTCAACTGGGATGAGTCCAAGGCCAATCCCTGGCCCAACCTGCCCGATCCCCTCGTCCTCAACAACGGCAAGCCAGTCAAGACGGCCAAGATGTGGACCACCCAGCGCCGTCCCGAGCTGGTTGAGCTCTTCGACCGCGAGATCCTCGGCCGCGTCCCCGCCAACCTCCCCGCCGTCCGCTGGGAGGTCGTCTCCACCACCCCCGGCAACGAGGATGGAATCCCCACCGTCACCAAGCGCCTGCTCGGCCACGTCGACAACTCCGCCTACCCTGCCCTCACCGTCGACATCGAAGCCGATCTCATCCTGCCCGTCAACGCCCACGGACCCGTCCCAGTCGTCGTCGAGATCACCTTCGACCGCCCGCTCGGCTCGCCGCCACCGCCGCCGCGCCCACCTCGTCCGGCCGCGCCCGCAACGCCTGCACCCGCAGCGGCACCCGCGCGCCCCGCCCTCAGCGGCAGCAGCGCCGCCCCGCCCGGCCCCTCGCCCAAGCAGCAGACCCTCGCCAGGGGTTGGGGCTTCGCCCTGTTCTACCCCACCAGCTTCCAGGCGGACAGCGCCGGCGGCCTCACCCAGGGCATCATCGGCATGGTCAACCACGGCCAACTGCGCAAGCCCGATGACTGGGGAACGCTGCGCGCCTGGGCCTGGGGTGCCTCCCGCCTGCTCGATTACTTCCAGAAGGACCCCGCCGTCGACCCGCGCCACGTTGCCGTCGAGGGCCACTCACGCTTCGGCAAGACCGCGCTGGTCGCCATGGCCTACGACCCCCGCTTCACCGTCGCGTACATCAATTCATCCGGCGCAGGTGGCGCCGATCTCGCCCGCCGCCGCTTCGGCGAGCAGTTGGAAAACATCGCCGGCGGTGGCGAGGCCCATTGGATGGACGGGAATTATCTGAAGTATGCCGAAGCTTCGCCCAAAGAGGTCACTCCAGCCGACATGCCCGTCGATATGCACGAGCTCATCGCCCTCTGCGCGCCCCGCCCCGTCTTCATCGGCGGAGGCACCCTCGAAGGCGGCGACGGCTGGGCCGACGTCCGCGGCACCTTCATGGCCGAGTTCGCCGCCGGCCCCGTCTACACCCTGCTCGGCAAAAAGCCGCTCAGCGACGCTAACGGCCCCATCAAAGAATTCCCGCCAGTCGGAGAAGCCGTCATCGGCGGCGACCTCGCCTTCCGCCAGCATCCCTACGGCCACAACCCCCAGCCCAACTTCGCCACCTTCCTCACCTGGGCCAGCCGCTATATGACGTCAGTCAAGTAACCCCTTACTGCACCCCGATCTCCAGCACATCGATCGAGTACCCCGGCATCTTGTCCGTGAACTCCTTCGCCGCCTTCACCGTGCTCCCCACGGGGACCACTCTCTTCGGATCGGTGATTGTATTGGTCGCCGCCGTCGATCCGCCCGTCAGCCGCACCAGCTTTGCCGTCGGCTTCACCGTCTTCGCCCCGTCCAGCGTGATATTCACCTCAATCGGCGTCGACGCCGCATTCACCAGCTTCAGATAAACAACCCCCTTTGCCGCATCGCGCGTCACGGAATAGAACACCCGGTCGCCCGCCCCGGCCAGCACCGACGACACCACCTCGTTGCCGATGTGGCTGGCGAACATCGCCTGCGCGTAGTAGCTGGGGCTGCCGTAGCTCGACAGCGCGTTATACCCGATCAGGTCCGACGCCCACTGCATCCCATCCGGATTGACATTCACGAACAGTGGCGCGTAGCTCGCCATCACTATCAGGTCGCTGTTCCGCTCCAATCCCGTCATCCACGCGGCATCGCCCAGCGCCGCGCCCAGGTTCGTCGTCGGCGTACCCTCGCGCGTCGCCCACTCGCCTACAAAGATCTTCGGCCCGTTGCGGTCCGTCTTGTCGTAGTGGTGGGTGTCCGCAAAGAACTGCTCCGCCCGTTTGTAGTAGTGGTCGTCCAGCACGTCCATCACATGACCCTTCACCAGCGTCGTCGCAATCAGCTGTAGCTGCGGGTACTTTGCCTTGATCGCGTCGTAGAACTGCGCATAGCGCCCTTCGTAGCTCCTCGAACGGTCAAACTGGTCTTCGTTGCCGATCTCCACATACTTCAACGCAAACGGCGCTGGATGCCCATCCTTCGCCCGCTCCGCTCCCCATTTGGTCGAAACATCGCCGGTTACATATTCAATCTCGTCCAGCGCATCCTGCACATACGGCTGCAGGTCGGCGCCAGGATTCACATGCTCCTGCTGCAGGCTGTAGCCCGCATACACCGCCAGCAGCGGCTGCATCTTCAGATCCTCGCACCATTCCAGATACTCCAGCAGTCCGAGCCCATCGGTCGAGCGGTAGTTCCATGGGCTCCTGTGCCCAGGCCGGTCCACCAGCGGCCCAATCGTCTTCTTCCAGTCGAAGCGCTCGTTGATGTGATCGCCCTCCAGGTAGTTTCCACCCGGAAAGCGCAGGAATGCCGGATGCATCGCCGCCAGCATCTCCATCAGGTCCACCCGGTTGCCGTTCTCGCGATTGTTGTACGTCGGCGGGAACAGCGACGCCAGTTGCAACCACGCCGTCCCCGGCTCGTCGAACGCCACCAGCAGGTGGTTTGCCGAGGTAGCAACCACATCTGCACCGGTCTTCATCGTGAACTTGTACTGCTTCCACTCTCGGCTCAGCGGAGGTAGGGCGGCACTGGCCAGCACCTTGCCAGTCGCGTCAGCCACCAGGCTCACCCGCACGCCCATACCTGCCAGCGCCTTCGCATACATCGACCCCGTATAGACCGTGTTGGGCCGCACCGCGATCCCCCACCATCCGTCATTCGACAGGCCCAGCGGACTGGCCGCATCGGCCTGCGTCACCGTCACCATCAAGCTCGAGGGCAGCGCCGCGCTCGGCCCCTGGACCTGGTCGGTCACCGCCGTGCCCTTCGCCGTCCCAAACGGCGTCACCACCCAGTCGTCAACACCCGACCAGCGTGAAATAAAGTTCCGGTTCGACAGCAGCTCGCCGTAGAGTCCGCCTTCGTACGAGAAGTTGATCTCCTCCGTCATTAGCCCGTACAAGGTCGGACTCACCGCGTGCAGGGGCTTGTCCGTCTCAATCTCCAGCGTCGCCGGCCCCTGCGCCCGCACTGCCATCGCACCCAGCAGACACGCAACTACCCCCAGCGCCACCGAACCCGTCATCGTTCGCATCATGATTAGATTTTCCTCGGAGAAAACAATACAACAAACAGGTTGATCTGTTCGTAAACCGACCCACCTCATGCGTCGCCGAGTACAATCTCCGCAGCAGCGATTCCGCACCTCGGAGGAGCCATGTCCCCCACGCGCTTTGCCCTGCTCCTCTCGCTCCTGCCGATCGCCGCTCCGCAGCTGACCGCGCAGCAGTCCTTCTTGCCCGCGTTTGTCCCCGGCCAATCCTCCCAGGCAACACCGGCCTCGCGCCAGCCCGTCACCACCCTCCACATCAACTCGCGCGAGGTCATCCTCGATGTCCTGGTCACCGACTCTGCTGGAAATCCGGTCAAAGGACTCAAGCCCTCCGACTTCACCATCACCGAGGATGGTGTTCCGCAGACACTCTCCGCCTTCAGTGAATACGACGCGACCAGCAGCCCGGCGCCCCAGCCCGGAGCACCCTTGCCACCCAACACCTTCGCCGTGCGCCCGCCGCTTCCGGAATCCGTCACCAAGACCGTCATTGTGCTGGACAACATCCACTATCCCAACGATCCCTACGTGCGCTCCGACATCCTTAAGTTCATCAAGACCCTCACCCCGGGAAGTCCCATCGC
>Ga0326727_10015608_pt1 | contig 16248 bp, 25 predicted proteins | sample MB2enrmetagenome_FD_207643 | JGI IMG/M metagenome (GOLD analysis project Ga0326727, IMG submission 207643) | Lab enriched peat soil microbial communities from McLean, Ithaca, NY, United States - MB29MY | ecosystem: Environmental > Terrestrial > Soil > Wetlands > Peat | place: USA: New York...
ACGTTCGAGTGGTCGCACGATTGCTCGAAGCCCCGGACCGATGCCTACGGAGGTGGAGCGGCCATCGTCACCGCCAAGGAGATCAAGACGATGAACACGGGAGGCTGGTTGCAGGAACAAACCGCCCAACTGTCGGCTTCGGAATCGGCGGCGACTTAGACAACAATCAAGGGGATGGGGACTGGGCTGAGCTGTCGCAGGTTCAGCCTGGTCCCTGTCCCCATAATTTCATCCACCGTGAGGGCTGGGGCGTTTAACTGCTTGGATTTGATTAGATGCAGAGTCCCCAATTTGCGCATGGCCGGGTCAGCATTCGATAAATCATGCGGCATGATGTCCTGGTTCAGCTTCGATATCGGCATCGCCGTCGAAAAACCACCTCAATCCTGCCAAATCGGGCCTCTGCTGCCAAGACTCACCCAAATAACAAGGAGCACGAGGATAAGTACGCTCAACAGGCCCATCAGACGCCCGGGCCATCTGAGAGACCGCCAATGGACAAAAGTCACCGTGAATGTGCCGAATAACAGTGCCAGTTCCGCCAAAGCCGATAGCCCTAATAGCGCCATCGGGCCTAGGAGATCCTGGGATCTCTCTGGCTGAGCGTTTACAAGAGCGGCTACAAGATAGACCAAGACGGGCCAACACAATGAGCCAACGAAGAAGCCCGCCACCAGTCCATTCCTGTTCACGTTTTGCTTGTTCATGCTTGCCGTGCCCGTGATCAACTTCTGTTTTACGGGCGTGTTGTCGTCAGGTTCAGTTCCTCTCCTCAGTTAATGTCTTCACAGCATGACCATCGGGCCGGTTAGTTGCTCGTCTATGGAAGATCCGGTTGCGCTCCGAATCATGACCAGCGCCCCGTAAGAATGCCACTGCCCCGACCAAGAACCCGCAGGCGAGTGCGCCGTAACCGACTTTCCAAATCAATCCGTTGCCGGGCTCAAATGACGCCAAGAATCCGAAGGCGCAAAAGAGGGCCATCGCCAGCAGCACCAAAGCTGCGAGAATTCGAGCAAGCATTCTGAGGATCTGGCCGAGTCTGCTCAACGCCCTCACCCGTCTCTCCTGCTCACCCGCTCCTTCGGTATCAAGATGTCCAAAGCTGTTCTCGTTCGGCTTTTCGCTTTTCATGCAGCCAACATAGCACAGGGCCGTTTATGCCGATAATTGAAAGTTCTGATGTTTGCATTGCGCCAGTCAATGGTTCTGCCACATCGGTCCCAAGGCCCAACTCTTTCAACCCTCAACCACAAACAACACTAATGAGTCACTTCACCGAAATCAAAACGCAAATCAAAGACATCGAGGCTCTCCGGCTGGCGTGTGCGGAGCTGGGGTTGACCCTGCTCCCAAACACCACAGCCCGAGGGTACTACGAGAACAAAACCAAGGGCGACTTCGTCATCCTGCTCAAAGGCCCTTACGACATCGCCCTCAACAAGCAATCGGACGGCACCTACGGCCTCACTGCGGATCTTTGGCAGGGGCACGTCGAGAAGGAGGTCGGCCAGAAATACGGCAAACTCCTCCAGCTCTATGGGGTCCACAAGGCCAGCATCGAAGCCAGAAAGAAGGGGCTGTCCGTTCTTCGCCGGCAACAACAAAACGGCGCCATCAAACTCGTGCTCATGGGGGCGTAAGGACCGGAGGTGAACATGGACGACAAACAAAAGGCGGATTATCTCCAAAGCCCGTACCACTGCCCCTACTGCAACTCCAAGGACATTGAGGCCCAGCCGTTTGACGCTGAGATGTCGCGCCAGCCTGTCGTATGTCTGGCTTGTGGGGAGCAGTGGACCGACATCTACACCCTCACGGACGTTGAACCGCTCGAACCAAAATCACCATGAACAGAACCATCGAAATCATCATCGGCACCACAAACGAGATCCAAATTGACGCCGTGGGATTCAAGGGGCCTGACTGCGAACAAGCCACCACATTCCTGGGAGAGGCGCTGGGCGTGGTTGGCAAGAAGGTCAAGAAGCCCGAGTATCACCAGCGCGGCGCCAGGACAAATCAACAGAGGATCGGCGGCTGAATGTCCACAGCAACCTGCAAATACTGCGCCAAACGGACCCGCAAGAGACTCATCTCCTGGGTCAGCACCTCCAAGGTCCACGCCTACCCCATCGACCATGGCGCTCGTTGCCAGGACCACCTGGACGAGGCCATGCGCCGGCGCCCGTTCAGCACGACCTGGCAGTGGTTGGAAAGGCCGCTGCCAGACGCCTATTAACTCCATACGAAAGACATGCAAGCCAAAGAAAACGCAGCAGAAAGTATTCACCCCAGCACTGGAGGCCGCTCGAAACGACCTCCTGAAATACCTTGAAGCCTCCTGCTACCTCGTCATCTCGCACGACGGCTATTGGGGCAGAGGCAACACAATTGACCAGGGTGCTCGGAATTGCGCCAAACAGGGCGCATCACGTTCCGGGTCAGCTTCGGTCCTGCTCATCCTGGGAGATGAAGCGGCGGAAATCAACGAGGCCGGCTACGTCATTCGGGATGCCGGGTCGCACAGCATCACGATAATTCAGAGGACCAGGCTCGGTTCACTCATCAGGAAACCATGAACGGCATCCACTTCTACCAGGAATTCAGGGACAGATCTAAAGGGGTCTCGGCTGGAACTGTGGTGGCGGTCCTGGTCTGCAACGGTCCATTCTGGAGCAGCGGCAAGATCTGCTTCGAGGCCGTGGTGGGATTGTTCGATCACGCCAATTCCGTCGTCTGTGGGGGCTCGGCTTCCCTCGATTACCTGCGTGAAAAGTGCAGGCGAATCGGAGAAACCCAGGCCCGCGCGATCCACCCGGCGCTCTTTGAAAGATCAGACAAGCCTGAACATGACCAAGAGAAATCAACATCAACATCAACGAAAGCCAGTCGTGTCCGGTGAATACAACCGCGACGGCTACGAAATCTGGTGTGCTGGCCGGGTCGTGTACTCGGCCGGCAACCACGTCCACGATTCAACCCAACACGCCACCACCAAACAGGACCGCCTTCCGCTCAAGACCATTAGGAGGTTCTGCATCAAGACGGCCCGCGAGATCGCCGAGGAGCGGAACGGGACCTTTGGCGGGGTGCAACGGGTGGAGGATCAGATCGGTTGAACAGGCATCGAAACTATTCACCAACAACCACAGCGAACCGAAACGATAGGGCAGAGGCGGGTTTCCCAAAGCCCGCCTTCGCCTTCACCAGACCATGAAACGGAAAACCATCACCTTCACCGTTCAAATCCAGGCCGACATCAACGAGCGGCCTGGCACCAAAGAGAAAATCGCCACCGACCTTTGCCAGGACATCAACTGCACCCTGGCCAATTATGACGGGATGCTGGGCGGGGCGCAGATAATACCGAAGCCAAAGAACATCAGAATCACCTCGACGCCGGAAGATTAGGGGCCAAGATCCTGGTCTTCTGGCGTCAACCAGACCACGAAACGTGGGAGATCAAATGACCAAAATCAGGGAGCGGGAGTCACTCCTCCCTTCCATTCTTTGACCGTTTCGGCTGCCGTTTGCTGAAATAGACGGGCGTCCGCTTCACGCAAATCCACGAGCGTTATGGCGCGGGCCGCGTCGTCTCTGGCGATCACCTTGCCCGGCAAGCCGACCGGGCTCTTGCCGTAGAGCACGGCGTAGAAAACGCATGCCCCAACGTAGCTGCCCGCAGGGCTCGGGTGGCTCCCGTCGCTCTGGTAGAGTTCCACGTCGGGTCGCCCTTTCAGAACATCCGCCCAAGCCGGACCGACAGGACAGCACAGGCCGCCGAGCTCCTTCGCAATGGCTGAATATGCCCGAGTGAGCTGTTTCTGTTGGTCCGGCGCCGTCTTCCGCGCCCAGGTTACGTAAAAGACCGTCTTTGCCCCTATCTTCCGGGCCTCATCGTCGAAGAGCCGAGCGAACCGATGCATGTTGGCCGGATCCGAAATGGGCCGAAGGCTTTGCTCCTGGAGCACCACATAATCCCAGCCACCTTCGGCAATGGCCTTCGTCACCGTGCCATCATTCCAGTGCTGTTCGAGCGAATAGCCCCCAGGAGCGATCATGCGATACTCGGTCGGGCGACCCTCCTTGGCCGCCAGGGACAACTGCCGGATCATTTCTGGCAGCATATTCACATACGTGTAGCTGTTGCCGACGAACAGCACGCGTAGTGGTTTCAATTCGGTCCCTGAGGCAGACGAAGTGGAGTTTTCACCCCCGGACAAGAATCGTCCCAGAACATTGACGGTCAAAATGACACACCCAAGCAAGGATAGGGCGAGGCATAGGAATCTGCGCCTCGAGTTTGTCAGGGCGAATGTTCTCATCGTCTTAGGGCATTCCGGCCAGTGCTTGGCCCGCGCTCATCAGTTCCGCAGCCTCCCATAGCGCCAGATGATGTCAACCTGCGAGTTTCGCCGGTTTCATTTGAGGGCCGCTTGAATTCCCTCAAGGCCGGGTGAATGTTCCTCCCGGCAATCGAATATGGAAGTCACCAAGAGCATCCAGTGCCCGTATTGCGGCCAGAGCTTCGACCTGGTGATTGACACGAGCACCGGGACACAGCAGTTTACGACCGATTGCGAGGTCTGCTGCCGGCCGTTCGAGGTCCAGGCCGAATGCGAGCCGGGGCAGATATTGAGCTTGGAGGTGTATGCGGAGGGGTGCTGACCGTGTCGAGCAGCCTGGAATGCATGCGGCAGAGTCCGCAAAAATCCGCTTGACCTGGACCGCCAGCGGTCTAGACTTTGGAGCATCGCCCCAGACAACCAGCGAAAACGAAACCGAGATTTATGGACCGTGTGACAATTCTCCCCGGGGAGACTCCCTTAGGGCTGGAGTCTGAAGCGCGCGGCTTCACTCTCATTGAGCTGCTGGTGGTTATCGCCATCATCGCCATCCTGGCGGCGATGCTCCTGCCCGTGCTGACCAATGCCAAGGTGCAGGCCAACCGGGTCAGTTGCACCAACAACCTGCGCCAACTCGGCCTGAGCGTATCCATGTACGCCAGTGATTCCAACGATCGACTGCCGCCGCCCGAGTTCAATCCGGAAGAACCGAACCCTTACACACCGTGGCGGAGCTATTTTCTGTTCGACGGGCCGGCGGGGCAGCCGGCCCTCACCAATCTGCCTTTGAACCTGGCCTATCTCTGGGCGACCAAACAGATGCGGGTGTACCAGTGCTTTTACGATCCGGGGCTTCGCCACGCGGATCAACTGCCGGTTCGCTTCGAACTGAAGTATTATGAGAACGCCACATACGCGTGGCCCAAATGCGACGACGAGCGTGACGGCGTCCGCGGCAACTACATGTATTACCCCCAATCCAGCCAATTGGCGAAGGCCAATCCCCCACCGGGCCAGGAGCAGTGGTCACTGGTGGCCAAGAAGACCTCCGAACTGGTCAGCCAGCGAAGCATAACCACCGACCTGATCTACACCGTCAACACTCGGCCGCACACCACCGCTCACCATCCCGTCGGTATCAACGCCCTCTGGGGCGACTTCCACGTTTCCTTCAGCACCACCAAGCAAGCCTTCGATCCCAAGCTGTGGGACCCTGGCGATAACGATGCCACATTGCAGGACCCTGGCGACAATACCACGAAGTTCCGGACCATCGTGTCGTTGCTTCGCCCCTGAGCCGACCTCGTCCGGGCTCTCGTTTTGTGGTTATTCTCGAAGCAGCGTTTTGCAAAAGTCGCCAAGTGTCCCGGAGAGCAAAATCCAAAAGGGCTGGAATCGAGATCAACTCGGTATTCTTGTGGGCAGGATCTGGCCGGGTGGAGACATTCCAAAGGGATGGGCCGTCGAAGGAAGCCAGGTCAGGAACGATGGAAGGTCCTCGTCTATCCAATTGCCAGCCTATTTCTTACAGTAACGCTTTGCCAATCATACAGTTACGGCCATTTGATCCTTGAAACGCTCCCCAATGCCCCCAGGAGCAATCGACTCCTCACCCCCTTCCCGCAACGCCTCCACCTCAAACGGACAGCTCCCAGGGCCATTTCCGCTCGATTCCTGGATCGCTTGAAATGACCTTTAACGATAACGGTTGAAGATGAACCTGGGAGATGAACCAAGGAGATGATGCCGGGAGGTGAACCTCGGGAGTGAACCTCGGAGATGACCAAAGGAGATCAAGTCAGCAGAAGTCTCCAAAGTCTCCAAAGTCTCAATTATCTCGAAAGTCTCCAAGGTCTCCATGATCTCGAAAGTCTCAAATGTTTCAATGATCCCCGGTTCCTTGATGGTGAGACTTGAGACCTGCTGGCGCTGAACCAAAATGACCACCCAAGACTACTCCACCCTCGAAATGGTCCAGATCCCCCACCCCACCGTCGAGACCAGGACATCAACACCGACCACCAAGACCAGGGCATCCAAACCGCCAGCACCGTGTTCAACCCTGCTGCCGTGGATTCTGGCGCCATGGATGTTGAAGGTCAGGGTCCAAGGTCGAGCCGGGTCAAAGTCGTCGTCATCCCCAAAGTGTAAACTATGGTTGACACTTTTCTCTCCATGTCCAGGGCCATCAAGGGGGGTGGATGAACATTCCATCGCGGCCAGCCTCCTGAACATGGTGCCGGGCTCAAATTCCCCGCTGCCGCCACGAATCCAGCCCTCACCGCGCGCCCCCTGGACCGGATTTTGGAGGCCTGTCGCGTGGCTGAAGCAAATTCACTATAATATGCCATCGGGGCCGGTTTAGGGATTCATGGCATCCTATTAGGTTGAGAATTCGTTGCCCGTTGCTCGTGGTTCCTCACGAAGACGTGGTAAGTGACTGCGTCCCAAGCGTTGTGAATGCCAGTGAACAGGAGCGCCAGCGCCGCCCCGGCGATGAGAAAAAGGGCTGGGCGCGTATGGTAGCGAACCACGCCTGCCGAAACGACCAACGCTGCGTATGCCGCAAATGGAAGCATTATATGGAACACCCAATCCTCGAGCACCGGTTGGTAGGCGGTTTGGGCTCGCAGTCGCCGGACCACGACTACGGAGTAGCCTATTCCAAAGAGGCCCATCAAGCCCCAAAGAAGCGCAACAGTGGCGAGGCCGATCCAGGGGACGCTCAGAATGGCAGACAGGAACAGGACCACTTCGAAATGAACGACGCTCGGCGTCGCGAAGGCCCCACTGGCTTGTGCGTCGCCTCGCGCCATCGGAGTGCCGGCAATGAGCGTAATGACGACGAACTGGAGTCCGATCAGCGCGCCAGCAGACGACCCAACGATCATGTAAAAGTTCTCCCATCCGGCGAGGGCTGTCATGATTAGCTTCCTTCCATTCTTTGGAGTGTCGTGGCCTGCGTGTTCATGGATGGGTTTTGGCGCCAGACGGTGACCGGTTGGGCTCCTGGTACAGGCCGAGCACGCTGCCTGCGGGGTCACGGAAGCGGGCCGTGATTTCTGGCGCATCTGCTCCAATGGGCTGCACGATCTCCCCACCCTGAGCGATCACCGCGTTGATGGTCTCGGCCACGCTATCGACCATGATATAGATCATGAAACCCGGCGCTGTTGCTGGCGGCCGGTTGAGCACCCAGGTTCCGCTCACCTCGCCCGTCGTATCGTCAAAGGCTATCGAACCGTCGCTTCGTTGCCGGATTCGCCAGCCAAAGACGGTCTCGTAGAATGCCGCCGAACGGCCGATGTCGTTGGCGGGAATCTCGATATAGCAGATTTTGCCATTCGCCAGTGTTGGAACCATTGGGCACCATCGGCCACGGCGCTCAAGGAATCAAGGGAATTCGTCTTCGCGCTGTTCCCTGCGGCGCTGCCCCGGCCAACACGCGAGAGGTTGATTGTCCGATAAATCATGGCGAGATTGAGGCGCCGCAGAAATGCAATGGCCAATTCCAGGAAAAAACGTCAGGCAAAGGCTCCCCCAACGGACGCCCAGAATACCGGCACACCCCCGGCCGGCGCCGCCCCGGATCCTGTTGGCGCCAAGGTCCACTCGTTTTCACGCACCGTCGCCCAGGAGCACGGAGAGAAGGCGGCCGTCCTGCTGCAATACCTGGCCCACCACGTCAGTGCTCAAAATGCAACCAGGCCTTCGACTCTCTGACCGACCAGGGGCTTTGTGCCGACTGTTTTCAGAAGGCCGAAACAAGAAGAGTCGGAATCATCGAACTGGCGTGAAATGAACACCAGCAAGAGGGGGAAGTTGGAATCGACGACAACGCCCAACTCAGCGAGGGCAACGACAACGGCTGCTACGTGGCGGCCTGGGTCTGGGTCAGTTTCGCCGGCACCCAATTCGACAAGGACAAGGAAGAAACGTGAACTCGGTCGGCTCGAAATCACCCGGACCAGCAACATTGAATTCAACAACAACTCCACACAACAATGAGAGGTGAAGGACCGCAGAGGCAGGGTCAGGTTCTTCGCCAAGTCCAGGTCCGCAGTGGCGAGGAGCGGGGGGGCAATCACGCGTACAGTCCGCTCAGTTCTTGGATTCCAATGGTCGTGGCGGCATATTCGTGACGGCTGGGGTAAACTCGATGACGTCGGCTCTGATCGCTGTCCGGGGGATGGAAAACAAGATGAGGTACAGGCTGTCCTTCTCCATGACCATATTCGCCAGCGTCTGGGGCCGGCCCTGTTGCATCTGAGCCTGAGTATACAGCCGGCTCGCAGCCGTGGTAAACTTTGCAGGGACAATGGTCAAAAAACCGAGCAGCGAAAACCCTTTGCTTTGCCCAACCACGTTGGTCTTGGTCACGATAAAGTTAGCATCTTGAAGCCGGACCTCGGTCCCGCTGTGGATCTCCAGGGCCGATGCATTTGGCGAACCAACCATCGAAGTGAAGGGCAGGGTGGAAACTGCGGCGCATCCCCCTGCGAGCGCGAGCACCAGGAACGGAAACAGTGCAAAAATGTTCTGTATGCAATCGACAACTTGGCGATGCGACAGCGGGGCGGTGCTTTTGAACAGCTTCATAATCGCGACAACTTAGGGTCTCATCGTCTCTATTGCAACCCTCAACAAAAGGAAAACGATCAATGCCATCAATGAGAAACTCAAATAGACCTGGAGAGCATCTCTTCAGTCCCGAGACCGACCAATGCATCTACTGCGGCAAAAGCGCCCAGGACGACGCCATTGAAAACACACCGTGTGGTTCTGACCAGCAAAAGCCCTGTGAAGCCTGCAAAGGGAAGGGCTGGAACTTGTTCAACACCGGCAACGACCAGGCACCGCGCTATGAAGTCCAGCGGTGCGACGTGTGTGAAAAATACGATGCGACCTGGCGGCACTTCAAGCCGTGGAGAAAGCGGCTCTGGCTCAACCAGCGCTGCTCAGGTTCGCGGAGAGGATCGCCGGTCTGAAACACGAAGGCGAACCCGGTGACGATGGACCTTTCGAGCCCACCTCAGAGGACTCCATCGCCACGCTCAACCAACTCATCCTGGAAGCCCGGGAACTGGTTGGGACGGCCGAGAAGTGCGATAAATGCGGCGAGACCGTGCCCTACGTCATCGGCTGTCCTGACGGCGCCGAGGTCTGCCAGGAGTGCTTCAACGCCGAAGAGCAGTAACCTATGCATTGGGACAATCAACGATCAGCAATCGAAGTCAATCCGAGACTCACTCTCCGGGATGCATTTAGCGCGAGACTGTGATCCGCTGTTGGGCCATAAGGACGTCCGGCACGTTCCATCCCTTCTGATCCGCAAGGGTCTTGAATGCACGGCGGTACAGAAGGGACACGTTCACATTGACCCCGCCTGTGTCGGAAGCCGTAAACACATAAACGCTGTCATCCTTGCCCATCGCCGGTATTCGATTGTCCTCCAGAATACGAGTCGGGTTCCAGTATGCCGCCGTTGGTGAGACTTCGGTCCAGAGTTCTTCCAGGACTTTGGCAAAGACTTTGCCCGGCTGGCCGGCGTAGTTGCCCTTGCGTACGTCACCTCGGCCGGTCCAGGCTGGCAGGGTGGCGCCCTCCATCAAGCTAAGCGGTTTGCCAATGTCATCGGCGGCGTTCACCAGCAGAATCAAGTGTCGTAACGGCGAGTCACTTGGCACGTGGTGGCCGGTTTTGTCGTTTTTTACTGAAACCCTGACCACGACTCGCCCCGTTTCCCGCCGCGCGGTGGCGTAGAGCGTGACCGCGTTCTGGAGCAGGTTCGTGTCGCTGGCGCCTGGCATCGCGTGGCTGAAGATCGTCTGCGGATCGCGATCGTAGGCGATTCGAGCCGAGCGGGCCGGAGGCTGAGCGATGCGGGTCGCGCCCACGTGAGGCATGTGGCAGTCCTGACAAGTCTTGCCGTTCTGCGGATCGGCGTAAGGACTTTCCAGCCATTCCCCGAAGGAGTTATAGACCTGGACATTCCAAAAGACCCCAAAATGGCATGGCGCGCACAGTTCACTGCGGTTTTGAAGGGGCGAATAAATCGAATGGCCCGGAACATCGTCGTAAGGGCCGATGAAGATCTGCTCGGACGGCCTGGGCCGAAGGAAATCGTAGGAGAGCACGCCGGGCATATTAGGAAACGGAAGGCCGGTTGACTCGTTGAGGCGTACGTTTATCAGCTTGTGGCATATATCGCAGGTGACACCTTCGCGCCCGGTTCCCTTGGCGGTGTTGGGATCCGTCTGGTAGGCCGTATTCACGGACGCGGCCGGCAGATGGCAGGATGAGCAGTTGCCGGCGCTGTCGGGAAAATCCAGCTTGAAACCCGGCCCGTAGTAGGATTGGGCGGGGTCTGGGCGCAACGGAATCCGTCCGTAATCGCGGTGCATTGTATAACGCGTCGGTGCGCTCTTGCGGCCCGTCAGGTCGGTGCCGTTATACATGGTCAGGAAGCGCGAATTGGTGGAGGATTGGCTGTGGGCGTCCCGCCGCCATTCCTCGAAGGGAAGGGAGCCTCCCGGCCGTCCCGAGGACATGCAGTGTTGACAGGTCAACGGCTGCTTGACACCTGCAAACGCGCTAATCCACTGGTAGCTCGGATCGTCTTGGGTTGGATGAGGTGACAATTCTATCGCGACATTCGCCTGGCCCGGAACCACCCACCTCTCACTTCCGATAAAGTAGCCAGGCGCCCAGGCGCTCAGGTCCACAGGCTTGGCGACGCCCTCACAGGACAAACTGAATGTTCCGTCCAGGCTGGTAAGAGCGCAGACTCTGGTGCCGATGATGCGGACCACTGCGCCCGCGACAGGGCTTGTCCTATCGCGAACGAGGCCACTGATCGCCGGATTCGGTCGTGCTGAGGGAGTAAGAGTGGCTAATTCAGTGGCCTTACTGTCGCAGGCGGCGCACGAACACATCCCAGCCAGGAGAAACGATGGGACTTGCCCGTTGCGGCAAACAAAAGCGAGGCACTTCGTGGATGCGGCCCGGCGACGACCAGCTTTGAACGATCGAAGGTGTTGAACGGCTGAGCGGCGCGTGGATGACATGGTTTCGCCGCTCATGACTTCCTCACCGCTGTTGAGGGAGGAACCTTGATCTCCAACCGGAATACACCTTCGCCATCCGTGGCTGCGTAGAGCACGTGTCCATCGGCGGAAATAGCCAGAGCGGTGACCGCCCGGGTTCGCAAACCGCTGTTGACGGCTATCCACATCTTGCCACCATCTACGCTTCGATAAACGCCCGTGTGTACATCCGCCACCCAGATGACGTTGGGCATCGACGGGTCGAACGTAATCGCCCGGATCGACGCATTGGGGTCCAAGCCCGCACCCGCAGGTTCCCAGGTCCGGCCTGTATCGTTCGAGACAAAGAGGCCATTCATTTCCGTGCCGGCAAAAAGGCAGCGGGGGTTCGAGGGATGGACGGCCAGCGTCCGGACATTCCTGGCGAAGGCGCGGCTGCTTTCATGCCAACGCTCACCGCCATCGGTCGTCTGATAGACCCCGCCGTTTAGGGTGCCCGCGTAGGCGATTCTGGGGTCAGTGGGATGCACCGTGACGGCGTTCATATTCAGGTCCTTAATCAACCCGGTATTGACGGTTTGCCAGTGCTGGCCGCCGTCGGTGGACTTGATGACTCCCAAACTCGCAATCTCGGCCTCAATGGCTCTGGCGCCAGCCGCGTAGATGACGGCCGGGTTTTGCCTGCACCGCGCAAACTGAATCCAGCCGTGAAAGTTCGCTGGGCCGATGTTGGGTATCTTAGGCTGCACTTCCTGCCAAGTCAGGCCGCCGTCGCGCGTTCTCAATATGTTCCCGTAATGCCGAGGTGCTGCGAGAACATCCTTGCCGTCCTCAGGGTTCACTGAGATCCCGCCACCCTCGTTGAAGTTATTCGGCGTCAGGTTTTGATCGAAATAAACCCACGAGGCCCCAGCCGATTGACTCTTTGCCACTCCGAGTCGTCCGATTGCATAAACCAGCGCGGGGTTATGTGGATCGATTCCAACGTCCGACAATTGCGCACCGCAGTATCCCTGCGAGGAGATCCGCCAGGACTGTCCCGCATCGGTCGATTTGAACACGCCACCAATGTAACTGTTCAGGTAGGTGGTCTGAGCGTCGGCGGGGCTTACCGACAAGGCGATTGGCACACCGGCGCTCGCCCCTTCTGGAGTTAAGGCGAAGAACTGCCACGTGGCACCGGCATCCCTGCTCCGGTAGAAGCGCCTGCGACCCGGGGACGCGTACACTACGTCCGGGTTGGAGGGGGCAAGAGCTAAAGCCGAGACCGTGAAATCGTCGTCTTGGCGGTGGAGGACCTCGACCCAATGGTCGCCGCCATCGGTGGTCTTATAAACGCCGCCGTAGGATGCGTCAGCTTCCCGGCCGAAGCCCGGGAAACGGCCGGTTGCCGCGTACAAGACCCTCGGATTGCGCCGGTCCATTACCAGGCCGCCGACGGTGAGATTGGGTAGCCCCTCATTGATGTGGCGCCAGGTTTTCCCACCGTCAGTGGATTTCAGGACTCCCTCGCGCTGGACGCAGTCCCGATCAAATATCCCCGTGGCGGCGTAAAGAATATGGGCGTCGGACGAATCAATCGCCATCCAGCGCACCAAAGCACCGCAATCGAGGATCTCGCTCCAATTCTTGCCGGCATCAATCGTTTTGAAGATTTTGCCCCGCATCTGGTTCTGCCCGTCTTCACCTCTTTGGGGCGTGGGTATTTCCGTCCCAGCATAAACAACCTCGGGGTTGGTAGGATCCACCGTAAGAGACCGAAACGTGATCCCTTCCAAATCCGGGATGCCATGGTCGCACTTGAGCCAGTGCGCGCCGCCATCCGTCGATTTGTAGATCCCGCGCATGCCTTGCGTTCCACACCAGAGCACATTCGGATTGTGCGGCTCAATTGTTAGGCAGAATACCGGAATCGAGTCCCCGGAGGCTCCCGTACGGCTGATGATACCTTCGTTGGCGGAGAACCACGAGGTGCCGCCATTCGTGCTCTTGCTCACGCCGCTGAAGGCGTCGGTCACGTACAGCACCTGCGGGTCGGTAGGGTCGATGCGAACATCATACCCAATGCCGCCCAGCGGCCCGCCCGTGCGAACCCAAATCAGATTCGGGTCACCGGCCGAAGTCTGCTCCACGGCCGGGCCAATGACTGTTACTTCGGCAATCTGAACCCAGGAATCATCCAAGCACTCGAAGGCAATCGAGCCTGCCACAATCGGTTTCGGATCGGTCGCCAACACTCGTTGGGCGCCGTCCACCATCACGGAGATCAAACCGCCCCGACCGGCAATCTGGACCCAATGCCAAGCCCCGGCTGCATTGGGAACACCGCTTCGGCCTAGCTCCGGAGGGAATGTGTTCGGAAAGTACTGTTTCATCACTGCGATGCTGGTTGCGTTGAAACCAATGAAGTATCGGCCCCCATTATTAATGCGGTAATTCAGATGCACCCCGCCCTGGAGCACACGCAGACGCACTCGCAAGATGAAGTCACCCCAGTTGTGGCGAGCGGCCAGATTGGCCCACGTATGCCCCTTGCCGTTCAACACCCAGCTTTCATCGGCCTCGCGTGTCGCCTCCCAGCCAGCAGTCGATGCGAGCTGCCCCGGGGCTACTGACAAACGCCAGTCGCTCACATCCCCATTCTCGAATGTGGTTTGAAAGAGGTTGGTCATGGTCGAGATTGTCGGATGGGAAGACGAGCTTACCAGTGTGGCATCGGCGGGTGGGATGTTCGTCTCGGCCCGAACCAGCTCGACTAGCTCTTGTGTCTCTGCGGCTTGCTCCTTGCCCTTGGACTGTGCCATCACTTTCGAGCCCGGTGATGTCACTCCTACGGGAGGAGAACCAGCAGGTTTTCCGAATCTGCCATTTGCCCCAAGCCGTGCCCGCCCTCCTGTCAGGCGAGTGAGCAGGACCCCGCTGGCCAACCCCAGCATCAATATGCCCACCGCTCCGAGCGCCAGGAGCCAGCGGTTCCTTCGTGACCTCATCGGCCTTGGTGTCGAGCTCTCTGCCGGCACAGGCTGCACAGCTCGCTCGTCGCCTGCGCTTGCGGGGATGAGAACGGACTTCAAACAGTTGGGGCAGGCCACGGTCATCCCAACCGCAGCCGCATCAACTGCGAGTCGGGTGCCGCAATGAGAGCAGTTGAATCTGATGTCGCTCATGGTCTCGCCTGCGTCACGGAAGGGACCAGCCACTTTGGCCCACAAGCAGCCACGATTTCCTGACCCCCGCTGAAACCGATTGATCCCAGGACCGGTTGGGACCCTGCCAGCCAGCCAAGCTGGCCGCCGTGCCTTCAACGGATAGCCAATCTGATCTTGGAAAGTACTTTGACGCGTTTAGCCCCGAAAGGCAAGACAATTCAAAGTGTTTAAGGTGTTTACGACAGGGTGAGTCGATCAGCATCTGCACCTTTCCTCTCGGGAAAAGTGCGCGCTCCACCCAGATCGGCCGTGACGTCATGTTTAAGGCCCGCGGCACGGGACGCCTTTTACGGCAGGGGGGCCGATGGCGCGAGGCACTAGGTGAGCGCCGCCATCTCGACGACAGTCCCGTACTCGATGGGACCTTCTCATCGCATTCACTCCAACAGAATCGCTCGCGCACGTTGACTTCGAACGCTTGAGCTTCGACACCTGGCCAACCTCCTGTAACTGTAAAGGTTGGACCCGGAGAGTGGCCCCAGATGGCAGCCGGTCGTGCAAGCATGTCCGTCTCGTGGACATGGGCACGGCGGATCGTCAATGCAAGGCCACACACAGTTACGAACCACAACATCAACAACCCTAACCCCAAATACATCATGGCAAAAATCACCTCCTCCAACTCCCCAAACTCGGCCAGCACAAGTTCGCCGTCTGAAATGAAGGGGAAAATCATCAACTACATCAGAGCCGGTTATCCTGGCCTGTACCTCGTCTCCCCAGAAGAACAAAGGGTGGATGCGGAAATGAAAACCATCGCCCAGGACCTCAAGTACAGCCTCCACGTCTGGTCGGTGGTGGATGGCCTGGTCGACACCAAAAAGCACACCACCACCGCCGCCAACGATCCTCTGGAAGCCCTGGTCGCCATCAAGGACATGGGTGAAAAGACCATCATCCTCCTGCTCGACTTCCACCTGTTCCTGCAAGACCCCAACCCCATCCTCATCCGCCAGATCAAGGACGTGCTGCAGGAGGCCAAGACCAAATCCAAGACCCTGATCATCCTGGGTTGCCGATTGTGCCTACCTCCTGAACTCGAACATGAACTGACCGTCATCGAGTTCGCGCTGGCTGGGAAAGAGGAGTTGAGGGTTGTTCTGGGCGGCATCATGGAATCGGCCGGCATCAAGAGCATGGAGAACGAGGCCAGGGAGAAGGTGATCGATGCAGCTTCCGGACTGACCACCATCGAGGCTGAGAACGCCTTTGCTCTCTGCGTGGCTGAATCGAAGGGGGTGAACCCGGAAATCGTAGCCAGGGAAAAAGCCCAGGCGGTGAAGAAAAACGGCATCCTTGAGATCGTCGAAACCAAAGAGAGTCTGGCATCCATTGGCGGCCTGGACGTGTTGAAGGAGTGGCTCCTGAAACGTCGTCACGCGTTCGGCCAGAGAGCCATCGAATACGGGCTGCCCACACCAAAGGGCCTACTCATCATCGGCATCCCCGGCACAGGCAAGTCCCTCACAGCCAAAGCTACAGCCAAGGTATTCGGCGTCCCCCTCCTGAAACTTGATGCAGGCCGGATCTTCGCTGGTCTGGTCGGTCAATCAGAATCGAACCTGCGGGCCGCCATCCAAACCGCAGAAGCCATCGCGCCCTGTTGCCTCTGGATTGACGAGGTGGAGAAGGGATTCAGCGGCA